>VFSW01014048.1_pt1 | contig 11090 bp, 9 predicted proteins | sample 5358111 | NCBI WGS metagenome assembly VFSW01 (sample SAMN11554181, study PRJNA540505) | mine drainage metagenome | isolation source: sediment from site ElyBrook_90M | place: USA: Ely Copper Mine, Vershire, VT | collected 2017
CAGCGCTACCTCGGTTGGGAGTCCCACTACCACGGCGAGTTGGAAGGCTAACGCCCGTCGTCGAAGATCGTTCGCCCAAGCGCAAAAGGCCCGTTCCCAAGCTGGGGACGGGCCTTTTGTCCATTCTGAAACTGTGGCTGATTCGCTTGAACGCCTAAGCTTAAACGCTGAAAGAGGAACCGCAGCCACAGGTCGACTTCACCTGAGGATTATCGAACTTGAAGCCGGCAGCCTCCAGGTTTTCGACGTAGTCCACGGTGCATCCGTTCAGGTACATCAACGAGGTGGCGTCGACGAAGACCTTGAGGTCCTCGAAGCTGAAGACCTTGTCCATCATCCCGGCCGCGTTCTCGAAGGCCATGGAGTACTGGAAGCCGGAACAGCCGCCGCCGACAACGCCGACGCGCAGTCCAGCGGGCAGGGGATCCTGCGTGGCCATGATCTCGCGCACCTTGGCAATGGCCTGTGGGGTCAGGATGAGGGGTGCTTTCTTGACGGTTTCCTCCGCGGAGGAAGAGGTTGCTGCGGTTGCTGTGGCCATGGTATCTCCCAAAACGTGAAATGCTTGCCTGCTCTTACCTTAACTGTACTGCTCCGCGAGCGGGGTTTCAAGGCCCCTCCGCGTCTTCGTCTCATTGGATGCAGCCCCAGACGGGAAGGATGCAGCCCAGGACGGGAAACAGGACGGGAAACAGGACGGGAAACAGGATGGGAAAGTCGCGGAAGCAGCCTCCCCAGACCGCGAGCCGGGTTCCGCTTCCGGATATGGTCCGAGACCGAATTCGGGAGCAATGGCGGCGCGCCGAACCTGCCTCGACAATGTGTGTATTTTTTGTCACCACAGCAGTGCCCGTTAGGGGGTATGATGATCTGCCATAAGGGTCTGCTGCTTGAAGGGGCCAGGAAACTTTCGGAGGTGGCAAATGGTATTTGTTCCGGTAATGTGGACGATTTGGGGGTTGCTGGTGGTGATCACGGCTGCAATTTACATGTATCGCTCCAGCCTGACCCGCGACGAAGACGATCAGATCTACCTGGATGAAGCCTTCGCCCACGAAAAAGCCGCGCAGGAAGCCATCATCGCCAAAGTCAACAAGATTGAGCCGGCGCTGCGCCTCTCCCTGGGGATGGCCGGAGCTGCAACGCTGTTTGTGCTGGTGTATTACATCGTGGACATGATCCGCCAGTTCAAATAGACAGCGGCTTTTCTTCTTCCTGGCCGCCTGGCGGCGTGCCTGCGATAGGTGTGTGCAGCGGCCGATTCAGAAGCCGCTAGCCACCAGCCAGGCTTCGGTCAGCTCCAGCTCCGGTTTCTTCGCGGCCAGCAGTTGGGCGTGGGCCAGCTTCACCAGCACATCCGCCTCCACGTTCAGCGGCGCGCCCGGAGCCAGCGTGTGCAGGTTGGTACGCCAGTAGGTCAGCGGCAAAATCGCAATGGTGATCGCCTCGCCGTCGAAGCTGGCGATGGTCAGGCTGATTCCCTCCACGGCCACCGAGCCTTTGTGCACCATCCAGGGGCGCACATTTTCCGGAACTTCCACCCTCAGAATCCAATCCGTCGTCTCCCGGTTGAACTCCGGGCTGGAGGGCGAGATCACCGGCTCCAGTGAGACCAGCCTCCCCACACCGTCCACGTGCCCCTGCACGATGTGGCCGCCCAGCGGGCTGCCGGCCGCCGTGGGCAGCTCCAGGTTGACCTTCGCGCCAGCCTCCAGCGCGCCCAGCGAGGTGCGGGCCAGCGTTTCCGCAGCCAGGTCGGCGTGAAAAAACTTCGGGTTGACCTCCAGCGCGGTCAGGCAGACGCCGGAAACCCCCAGCGAGTCGCCCTCGCGCAGCCTTCCCGCCAATCCCGGAGCCTCCACCGTAATGCGCCGCACGCCGCTCGTGCTCTTCAGACCGATCAACGTGCCCGTCTGTTCGATGATGCCGGTAAACATGCTTTCATTCTAAGGGAAAAGGGCGATGGGCCGGCTCCCTGGCGCGCCCTGCCGCAGCCTCCCATCGATTCCAATCTGCAACCCTCCATGCACAAAATTGTTCCAAATCCGCCATCGGGAAGAGAAAATGCGCTTGCCACTGCCGCGCACTGCGTTCTCTCTGCGATAATTCCACGCAGTTATGAAAACCAATTGAAATCTTCCCGGCTTTATCCGATGAATGAAACATATCCGCACAGGGAACCTCTGCATGTGCGGGATTGCCGGGCTGGCAGCCGCCTGGCCGGCAAGCCGTTTGTGCTTGCAGTGGATTGAAAGATCAGAACTTCAGGGCCCGGAAAGGTCGAAATGCGCATCCATGCCGAAGCGAATCTCTCGGCCTTGATCGAAAGCACCGACGAGCTGATCTGGTCGGTGGACCCCCGCTATCGGCTGATTACCTTTAACCGCGCCTTTCGGGAGTATTTCGAACGAAATTTTGGCGGGCCGGTCGTGCCTGGGATCGGACTGCTCGAGTTGCTGCCTCCGGCGCGCGCCGTGCTTTGGCCGCGGCTCTATGACCGGGCGCTGCGGGGAGAGAAATTTCGTACCGAGCTGCCCCTTTCCGATGGCCGCACGATGGATATGGCCTTCAGCCCCATCCGCGTCGACGGTCAGATTTCGGGCGTTTCCGTCTTTGGCAAGGACATCACCGAGCGCATAAGGGTAGAAGGCGCGCTGCGCGAGGCCGAAGAGAAGTACCGGGCCATCTTTGACGGGGCGCTGGAAGGAATGTACCGGACCTCCGTGGAGGGAAAGAACCTGCTGGCCAACGCGGCCCTGGCCAGAATGCTGGGCTACTCTTCGCCGGAAGAGGTCATGGCAACCATCCAGGATTCGGCCAGCCAGGTGTGGGTCGATCCAGAGGAGCGCGCAAGATACCTGAGGCTGCTCGATGAGAGCGGTACTATTCTGGGATTCGAGTGCCAGTACAAGCGCAAGGACGGCAGCACGATCTGGGTTTCGCTGAACACCCGCCGGGTGTGCGGGGCCGATGGACGCACGCTTTACCTGGAAGGCTTCATCGAAGACATCACCGAGCGCAGGCGGACGGCGCAGGCGTTGCAGGAAAACGAGTCCCGTTTCCGCACTTTCTTCGAGGAAAACCGCTCCGTGATGTTCCTTGCCGAACCGCTGACCGGCCAGATCGTCGCCGCCAATCAGGCGGCCTGCGAATTTTACGGCTATCCCAGGGACCAGTTCATCGGGATGTTCACGCACCAGATCAACCTCGGCGCGCCGGGGGAACTGTCTGCCGACCGGCAGCAGGCGCTGCGCAAGGAACGCAATTACTTCCGCTATGCCCATCAACTGGCCAGCGGCGAAGTGCGCGACATCGAACTGTATTCCTCGCCCATCGATGTGAATGGCAGGCCGCTGCTGTATGCCATCGTGATCGATATTACCGAGCGCAGGCGAGCCGAAATGCAACTCCGCAACAGCGAAGAACGTTATCGGGCGACCTTCGAGCAGGCTGCCGTCGGCATACTGCACACCTCCTTCGAAGGCCACTTTCTGCGCTGCAACGAGCGTTTCTCGGAAATCATCGGCTACCCCCTGGAGGAAGTCACTGACCTGAGTTTCCAGCAGATCACGCCCCCCCAGTGCCTGGCCCAGAGCCTGACAGTCCTTGAGCGCATATCCAACGGCGAGATCAGCACGGCCGCCTGGGAAAAGCAATACATCCGCAAGGACGGCAGCCTGATCTGGGTGAAGATGACCGTGTCCATCCAGAGCGACGGCGAAGGACGCCCCATCCACTGCCTCGCCTTGGTCGAGGACATCAACGCCCGCAAGGTTTTCGAGGCGCAACTGGCCGCGGCCAGTGCCCTGCTCAAGGAAAACGAGGAGCGCTACCGGGCCGTATTCCAGACCAGTCCCGATGCGGTGATTATCACCCTCGCGAGCGATGGGACAGTCCTCGATATCAATCAGAAATTCGTTGAGTTCGCCGGCTATGAGCGCGAGGAACTCCTCGGACATCCGACGATGGATAAGGGCATCTGGGTGAATGCCGAGGATCGGGAGCGATTGATGCAATCGCTGTGCCTGAACGGCGAATGCCGGAACGTCGAGTTCCTCTTCAGAAGAAAGAACGGGGAGCTGTTCTGGGGGCGGCTGTCGGCGTCGGTGCTGGAGATTGGAGGGACTCCATGCATACTGACCTTCGCCCGGGACATCACTGAAGAACGAGCCTCCAAAGAGCGGCTGGCAGCCAGCACCGACGCGCTCCAGGCAAGCGAAAAACGCTATAAAACCATCTTCCAGACCAATCCCGACGCGGTCGTCATTGCCCGCGTGAGCGATGGCGCCTATCTCGACTGCAATCAGGGCTTTCTGGATGCGATGGGCTATCAACGCGAAGAAGTCATCGGGAGATCTTCGCTGGAGCTCGGCATCTGGGTGAATCCGCTCGACCGCCAGTCCATGGTGAATATACTGCTACAACACTCCCATTTCAGCGGTCTGGAGATGCAATTCAGAAGGAAGAACGGGGAAGTCTTATGGGCGTCTTTATCCGCGTCGGAGATCGAAATTGACGGCATTCCCAGCATGATTACTATCTCCCGCGACATCTCCTCCGCCAAAGAGGCGGAAATAGCCATCCGCAATCTGGCATACTATGACCCGCTCACCGGCCTGCCCAATCGCCGCCTGCTCCTGGAGAGCGTGCGCCAGATGCTGGCCAACGCCCGCAACAGCCGCTCCCGCGCCTTGCTGTTTGTCGATCTGGATGATTTCAAGACGCTCAACGACACCCACGGGCATCCCGTCGGCGACCTTCTGCTGCAGCAAGCCGCCCGGCGCATCTCCGCCTGCCAGCGCGGACCCGCCGAGGTCTACCGGCTGGGCGGCGATGAATTTGTCGTGATCCTCGAAGACCTGAGCGAGATAACCGAGCAAGCCACCGCCCAGGCCGCGGCCGTCGGCGAAAATATAGTGGCATCGCTCAGCCGCCCTTATCTGATGGATAACCGTGAATGCCTGCTCGGCGCCTGCATCGGGATCGCGTTTTTCGGCGATCAGGACCGCGCCGCGGACGAGATTCTGCAGCAGGCGAATATCGCCCTGCATCAGGCCAAGACCACCGGCCGCAACACCATCTGCTTCTTCTCGCCGGCGCTGCAGGCTGCCGTCAACGCCCGCGCGGCGCTGGAAGAAAACCTCCGCCAGGCAATCAAGACCGAACAGTTCCTGCTCTACTATCAACCCCAGATCGAGCGCGGCCGCGTGACCGGCGTAGAGGCCCTGATTCGATGGAGCCATCCGGAGCGCGGCATCGTGCCGCCGAACGACTTCATTCCCCTGGCCGAAGAGACCAGAATGATTCTGCCTTTGGGAGATTGGGTTCTGGAAGCCGCATGCCGGCAGATTGCGGCCTGGGCCGGACAGAGAGAATCATCTCACCTGGCCGTTGCGGTCAATATCAGCGCGCTGCAGTTCCGCCAGCCGGAGTTTGTGCAGCAGGTGCTCGGAGTCCTGCGGCGCACCGGAGCCAACCCGAACAATCTCAAGCTGGAACTCACCGAGAGTGTATTGGTGGAGAATATCGAGGAGGTCATCGCCAAGGTGACCGAGCTCAAGTCGCACGGCCTGAGCTTCTCGCTGGACGACTTCGGCACCGGCTATTCCTCGCTGGCCTACCTCAAGCGGCTGCCCCTGGACGAGCTGAAGATCGATCGGGCCTTCGTGCATGACATGCTGGTGGATGCCGCCAGCGGCGCCATCGCGCAAACCATCATTGCGCTGGGCCGAGCGATGGGTTTGTCGGTTGTGGCCGAGGGTGTGGAAAACGAAGAACAGCGCGGCTTCCTGGCCGCGCTCGGCTGCCATGCCTTTCAGGGTTACCTGTTCAGCCGCCCGCTGGCTCTCGAAAACTTCGAGGCCTTCCTGCGAAACTTCGCCAAAAGCCCTGACTGAACCCTGAGACAGTTACAAAAGGAACTCGATTTGAAGGGCGGGGAGCCTTTACCCGAAACATGCCTATTGGGAGCCTGCGCGCACTGAAGCCCCTTCCTCCACGCTTGCGCTGAAGGAGCGCGATCCCGCTGAGACGATTGCAGCAGACAGGGCCGCGACCGCCAGCCCTCCAAGAATATCAGCCACGTAGTGCCAGCGAAGAACGATGATAGCGCCGGCGAGCAGAACACAGTATGCATAAAGAACAGCCGAAACCGCGCGCCATCTGCGCAGGAACCAGGCAGCAATCAAGGGTTGCACAATATGCAACGAGGGGAAGGCCACGTAGTATGCACTGGGCGGATGAATCCAGCCGCGATGATGGTACAGAACCGTCGCGTTGTGCAGAGACGCACTTTGCATGGAGGCCGTGAGCAACTTGGGAGGAAGACCGGCCGCGATGAACGGCCCTTGCGCGGGAAATATAAAGAAAACTACCAGCGAGATATAGTAAGCCGTAAGAATGGTGCCGCACATTTGAAAGGCCGCTCGCCTGTCTCCGGAGAGACATAGAAAAAGAATCGCCGTCCCCATCACTCCACCGATGCTGTAGTAGATGTATTCAGCGGGAATATAAAGCGAGGTGCATTGGCTGCTCAGATGGATGACCGAATTGCCAAACAGGAGAAGCGAATCCAGGCGGCCCAAAGCCGCGTCGTACTCGGTGCATGGGCGCAGCGTCACAATGATGGAAGAAAAGAAAAGAGCTACGCTGATTCCCGCGGCGAGGTACAACCAGGGCAATAACGCGCCCGCCGCCCTCTTCCAATCTCCCCGGCGAAAGTAGAATTCGACAATAGCGAACCCAGCCACCGCGACCTCGACGCCAACCATCGGCCCAAACTCGACAATCATCCCTATCCCTAGCAGGGCAATCAACACAAGCCTTGAAGAGTTGCTCCGATAAGGAATCCACGCGCCAGGAACGCAAAACTGATATAAGACGGCCGCCCAGATAATCGATTGAAAAATCCAGTTAAACAGGAATTCGCCGCCCGTGGAAAAGAATGGAAGGACCAGCAGCCGTGCGTAACAGGCAGCGGGCGCCAGAAGCATGCAGAACAGCGCAGTCAGATAATAGTGGATATTCCGCCTGCTGATTATTGTCATGACAGCCAGTATACCCGCTGAATCTTTTGGGCTGTTCGTTGCGGCCGCCGCAGGATGACCGCGCGGCGACTGGCCGTGCGTAGCCTGCGCTACAGGCCGACGACGCACCGCCGGAACCCCGCCGGGTTGCAGAACGGGTTGCAGAAGTAGTTCAGAGCCAGTTCCCTGTTCCCTGCTTTTTCAGTCCATCGCCATGCTCAACTGATGGCGCACATCTGCGCCGCGAATCCAGAAGATGACGTCGGTGGCGATATTCGAGGCGTGGTCGGCAATCCGCTCCAGATTCTTGGCCACCAGAATGGCGCGCATCGCCTGCTGCGTGTACTGCGGATGCTCTTCGATCAGCTTGAGCAGGTCCTCGTGCGCGCAGCGGTTCATGCGGTCGATCTCGTCGTCCATCTCACGCACCTGCTCGGCCAGCCGCGCATCGCCCTCCAGCAGCGCTTGCAGCGCAGATCGGATCATGCGCCCGGCAAACTCGCCCATGGCCGCAAAATCCACCGGCAGCTCCACCACCTCGACGTCCAGAATCTCCCTGGTCCGCCGCACGATTCCCATCGACTGGTCGCCGATCCGCTCCAGGTCGCCGTTGATCTTGATCACCGCCAGGATGAAGCGCAGATCGATGGCCATGGGCTGCTCCTTGGCCAGCAGTTCATAGGCCATCTCGTCGAGCTCGCGCTGCGCGGTGTTGATGGCCGTCTCGTTCTGCTTGACGTACTTGCACAGCCCCTTGTCGCGCTGCAGATAGGCGTCCACCGCGCACTCCACCGCCTGTTGCGACAGCGCGGCCATGGCCAGGAGCTTGTCCTTCAGTTCGGCCAGTTGCTGATGAAAGTGAATACGCGGCAAGACAATTCTCCTTCTACTGATTGTGCATCATTGAATGTTACCAGTAGAAGAATTTCGACGCGAGCATCAAAACTATCACGCCAGCCGCGACAGATGTCCCAATCCGGGCCAGTTGCGCTTCCCGCATGCCCTAAGCTATCAGTATGGACACCGCGCACCCTTCCGATACTTCCATGCTCAGCCTCAACCCGGCCGAGTGCCAGACCCGCGACATTTACAAGCTCATGACCGGCATCATCGTGCCCCGGCCGGTGGCCCTGGTTTCCACCATCAGCCGCCATGGCGTGGCCAACCTGGCTCCCTTCAGCTTCTTTTCCGGCGTGGGCGCCGTGCCGCCCACCGTGCTCTTCTGCCCGGCGCTGCGCCCGGCCGGCGACGAAGACGCCGGCGAACGCAAAGACACGCTGCGCAACGTCGAAGAGACCGGCGAGTTCGTCATCAACGTGGTCAGCGAAGCTATGGCCGCGGCCGCCAATCACTCCGCCGCCGAGGTGCCGCCGGAGGTGGACGAGTTCCTGCTGTCCGGCCTCACGCCGGTCCCCAGCCAGGCCGTCCGCCCGCCCCGCGTCGCCCAATCGCCGGCGCAGATGGAGTGCAAACTGCTCCAGGTCATCTACACCGGACACTCCGCCCGCAGCGGCGTCATCGTGCTCGGCGAGGTGGTCCGCTTCCACGTGCGTCCGGATCTGGTCGAGGACTTTCGCGTTGATCCCACCGGGCTGGACGCCGTCGGCCGCATGGCCGGCAACACCTGGGTCCGCACCCGCGACCGCCTCGAGCTGATCCGGCCAAAATAGTCCGGCAAAAATAATTTCCCTACCCGCTTCGCAAAGTTCTGATTACAATTACCAGCCATCGGCACGGTGCTGCCGATGAGGGTTCCGTATGCGCATCGCAAGGCAGGAAATCCGGCACCGGATGGACGGAAGATTGCGGCGGACAATGGCCAGGGCCGCTGTGGCGCTCCTGCTGATTGCGGCACTCGCAGGCTGCCGTCATTCCGGTGGAGTTGCCAACGCGCAGGCGCTGATTCTCACCAGTTTCAGCTTCCAAGGCAACCAGATCCCCAGCCGGTTCACCTGCAACGGAGCGGAGCTTTCACCGCAACTGGCCTGGAGCGCGCCACCGCCCGGAACGGCAAGTTTTGCGCTCGTCGTCACCGACCCGGACGCCCCCGGCGGCACATTCGCGCATTGGCTGCTCTACAACCTGCCGGCTGAAACCCGCGCGCTCCCCGAGGGTTTGCCAAAGCAGCGCCAGCTCGCAGGCGGCGCTCTGCAAGGCGTCAACAGCTTCGGCCAGATGGGCTACTCCGGCCCCTGCCCTCCCAGCGGCTCGCCGCATCACTACCACTTCACACTCTACGCCCTGAACGCAAAGCTGAACCTGCCCACAGACGCAACACGAGCGCAGGTGAAAGCTGCCATGCATGAGCACATTTTGGCGACGGGTGAACTGGTTGGCTTGTATCAGCGGTAGGAATACGCTACTCACCGGAGGGGTATTTCTATCTCGGCATAGCTGCCCGGCGCGGCCGCATTGACGGAAGCCATGACCTTATCGAGATGCAATCGAACCATCGGCATTGTGAGTTGCCGAGAACGGCCATAAGCTGCTCCGCTCTCTTTCAGGGTACGTCCAAAACCATTCTTTGCGGTAATCGCCTCACTCCGTCGCCATCTCCCGCCCCTTGGCCTCCTTGCCCAGCATCGCCAGGCCAGCCAGCGCCAGCGCCACCACGATCACCGAAATCGCCAGCACCGCTGGATAGTTGCCAGTGCGCTCGGCCATCAGCGCCTGCGCCTTGCCGTTATAGGCGGTCAGCAGGCCGCCCAATTGATAAGCGAGGCCCGGCGCAGTGGCCCGCACCGGGGCCGGCGAAAGCTCGGTCAGATAGGCCGGCACCACTCCCCACGCTCCCTGCACCATGAACTGCATCAGCACCGCGCCCGCGCCCAGCGCCATCGCCGAGTGGCCATAGGCGTAGAGCGGAATCACCGGAATGGCCAGCAGCGCGGCGGTGACGATAGCCCGCTTCCGCCCCCATTTTTCCGACAGCGCCCCGAAAACAAAACCGCCGGCAATGGACCCCAAGCCATACAACACGCCGATCAGCCCGACAACGCGCGGCGTCAGCCGGGCCTGGGTCCCGAGAAAGGTTGGGTACACATCCTGCGTACCGTGCGAGAAGCTCATGAAGGCGGTCATCAGCAACACCAGAAAAAGAAAGGTGGGCAGGAACCCCCACAAGCGCGCCCGCTCCCCACCCCTGGCTCTGCGTAGATCTTCCGCCGTGCGCCTCAGCCGCTTCTTCCTTCCCTCCAGCCACACCGGCGACTCCGCCACCCTTGCCTGCACATAGAAAACCAGCAGCGCCGGCATCGCGCCCACAATGAACAGTCCCCGCCAGCCTATCCAATGAAAGAAAAGCGCGTAGAGCCCCGCGGCCAGGATGGAACCCAGCGCGTAACCCTCCTGCAAAATGCCGCTGAAGACGCCGCGGCCCTCCCTGGGCAGCGTCTCGAAGGCCAGCGCCGCACCCACCCCCCATTCGCCGCCCATCGCCAGCCCAAACAGGCCGCGCAGCACCAGCAGCGCCCCGAGCGAAGGCGCAAAGGCGCAGCCCAGCTCGATGACGGAAAAGCTCAGAATATTGGCCATCAGCACCGGCCGGCGTCCATGGCGGTCGGCCAGCATCCCGAAGACGATGGCCCCCACCGGCCGGAAGGCCAGCGTCAGCAGCACCGCGCCCATCACCGACGATGGCCTGGTGTGGAAAGTGGCCGCAATCGACGGCGCACAGAAGATCAAAATGAAGTAGTCCAGCGAATCCATCGTCCAGCACAGAAATGTGGCCAGAAACGTGTGCCGCTGGCAGGGCGTGAGCCGCCGAAAGTCGTCCCGCACAGACATAGACGGGAGCATAGCAGAAAACCCGCGGGCCTACGCTGCTACCGCGTCATCCAGCCCCTCGCCCGCCCGGCAAAATAAATTAATATTTGTTGCAACGAATACCTGGCCAGCCGCGTCCTATATACACAAGATGTTTCCGCGCGGCGCACAGTGATTGCCCGGGCCCGCGCACTTAAACCGAACTCCCCCACGGCCCTCGCGGCCGTCAATTAAAGGAACACGCGACGATGCGAACTGTTACTACTCGCACTGCCCTGCTGGCGCTGGCCGCTCCCCTGG
>VFSW01014049.1_pt1 | contig 11090 bp, 8 predicted proteins | sample 5358111 | NCBI WGS metagenome assembly VFSW01 (sample SAMN11554181, study PRJNA540505) | mine drainage metagenome | isolation source: sediment from site ElyBrook_90M | place: USA: Ely Copper Mine, Vershire, VT | collected 2017
GCATTGAATAGTTGTTCAAGAATAATTAATAATGGTATTGTTTGACCAGCAGACGGATTATACGAGATAAATGCCGCACCCAAAAACGTCTTTACAGTATTGACGGTTGTTGTTAGGATTTCATCCACTTTATACGGAAAAGCTCCGAACGGCCTATGCCTAAAGTAAATTTTGATATTCTGCTGGAACTTCTCCAGTCTAAAACGCCTCCCCTGATCGGGGTGGATATCAGTTCCTCCTCGGTTAAGCTGGTTGAACTCAGTCTTGCGCCAACAGGCTATGTTGTCGAGCGCTATGCCATTGAGTCGCTACCCAAGGACGCGGTCAGTGATGGCAATATCAATAATCTGGATGCGCTGGCAGCAACGTTGCAGCGGGCATGGAAACATCTGGGCACAAAAATAAAAAATGTCAGCGTCGCGCTTCCTGCTGCTGCCGTCATTACCAAAAAAATTCTCCTGCCTGCCGGGATGAGCGACGAGGATCTGGAATATCAGGTCGAGTCCGAGGCGAATCAGTATATCCCCTTTGCGCTTGAAGAGGTGAATCTGGATTTTCAGGTATTAGGCCCGGCCCCCGGCAATGCGGAGGAGGTCGAGGTGTTGCTGGCGGCCTCACGCAAGGCGAATGTAGAAGACAGGGTGGCGGCAGCTCAGGCGGCAGGACTTAATGTCATCGTGGTGGACGTGGAGCCCTATGCCGCCGAAACCGCATTTACGCAAATACGGGCGCAATTGCCCGATAGCGCGGAAGACAAGTGCGTGGCGCTGATAGACATCGGTGCGACCGTGATGAATGTAAACGTGCTGCGCAACGGGCAATCCATCTATACGCGCGATCAGCAGATAGGCGGCGAGCAACTGACTCAGCAGATTCAAAGTATGTTCGGCCTGTCGGCTGAGCAGGCGGAGTCGGCCAAGCGCAGCGGCAGTTTGCCGGATAATTATGAGAGCGATGTATTGTCGCCGTTCCGCGACAGCCTGGTGATGGAAATTGCGCGGGCGCTCCAGTTCTTCTTCACTTCTTCGCAATACAATGAAATCGATTATATCGTTCTGGCAGGCGGCAGTGCAGTGCTGCCCGGTCTGGACGATGCGGTGGCGACGCGTACACAGGTAAGCACCATGGTGGCAAATCCGTTTGCACTGATGACTCTCTCAAGCAGAATAAAAAACCGCCAGTTACAGGCGGATGCGCCGGCGTTGATTATTGCCTGCGGTTTGGCTATGCGGAGGTTCGACCCCTCATGATACGGATAAATTTATTGCCTCATCGCGAGGAAAAGCGCCGTGCCAGAAAAATCCAGTTTTTTGCGCTGAGCTTTATTTCAGCCGCGCTGGGCCTGTTGGTGTGGGTGTTGGTGCATATGGCGATCAGCACACAGATGGATTATCAGGCGCGCCGGAATGCCTATCTGGAAAAAGAAACGGCCATACTGGACAAGCAGATCGGGGAAATCAGGAAGCTGCGCGAGCAGACCAAGTCTTTGCTTGAGCGCAAGGATGCGGTTGAAAAGTTGCAAAGCGATCGTGCCAGTGTGGTGCATTTGATGGATCAGATGCTGCGCATATTGCCGGAGGGTGTATACCTCAAATCCATCAGGCAAAACGGCGATGCCATCAATCTGGTCGGCTACGCGCAGTCAAATGCGCGGGTATCGACGTTGATGCGGGCGATTGAAGATTCGGCATGGCTGGAGTCGCCCGCACTGGTGGAAATTCATGCGTCCAGTGCAAATGGCGCGCGAGTCAGCGAGTTTACCCTGACTTTTAACCTGACCAAGTCGCCAGGTACGGATGCCGCCAAGGTTGGAAGGAACTAGCCGTAATGATGAACTTAGATGAACTGAAGAACCTTAACCCGAAAACCCCGGGAGCCTGGCCGTGGTCGGCAAAACTGCTGGCCTTCGCGGTGATATTTATCGCCGTGGTCGCGACAGGCGCTGTGCTGGATTGGCAGGATCAATGGGACAGTCTGAAAGTCGCCCGGCAAAAAGAGGCTACGCTCAAGGATACGTTTCTGTCCAAGAAGAGGCAGGCTGTCAATCTCGATCTGATCAAAAAGCAGTTGCTTGAAACCCAGGAGTCTTTCGGCGCATTGCTCAAGCAGTTGCCGAACAAATCGGAAATGGATGCCCTGCTGACGGATATTAATCAGGCCGGGTTGGGGCGCGGATTGCAGTTCGATTTGTTTCGCCCGGGTCCTGAAAGCATAAAGGGTTCGTTCGCCGAACAACCGATTACCATCAAAGTGACGGGTAGCTACGACGATCTGGGGAAATTTGCCAGTGATATTTCCATGTTGCCGAGAATTGTAACGCTCAATGACATATCTATTTCACCGGCTGGCGGGGCATTGACGATGGAGGCTGTTGCGAAGACATTTCGTTACTTGGATGAGGAAGAGCTTTCGGCGCAAAAGAAATCCGGCAAGTCGGCGGGAGCCAACAAATGAAACTGACCTGTCTGGCAATTGCCTGTTTTTTGTTGACGGGGTGCGGCGGCGAGGAGTTTGGCGACCTGCGTGATTTTGTCAAAAATTCCGGCGCGGATATGCGCGGTAAAATTGAGCCGCCGCCTAATGTAAAGCTCTACGAGCCTTTTGCGTATGCCAACGATGCAAATCTGACCGATCCTTTCAAGCCGCGCAAGCCGGAAGCGAGCGCCAATGGCAAGGGCGGGGGAAATCAGCCTGACCTTAATCGTCCCAGGGAGGCGCTGGAGGAATTTCCTCTGGAAAGTCTGAAAATGGTCGGTTACGTATACAAGGCCGGGGTCGGCTTTGCCGTCATACGCGCACCGGACGGGAAGCTGTATCAGGTCAAGGCGGGTAATTACATAGGCATGAATTTTGGCCTGATCAAGAAAATAAGCGATACGGAAATCGTGATTAAGGAAGAGGTGCAAGACAGCACCGGGGACTGGTCTGAACGCATCAGCAGTCTGCAATTGGTTGAATGATAAACGAAAATTCGCGTAGTGAGACCGCGTCCCTCTCGCCCGCTTGCGGGAGAGAGCTAGGAGAGAGGGAAACGGGCATGGCGGGTTTTATTAACAAAGGGCGGCATATTTGCCATGCCCGTTAAGGAGTAACGCAATGGGACAAGACATGACTATGAATCTGCGAACATCCGTTCTAGACGGCCAGTTTTTCCGGAGCACGCTGGTCAAAAGCGCACTTCGGATGCTGGGCCTGATGATGGTTTTTGGTATGGCGCAGGCCGAGACACAGAACAGGATCACCGCGTTGAGTGTCACTGAGGCAGATTCAGGCGCGACCGTGATCAAGGTGGAGATGGCGGAACCACTGAGCAGCGCGCCCGCCGGATTTACCATCAGCACACCCGCCCGTATTGCGCTGGACTTCCCCAATACGGCAAATGGCCTGGGCCGGTCTGTGCAGGATTTCGCGGCAGGTGATTTGCGCAGCGCAAACATTGTTCAGGCCGGCAGCCGCACAAGACTGGTGATTAACCTCAATCAGATGCTGGCTTATGACACCCGTCTGGACGGCAATAACGTTCTGATTACCCTGCACGGCAAGTCTGCCGATCAGCTTGTGACGACCTCTCCATTTGCCGAGGCGCGACACGGAATGCAAAAGCATACCTTGAATGCCGTCGATTTTCGTCGCGGCAAGAATGGCGAGGGGCGCATTCAGGTCGATCTTTCCGACCCCGGCGTGGGCATCGATATTCATCGCCAGGGCACCCGTCTGATCGTAGAATTTCTTAAAACCAATTTGCCGAAAAATTTGCAGCGCAAGCTGGATGTGGTTGATTTTGCCACGCCTGTGCAGAATGTGGATACTTTTGCTCAGGGTGAGAATGTCCGCATGGTGATCGAGCCCAAAGGAAGCTGGGAACACGCCGCCTATCAGACCGACAACAGGTTCATTATCGAAGTAAAGCCGGTTGTGGAAGATCCAAGCAAGCTGGGAAAAGGGGTTGGAAACTATACCGGGGAGAAGCTGACGCTTAATTTTCAGGACATTTCCGTGCGGGAGGCATTGAACGTCATAGCGGACTTTACCGAGCTGAATATGGTTATCAGCGATAGCGTGACGGGCAATCTGACCCTGCGCCTGAAAGATGTTCCCTGGGATCAGGCGCTGGACATCATTCTGCACAGCCGCGGATTGGCCATGCGCAAGAGCGGCAACGTGATACAGGTCGCACCGATAGGTGAACTGGCCGCATCAGAGAAGAATGATTTGTCGGCGCGTCAGGAGATTTCAGAACTGGAAGAATTGCGTACCGAAAGCTTTCAGCTGGGTTATCAGACGGCCACCTCGGCTGCCATGCTGCTGAACGGGGTTTCTGCTGCGATGCCCGGCGCTGCGCCGCCGCCTGGTGCGCCTGCGCCCGGATCGGCAGGCCAGCCTGCCGCTTCTCCGCGCATTCTGTCCAAACGCGGCAGCGCTATAGCGGATGTGCGCACCAATACCTTGTTTGTCAAAGACACTCCGTCGCGTCTGGATGATGTGCGTAAGCTGCTCAAGCAAATCGATGTGCCGTCCAGGCAGGTGCTGATCGAGGCCCGCTTTGTCTCGGCCAGCAACAGCTTTGCCAGAACGTTGGGAGGGAAGTTGGGTTTGACCTCGGCAACAACCCAACCGGGACAGCCTGGTGGCTTTGCGGTGACCGGCAGTAATGCTGCGGCACTGGGTTCGAACGTGCTGCCGAGTACGGCTGGCATGAGAGGCGGCGTCAATGGTATCAGCAACGTGAACCTACCGACACAGGCAGGTGGAACCGGCGGTATCCTGCTGTCGATGTTTAACCGGTCAGCCACCAAGCTGTTGTCGCTGGAACTGGATGCCTCTGAGTCCGATGGCGTAACCAAGAGCATCGGCAGCCCAAAGGTGGTCACCGCCGACAGGACTAAAGCCACGATTTTACAGGGTGTGCAGATACCTTATACCATCGCGGGCGTGCTGGGTGTTCCGCCTACGACAAACTTTGTGTCGGCTAATTTGAGCCTCGAAGTGACGCCGCATATCACGCCGGACAACAATGTCAATATGGCGCTGGTGGCCAATCAGGATACGGTTGGCAACCTGCTGGGCGGGCAGACGATACCCAGCATCAATACCAAACAGATCACTACGGAGGTATTGGTCGAGAACGGTGGAACGGTCGTGATAGGCGGTGTGTTTACTCAGGATAGCGGTGATACCACAGTAAAGGTGCCATTGCTGGGCGACATTCCACTTCTCGGCTGGTTGTTCAAAAACGATACCAAGACCAATAACAAAAGCGAGTTGTTGATTTTCATAACCCCGAAGATCATGCAGGATTCGATGACTATGCGCTGATTGTTTATCGGAAAATAAGCACATCAAGGCCCGGCTCAGTCCGGGCTTTTGATTGAATCGTTTACAATGCGCACTATGCAAAAAGACAGCGAGAGAAAATTACAGTCGGGTAACCTGATTCTGGTGGGCATGATGGGTTCGGGAAAAACCACCATGGGGCGCATTCTGGCGCGGCATCTTGATAAGGAGTTTGTCGACAGCGATGAGGAAATCCAGCATCGCACGGGGGTGACGATCCCGCATATCTTCGATGTGGAGGGAGAGCCGGGATTTCGCCAGCGAGAAACGGCCGCTTTAGCGGCGCTGGTGAGTCGCGATAACCTGGTGCTGGCAACCGGCGGAGGCGCTGTGCTGATGGAAGAAAACCGCCAGATGATGCAACAAAATGGCATCGTGATTTATCTCAAAGCCGGCGTTCACGATCTCTGGCTGCGCACCCGCAATGACAGAAATCGCCCCTTGCTGCAAACGGGAAATGTGCATGCCAGGCTCGCCGAGCTGTTGCAACAGCGCGATGCACTCTACCAGCAGGTGGCCGACATTGTGATGCCGACGGGCCGGCAAAGCGTGCATGCGCTGATGTTAAAACTGGCAAACGAAATCGAGAAATACCGGGAAAATAATCAATCATGCAGACATTGACAGTGGGGTTGCAGACGCGCAGTTATCCGATCCATATCGGTGCGGGCCTGCTGGAAAGGGCGGATTTGCTGGCGGCGCATCTGCCGCGCAAGCGGGCAGCCATCGTGACCAATAGCACGGTTGCGCCTCTTTATCTTGAACGCTTGCAGCAAACCTTGCAGAAAATCGGCGTGCACAGCGTATCTGTCATCCTGCCGGACGGCGAGGTGTATAAGACGGGTGAGACGCTGAATCTGATTTATGACGCGCTGCTGACGCATCGGTGCGAGCGCAGCACGCCCCTGATCGCTTTGGGCGGCGGGGTGATCGGCGATATGACAGGCTATGCCGCAGCGACCTACTTGCGCGGCGTGCCGTTCATCCAGATACCGACGACCCTGCTTTCACAGGTGGACTCGTCGGTGGGCGGCAAGACCGGGATCAACCATCCGTTGGGCAAAAACATGATAGGCGCGTTCTATCAGCCGCAACTGGTGCTGGCGGATATCGCGACGTTAAATACCTTGCCGGATAAGGAGCTGTCGGCAGGCCTGGCAGAAGTCATCAAATACGGGCTGATCCGCGACCTGCCATTTCTGGAATGGCTGGAGCAGAACATGGACAAGCTGCTGGCGCGCGATGCGGGCGCGCTGCAATACGCCATCATGCGCAGTTGTCAGAACAAGGCGGAGGTGGTGTCGGCCGATGAGCGCGAAAGCGGCGAGCGCGCGCTGCTGAACCTGGGGCACACCTTCGGTCATGCGATCGAGTCCGGCATGGGTTATGGTGTATGGCTGCACGGCGAAGCCGTGGCGGCAGGAACCATGATGGCGGCGGATTTGTCGCAGCGTTTAGGCTGGATAACTGCTGCGGATGTGTCGCGCATACGCACGCTGTTTTTGCGCGCCAACTTGCCTGTTACGGCTCCCGACCTGGGCGTGGAAAAATACCTGGAATATATGGGGCACGACAAGAAGGTTGAGGGAGGCAAATTGCGTTTCGTGCTGCTCAGAAAAATCGGGCAGGCGATGATAGAAGGCAATGTGCCCGCAGAATTGCTGCGGCAAACCATTGAAGCCTGCGTATCCTTCGACTCCGCTCAGGACAGGCATGACTGATCTTGCTCATTATGCGGTCTGTGAGGCTAATTCCCGCGGCAGGCAGTTTTATGAGGCCGCGCCGCAAGGGCGCAGCGAATTTCAGCGCGACCGGGATCGCATCATTCATTCCGGCGCATTTCGCCGCCTGGAATACAAGACTCAGGTGTTCGTGAATCATGAAGGCGATTTATTTCGTACCCGATTGACGCACAGCATCGAAGTCGCGCAGATTGCCCGCTCGATTGCGCGTCATCTACATCTGAATGAGGATCTGGTCGAGGCGATTTCGCTGGCGCACGATCTGGGCCATACCCCGTTTGGTCATGCGGGGCAGGATGCGCTCAACGGCTGCATGAAGGATTACGGCGGCTTTGAGCATAATCTGCAATCCGTGCGGGTGGTGGATGTGCTCGAAGAGCGCTACGCGCAGTTCGACGGGTTGAATCTTTGCTTCGAGACGCGGGAAGGCATACTCAAGCACTGTCGCCTCGATCAGGCGGCGCTTCTGGGCGAATTGGGCGAGCGTTTTTTAAACGGTCGCAGCCCCTCGCTGGAGGCGCAGGTCGCCAATCTGGCCGATGAAATTGCCTATAACAATCACGATGTGGATGACGGCTTGCGTTCCGGCTTGATTACACTCGAACAACTGGCAAGCGTGCCGCTGGTAGCGAAACACCTGCAACAAGTGCATGAGACTTATCCGGATTTAACCGGACGTCGTGTGGTGCACGAGACCGTGCGGCGCATGATCAATACGCTGGTGACGGATCTGATAAATCAGAGTGCGGCCAATATCGCCGCGCAAAAAATTCAGACGCTGGACGATGTGCGCAATGCCCCGCCGCTGATTGCCTTCAGTGCGGAACTGAACCATCAGCAGCGTGAACTCAAAAAGTTTCTTCATATTCACCTGTACCGGCATTACCGCGTGATGCGCATGAGCGCAAAGGCGCAGCGCATCATACGAGATCTGTTTGCGGTGTTCATGGCAGATGGTCGCCTGTTGCCATTCCAATCGCCGGAAACGCAGACGGATGCAGGTCGTGCGAGGGTGGTGGCTGATTACATCGCCGGCATGACGGATCGCTATGCGATACGCGAACACAAACGCATCTTTGCCGTGGAAGAGGATTCCATTTAAGGCGCGCTGCGCGTGAGTATTTATCGCGCCGCATGCGGTGAGCGCATCAGCGCGGTTGCCGATGGAGGTGATTAAGAGTAAGATTCCAGCCCTTTCGCTTTTGTATGGGCATGGGTGAGGTTTGGCGATTTTTGTCGTCATTTTTTTTGCTTTAACCGAGCGTTTGAACGGTGGCGAGCGGTGCAACGCGCAAATGCGCTGGTTTTGCCTGGCGCCCTAGGTTTAAACATTCGGTTCGATTTGATTGAGGTACGCTGTGGTTAACTCTTCTTTGCCAATGCAACAAGGTTTGTACGATCCGCGCCAGGAGCGCGATGCCTGTGGAGTGGGTTTTGTCGCCCATATCAAGGGGAAAAAAAGCCATGACATGGTCAGTCAGGGTTTGCAGATACTGGAAAACCTGACTCATCGCGGTGCGACGGGTGCAGACCCGCTGGCCGGCGATGGCGCAGGTATTTTGTTGCAGATCCCCGATGCATTCTTGCGTATACAATGCGCGGCGCTGGGTTTTTCCTTGCCGCAAGCAGGCAGCTATGGCGTGGGTATGCTGTTTTTGCCGCAAGAGACGACGGCGCGCGCCGCCTGCGAACAGATCATCACGGACAAAATTGTCGCTGAAGGTCAGACTTTGCTGGGTTGGCGCGATGTGCCGGTGGATAGCAGTATTCTGGGAGTGGGCGTGAAGCAGGTAGAGCCGATAGTCAGGCAGGTGTTTATCGCGTCGTCCGGCAAAGATACGGATGCTTTCGAACGCAAGCTGTTGGTGATCCGCAAGACCGCAGAACACGCCGTGAATAATCTTGCAGGTTCGCAGGGTAAAGGTTTTTATATTCCTTCGCTGTCTGCGCGCACCATCGTTTATAAGGGCATGTTGCTGGCCGATCAGGTGGGCAAGTATTACCCCGATTTGCAGGACAAAAGTTTAATCAGTGCACTGGCGCTGGTGCATCAGCGTTTTTCAACCAACACCTTCCCGACCTGGGATCTGGCGCATCCTTTCCGCATGATTGCGCATAACGGCGAAATCAATACCGTGCGCGGCAACGTGAACTGGATGGCGGCGCGTCATGCGGCGATGTCCTCGAAATTGCTGGGCGAAGATCTGGAAAAGCTCTGGCCGCTGATCGTGGACGGTCAGTCCGATTCGGCCTGTTTCGACAATGCGCTGGAGCTGCTGGTGGCGGGGGGGTATTCGTTGCCGCACGCAATGATGTTGCTGATCCCCGAGGCGTGGGCAGGCAATCCGCTGATGGACGAAGAGCGTCGCGCCTTTTATGAATACCATGCCGCACTGATGGAGCCGTGGGATGGTCCGGCCGCCGTGGCGTTTACCGATGGCCGCATGATCGGTGCGACACTGGATCGCAACGGCCTGCGTCCGGCGCGCTATCTGATTACCGACGATGATGTGGTATTGCTGGCCTCCGAGATGGGGGTGCTGAATATTCCTCAGCACAAGGTGGTCAAGAAGTGGCGTTTGCAGCCGGGCAAGATGTTTCTCATCGACATGGAAGCCGGCCGCATCATCGACGACGCCGAGCTGAAAAATCAGCTGGCAACCGACAAGCCTTATCGTCAGTGGATCGAGGAATCGCGTTATTTCCTGAGCGATCTGCCGTCAACCGTCAGTGAATACAAATTGAATGCGTCATTGCTGGATACGCAGCAGGCGTTCGGTTATTCCCAGGAAGATGTTAAGTTTATTTTGACGCCGATGATCAACGCGGGCGAAGAGCCGACAGGTTCCATGGGTGCGGATGCTGCGCTGGCCGTGCTGTCGAATAAAAATCGCTCGTTTTACGATTATTTTCAACAGTTGTTCGCGCAGGTGACCAATCCGCCGATCGACCCGATCAGGGAAGAAATCGTGATGTCGCTGACTTCGTTCATCGGTCCCAAGCCCAACCTGCTCGGTTTTGACGAAACTGTCCCCGCGCTGCGCCTGGAAGTGCATCAGCCGGTATTGACCAACGAGGATATTTCACGTCTGCGCAACATCGAGCAGCATACCCAGGGACGCTATCGTTCGCAGATTCTGGATATCACCTATCCGGCAACGCTGGGTGTGACCGGTTGTGAGGATACGCTCAAGACGCTGTGTGTCGCCGCCGACAAGGCAGTGGCCGATGGCTATAACGTGCTGATTCTGTCGGATCGCGCCATGTCATCCGAGCGTGTTGCCATTCCGGCGCTGGTGGCCTGCTCCAAAGTACACCTGCATCTGGTGCGCGCCGGTTTACGTACCAGCACGGGGCTGGTGGTCGATACCGGTTCAGCGCGTGAGGTGCATCATTTCGCCTTGCTGGCGGGTTTCGGCGCGGAAGCCGTCTGTCCGTGGCTGGCATATGAAACCATCGCGGCGATCAATCCTGATGCGGATGCCAAGAAGCGCTTTATCAAAGCGATCGACAAGGGATTGATGAAGGTCATGTCCAAGATGGGTATTTCCACTTATCAGTCCTATTGCGGCGCACAGATATTTGAGGCGATCGGGTTGAACAGCTCGTTCGTCGCCGGCTATTTCACCGGAACCGCCACACAGATCGAAGGCATCGGTCTGGCTGAAGTGGCTGAAGAGGCGTTGCGTACCCACCGGGACGCCTTTGGCAGCAACCCGGTACTGTCAAACGCACTGGAGGCGGGGGGCGAATATGCATACCGCGTGCGCGGTGAAGAACATATGTGGACGCCGGATTCCATCGCGAAACTGCAACATGCCACGCGCACCAACAACGTCGCGACCTACAAGGAATATGCGAAGCTGATCAATGAGCAGGCAACAAAACTGAAAACACTGCGCGGATTGTTTGAAATCAAATCAGCAGGTGCAGCCGTGCCGCTGGAAGAAGTAGAGCCTGCGAAAGAAATCGTCAAGCGTTTTGCCACCGGCGCGATGTCGCTGGGCTCCATCT
>VFSW01014050.1_pt1 | contig 11090 bp, 10 predicted proteins | sample 5358111 | NCBI WGS metagenome assembly VFSW01 (sample SAMN11554181, study PRJNA540505) | mine drainage metagenome | isolation source: sediment from site ElyBrook_90M | place: USA: Ely Copper Mine, Vershire, VT | collected 2017
GCGCTGAAGTTATTGGCGAAGTGCGCCGACGCTTGCACCATGGTTTGGCAGGCGGTGGAACCGTTGTAATAGTTCTGCATGGAACCTGAAATATCGAGCACCATCATCATCACGAGGCCGCGCCGTGAAGCGGTCCCGGTGCTCGAAAGGGAGATGTTACTGAAATTTGCCAGCCGCATGAAATAGACCGGAGCGGACACCGATGCCGTGACGGAGATGTTCACCGTACCGTTATTGGTTTGGCTGAAAGTGGACGCGACGGCGGAGGAGGGGTTGAACGGCGCTACGCCCAAGTAGCCTTGCGGAAAGTTTGCGGTGAAGAACGCTTGGCCTGCGCTGGCGGCAAAGGTGTCGGCCTCCGACGGGGTGCTGCCGAGGTTCAGTGACCGTCCGGCGCCGAGCGCTGCCGCGTCCACGGCCGCACTGAGCCTGCCCTTAATAACCATCAAGAGTGTCGCGTCGACCGCCAATCCGGTGAACAGCGACAAAAACACGGTGGCAAGGCTGGTCAGAATGAGCGCGATGCCCGCTTCTCGATTTGTTGTGCGGCCGCGTCTTGGCATTTCATACCTTTTTTTAGGACAGGTTCCGTGCGTAGAGCATTGGAGTCTGCAGGATCGAAAACAGGTTCAGGGAGGAGATGTTCACCGCCGCCTCGGACACGAGGGTATAACTGCCGGGGTCAAGATAGAGCAATCCCGTCGACCATCCCGACGAACTCATAATCGTTGGATCGGGAAAGTCCGTGGCGCGGTTGCCCGTGTTCAGGGTGTAGTCCTTGGGGTCGATGTTTCCGGCCGAATCCGGCGTGGTCGCCGGCGTGCCGGTCACACTCGTGAAGAGGCCGCTGTTCCCGATGATGGTCCGATTGGTGATGACGTAGTAGTTCAGGTTGGGGCACGCCGAGGAGGTCGCTGTCACGTTCTGCGCAAGGCAGTCGTTACTATCCACGCGGTAAACCCTGGTAAGAATGACGACGCCGTTGCCGGCGGAGTTTGGAAGGTAAGAGCCGGATTGGTTCATTCCCAGGCCCTGGGCGGCTTTGACGACCAACTGCTGATTATCGGTCTGGGCGAGGTTGATGCCGCGCACGATGAGGACGTTGGCGACGCGGCACACTTCGCCGACCTGGATGGACTTCACGAGGGACAAACCCGTGCTGAAGGCTCCGGCGAGCAGTGGTGTGAGAAAGGCCATGCAGAGAGCGAACTCGACGAACGCGTTTCCCTGTTCCCCAACCGATGTCCGGCGCATGACTTGATTCCCCCCTTTTCGATTGCCCGTATGCACCGCACTCAAGAAGCGGGCGGGCTGGATGTCCCGACCGGATAGCCTTCGAGGACATCGGCGCTGCTGGCGCCCAGTGTCGCGGCCGTCTGCGGCAGGAAACCCGCGATCGGCGCCATCCAGTTCCATTGATAGCCGGCGATCACGACTTCGACGACGTTTCCGCTTTGATTGACATAGGTCACGTTGGGGAAGTTCGGATCGGTGCTGGTGATCGGCACGGAAGTAATCGGCGCGGCCAGATTGAACGGGGCGTAGTAGTTGACTGTGATCAGGCCGGCGCCCTGAGCGCCTGCGAGGAAGCCGAACGAGTTATCCTGCACGATCTGCTTCATGCACGCGGTCTGCGAGGTGCATGACTGGCCGTTATAAGTGCTGCTGTAGGTGATGGCCCACCGGACGGCGGCCCGGGTGGCGCTCTGAAAGGCTCCTTTGATGAAGAGGAGCAGACAAACATTCCCAATACCGAAGAACATGGCCAGCAAGGGCACGATGATGAGCGAGGTCTCAATCATCGCGTTGCCGCCCTGCTGGCGGCGGCGGCGGCGGACGGTTACTTGGATTTCTACGCTCGCGGCGCGTAGATTTGCAGCCATAGTCTTCCTGCACCTGCTTGATTTTACGGGCGAATGGGTCGTAATCTCTCTCGAACGAATCCCTGGAAGTGACGCGGGAAATTACCTTAAGGCCTTACGCGCGCACGCGGGCGCCCGGCCCCGGCCAGGTTCTGGCTCTGCCAGCAGATACACCGGTCCGAACCGGCGATGCAGTTCGCGGACGCCGGAAGGGGGCTGTGGCCGGGCCAAGTTGCGACTCGCGGACCGGGAGACCGTTTTGGGAATCCGGGCAGGTGGAGGCGTAAGCGGCGCCAACGGGGAATAGCGAGGCAATCTACCCGTTTCGTGCAACGAAAGCCCCCGCTCGGCCGTCCCAATCAAGGGAACCAGCGGTTCGGTTGCGCTTGTCCTTAATCCGATTTCGAAGATTCTAAGAAGACCCGCGATGCACGAGGTTCGGGAGAGTGGTCCGATTCTCGGACGGCGTGTGGAGACGCGGGCGTTGAATTTTTGGGCCCTTTCTGCGGCCTTCCGCCTCGGTTATCTCCCGTTGGTGAGCTTTTCCGCCGTTGCCGGCCGAATCCGGAATGGCGGAAGGTTCCGATCCGGTAAGCGCGCAGGCGCAACGCGCGCCCCTCATGGCGCATCACGAGATAAAGGGAGATAATCTGCTTCCATGGTGTCACGTTACTTTCGCATGCGCCTCCGAACCTCGTGTTTCTGGCCCTCGCTTCTGCTAGCCTGCGCCACGGCCTTCGCCGGCATTCCCGGCACAGCTCTTGAACAGATGGACTCCTCGATGCGTACGCTCGTGGCTAAGGTCTCCCCAGCGGTTGTTAAGATCGTGGTCGTAGGCTACGGTCCCACCGAGGATGACTCCAAACTCAATACCGCTCTGATCGCGAGGCAAACCAGCGTCGGTTCCGGGGTCATTGTCGACCCCTCCGGCTACATCATCACCAACGCGCACGTTGTCCGCGGAGCGATCCACCTCCACGTCATTCTGCCCCTGCCGGTGTCGGCGCCTGGCTCTGCTCTTGACGACCTCGTGCGCCACGAGCGTACGGTGGAGGGGCGCATCGTCGGGTTGAGCGAAGAAGCCGATTTGGCGGTGGTTAAGATAGACGGTTCCAACCTTCCCACGCTGCCGGTAGACAACACCGCGCACGTTGAGCAAGGCGAACTCGCCTTCGCCTTCGGCAGCCCGGAGGGGCTGGAGAATACTGTGACGATGGGATTGGTCAGTGCTGCGCTTCGCCAGCCTGATCCGGACAAGCCGATGGTCTACGTGCAAACCGACGCCGCCATCAACCCCGGCAATAGCGGCGGCCCGCTGGTGGACGTTCAGGGGAATCTGATCGGGATTAACACGTTCATCCTCACGCAATCCGGCGGCAACGAGGGGCTCGGCTTCGCGATTCCGGCGCCGATCGTCCGGATGATTTACCCGCAGATCCGAAAATACGGCCACGTTCACCGCGGCCAGATCGGCGTCAACGTACAGCGCGTTACTCCGGCGCTGGCCAAGGCCCTGGCGTTTCCGGACGATTACGGCGTGGTGATCTCGGACCTGCTGCCCGGCGGGCCGGCCGAAACCGCCGGCGTCAAGATCGGCGACCTCGTCCTCAGCCTCGACGGACGCCGGGCCACCAGCCTCCCTTCCTTCGAGGCCTCTTTGTTTTTGAAGCCTCCGGGCTCAGTGGCCAAGCTCAGCGTCCTCCGCGGCACCGAGAAACTCGATCTTGAGGTTCCGGTCGTCGAACGCCCGCACAACTTTGACAAGCTTGCCGACTTGGTGAACCCGTCGGTCAGTCTGGTGCCCCGCCTGGGCATTCTGGGTGTAGAAATCGACCGGGATCTCGCGAAGGAGCTCGGCGAGCTTCGCATCAAGGCCGGGGTGATCGTGGCCGGACGAGCGGCCGACCCCGCCCGCATCGAAAGCGGGCTGATCCCGGGTGACGTGATCCACTCGTTCAACGGCGTTCCGGTCGCAACGCTTGACGGACTTCGCGATCTGGTCAGCCATTTGAAGCCCGGCGAAGCCGTCGCCATGCAGATCGAGCGCGACCAAGCTCTGATGTACCTGTCCTGCTTCGTCGATTGAGCGGCCGCGTGTTGGTATCCTGAAGGTTTCCCTTCAGACCATGGCTCGCATTTTTCCCTTCGAGGCCTACCGCTACGCACCCGCGGCGGGCGCGCTTGATACGCTCGTCACCCAGCCGTACGACAAGATCTCGCCGGCGATGCGCGAGAGGTACCTTGCGCTGAACCCGCACAATCTGGTTCGCATCATTCTGGGCGAGTCGCGTCCGGCGGACTCCTTCGCGGACAACATTTACACGCGCGCCGCCGCGCTGCTGAACGATTGGACCTCGACCGGCGTTCTGGTTCGCGACCCCGCTCCGGCCTTCTATGTCTATTCCCAGGAGTTCAGGCTGCCCGGCACGGGGGAGCGGCTCACCCGGCAGGGCTTCATTGGCCTCGGCGCGCTGGAAGAATACTCGGCTAAAATCGTCCACCGCCACGAGCAGACGCTTACCGGTCCGAAGAAGGACCGCATGGAACTCCTGCGGCACACGCAAGCTCACTTCGGCCAGATTTTCATGCTGTATCCGGACCCCGGGCGGGCCGCCGACGGGATTCTCGATGAAGTATCGGCGGGGGCGTCCGATGCCGAGGTAGCCGACGAATACGGCGTGACGCACCGGCTTTGGCGCGCCGCCTCGCCGGACCTTGCGGCCCGGCTCCAAGCTGCGCTGTCGGACAAGAAACTTCTCATCGCCGACGGCCACCACCGCTACGAAACCGCGCTCAGCTTCTATCGCGACAACCGCAACGTTGCCGGCGCGGACCGCGTCATGATGACTTTCGTGAACATGCACTCGCCGGGGCTGAAGATCCTTGCGACCCACCGCGTGGTGAGCGGGTTGGCGTCGTTTGATCCGGCGCCGATGCTCGCAGCCACGGGCGCCCGGCCTGCCGCCTCGGTCGATGAGGTTCGCGAACTGTTTCGTACGCCCGCGCCGGCGCGGCTGCGGATCGCGGTGGCTCTTTCCTCCGGACGTTTCTTCGTGATTGACCGGCCGCGCAAGCCGGGCGAACTCGATGTCCAGGTGCTTCATCACGACATCCTGGCCGGCCAACTCGGAATCGGCGAAGAGGCGGTGCGCGAGGAACGCTGTCTCCGTTATATCCGCGGGCTCGACGAAGCGTCCGCGCCGGTCGCAAGCGGCGAAGCGCAGGCGGCGTTCCTGCTTGAACCTGTAACTGTGGAACAGGTGGCCGAAGTCGCTTTCTCCGGCGGCGTGATGCCGCAGAAGTCCACCGACTTTTATCCCAAGCTCCTCAGCGGCATGACTATCTACAAACTTAGTTGAACCACCTATGAACCTTCGCTTGACCCTCCTCTTCGGTTTCGCCGCCGCGGCGCTTTCCGCCCAGAACGTGACCGGCCCGCTCATCACGTTCAAAACCAACTTCGGCGACATCAACGTCCAGCTTCTGCCGAACGACGCGCCGCAGAATGTCGATAACTTCCTCTCCTACGTGAACGCGGGGGCCTACAGTAACTCGTTCTTCCACCGCTCGGTCGCCGGCTTCATTATCCAGGGCGGCGGGTATCAGTGGGTCAACAACCAGCCTGTTGCGATCCCCCAGAACGCGCCGGTGGTGAACGAGTTTAAGGATTCCAATGTTCGCGGCACGCTGGCCATGGCGCAGTTGAGCGGCGATCCCAACAGCGCCACGAACGAATGGTTCTTCAACACCGCCGACAATTCGTCGATCCTGGACACGTCGGCCAACGGTCCGTTCACGGTCATCGGGCGGGTAGCTGACCAGGCGAGCCTGAATGTTATGGACGCCATCGCCGCGGTACCGATCTTCGATATCAGCGGTCTCGGCTCCGCCACTTCAGTCTATTCCGCCTTCACCCAGATCCCGCTCCAGGGAAACTACACGTCGGGCTCGCCCCTTGCCCTCGCCAACCTGGTCGTGGTCACCGCCATCGTCCAGGACGGCGGCACGGTGACGGCGACGCCTTCCATCGCCTCCAACGGCGTCATTATGGCCAGTGCCTTCGGCGGATACAGTACCGCCGCGCCGGGCGCGTTCATCGAAATCTACGGGAGTAACCTCGCCGGGACTACCCGCACCTGGACCGGCAGCGACTTCCAAAGCGGCGCTGCGCCCACCATGGTCGACAACGTGAGCGTCACGATCGGCGGCGTACCCGCTTACGTGAGTTACGTCTCGCCCACGCAGGTCAACGTGGAGGTCCCGGCCGGCGCGGGGGTCGGCGGCGCCGATGCGGTGGTGCTTACTTACAACGCCCAAGCTAGCCCGACCGCGCAACTGTTAGTTACTAACTTACAAGGCGGCATTCTCGCTCCGGCGAATTTCAAGGTGAACGGCAAGCAGTACGCCGCCGCGTTCCATCTCGATAATTCTGTCGTCACCAACGGCAGCGTTCCGGGCGTGAAGGGCACACCGGCGGCACCCGGGGAGACCATCGTGTTTTACGGTCTTGGTTTCGGGCCGGTGAATCCCACTACTACGCCGTACGCTGGTCAGATCGCCCAGGGCCAGTCCACGCTCCAGACCCCGGTGGAGTTGCAGTTCGGTCCCTTGGATGGCAACATGGTGTATCAGGGACTGGCTCCGGAGCTTACCGGCGTCGACCAGTTCGACGTCACGGTGCCACAGGGCACGCCCTCGGGTGACGTCCCGCTGATCGTTTCGCAGAACGGGCTTCCGATCGCGCAAACTTCGCTCTACATTCCGGTCCAAGCTCCGTAGGCGCGCGCGGTGCTATGCTGGCGCTATTGGCGGCCAGCCGGCGTGGGCTGGTCTTACACTCCAGGAGCCCTTTGATGCCCGAGATTACCGACCCCACCTCCGTCAGCGGAGCCAAACTCGTGAATCCGATTCCCGAGCGCATGAACCAAACCGGGCCGACCTGCGGCCTCTACGCGCTTAGCATCGTCATCCGCTTTTGGGCGGAGTTGATTCAGCAGAAGGGACTGAACCCGACGTTCCAGGAGCCTTCGACGCGCGGCCCGGCGAACGCGCTGTCGCTCAAAGAACAGCTCAATGCGGAAATCCGTGCTCAGGGCGGCAAGGTTCCCTCGAAGCCGGTGAAGTTCAGCGGCGTCAAAATGCCCGCCAACGATCTGCTTCAGATCGCCGAGACGCTCGGTTCCCGAGTGGGAGAGGTGATGGACGCCGAGGGCCTGGCGGAAATCGCCCGCCGCGCGAAAATGGAAGCCTGGATCGCGCGATGGAACGAGCCGGCGGATATGTTCACGATGATCAAATACCATATCGACCAGAACATTCCGCTCATCGTTGGCTACGACAACACCGATACGGGCGACCCCGGCGCGACGAACCACGGCGCGCGCGCACACTGGGCTGTTATCTTCGGCTATGTCGCCGATTCGCCCCGCCGCCTGCTAGTTACTCATGGTTGGGGCAAATACTATAGTTGGACGAACCAGAGTCTGCTCGACTCGAACGCCCAAATGGACCACTTCGGCAAATGGGGCACCTGGTACCGCACCGAGAAGACGGAGAAGAGCGGAAAGAAGACCACCGGCTGGGACGGCCCCGGTGTTCCCACGAAGCCTACGAAGCTTCCCAGTAAGGACGCGCCCAGCCTCGAACGCAAGACGCCCGACACGGCCGTAGCGGGTTTCTTCATTTCGCACGAAATGGACCTGAAGAACCAGTTCGTCATCGTCACGCCGCCCGGCATCAGTGATTACTCTCCCCCGTCGGGCTCGGTCTCGACTGTAATTGGCTCCTCCACCGGCGGGGACAAGTACTAACTCGCCAACGCCTTCCGCAATGACTCGCGGAGGGCAGGCCGGCTTCTTCTTACTCGGGTCCGGTTGTGTGCTTGCTCAGGCGCAAGCTTCCTCGATCCACGACACACCGCCCGTGACCATCGCCGGCAAGAATCCGCCAGAGACGCGGACCGCCGTCGCCGCCGGCGTGGGGACCGGCCTGATGGCCAAGGTGGAGGTGGAGGCCGAAGGCCGTCCCCGCCGGGTTCATATTCTGAATCCCGACGGCTACGGGCACGACGAGGCCGCCCGCCAGGCGATTGCCGAGTGGCGCTTCCGCCCCGCTACACGCAGTGGCCAATCTGTGGCCGCGTCGACGATTGTCGAGCTGAGGTTCGGGCTCTTCGCGCCGGGCTTCGGCGGCTAGATCGAGCATGCCGCGACCGAGTTTCGCCTCGCGATGCACTTACTCGATGGCGACTCAAATGCCCGGGATCCCGTTGCAGCCGTCGGAGGTCTGAAGCTCTCCGTCAAACGCAATTACCCGCTGGCAGAACTCCAACTCGCGAACCTGTACACTGACGGGCGATACGTCCCTGCCGATCCGCTTTAGGGACGCAGGCTGCTGCTCCCGGCCTTCGGTCACGGTTCATCCGATGCCGCCCGCGCCACGCTTGCCATCAGTTTGATGCACGAGCACGGAGAAGGCGTCCGGAAGATGCACAAGCGCGGGACATCGAGCGGCGGGCCGCGCCGTAGCGCCCGCGCAAGTTCATGCCGGATTTCTTCGAGCACAGTCCCGTCGAGGAGCCAGAGCCAGGCGCGTCAGGGACAATGTGACTGAGAGCCCGGTTACTTCGCCAGCCAGAAAAATTCCTTCGCAGGCACGAACTCGACTTTCACCTCGTTCACAAAGGTCTTGAGCCATTCGGTGCAGTACTCCATGCCCGCCTGCTCGCTCGGAATGTGCCCTAAGAGGATGAGAGCCTCGTGACGGCCCTCGGCGGAGGCATCGGCGATGTACTCGATGGTCTCCCACTCCGGCACCTCGCCGATGGCGAGCACGTCGGGATGATCGCGGTGGAGCAGCATCTGGTGATGCTCGGGTCCCGATGCGCCCGGCGCCAGCGAAACTCGGGTGACCTTCATCGCCGGGTCGCCCACCACACGCAGTACGTTGATCCCCAGTCGATCCTTCATCTGCGAGGCGAGATCGGCGAGGGTCATTTCCGGGACGACGAACAAACTCGGCTCCGTCTGGCTCTGATAGGCCTGCCACTTCAGCGTGCGAACGACACCAGTGAGAATCCCATCCGGCCGGTGCATGTGCCAGTGGTCATGAAAGCGCCAAACTACCAAGTGGTGTTCCCGAATGAACTGCTCCTTCTGCGCCCAGACCGCGTCGTGCTGCTGCTCGAAGCCGGCGGTCTTGTCGAGATGACTGTAGAAGGTCGGCTCGTGCGAGATGATCAGGTTATCGCCGCTCGCCGCCGCCCGCACTAAGACATCGTAAGTGGCCATCATTGTCACTGCGATGCCCGTGACGCGTGTCGCCGGATCGCCCGCCTTGAATGTATCCACGGTCGGCGTGCGCCAAGGTACGCCGACATGGGCCTGGATACGCTGAATCACGTCATTCGCCGTGAGGCCTTGCGCGGTTTGGGCGAAAGCCCCTGCCGAGCCGGCAAGCAGAAACAAACCGATGGTTCGCAGCACGCAGACCATGGTACGCGATCGGGGGGACGACAATGAAATCGCCAGACGTTCCCGAAGCGCCGCGCCATGAACTGGCGTCTCATGCCCGCAGGCGTCCTCGCTCTCTACGCCCTCCATCGCCTTGCCCTCCGGATGGAGACGAAAGGCTGGATCTACTACGCCCACTGGGAACCCAGCCTCGGGGCGTTGGGCAAGGCCGTGCCGGGTGTCCAACAGATGCTGCATCCTGGCGCGAAACACACCCTCGAAATCCGCCGGACGCCGCGGGTCCGGCGGCAGCACCCAGGCGGCCCGCCGGAACCTTAGCGCGGGACCTGCGCCGGCTTACTCATCCTCGTTCCGGGCCGCGCCGTTCTGGCGCAGGGCAATCTCACCGTGGAGGACGCCAGCCTGGCCGGCTTTCGCTTCACTCTCCCGCAGACCGCCGTCACCGGCATCACCTCGCCGGGCAGCCCTGGACCCGAATACGTCCGTGTTGCCCTGCATATTCCGCCCGGCACTGTGCCCTCCAACGCGCTCACCTTCGTTGCCACTCCCGCGGAAACGCGGGCGGTTTCTCCGGATGCTTCACTCCCTTGGGAAGCCCCGCCAATTAGTAGCGCGAGATTACCCCTCCTGTTACTGGCCTCGAGCACGGCGTTCGGCGGAAGCTGCGATAAGTTGGAGCGAATCCCCGCGGCGCGGGACGGGACGCGCGCTACGTTTGTGCAAGCATGCGGACGCACCGGACTTTCTTACGTCTTCTTAGCGCACCGGGTACAAGCGCGCATCGCGGTGATGGGCTGCCCCCATTGCTGCCCCCAAACGATATATTCTCTACGTATGGTAGAGCCCGGTCACAGCCCCACCGCCGAGTCCTTCGAGCGCATCCAGTGCCAGTGGTGCCAGAGCATGAACGAGAAGTCCGCTCTGGCTTGCCGCGCTTGCGGCGCTCCCCTCGATATCCGGAACCTTGTGAGCGATTCCGGCTGGCGCGAGGCGCCCCGCATTCGCGATATGACCGAGATCCAGTTCAGCTCGAGCACCTGCCAGGTGGAGGGCGAAATCGTGCCGGCGGCCGAAATCAATCTCGGCCCCGGCGATTCAGTCTTCTTCGAACACCACGTGATGCTGTGGAAGGAAGAGCGCGTCGCGCTGTCGTTGCTGCAGCTCTCGGGAGGGCTGAAGCGCGCCTTCGGCGGGATGCCGTTCCTCATCAGCGTCGCCACCGGTCCGGGCCGCATCGCCTTCTCCCGCGACGCCACCGGTGAGTTGATCGTGCTGCCCCTTCATCCCGGCATGGAACTCGACGTCCGCGAGCACGCGTTCCTGCTTTCCTCGCACCAGATCGCCTACTCATTCGTGCGCATCAAAGGGCTTGCGAACATCCTTTTTGGCGGACAGGGAATGTATATGGACCGGTTCGTCACCACCGGGGCTCCGGGCGTGGTGATCCTTCACGGCTATGGCAACGTCTTCGAACGCCGCCTCGGCTCGGGCGAAAGCATCCTGCTGGAACCCGGCGCGTTCCTGTACAAAGATTCCTCGGTCACAATGAATGTGGAGATCCAGAAGCTCGGCACCGGGTTCTTTGGCGGAACGAACATGAGCCTTGCAAAGATGACCGGCCCGGGCCGCGTCGGCATCCAGTCCATGTACGTGCATCACCACACCGAGTAACTAACATGTTCTGCGTAAACTGCGGCACCCAAATCCTCGACGACCAGAACTTCTGCCGGAACTGCGGCCAGCCGGTGAAGCATCC
>VFSW01014051.1_pt1 | contig 11089 bp, 4 predicted proteins | sample 5358111 | NCBI WGS metagenome assembly VFSW01 (sample SAMN11554181, study PRJNA540505) | mine drainage metagenome | isolation source: sediment from site ElyBrook_90M | place: USA: Ely Copper Mine, Vershire, VT | collected 2017
CGCCCTTCCCCGGCGCGCGGTCCACCCCCCGGCGGGCCCGCCCCGCCACGGCAAGCACAACCGCGTTCCGGTACACTCGCGGCCTGTCGGGTCCGGTGGTCTCTTCGAGATAGCGCCGTGCCTCGGGGCTCGACTTGCCGGACTCGGAGGCTGCCTTCGGGCCGAGCACCGCGAAGTGGAAGTTCCCATCGTCCTCGATATCGTGCGGCTTCTCGGGCAACGTGTGGACGCGCGCGCCAGCGGCGCTGGCGCCCGCAGTGAGTGCCTTCGCTCTGCCGATCTCATCAAGCAACCTTGCCTCCACCAGTTCGGCGCTGACGCGAGTTCTGGCGTCATCGTGCATCTGGCGGAGGTTCGGCTTCGATCCAAGCCGCCAGGCCTGCGGGAGCGCCCTTGGCTCGCCGGGCGCTGCCTTGCCGTCCCCCATCGCAGCTTCGTCGAGGAACCACGACACGTCGGCCCAGCGGCGGAGCGCCTTCTCGAGCTCGATCTTGTCCGGCCTCGTCGCGGCGATCAGGGTTACAAGTTCCCGCGTCAGTGCCTTGTGTCCGATCGGCTGCGAGTGGAGAAACGTGGCGAACACGGCTTGCTCGATCTCGCGGTGGCGCAACGCCGGGAACTCATGGTGGAACTGCCAGACCTTCTCGATCTCCCCGGCCAGTATCCTCGACCAGTCCTGCCGCTTCCCGTCGTACTCCTCGGATTCCGCAACGCCGGTCAGCTCCCGCGCGGCCTCGGAGATGCCCTTGGGCTCGCCCGGCGCGGTTAGAAACACGTTCACACTCACGAGCGGCGCTTGGTCCCACTTCTCCGCCTCGCGCAGCGCCTGAGCAAACGTCCTCAGCACGCCCCTGGTGCGCTGAAATGCCTCGAGTTGGGTCCACTTCGTGTAGAACACGTCGGTTAAATCGGGGTGGAAGGGATAGCTGTCCAGGTAGCGGTCCTCGGCGTTCTTGCCTTCCCTCTTGGTCTGATCGTCGAGATCCGCAATTCCCTTGAGCGCTGCGACGACGTGCGGGCGGAAATCCTGCGGGTCCTCAACCGACTTGGGAGTGAAGAACCGCCGACGCAGCAGTTCCGCGACGTCGCCCTTCTCTACCGGCAACACGCCCTCTTCACGCTCACGCCGGAACACGGCATCGAGTTCCTGGGTGATCTTCTTGCCGGCATCGTCAGAGTCCGAAGTCCTGGTTGACAGGATTGAGGCAACGACCGCACACGTATTCACCTTCGTTGCAGCCTGCGTCAGGTTCTGGAAGAAGTCCTGGATCCGATGGCGCCACACGGGGTCTGTCCCGGCCTTGGTGCGCGCCCACATCAGCACCTCGTCGATCAGAACGAGTGTTGCAAGGCCATCGCGCGCCGGAATCCGCAACACGTCTTCAATGACGTTGGTAAAAGGTGGTTCCTCGCGCTCCTCCTTGCCCTTCATCCCGAGGATCTTCAGGCCCGCGTCGCCGCCGAGCTGAAATGCGAGCACGGTCCATGGGTAGCGGAAGCGACGAACCATGCCGTCCGGCGCCTTGACCTCCATCCCCGTGACGGGATCGAGCCGGTCGAACGTGAGCGCGGCGATGCGAGCCCTTGGCGGCGCCATCCCGAACTCGCTCTTGAACTCGCGCACCGCGGGCAGATCCGGGAGATGGTCCGGATCGTTGACCAGGTGGAAGAGCGTGATCAAAGAATGGGTCTTGCCTCCGCCATAGGTCAGAACGAGGTTCCGAACGGCCTTGTCGTTCTTGGCCGCGAGGCGCAGCACGACGTCGCGAGCGAGTTGGCGGAGGTTGTACGTAGGGTACGTGAGCGCGAAGAACTCCTCCGGCCTTTCGTACATCGGCCGTTGCCCGCGCTGCATCACGACGTCGTAGAGATCCGCCGCGAACATCGACAGCGAAAGCTCTCCCGACTTGAGGTCCTCGCGCAGCGTCACAACCTTGTGCCACGGGGTCCACGGGAGCTTGCTCATGGCCTCGCTCCGACGTTATTACCACCTTCATTACCACTAGTCATGGGTTATTACCACCTTTCAGCCAAACCGCTGCAACCCCTGCACCTTCGGACCGAACCTTTCCTTCGAGCTTCAGCTTTCGGAGTACGACCCGAATCATGTCGCGGGTGACGTTGGGGCAGAGGCGCTCGACATCGACCATCCGGAAGCGTGAGGGGAGGCGGTTGATCGCATCGAGGACGAGCTGCGTTTTCGCGCCGCGGGCGGCGGTCAGGTCACCCACCCGATCTTCGAATTCCTTGTACGCGGCATTGAGAACCCCCAGAAAGTAATCAAGCCACGGCATCAACGGGTGTCGCCCGTCGTGCCATCCCTGCGACGACGTGTGAAGCGTTTCGTAGTAGCTCTCCTTGCTCCGCTCGATGATCTTCTCCAGGCTCACGTAGCGGCCCACTTCGAACCCGGCTTGATAGAGAAGCAGCAAAGTGAGCAGGCGAGCCATCCGGCCGTTGCCGTCGCTGAACGGGTGGACGCACAGGAAATCCAAGGCGTACGCGCCGATCAGGACGAGCGGCTCGATGCGACCGTCCTGCCACTCGTGTCTGAACAACTCCTGGAGGCGCTCCATCGCGGCAGGTGTCTCTGCGGCTGCCACTGGACGGTACCGTACGCTCCGCGAGCCGTCCGGATGGAGCGCCGCCACCACGTTGTCCTTGTCCTTCCAGTGCCCACCGGTTCCCCCGACGTATTGAAAGAGCGTCGCGTGCAGTTCCAGGACCAGGCCGGTGTCGAGGTTCAGCGCTGCATGGTCCGCATGGATCCGGCTGAGGGCATCCCGATATCCGACAATCTCCTGCTCGGAGCGATTGCGAGGCGTCGTCTTCTCTTTGACCAGCGCCTCGATCCGCCGCAGCGGAGCAGTGATCCCTTCGATGCGGTTGGATGATTCCGTGCTCTGGATGATGGCGATCTGCCGGAGCGTGTCGAGCACCTGCGGGAACTGCTGCGTGTACAGCCCCTCGCGGCCGCGGCACTCCCCGAGGAACCGGACGTTCCGCAGCATGCTCTGGCTGATCGGCAGACGATCGAGGTAGCCCAGTTCGAACGATCTCATGGCTCGAACATCTCCTTCTGTCCGCTCTCGAACTGTACACCCCGTTCCTTGAGGTGGTTGCTGATCGTCTCGAGGAGCGCGCGCTCCTCACCGCCGGTCTCGGAGAGCTCGATCAACGCCTGCAGGAGCTGCCCGAACAGCCGGCTGCGCCGCAGGCCGCGCAGCTCCAGGTAGTCGTCCACCTTGACCACGTCACCCGCGCGCCACAGGTGCATCAGCCGGTGCGCCTGGTCGATCAGCGGCACCTGGCGCGAGGGCGCGGGAGGCCTTTCGTCCCCCGGGAACAGCGACGGCTGCTGGGCGGCCGCGCGGGCAGAAGCGCTGTCGACCGCAGGATCGTAGCCCATCGAGGGGCGGCGGCGGGCCTTCCAGTCCTTCAGGCGCACGGTGCTGCCGGTCCCTTCCTCAGGCTCGCCACCTTCTTCAGTGGGGCGGGCGCCCTCGCCCGCCTCATCATGATCATCGTCATCATCGGCAGCCTGCCCGCCGGTCCGCAGGAGGATATCGAGGTGATCGGCGAGCACGTGATCGGATAGCCCGCACGACACCGCGTACAGGATGCACGGGCCGACCGGCACGTCCTTGAGGCCGAAGTCGTAGCGGTGGAGCAGGTAGTAGGTCGTGGCGTCGTCGAGGCCGCTCACCGTCTCGCCGCCTTCGCCACGCGAGAGCACGCGACCAACCACGAACTCCACCACGATGCGGCGGACCGCGCGTAGAAACTCGGAGACGGTCATCAGCTCGCCGGGGGCGTTGGCCTTCTTGACCGCCGGGTGCTTCGAGTACGCCTCGAGCGCCGGTCCGGTCGCCGCCCAAACGAAGTCCGGACCGCGGATCCCGGCGTCCCAGAACTCCCGAAGCTGCGTCGCGATCTTCTCGCGCATCTCGGCGAGGACCTGGTTGTCCCACCCCGGGCGGGCGCTCTCGAGTCGCTTGCGGCAGACAAGCCAGACGGAAGAGGCGAGCGCAGCGGAGGACAGGGCGCGGGTGCGGTTGCCCATCTCGGTCTGAATGGGCCACGAGCCATCAACGACAAACCCTGCTCGGATGATCGCGGAAACGAGCGCTTCCCAGGCATCCGGCTGCTTGTTGGCGAACACGACGACCATGCGACCGTTGGGCCTCAGTGCCTGATCGCACGCCTGGAAGACTCGGAACATTCCGTCCTCGTAGGCCTGCTTTGACCTGGTCTTGTCGCCCCCGAAGCGGCTGGCATCGTCGATCAGCTCACCGTCGTTCGCCTCGTTCGACCATTTCGGCCCGAGCGGCCCGGCAAACGCCTCGTCGATCTCAGGCGAAAGGCCGTGCAGCGTCCGTCTCAGCCACACGTAAAAGAAATCCATCAGGTCCGAGTAGGGAATTGCGTCGTAGTAGGGCGGATCCGTGAGAACCACATCTGATTCGTGGTGCGAGCAGGAGGTTGCGCTCTCACAAGATGCCCGCGGCGCTGGCGAGTGGGCTGATGCGTCGGTCGCGTGTTCAGCGTATCGAGCAACCCATTCCAGCTGGCCAGCGTATGAGCCCGTGCTGTCACCCGTGACGCCTGTCTCCGCAAAGTCCCAACTGATCGGCAGCCGGAAGCCAGAGAAGGTGTTTGCGACCTTTTCGTAGCCAAGGTCCCAATGGCAAATCGTGCTTCCTCTGTCCGCGATCCGGTCAACGACCAAGGCAAGGTTGGACGCAATCGCTTCTATCCATGTGATTGGGTATCCAAGACCCTCCGCACCTGTCACAACCTCCCGTGTGTGCTTGACGAACGTGCCGAGCGCGAGGAGTTGGCGTGACGTAAACAGTTTCGACCAGCGGTCGAAGCCATACAACGGCACGCGGAATCCGAGCGCCTCTTTGCTTGGCAGCGGCTCGTCGGGCAGCCCAAATGGGATCTCCGCGAACACCCGCGGCAGCTCGGTCTCCGCCTCAGTCGCGGCGCGGATCTCCTCGCCCATCGGCAAGCGATACTCCTTGCCGTCTGGGCCGTCGACGACGACCGCCGTCATCACCGTGCCGAGCCGGCCGGCGAGCCCTTCCTGGCGGATGTCCTCGGTGCTCATCGCCACCGTGCCGGGCTTGCCACAGCACGGGCACGTCGCCCCGGCGCGGCTCATCGTCCCCTGCCCGAGCCGTTTGTCGTGCTCGCGCCGCTGCGCCGGGTTGCCGCCCTGCGGCGGCACGCCGGTCTCGACGCCGAACAGCACAGCGTCCCGCTTCTCGTTCGGCTCCATCGTCAGGAGCACGCGCTTGCGGTCCTTCTTGCACAGCCAGCGAGTCTTGAGCAGCGGGATCGTGGCGCGGCAGTTCTTGCATGTGACCGTGCGCGCCCATAGGTACGCCACCGTCGGCTTGACCACCCACCGCGGGTTGGAGCGGTTCGCCAGGTAGTCCTCGTCGAACTCCGCGTTGAGTGAAGCCGGGTTGAAGTTGTCGTCAGGAGCCGACGGCACCAACTGTGCCGGCCTGCGCTCCCACTCTGGCCCGCTCTTGTCGCGCGGTTCGAACTCCGCATACGTCGGGTAGAACCGCGCGAGGTCGGCCTTGGCGCGCTGCAGCACCCACCACCCCCACGCGCGCACGTGCCAGGCGAGGTCCACGTCCGGCGGGTTGAACATTCGCTCCTGCACCGCTGCAAGGTTGCTCTCGAGTTGCTTCTTGGTGAGCTTTCCCGTGCCCTTGAAGAACCCCTCCATGAACTCGGGGCTTGCAAGCGCGAACTCGGGCAACGGTCGGTGCTGCCCCGCGAGCTTCTGCGGGTACTCGAGCGTGCACTTGAGGATGAACCACGCAACCGGGTTGATGTCGATGGCGGTGGCCTCGCACCCGAGGCGCATCGCCTCAAGCGGGATCGCGCCGCCGCCGGCGAACGGGTCGAGCACCTTGGGCGCCCGGCCGCCGTACGCCTCGCGGATCCTGGCGCGGAACCACTCGAGGTCGGGGTTCGACTCGCGCCCCCAGTGCAGGATGCCACCGACCGTCTCTTCGACTTCCTTCTCCTCGACCTTGCCCGACGGCAGCCTCTTCTTCTTCGTGACCTTCCTCAAGGTGCCGCCGAGCTTCTCGAGGATGCGCCGCCGCTCCTCCGCGTCGCCCGGATCGGGCAGCAGCGTCGCGATCAGCGCCGCCCGGCACGCCGCCAGCGGCCGCCGCGCCGGCCAGATGTGCAACGTCGAGATGTGCCCGTGCCGCACGTTCTTCTCATGCACCGAATCAATCGACGCCTGCTTCAGCGGGAATGCAACTTCAATTAGCCTGCGTCCATCAGCCATCTTAGCGTTCTCCCTGAGCACCCGGTTGAGGTCTCCATTTACTCTTGTAAACCCGAACGTCGTCGAAGAGGGCCTTGCAAACGTATCGCTCCACTAGATCTTCCAGTGGTCGCATTTCGCCCTCCACCTCGACGGCAAGTGCGATCTTGCTCGCACCACGATGGAGAAGCTGGTTTCGGGTCCGGTTGAATTTCCGGAATGCCGCCACGTCCCGCTCCCAACCCGCTATCCCAGCCTGCTTGGCGAAAGTCTCAAACCGCTGGTTGAGCGTCGGTCCTTGTTGCTCAAGCAGGTGCTTCAGGAATGAGGACAGCCTCTCGCGATCCTCTCCACCGGACCTCTGCACAAGCTCCGTAATCCTACTGGCTGCCTGCCGGCTTTCCTCGTCGGCTGGTGGAGTTGTCCCCTGAAGAACCATCTCGAGGGGGATAAAGAGGGAAACGAACTTGGAGTAGGGATCGCGCTCGGCCCAAGCGCGCAGGAGCCACGAGAGGACGTCGCCTGCGCGGTCTAGCGCGTCGGGTGCTGCGCCGCCAATGGCAGGCATCATCTCGCGAATGGCGACAACTCCTTCGGCGTTCAACTCGCCGCACTCGAGTAGCTCCGTCCAGGGCCCAACCAACTCAATAGTCCACTGCTCTCCCCTGGGTACCAGGAGTTCCTCATGGACCCGGTCAAGCACGAACTGCCGATGGAAGCGGAGACCAATGGTGCCGGCAACGACGTCCAGCGCCCTCTCATGCCGGGTGGCAAGGGTTCGTGCCGGCGCGAGAAGTGTTTCCTGGGCGTCCTTCTCTCCGTTGAGGAATCGTTCAATTACGTCGGGAGAGAACTGAACGTCGCTGAAGCACGTCAACTCTACAAACAGACGGCCCGCGTATGGCGTCTCGTCAGGGTTGCTCTTGCTTTCCATGTGGACTATCTGAGAGGCTCCGGTCGGCAATATATACTTGTCGGAACGCGTAAAGGTCACATTGTACTTAGGGCGCAGCCCGACATAGAACTCCACCCTGAAGTCACCGAAGTCGAACTCCTCATGGATTTCGTGGCCGGGGGCCACCGAGAAGCCTAGCGCCGCGTAGAGTCTCCTTAGCCCCACGCGATGCCTCACCAAATGAACGTCCGTCATGGCTCCGCCTCCGACGCGGCCACAAGTTCCTCAGGCCGGAGAATTGCGAGACCGTTGATCCGTGCAACCAGTCTTCCGAATGGGTCGCGAATACGGAGCAGGCGCGGCTGGGTCGTGGCGCAGTCGTACACGACGTAGAGCCAATAGCGGTCGCGCAGGTTGCACGCCTTGGTCCACTCGTTCTCCTTCATCTCGATGTCGCCGGTGCGGGCGCGGCCCTTGACCTCGATGGCGCGCTCCTCGCCGTCCTGCCGGCGCGCGAGTAGATCGAAGCCGGGCCAGTCGGGCAGCGAGGCGGCGCGGGCGAGCACCGGCCTCGACACGTCGCTGACGGTCGCGCCCTGCGCCTCCTCGTACGCCCATGCGACCTTGACGGCAATCGCCTCCACCTCCGCGTCGAAGCGCTGCCTGTCCTCCGGGTCAACGGACGGGACAACGAGGGCGTGCGCAAGGAACGCGACACCACCTGACTGGACCCGCTGAGGTTCGCTGCGAAGCTCGGCGAGCACCCGGTCCTTGCGCTCCCCCAGCTGGCGTTGCTGGTCGCGGATGCGCCCTAGCTCAGCCTGTGCTGCCGCGTTGCCGTTGCGCGCCTTCTCGCCCAGGCGCGCGCGCCGCAGGGCGAGGTCGGCGTCCTCGTAGTCGACACCGCGGCTGAGGAAGTCCTCGCGCTCGGACACACCGGCGAGGACCGCCGCCCGTTGCCACTCGACGGCGGGCGCGAGCACCTGGTTCGCCGCGTAGCTGCTGGCCGCCGCCGCCAGCTCACGACCGAGAGCGATCAGACCAAGCGAGGAAGCCGGAGGCGCTCCTCCTGGGCGGAGCAGTCCAAGCGTCTCCACCGGGATTTCTTCGATCTCACCGCCGGTCGCTTGCTTGAGGCCCACCAGGCGCTGTTCGAGGATTTCTGGCCCGCCCTGCACCGGCGAACCAGGGTCGGCCGTCCGCTGGGCGGTGATGCGAGCAAGGTGGAGAAGGTAGGGATGGGAGGCCGCCGGGTCGACAAAGATGGCGCCTTTCGTGGCCTGTGCAGCGAAGCGCTCAAGGACCAGGCCGGCCAGGGTGTCGAAGACGGTCTCGCCGGGGTGGAGGAAAACGGCGTCGCCATCGCTGCCTGGCTTGGCCACCGAGAGCGCGTGGCGCTGGGGCTCGGGGTAGTTTTCGAGCGCCGACCAGATCCGGTCCATCGCCCCGGGCTCATCTGCGCGGAAGGTGAACGTGGTGTCGAGGTCGCCTTCGATGGCGAGCCCGAGCAGCGGCGCGACGCGCTCGACGAAGCGGCGCACGTACCCGGGCAGCAGGCGCCGGTAAACCTCGCGGTCCAGCTCACCGCGCAGGCGCGGCAACTCACCGCGCACCTCGCCGCCCTCGCCGTAGATTGCATGTTCCCTGACCCGGAGCGCTTCGACCTGTTCGCTGGTCAGGGTGCCCTCGATACGCTGGGTGGTGCTATCCGCGCCGTCCTCGGTGAGCGCGTCACGCATGTAGTCGGTGATCGAAACGCCATCGAAGACGCGCCCGATCACGTCGAAGACCTTGTCGGAGCCAAGCTCCTTACGGATCTTCTCCAGCTTGTCGAGCAGCGTCTTGAGGACGCGGCCCTCGCGCGTCTTGCCGGCGACGAGGTTGAGGATGACCACTGGGTCGTGCGCCTGCTTGTAGCGGTGGATGCGGCCCATGCGCTGCTCGAGGCGAGCTGGGTTCCATGGAATGTCGTAGTTCACCATCAGCCAGCAAAACTGCAGGTTGATCCCCTCGCCGGCCGCGTCGGTGGCGATGAGGTACGTGGCGCCGCCGTCGGCAGCCGGCTGGCGAAACAGCTCGACCTGGCGCTCGCGCTCGCGCCAGTCCATGCCACCGTGAATCGAGGCGATCTGGCCGGTGAAGCCGAGCGCCTCGAAGCGGCGCACGAGGAAATCCACGGTGTCCTTGTGCTCGCTGAAGATGATGAGCTTCTCGTCCCGGTAGGCGGGGTCGCGGATCACATGTCGCAGCTTCTCGAACTTCGACTCCTGACCGCGCTCGTATACCGCCTGCGCCAGGTCCCGCAGGGACTGCACTTGTATCTGCTCACTCCGCAGCTCGGCGAGCGAGGTGGCGACCACACCACCAAGGGCTTGTGCCTCGTCCTTGTCGCTCTGCTCCTCACCCTCGCCGGTTTCCTCGTCGTCGGCCGTTCGCTCCTCGAACGGGTCGGTCGCGCTGCGATCGAGCTGGCACTGCAGGGCGGCCAACTGTTCCTCGGTGAGCCGGCCAGAGCTGATGTCGTCGATGAGGCCGTCCAGCTTTTCGATTCGTCGCTCGAACGAGCGAAGCAGCGCCCAGGTCGAGCTCGCCAACCGCCGCTGGAAGATGCTCATCGCGAAGCGAGCGGCCGAGCGGTTGAGGACGCGGGCGCGGTTGTAGGTGGTGCGGATGTACTCGGAGGTCTGGTCGTACAGCGCCTGCTCGCTAACGTCCCCGGTCGTGAGGTCGAAGCTCAGCGTGTCGGAGGTGCGGGTGGGGTACAGCGGCGAGCCGTCCAGCTTGACCATTTCTTCCTTGGTGCGGCGCATGAAGTGGCGTGCGCGCGCCTCCTGAGGGAACGCGGCGAACGCGTCAGGCGTGGTCAGGACGTTCGGTTCGAGGAGGCGCCAGATGTAGAAGTAGGGATCGTCCTTTCCCATGTGCGGCGTTGCGGTGAGCAGCAGGAGATGGTTGGCGGCCCAGCCGAGCGGGTACTTGTGCTGCTTGTCGTTTGCGCCTGCCAGCGCTTCGGCGAGGAGGTAGCGGTCCGTGGGACGGAATGTTCCGTCGGGGTCCCGCCGGGCGGAGAGCTTGTGGGCTTCGTCGAAGATCACGAGGTCGTAAGGCTCAACCTGCGGCTCTTGGAGACGGCTGAACATGGCGTCGCCGCCCAAAGTGTCCACGCTAACTATCACCAGATTGCTGCTGCGTCCGGTGAAGGGGTTGCTGGCGCGGGCGTCGAGGCCGCGAACGATCTCGAAGGGCAGCCGAAAGAGCGTGTGCATCTCCCGGTACCAGTTGCCAATCAGCCCTGCCGGGACCACGACAAGCACGCGGCGGATGAGCTTGCGTGCGAGCATCTCGCGGATGTAGAGCCCGGCCATGATCGTCTTGCCGGCGCCCGCGTCGTCCGCAAGCAGGAAGCGCAGGCGGGGCTGTGTCAGCATCCGCTCGTAGACGGCGATCCGCTGGTGCGGCAGCGGGTCAACGAGCGACGTCTCGATGGCGAACGCGGGGTTCGTCTGACACCCCTCGGCGAGCCAGTGCGCCTCGACGACCGCTCGCACCCCCTCCGGATTCCCCGTGAAATCGAGCGGAAGCATCCCGCCCGTTGCGCCCTCATGCAGAGTCTCACTCGATGTGACCTCGCGGCCAGCAGGGGCGGTTTCGAGGCCAGCCAACCCGAAGCGCTCGACCGCCTCCAGTTTCTGCAATGCCAGCCGCGCCGGGCTCGACTGGCCGTTCTCCCACCGGTTGACCGACGCGAACGAAACGCCGAGCTTCTCGGCCAATTGGGCCTGGGTGAGACCCAGACGGCCTCGCAACTTACGGATGCGCTGGGATTGCTCGGTGGGCACGTGTCTGCTCATGCGGGCCTCCGGAGGTTGAGTGCGAGCGCGTACAGCGACTTC
>VFSW01014052.1_pt1 | contig 11089 bp, 14 predicted proteins | sample 5358111 | NCBI WGS metagenome assembly VFSW01 (sample SAMN11554181, study PRJNA540505) | mine drainage metagenome | isolation source: sediment from site ElyBrook_90M | place: USA: Ely Copper Mine, Vershire, VT | collected 2017
ACCCACCGCACTACTCGTGATGGGTCACGCCTGACCGTATGGTTATCCTTCATGAGGCGTTCGTAAATCATCATCTGAGCCGTCCCCATCTCCGTCATCTCCATCGTCGTCGTTGGTTGCCATAGCGCTTCCGCCTGTGAAATTCCAGACGCCGTTGATCAATCCATAAATCATAAACCATTTTTCCCGAAGATTGATCTCGATATGATCCACACAAGTATGAAGTATACGTCTTTTTTCTTCGAAAGTGGCGTTCAGCACCATACCTGAGCTTACAACCTGCTCCGATATCTTCATCACCTGTCTTTTCCGAGAGCCGATTTCTTTCTCGGTAACGATTTTAGTTCTGAGGTCAACTATTTCTTCTTCAAGCTGAGCGTTGTTTGCGTAAAGCGCTTGTTTCCGCTCGTAGAATTCGCTGTCGCTGATCATATCCTTCTGGTACAGATTGTAGAGCTTTTCGTACTCTTTATTTCTGCCGCGTAGTTCGTTCTCCAGAAAATTCACCTCGTCATTTACCAACCGATTGCTCTCTGAAATTAGAAGCTCGTCGAGGTTGTCTATAATCACTTGAGGGTTGCTCAGGGTCTCCGAAACGATCTCCCACACCTTATCTTCAAGGTGTTCTATTGTAACGCTGCGCTGGGTGCATCTATTGGGCTCATCATGCCTTGTCGGGCATTTATACAAAACGACATTGTCAAATTTGCGCGGCCTTTGCAGACAGGCAATTGTCTTGCCGCATTCGGAGCAAGTCATGATGCCCTGTAATAGATACATAGCCTTTCTATTCCGTGGGCTCCATTTGAGGTTTCTGGAAAGACGTTCGTTCGCCAGCTCCCATAGCTCTGGCTCGACAATTGCTGGAACTGTAACAACGATCCAACTCTCCCTGGGTGTGGGTATCTGTCTAACGGTATAGGATACTGGATGGAGGACGTAGGCGTCTGCCTTCGTGTCAATCTTTTTTAGCTTGACGGCATGTGAACGGTTCGCGATAAATTCACCCTTGTAAACTGGATTGCGAATTATGTCGCAGACCCATCGGTTCCACGGCGGTCTTCCTAATTTTTCGTGAAGCTCCTTGGAAATTGAGTGAGTAGACAATCGACCACTGGCAATTCCTTCGAACATATACCGGACAACTTCCGCTTCTTCCTCGTTGATGGCGTAGTGGCAATCTTTTTTACCGAACCTTCCAAGTGGATTTCCCTGGCTGTCTACGAATGTATAGCCATAAGCCGCTCTGCCCTTGGCAGTTATGCGACCGCTCTCAGCCTTCAGCCGAAGTCCGTCCTTCATACGCTGAATGGTTTGCTCCATTCCGTCCTGCGAGATAGCGCCTTCGACGGATCTTAGGATGCGGTTACTGAAGTCCTTGCTTGAGACAACGGTAATGCCGGCAAGCTGAAAACGTTCGAGCAAATATCCTTGATGCCAGTCTGCGTTACGAGAGAGGCGATCAAGTTGTTCGATAACCACGGCGTTGGCTCGACGTTTCTTTCTCTTGATTTCATCCAAGAGGATGGTTAGCTGTGGCCTACCTTCCCATTGGAACCCGGAACTATCATCGGCAAAGATCATTTCCCAGGTAACTCGATAGCCCTTTAAGGAAGCGATCTTATGAATGTTTTCTATTTGTCGGGGAAGACCGGTCTTTCCCTCTTCTGCCTGACCAGATGTCGATACGCGCATATAGCAGTACGCGGGTTGTCCGACCGGATCTCCAATGAATCCGCCTACCGCCAACTTGTCAAATGCGCTTCTGAAAAATTCTGGATTAGCCATTGCAACCTCCTGTTAGAATGTATGTTCTAGTAATGTGGGTAAAAAAGCGGGGGTGAACTGAAAGACCAGCGCACCCCCGTGCTTTCGCTCTAATATTGCGTAACGAACGGTATTAGGTGATGAAAAACTAGATGATGGATCTGAAAGCCTCCTGGGGCTAAGACAAGAAACACGAGGAACGCTATTATCGAGAGTACCACAAGCGTTCTGAAAGTACGCCGTCGGGCGATATCCACATCCACCCTCTTCATGTATTCTCTATTCAATTGGCGGTTCTTTTTGCTTTGGTTTTCCTGCACTGAGCCGATAGGTTGCATAAGCAATGATCTCCCGGATGTCATCTGGTGAAAGGTTGCCCCTCTCAACGTCTGCCATAGCATCCTTGAACAATTTAGCTAAGACCGGCTCCCGCTCCACTAAGATCGCAATCGACGAGACAAGTTTATCGTCTCCTTTGAGCGCCATAGAGTTGAGAGCATCAGCCGGCTGGATTCCCATCCAGTCACATAATTTCACCAACGTATCAACATCCGCTGGAATGCCATCAATTATTCGATTAAGTGTGGTGTGACTTACACCTACCCGCTTAGCCGCTTCACGTCTTGAAATATTGTCTTCTTGACATTTTTGTAGAATAAGCGCTCCGAGCATCAGTAAATCTCCTTTTCTAAATACCTTCATTTCCCCATGGAAATATTCTAAAATGGTTGTTCGAGTGTAGCTTCTGTGGCGTTCACGTCACCTCCAATACAAACCGATAAAAACATCAGATATACCAATAAGTTACCGGCGTTTAGCGCTCCTTCCTAAGATTTGTTGATGAGAAGTATAACACTTATGAACCAAATGGCAAGGGTAAGTGCCAAAACATGTTACATGTATTAGCCAATTGTATCTCAATTGTGCCTGGAACACTTGACGTCCATTTGGACAATAAGTATAATACTTACACCGGAGACTAAATGAAGATTAACTTCCCGACGCTTAGCAGCTTCATAGATAACCTGTACGGTATCCCTATCTCCACTGTGCTGCGTATCACACATCACCAGTGGTGCGGCCCGATGAACGTCAAGGGTCTGTGTACGGAAGACTGCTCCGACCTCAGGGGGCCGTGCGCAGCTCATCTTCAATTGGCCTTCCATCTCGACGATGCCAGAAACCCAGCTGCGCTGCTAACCTGGGCTCTCAAGAACCAGCTGGCCTCTGTTCAGGAAGAGACCCACATTCACGAGTTCATTCCTCTCAAGGATGTTTTTGGGCGCAAAAAAGCATCCAGCGATGATATCTTCGGCGACCTCGCCAAGCGGTTTGTTTGAAGGCGCGCCCGCGCAATTGTGAAAATGAAGTAGCCCGCCACCTTTCAAATTTCAGCAAGCTGTATAACTACAAACCCATAGTACGCATCCCTATCATTGGTCGCACCGGCCCTGACGTAACCATCAACGAGCTCAAGCTCGTTGTGGATGTCAAATCGCGCAAAGAAGTGCCGCTAGGCATTTATTTCGAGGGTTTGGTCACGTTTGACGGTTTCCTGGCCGTCCCTCTTTGCCAGCTTGGAGAGATGGCCTACGGCGATCCGACGCCGGTTGAGTTTCGCTCCAAGATCGTCCGGGATTACTACGCCCACATGGACGAGTGGCGGTTGAGTAATTTCCCTGAAGGTATCACAACTGTTATCCTCCATCGCCCAAAAATGCCTATCGGCAAAGCCATGTTCATCATCTCAATGAAAGATAGGAGTAAGTTATGCCAGATAATCAGTTAGCCAGCATCGCCCCCAGCCAAAACTCTCAATTGTCCACAGGACTTTTGGGTATCGAAAACTATTTGCGCCAGGCCGCAGAAGCCAATGTAGACGCTGCCGGCCCTGGGTTCACCGATGCCGAGAAACACGCCATGGTCGTGGTCGAAGAGCTGAAGCTGGTCAACGGCATGGATCTCGCCGCAGTCCTTCTGCGCGGTAAGCTCCTGAAAGAAATCGAGGACAATTCCCTTTGGACATTCCACCCTGGCCAATACTCCACCCTGCAAGACATGGCCCGCCAGCAGGGCATCTCCATCACGGAACTGTCGCAGATCCGCTCGCTGGTCAACGTAGTCTTCCCCTTCGTCGAGAACGAACTGCACATGTCAGTGCCGGCCCTGTGGGAAGAAATCGGCAAGAGTAACTTCTGCGACATGATCTCCATCCTACGCGGCATTATCACCGGAGAAGCCACTGGTTCAGCCTCGGTCACCGCCGCAATCAACCGCACCCTGAACGACACCGCCGCCACGGCTTCCGCCGCCGGGCAAACTCTCAACGACACCGAGCTGCGCGCCACGGCAGTCTCCAACCTCCTCACGGCGGGTGGGCAGATGACCAACGCTGAGCTGCGCAACCACGTCCGCCCCGACCGTACCCCCGCCGTCAATCCAACCATTATCGAAGTTGGCGGCCATCAGTACATGATCATGGAGGTCTCTCAAGACCAGCGCACCATGATAAACCGCAAAATGCGCGGGTACATGGAAGAACCGTTGTTTTTCGAGCTGCCCGATGACCCGCGTGCCCGCCAACGTGAAGCTGCACGTATCGCTATTCTGCGCAATATCAACAGCTGGACTGACGGGAGCTAGACGATGAGTTATGAACAGGCCGTTATAGGAACCGCCCTGACAGACCAGAGCTCGATGGAGGAGGCTGGCGATCTTGTCCCCTCTGACTTCATCGAGCCTGGTCATCAGGTTATTTGGGCCGAAATGATGGTCCTGTATCAACGCCAGTCTTTAGAGGTACGCGCTCTGGCTGAGGCGCTCAGGGTATCTCCCGATCTGCCGGCTCTTGTGGCCGACCTTGGCCCGATTGAGGATTACGTTGCTCGTCTCTTGGATCAGAGAGGCACGATGATGACCGAGTATTCCAGTCACGTATTGGATGCTTCGATCAAGAGAGGAGCGCGCAAGTCCGCGGCCATGATCGCCGCTCTGGCGGGAGACGAGCGGGCGACGGCCAGCGAGGTGCTGGAGTACGCCGAAAGCCACATCCTCTCACTGCGTAGAAACCGCCTCAATAACGGTATCTCAATGGGGGATTTATTCGGAGTGTACGTGCCCAGGCTGGACGGTCTGCGAGACGGAACGATCAAGCCCTCCTGGATACCCGAGCTGGTTGCCCTGCGCGACGTGATTCAGTTCGCCGAAGCGACTGACCTGATCACCATCGCCGCTCGTCCAGGGGATGGGAAGAGCTCATTCCTACGCTACGAAATGCTCAAGTACGCTATCAACGGCGGGAGACCTTTGATCTTCAACCTGGAAAACGACGAGATGGATTACGCCATGCACTTCTTATCCCTCTTCGTCAACAGCAACAACTTGCCGGTCATTGAAAATAGCAAGCTGAAGAACCCACGCCTCCTGACCGAGGAAGAGCTGCATCGCGTGAAGGAGGCGGCGCGTATGCTTTCCCGCCTGCCCGTCACGATTGTGACCATCGGCGCCCCGACTGTGGCGCAGATCATCCAGATCGCCCGGCGCAAGGTAGCCGAGCAGCACTGCGACCTGATCGGATTGGACTACGTCCAGCTGGTTCGTAACGGCAAGGAAAGCCGAAACGACGACATCGGCGAGACCACCGGGGCGCTACGCGGCTTCAATCTCCAGATGAAAATCCCGATCCTGATGAACGCCCAGCTCAACCGAGAGATCGAGCGAAGAGGCGAAGACACAGGCCCGCAGCTGTCCGATCTTCGTGACAGCGGCAGCCTGGAGCAAGACAGTACGCATGTGATCTTCCCCCGCTCGCTTTGGAAAGACCCCTCTATCGAACAGATCAGGATATTCCCTGAGAATGTTGACGAGCGTAACCGTCCCTTGCCACGCCTGAAGGCCATCCCAATGGTTTTCTATGTGCGTAAGAACCGCAACGGCCCCACTGGCCCATCTACCCCGGTCAAGTGGACCAAAACCACTGGAAATTTCACGACCCTCGAAGGAGAACCAAGACTATGATCACCAAAGACAAGCGGCACCTCCTAAAGAACCTCATCCAAACCATCGGCGGAGAAGACGACGTACAGGGCATGTATGACTTCGAGATTGACAAACTGATGGAACAGGTCACTGCTGTGATCGGTGAAGACGCCAACGTCGAAGAGGTCTTTGACGTCGCTACAATCAAGGACTGGGTTTCTGACAACTTCGCCATTCTGTACCCGACCATAGACAAGGCGATCTGCGTCGGTAACTATCCTCAGAAAACCGTAGACAACTTTATCAAGACGGCAGCCCGTCAGTTCCGTATCGACGCTGTCTACACCCGCAAGGAAATTGACCGCTTCGTGAGGGAAGATTGAACGTCTACCACGGGCGGAATAAGACCGGCAGGCTGAAGCGCTGGCGCACGATCAAGGACAAAGGAATGTGGTCGCTCGAAATACTGGACGGTGTCAATGTTTTCGACGCCGAAAACTTAATCACTATCGAGCCTGTCTACCGGCGCGTGTTCTCAAGAGAGAACAGGGGGCCGCTGATCATCGAGATCAACGATATCGTGATCGGCATCAGCACACGGTTCCCCTTCATCGTTGTGATGAAGGAAGACCCGGACTTCCTGGAAGATAAGTAATCAATCCCATTTCGCATCTATAAGTTGCCCCGTAAATACCCTTCGCGGCAGGGTTTATTCTGCACTTAACTCTCTCTTTATAGGAAGAAAAAATGAATAATCAACTGTGGAAAGACTGGACTGAAGAAGACTGGACCAACGCCGTCTTCTGCCCCACCTGCGGCCTGCCTATGTTTGCGGTTCCTTTCGAGGACCAGCAGCACAGCGACCGGGAGATTGCGGTCGAAGGAGGCACTTTCCAGTGCGTCTATTGCACCTGGAAGGAGGACGATAAGTACGCCAAACCAACCGGTACGCCCTTGGCGCGCCCCATCCCGGAGGGGCGGGGGCGGAAAATCATCTACATCGCCGGCAGGTATCGAGACTTCCGCGGCGACTTCTTCGTAGAGGCCAACATCCGCGAGGCCGGCACCAATGCCCTGATGATCTGGCTGTTCGGCGGGGTAGCCCTGTGTCCCCACATGAACACGGCTCACTTTGGCGGCGCGCACGGCATCGACGATAAGGTCTGGCTGGAAGGCGACATCCAGTTGATGAAACGCTGCGACGCGGTCTTTGCTCTGCCAGGCTGGGAGACCAGCAAGGGCGCAGTTGAAGAAGTGCGTGTGGCCCGCGAGCTCGGTATGCCCGTCTTCACCGATCAGGGCTCCGTCTTAGCTTACATCGAGGTTAAATGACTTCGACTAAAACCTTTGGCACAGGCAAGCGCGAGAACCACGACAGCTCGGCCTTCTACGACCGGCACATGATGGTCATGGCCGCTCACTCCCTGAAGGTTGATCTCACCGCAAAAGAAGAGGCGCCGGAGGAATCGCTAGACAAGATCTACTGCCAATCGTCCGAGGAGATCCCGCTGCCGGATAACTCGGTCGATCTGGCTTTCACCTCTCCGCCCTATAACGTAGGGAAGGACTACGATGAGAACATGAGTATGTACGAATATTCACACCTGATCGAGCGGGTCGGGATAGAAGTGTTCCGAGTGCTGCGGCCTGGCGGAAGGTACGTGATCAACGTGGCCAACCTTGGCAGCAACCCTTACCTATCTATGACAACCCGCTTTCACAGCATCCATGTGCCGATAGGCTTTACTCCTATGGGTGAGATCATCTGGCAAAAGGGCAAGGGGGCTAACAGCTCCTGTGCCTGGGGCTCCTGGCTCAGCGCCAAAGCCCCCAGGCTGCGAGACCTGCACGAATATCTACTCGTTTTCAGCAAGTATTCCACCTCACGCCCTGACAAAGGCGTCTCGGATATCACCCGCGAAGAGTTCATGCGGGATACCCTCTCAGTCTGGGAGGTGAGACCGGAAAGCGCCAAGAAGATAGGCCATCCGGCGCCGTTTCCTCTTGAGCTTGCCAGACGGGTGATCAAGCTGTACTCCTACGTCGGTGACGTCGTACTTGACCCGTTCTGCGGATCTGGGACGACCTGTGTAGCTGCCCAGGGGCTCAGCCGGCGCTACGTCGGCATCGATAACAATCAAGAATATTGCCAACTGGCAGAAAGAAGACTGGTAGTATGAACATCACTTGCAGTGCGGAAAAGGGAGTTTTCGATACCGAAAAGTGCCTGGCGTGTGCCCTGTCTGGCGGGAATACGTGCGGCTACGATTATGCTGTATTGAAGAATATGTTCGGCGATAGCGAGCAGGAAGCCCGCCGTAACGAGATCCACGTCACCGATCTCACCGGTTGCATCAGGAAAGCCTGGTACGACAAGACCTGCATCCTCAACGAGTACCCCCACGAAATGCTCACCAGATGGATAGGCACCAAGATCCACTCGGCGGTCGAAGGCTCAGACAAGTTCATGGATAGCGAGCTGCCTGTACAGTGGGACAGCCTCTTCGGGAAGTCCGACATCGTCTATAAAGACGGACGCATAGTAGATATTAAATCGACCCGTTGGCTCATGCCAGCTAAAGTGCCTTACGGCAGTCATGTTTTGCAGGTGAACATCTACGCCTTCATGCTGCGCAAGATGGGGCGGGATGTGTCAAGGCTTCAGATCCAGTACATCGATGCGTCTGGCCCAACCAAGTGCCGAGCCTGCCGGCTGGTTGCACGACAGTACGAAGGCGTGTACCGTTGCCCCTCCTGCGGCAAGGAGCTCAAGAATGCCCATCTCGGGGCCCTGCTCGTCGAAGTCCCGATCCTGCGCGACGATGAAGTATTAGAGCGCATCCAAGAGCGCAAGGAAAATCTGGAGAATGCGATGGCAATGGGTATCGCACCGGAGAAAGAACCCGGCTACCTTTGTTCATACTGTAGCCATGTAGACCTTTGCCAGCCAGCGCTGACAGAAGAGGAATGAGAATGGATTTTGAACTTTGCCCGGATTGCGGTGAAGAACTGGTCGAAGGCGAAGATGGCGGTGAGCCCTACACCTGTGCGTATTGCGATTTCAACGCTGATACGAAAACGGAACTTGACCAGGCACGAAAGCTTATCGCCGCTAATATACAGATTGATGAGCTGAAAGCTCAACACTATCAAGCCAGCTCACTTGCCGGTAGACAGATGGCCGAGCGAGATACCAAGCTCGTCGCAGCCGGCGCAGATGCCGAGCGCCTGGCAGCCATGCTGATGAATACAGTCAACTTTTTCGTTGGCGATACCAACGTGCTGGCGGTACTCAGGCAGCACGAAGAAGCCGCCAAACTCTATAAGGTAGGTGTGAAATGAAATGTCCAGCTTGCGGAAATAAACTCGCCGAGGGCCAACTCAACGACGAGAATACCTACGTCTGCGCCAAGTGCGGTTTCTCTGCCGACAGCGACAGGGAGCTGGAGGCAGAGCAAAGGTACTACGCAGCTAAGAGAGAGAACGCGGAGTTACAGCACAAGCTCGATGACATAAACGGCCAGCTCTCAAGGCAGCTTGCCGCCAACAGTATCGGCAGTCGGAAGATCGACGAACTCTCCCTGCAATTTTTGAACGCGGGAGGAATAGCTATCCAGTGCCAGAAGTATGCGCGAGAAGTGGAGAGCCGCCTGCTTATCGCTATCGCCGATGCGGAAAGCCTTGCGGCGGTGCTGGCGCAAACCGAAGATTATCTCTACGGAGATATGAGCCATACTACATTGGCAGCGGAACTCAAACGGCACGAAGCGTGTGCCAAACTATATAAGGCCGAAGGAGGCTAAATGGATGAGTTCGGAATAGAAAGCTCGAAGAACGTCAAGATCAAGTATTTGAAAATCATGCCGTGGGGTGATACCGGTACAAGAAAGACTGAGTTTGCGCTCAGGTTTTTCCCGGATGTATTGGTGATCGACAGCGAAGGCAATACTGATCAGTGCGTCGATATGCCTGAGATCCCTGAGTTCCTGCGCAAGAAGACTAAAGACGTACGGGACGTGCTCAAGATCATCAGGGCCGTCAAGGATGGCAAGATCAAGTTCGAGGATGGCAGACCAGTTCGCACCTTGTCCATCGACAGCGCCTCTGTCTTCTGGGGAGTGCAGCAATCCGCTGCTTATGTGAAGGGCGAAGAACGGGCCAAGAAGAAAGGCTACGGCGACGGTGGTGCTCAGCAACTCGATTGGGTGCAAGTCAAACGTCCGCTCAAGGATCTGTATCTTGAACTGGCCGGCTCGTCCATAGAGTTCTTTATCCTGGTCGCTCGCGAGAAGGATGAGTACCAAACCGACGAGGACAAGAAGGCCAATAAGCCCAAGGTTGTCATCCCCGATGTAGTCAAGGGCACGCCTTATGAGATGAACTTATCTCTCCACTTCGGTTACGACGATGCTAAAAAGTGGTACGCCGAAGTAACTAAGACCCAGGGCGGGCTGGGTACGCTCTTCCCACTTGGCAAGCGGTTGACCAAGCTGCCTCTGGGCGATCTGTTCGCTTACGCAAAGAAGATTGACAAGGTCGCGGTGGTGCCAGTGGAACGGTCGGAGGATGAAATCGCCACAGAGATCGCAAACGATACTTTCGATCACACCTCCGCCGGCCTGATCGCTTATGGCAAAGAAAAGGGTTGTACTGCCAAAGACGTGGGAGCGGCGCTGAAGGCGGTCAGCATCACAGCTTTTGACCCAGGCAAGTGGAGCAATATGATCGCTGCAATTGATGTGTTTGTCGCTGGCAAGGTCGAGATCGCGTCGGCGTAATCTCAAGTAGGAATAAGTAATAGGGGCTTAGAGCAATCTAAGCCCCCCTTTTTTTTGTTGTACTTAAAAAGACAACTCACTATAATAAAGAAGGAGGGACATTATAGAATAGGCGACAATAAGTTTAGGGCGGGGTCAATAAGCAAATGGTACTGAATTTTCGTATTATAGTTTTTTTCCAGAAGAACCAATTATAGTGTGCTTGCTTTAACAGATAATTCACAATTCGTTTTTCACGAGATTCCACAATGAATGAAAAATTACAAGAAGCCGCATCGTTATATAAGAAAGGCGATAAATCGCAAGCCTCTAAGTTGTTAAAGGATAATTTATGATCGAAAAATGGCTTAATAAAAATGTTTTAGGCTTTGATAGTTTTGGACCTGAAGAAAAAAAAGCGGTGATGAATTTTTCTTTATTATGGAGCCTATTTGAAGGACGAGTATTGAATAAAAATGCTTCACCAAAAATCATACAAGATAAGATAAATGATTGGAAAATAAAAAAAATATTAAGACCTGAAGAGTTCGAAAAATACAAAAAATATTTTGTAGAAAGATATATAG
>VFSW01014053.1_pt1 | contig 11088 bp, 9 predicted proteins | sample 5358111 | NCBI WGS metagenome assembly VFSW01 (sample SAMN11554181, study PRJNA540505) | mine drainage metagenome | isolation source: sediment from site ElyBrook_90M | place: USA: Ely Copper Mine, Vershire, VT | collected 2017
CCCCGCCAAGTAGCACCATAAGGCCAGGATCGGTAGCAGCGCCGGCAAGGCCCTCTTCGCCGGTTACGCCCTCAATTCCAGGGATTTCTCCAATTGCGCCCGCGACAGCGCCTAGAGCCCCGCCCGCGACGGTCGCCAATGCCCTTTGGCCGTTCTCGACACCCGCGGCTAGAGACCGCGCGGCAAGGTCTTCCGTATTCCGGATAAAGGGCAGAATACCGGCATTATAGTCGTGGTAGATGCCAAGCCTTTTTAAGACCTTTGCCGCATCCGGCGATAGAGAGTTATAAGGCGTAGCAATTGGACCCTCGCCGCCGGCATTTAAGGCCCCCTCGGCGGCACCCTTGATAATCGGCGTACCGAAGTTTGTCAGAACATGCTGTGTGAAATTTTGGATTGCCGCGTCCGAAGTTGAAACCCAACTTGGCGGCGCAGCAACAGTTGCAGGCGCATCGGCCGCAAAGGGATTGACCGACGGTTTATTTACCGCGGGCGCTACGTTTTGTCCCGGCGTAGGAACATCGGCCGTAAAGGGATTTTCCGCGGCCACTTATTGAGCCTCTGGTGTATACCAACCACGAGTAGTTGCTTCGGAGAGTGCTTGGTCTGGTGTAATCTTGCCGCCCTTTACCGCGGCATGGAGAGCGTCCATGCCGTTCTTAGACCCTGGCGTACCGCGCGGAAACTTGTCAAGGCCAAGCGCCGAGACATTTCCTTTCTTAGTGGGTAAGACCGCCGCGGCCGGGCTTGTATTAGGATTGGTCGGTTCTGGCGATGCCGGAATGAATTTCTGCATGGCCGCGCGGATATCGTCCGCATTTTTGATAAGCCATGGACCGCGTTGATCTTTCGACAACTTTTCCATTTGCCCATAAAGATACTGGTCAAATCCCGTCAAGGCTTTCATGCTCTCCGGCGTTCCGTTATTTCCAAGAATAGAAAAAGCTAATTTTGCTTCGTTCTCGTAGTCGGTAAGTTGCTTGGTGACAAGCGGGCCAAAGGTTTGGTCTTTAGAGGCATCGGTCAACACTTTGTATTTGCGTTCGAGGATATCCATCTGCCGCGCGCTGATTTGATTTCTACCGGCCGCAACCCAGACTTGATTGATGGAACCGCCATTAAGCAGCTTATTGAAGGTCGCAATCTGCTCTGAAGTCTCTTCCAGCTTATCGCCTTTATTCATCGCCGCAACACCGGCCCGCTCATAAGCGTTGATCTGTTCTAAATCTACTCCCGGCATTCCCTTAAGTTGCTGTAGCCCTTGAAAATATGACGGGCTATAAAGTTTCTCTCCCGTATTGGGGTTTGTGAACTGCTGGTCGAATTGTGCAACCGCGGTATGATATTGCTCGCGGTTGACGCGATCCTGTTCGATTTGCCGCGCATTCTTTGCTCGTTCCTGCGCTTCGGGCAATCCATTCTTCAATTCCGTGAGTTGCGCTATGACGCGCGCTCCGACTTCAGAAGTCGGCAGATCGCCGACATGCGCAATGGCCGCATCAATATCGCCGGGAGCGAGGAGCGCCGGGTCTTTCTTCGCCAATTGAGCATAGGCACCAGTCGCCGCCGCGTCGGCGATATGCGAGGATGCTTGGTCTATAGCATCCTTATGAACCGTGGAAGGTAAAATACCCTCGGCCATGAATTTAGTTTGCGCGATCAGGTCTTGGGCTTGTTCCGGGCTTTGCGCGGCGATCTGTGCGTTCGACGTAACGACGTGATTGAAATTATCTTGCGCCCGCGCTGTTTCGTCGATTACTTTCTGTGAATAGATCGACTTCGTTTCGGCGACCTTGCGATCTGCCGCAAATCTATCCACCCAATCCTGCCCCGCTTGCGTGGTTGCAAGGGCTTTTAATTTGTCGTTCTGCTGGTCTATAACATCAAGCCGGTCACGATAGACCTTATCCGGGTCGGTTGGGTCATATTCGTTGTTGTGGTTCAGAAGCCAATCGGCCTGGGAAGTCTCAAACTCCGTCTTTTGGGTAGCCGCAGTAGCCGCGATATCGGAAATATTCTGCCGATCTATATGCGCTTGTATTCCCTTCGCCGCACTTTCGATACCAGCCGCGCCTTGTTGAATACTTTCTTGCGCAATACGGCCGTAACGCTCCAGCGAATACGCTGTGTTTTCCTCCGGAGCCGGATTGACATTCTTGGTATTCACATATTCCTTGATCTGTGCCATTAGCTAGCCGCCAATCCTGCCGTCAACGCGAGCGAAGCTCCGCCGGTAAAGGGCGCGGCGATGACGCCAACCGCTTCGCCAACGCCCTTGAGGATGCCACCCAGGAGTTGCGAATGCGCGGCTGCTTTCGCTTCTTTTTCTTGCTGCAAGTACGATTGTTCCTGCGCTGCGCCTTGAAGCGAGATCGCACCTTGGGTAAGCGCGCCTTGCTGCGCGTTAGAACGCAACACGTCCAGAGCGCTTCCGCCCAACTGAAATCCATTCCCGGCTACTGCGGCTTGCGCAGAACCTTGGGTCTGATAAATCTGCCGCCGTGCCGCCAATTCTTCGATGGAAGTCTGCTCTTTTGTGACTTGCGCCGCCCGCCCATACTGGGTTGCGGACATTTTCGAGCCTTGCGAGGCTGCATAGCCGCCAAAGATATCGCTGACCGCACCAAACATCCCACCCGCCGCGCCGGCTATATTCCCAGCCGAGAAACCTCCGCTTGATCCATAATCAGGTATAATAGGCATATTAAATGTCCTGACAGTGCAAGAAGCCGCCCACGGCCGTAACTATACAAGGCCAGGGCCGGGTAATCTGCCATGCTATCATACCATCGAAGCTGTTGTCATCATCTAACCCGCTGTCGATCCGGACCACGCCAGAGAAAAGCTGGTAGATCGGGTTAAGGTTCACGCGATCCGAGCGAAGTTCCACCGTCCGCATCTTGCCCAAATCGACGAATTGGGTGCCTATGGATATGCCGGTGGCATTGACCAACATCATCGCGGCCTTCTGGTTCCGGCGCGTCTTAGCAAAGCCGGGTCCATTGCGGGCTCCGCTCTCGGCAGGCTCTACCGGCCGTAACCGTTGGCCTTGGCTAGTATAGGTATAACCAATTGCCATAGGAACTTCCGGCACCGTGCCTACCGTCGCATAAGTGGTCAAGCCCCAATTGTCGATGCCAAGCCGGCACCATTCATTTGTCACGTTGGGCGAGCTATTCAGGGCGGCCGGAGCGCCGCCGCCGGACGTATAGCCGCCCTCGAAGAAAATCTGCCCGTCCCGATCATCAGAGAATAGCCCGGTATTATTCTGCACCCCGGTCAAGACCGTACTATGATTGATCGTCCCGGTTGCCGTATTGATCTCCAACCCGGTATGGAATAGCAAAAACCCTACCGTGCCGGAACCGCAAAACGTTTGGTTGAGCGCCGCCGTGTCGGCCGGAAATGAGGATACCGCCGTCGCCCACATGACCGCGGCCGTCGATGTATTGACCTTGATTAGATAGTTCTTATTCGTCACACTGTCAGTCGTTTGGACAAAGAACATGATGTTCCCGTCGGTATGGTCAAATATGACCGGGCTAACTCCGGTGAAATGAACCCATGTCGCGTCAACCTGGGCCGGAGTAACTCCTCCCGCCCGCGTCATAGTAATCGACTGCGCGGGACCGCCTTGGTCAGCGTTGGCCGGGATATGAACTTTATAAATACCAAGCGCCGCCGTGCTCGGGTAATTCCCGGCGCTCGGATGGCCTACGACATAGACGTTCGCGTAGGAAAAGCGGTCGTTGACGAATTGCTCGCCCGTTACGCATTCTCCACGGTTTTCGGTCAGAGAAAAAGTTGGCCCGGCGACTAAGCTTGGGGCATAGGTGTCGTCAACCTTGAAAGAATAAACCCCCGGTGCGAAAGCGGTATTTCCGCAGGTAATCAAATATTCTTTCCAAGTGAACAGCCATTTCCCATGCTGCCGTTTCTCGGCGGCCCAAACCGAATTGACCGCGATACTGCGAGGGGAGGGGAAAGCGCCGCTCGTTGAACCGGTTTTCCCAAGACTGGAATAGCCATAGCCGCCGGGCGGAAAAGTCAGCGTGCTTCCCTTTAATTTCCGGAGCACGGTGAAATTATTGAGATCGGAACCCCAATAGAGATAGCCCGAACGCGGCGAGAAGGCAAATGGCCCCTCGATATAGTTGGCGGCGGTCGCATACTTCATTGTCGCGAACAACGCCGTGGCTGTTATCGAACGCTTACGAACTCCGGAATAGCGGTCGAAGACGTTGATACCATTAGTCGAGGCGTTGCCGGATGAAAAGAGATATAGCTCGCTGTGCTGCCAATCATTACAGGCGTCTACGCTGTCTGTCGCGCCAGTCACCACCGACTTATCCAAATAGACCTGGACATAGGGTTGACTGACCGCCGGATATGTCACGAGTATGTCCTGGTTCACAGGCGCAGCCAAGGGGCCGGGAGGCGCATTGAGGAAGCTCGTGATGTAGGCATCAGTCAACGCGGCTTGGGCCGGAAATGTCGTACTGTTACCGGCAAGCGGAACCGTTATAGAGCCATCTGCGGCGACCACAAAATCGCCCACGTCGTAGCCGCCAATACTTGCGCTAACCGTTTTACCAACCAGATAATAGCCGCCCCAAAGTTGCAGGGTGCCGGCTCCGGCATTCTCCACAGCCACAGTAGGAACGAACCCATTGTCAACAAAAAATGGTTGAGTGGGAGGAGTGGTTTCATCGAACATATCCGTCAATAATTCAACATGCCGAATGTTTACGGCAGGGTCATTTGTCACCATCGTCATCGTTTCGAGTGATCCGTCCGAACTCGGCCCAGTGACAATTGCTTCTACAATGCGGCCCGAGCCAAGACTATGACGATGCCAGCCCGCAAAGACAGGAGGGGTAGTGGAATATGAGCTTTCACGCTTGTATGCAAGTCCGGCCAAGGTGCCATCAATCATCCGGCACCACACATTCGGAGAAAGGTCTTGCTGATAGGCAAGTTGCGCAATGCCGGACCCGGTGAGATGGCGGCCACGCTCGGTCATATTCTGCGCCAGGAAGCGCCCACTAAAGAACTCCGCGATATATTCCAGAAGCCGCTTTGCCGCGTCCTGCACAAAGAGAATACTGAAACCCGCGCGCACTGGCGGGACATTGGCGCATTTATACTTTGAGACACGCTTCGCTTCCGTGCTGGTCGGCGTCATCGGATCGCCTTGGGCCGAAGCATTAATCAGCCATTCACCCGCCGCCGTACCGGCCAATATGCCTTGCCCGTCCGGTGTCATCCACAAGACCGGGTTCACGTCATCAGAATTGAAGATATACCCGATAGCGTTATTGTCCGCTACCGTTCCGTCTTTTGCCGACGGCGAAAAAGTGAACGGCTGGTTCGACATGGACCCGTCGAAGCGATTGTCTAGCGCCCCACCAAGCCAGAGGCGGCCTTCATGGGAGACGCCGCATGTCGGATAGCCGGTCGTAGCGCTATAAAGGCCCATACGCCAAGTCACAATTGGCGTGGTATAGAGCAGTGCGCTTGGGAGAATACCCGTCGTGTCAATGGCAAACGAGACTTGCGTGCTACTCGTGAATGCCGTGATCTTGCCCCATACCCATTGGGCCGCGGTCGTATTGATCGCCCACGACGTTGGGCTAGTGTTTGGGGCCGCGCCCGTGCTGTTGGCAAGCGCGGTGTAGTAATTGCCATCGCTATACTTGACAATGTTGCCGGTAACATACCCAGTCCCCGACGCCCATAACGCCGGTTCCGAAAACAGACGCATCAGCCGCCCAACGTCAGTGCTCGCGAAAGTTCCAGATGGAGCGCCAGAAAGCGTGATCGTCCCGCTTAACCCGGACGGAGTAAGCGTCCCGGAAGTCGGCGGATCAAAGTATGGCCCGTCTATAAACGAGATTGTACTTAAGGTGAACTGGGCGAATGCTGCGCCGTTATCCACAGTCGTATTGACGACGTTTTGCGGCGCAACTGCGTTGTGAAGCAGAATGACGTTGCCTTGAAGGACATTGTTGGTCAAGGTTTCGTCTTGGACCCAGTTCACGTTTTGGAGTTGATCTACCGTATAGGGCGAAGCAAGAGCCAGAACACGCGCGACATTGGTTCCGAAGGGCACGGTAAAAGTAGAGCCGTCAATTGTCGCCGCCGTCACCGGATCGGAAATCGAGAAGGTCGTGCTCGTCAGAACGGTGATAACAAATTGCCGGCCAATAACAATCCCGGCGGTATGAACATCTGCTCCCGCCGAGAAGAGAAATTCAACCTGGTCATTAGTCGCCCAGCCGTGCGCAGCCGCGGTGGTAACCACCGCAGGATTTGCGGTGCTTACGGATGTCACCGGCTGCGGGTCATTGGTGAACACCAAAGTCGTATTAGAGAAGAACCGGGCAAAACTATCCGTTAGCTCCATGACATACGGGGCGTTTTGCGCGAAATGGAAGGGCACCAACCAAGCCGCTGCGCCGTTCAGCGTATAGGCGAGGAAGCGCGTGCCGGGACGGCGGTTCCACGGGCCATTCTCCATCGGGAAGGCGTTATTACAAACATTGAGCCCGCGCGGATATTCTTTATCCGACATGTGCCCTTGAGCAGTCTGTGACCATTCACCGCCGCGAAAGTCGGTTTGGAGGTTAGATGCGTCTGCCACGGCTTTATACCCTTACCGCAATGTAGTCGTCCAGCGGCGGATCAGTCGGTCCTGTTTCGATCCCATTGACGACCCTCGCTTCAGACATGAACTTCTTATACTCCGAGGCAATTGTGTTGATCTTCTCGGCGGATTGCGTCAAAGGCTCGCAAATTTCCATTCCGAGGCGACACGCAAATCCTTCCGCGAATTGAGGGTCGAACAGCGTCGGATCGGAGATATCGGCCGCAAAACGGAAGAGGATCGGGCCCGGATCGAAACTCGTGAAGCACTGGTTCTCGAAATTCCAATCATCGTATAACATCCCAGTCGGGCCGCCGAGGAATGCCCCCACCGTTGCTTTCGGGTCTTGGGGAGCCGCTCGCAGAAAACCATTCGGGAGCATGTAGACATTCCGAGAGAAGTTCTCGGTGTCCGGCCCGGAGCCAATCGGGTAGATGAAATTGATCGCGCTAAGCGAGGGTGTCGTCGTGAACGTGAGCCAGCTTCCGGTCGTGTCGGTCAATGGATTTGTCGTATTGCCGGACACCAACGACAGATACACCGTCGAGGTTCCGAGCGTGTAGACCATCTCACCGGCAAAATAAGAGTTATTGGCATTTACATTCGTCGCGACATCCCAACCAAAGCCGCCGCCTGCGCCCGCAACCAGCAAAGTCCAATGAACCCCGCCATCGCCAACCGGATTATGATTGAGATTGCCTCCGGCCACGCTCTGATAGATGTTGCTGTCCGATCCCGTGACGAATTTACCGGCGGCGTACGTCGTCAGAGAAGACCAAGCACTCGGAGCGACAGTAGGATCATTACCAAGATTAGTATTGACGAGACTAACATATACCGTTCCATTCGAGCCGGTTGCATACTGGTTGACCGCGTAGGTCTGGGTCAAGGAAAATGTATTGATGTATTGATTGGCCTGCATGTTGCCAAAATAAAGAACCCAGAAGCCATTTGTCGCTGTCGGATTATTCGCGCTATTGGAGGCGACCAGAGAGATATAGAGTTGCCCATCAGACCCGAGAGCGATATCGTTTTGCTTATAGGAGGTTCCAGTCGCCCATACCGAGAAAGTGACATTCTGCGAAACGAGATTAAGCGCGCGGATCGCAACGGTGCGGATCGAAAAGCGCCATACGTTGCGGCGCAGTTCGGCCCGGCGCAGGCCATCGTAGCAGGCCCGGCATTCATCAGCCGCCTTGCTCTGCTCCGTGCGGAATGCGCCGGTTGCGATGCGTTGTGCGCCGACCTTCTGCAAGGCCCGGTTGACGATGTAGGTTTCGGTTTGGAAGAACGCCGACATTGGAGTTCTCCGTTAATAAGGACAGCGAACTACCGCCGCATAAACCGCAGATGCCGTCGCAATTGTAAACCGATAGCCCGCGGGAGGAAGGTCTAAGACTTTCATCCCGTTGGCGGAAAATGTTCCAATCACAAGATCAGCCTCGGTCCCGGCGTTATTGAACGGGGCTTGGATATCCAGCCACGTTGTTCCGTCAGGGCTAAGCGTCTGCAACTTCACCGAGCCGCCGCCGAAAGTCGCGCTGACATAGACGGCATATTTGCCGCCGAGGGTCAATTCAAATTTAGCAGTGCTCGCGGCGATATTCGCGAAGTTGACGGCTTCCTGTGCGAAAGACATTAGACACCAAGAACGTCTGCAAAACGCCCGTCCTCTAGCCGGCGAATGACCTTCTCCAAGGCCATGATAATATCCTTGTGGGTCATGCCTTTCGTATTGTCTACCCGGACTTCAACGTTATACGTCGTCACCGCCAGGGTGCCGACATGAACGGTGTCCGGAGCCATTTCGTAATTTTCGTCGCGGTTTACGCCAAAAGAAACTGACGCCATGTGTGTTCTCCATTGACGCGAGGGGCGCGCCAGGAGGGGGAGGGATAAACCCTCCCGGCGCTTCTCGCGAGTTTATTACGGCTTGCCGATATCAGCCTGTAGCTGGAATGCCTTGGAGACGCCAGTGGCGGCTCCAGCTTCCGTGATAACCACAAGATCGAACTGTCCACCTGGGTCAGACGAAAGGCCAGCAGCCTGCCACAGCGGTTGCTGCGCCTTGGCGGCAGTCCATTTGCCTGCGGTCGTTCCACGATCTGCACGAACATCCAGCCGGGTCGCGTCGCCAAAGAGCAAAGTGTCGGCAATGCAATTATCGCTAACCGCAGTTCCTTGATTTGCAGTCGGGGTCCCGTCTACTGTGCTGTCACTGTAATAGACACCAACGTCAACCGAGAGGGTCGGGGAGGCATTGCTGTCCAAAGCCGCGTCGGCGGTAAGCCGGACAGCTTTCAGATAGATATTGGTCGGAACCCGGACCATTTTGTAGACCGATCCGATAGTTCCAATTCCGGTAGCAGTCGGCGTCACATAGTCGGAAATGATTTTGCTTTCGTACTGCGCACCATTCGGTGAAGTATTCGCCGTGATGGGGCCAGACGTACCAACCGCGTCAAGGGCGGTGATGGAGGCAGAAGAGAGGGCGTCAGCGGCCATAGTAAATCTCCTAGGGTGAGGATGGGGGCGGCTTCCTACCGCCCCCTTTTCTCAAGATTACGGGGTAATATCGGCACCAATCGTGTCGGCAGAACATACTTCGATAATCTTGCCAAGTTGGGTGCGGGTCGCGCCAAAGGAAATCATCGTATTGATATCCCATGGGTTGCTCGACAATTCAGGACGACGGAACACTTCCGTCTTGGTATCCTGCCACATGCCGAGATAGACGCCGGATTTGACCCAAACGCGGTTAGAGCGGCAATTTGCATTGCTGTTCTTGTCGGTGACCGTCGTGAGACGCTCGGAGACAATAACGTTGAAGCCCATTACGCGCTCAACCTTGCCGTTCGCAATGACGAGGCCGCCAGCAACCTTGTTGAATTCGCTGGAAACGATCTGCGCCTGATTACGGAGGTCGGCATGAGCCTGCGAACTGATCGCAATGTAGGCTTCACTCTCATAGTCTAGAGCATGATAATGCTCAAGAATACGCCGGGCTTCATTCAGTTTTGCAACCGTGAGGCCGTTAGCCGTTCCAGCGGTCGTGCCGAAGTCGCCGGCAACCTGAAAATTCGTGGTATCCCACGCCTCGGTCGTCAGAGAACCAGCATCCGAACCAATCGTCGAAGTCGCGGTCATCGCGCGAATAACTTCGTCGTCCCACTGCCGAGCGCAGGCAGAAGCCGCACGCTCCACAAGTTGAGACTTCGGATCAATCGGGGTCTTCAACTGGTCGAAATTGTCAATCAGTTGATCGCCTTCCTTATCGACAGGAACAATCCAACGCCGAGTATAGGTTTGGTCAACGTGGTTCTTGGGGGCAAAGCGACCCGTCGGCGTCTGCATCTGCATCGCGTCGAGTTGCTGAATAGGGGAAGCCAATTTCGAACCGGTGTGAGAACCTTCATTCACCTTGCCGCGGAAAAGCGACATGCGTTGCTGCAACTTGAGTTCCAGCAAGGTCGAGAATTGGGTAACGAACAAACCAACTAGGCCAGTGTCAGCCATGGAAAGTCTCCAAAATGTTTACGCCGATATTCCGCCGTATCCAGTCGGTGGCCTTCCTCTTAGCCGGGCCTTTTTCAAGGTGTGCCGTAAAGAGGGTCTCGGGGCCGGCCGGCGCGCCCCCGCGGGGCGGCCGTCCGGGCGCTCCCCTCCGCGTCGGCGCGGGCCGTGTGGGCGGGGAGCCCGAGAATGAAACTTTATTACAAGAGTTAGGGTCTTGTCAAGTGGGTAATTTTATTACGTTTCCGAAGTGATGACCAATCCGGTCGGGGCCGCGGGAGAAGCAAGCGGCTTATTCGGGGGAGACGGAGGAAGGGCCGCCATATCCGTGCAAGCCTGGAAACAGATGATATCGTTTCGTCAGTCATTTCTTTTTCATCCTTGAAAGCGCGAGGCCAAGCCTAGCACGTTTTCCTGCCGTTCCGCTATCCCCCTTGTGCTTCTCCATATACTCGTGCGTGCTTTCGCCAGCCTTCTTGGCCGCCGCCTTTTCCGCGCCGGGATGTTTTATTGCTTTCGCAATCCAGTGTTTAGCCATTTTTCTTCTTCGCTTTCCGGGCAGCGCTGGCCGCCCGTTTATTTGCCGTTGCGATCGCTTCACCCTCCGGGACACCAGACTTCACCATAGCCGTCGCCATGGAAGCAGCCTTCGATGCGGCTGCCCCATGGAGTTTATGATTATGCTTTTGGCGAAAACTTTGCGCTGTCCAGGGCATTTGATCTTATTCCTGCATCATGCGGGTCAAGTTATGAAATTCGCGATTAGCGTCCGCATCGCCGGCCATCAGTTTACCGGCCCAAACCGCATCGGCCATCTTTTCTTTCATGGTCGCCTTGGCTTGATCTATGGTCATGGGGCCAGAACCGCCAACTTGTGCGCCGCTTGTAACGAATTTATCTTCGCCCAAGCGAGCGCCGATATTGCGGAA
>VFSW01014054.1_pt1 | contig 11088 bp, 10 predicted proteins | sample 5358111 | NCBI WGS metagenome assembly VFSW01 (sample SAMN11554181, study PRJNA540505) | mine drainage metagenome | isolation source: sediment from site ElyBrook_90M | place: USA: Ely Copper Mine, Vershire, VT | collected 2017
TACGGGTTCGGGAACTGCAATGGGAGCTCGACTTGCCTTGGTTTTGAGACGCCCTTCATAAAACTGCCCCTCGACGGCGGTGCCGTAGGGCATGAGGGAGACTCCCGTCCACGACTTCCATTGAAATCCCATAGCCTCACTTGCACGAGGCCCGCTGAAGATGCCAACGAGCATGAGGCAGAGATCTCCCAGGTCTTCGATCGCCCCGAGCAGCAATAGCATCAGATCGACTGTCATCACCGGCTTCTCGGAAACTTTCGTGATCGGCATGGTGACGTCCTCTCCAGGGTCTTCGGCAAGGAACTTTTGCTTCCTCGCCAGATGGGTGATCGCGCGGATGTTGTTGAAGCAGCTGCGCACCACTGAGTCGGAGTAATTCTTCTCTTCCACCAGGTTGTTTAACCAAACCTGAATCTCGAATGTGCTGAGATTTCGGAGTGGCATATCGCCAAAGTGTCCAATCAGGTAATGCTCCAGGTTGTAGGTATTGGTCTTCTTGTAGGTTGGGCTCCATGAGCCTCGCCGCATAGGGATGTAACGCTCTTTGATGAACCAGCGAAACGTCACAGAGTCATCCGGTGGGAGCGTTGGAGTCGGCCCAACGCCTTTGGTCTCTTTCAGGATGATCTCTTGAAGCATCTGCTCGGCCTTCCACTTCGGTGTGCCGGCTTTGGGACAGATCTTCACGCAGCGATGCTTGCATACCTCCTTCCCGTGCTGATCTTTGCGATACACCAAGTACTTGCCGTACCACATCTTCACCTTCTTCCCGCTCGGGTAGACGGTGCCCTTCTGATACTTCGTTGCCATTTCATTCTCCAATTTCTGCTTCTGGTCCTGGTCGTGGAGAACACCTTAATCATCCACCAAAACGGGGCTGGAGGGAAGAGCGAGAGGTCGTGAGTCTTTCCATGAATTCCTCAACATCGGCGCGCCGGTATCGCATCAGCGTTCCAAGTTTCACGCCGCGAAGTTTTGGTGAGCGACGTGTCGTGTGATCCCGGACCCAGCGCTCCGAAACGCCTAGGCGCGCCGCGACTTCGCGGGCGTTCAGAAGTCGCTCTTGATCCTGTTTGAGGACAGGAAAGTCGATTGGGGGACGATGCGAAGACGGAGTGCTATGAATTGCGTATGAGGGCGTTTGAGTATGGTCCATTGCATCCCTTGAAATCCGAATCGACGGATAGGATTCCGACATGGGAGGCTTCCGGTCTATTGGCGGCTCCTGCGTCAAGTCGAGTTTCCTGACGGCGGCACTTGGCATGTTTCACCTCGTTGGATGAGATTGCCGGGAACCGCACAGCCTACGCCTCGGAACGGGAGACGTGATAGGAACACCGGCTTGCCCATAGCCTCCGGTGAATCCGGCCCACTGTCCAATACTTTATTGCGATGGACAGCCATGCTTAAACGAGATAGAGACTCGCCGGTTGTTGCTGTCACTCGGTCATCGGGTTGTCTGGAAACATACAACTTTTATTGACTAATTTGATTCCAATTGAAGAGAAAGAAGTTACGGGAGAGGAAAGTCCCGTCACGGCAGCACCACCGCTTACTAGAGTTCCGGGGGTATGTTTTTGAGCATCGACGATCATCTTGAGTTCAAGCACCTGAGAAGCATTGTCGCGATCGCAGAAGAGGGCACCATCACTGCTGCTGCGACGCGCCTCCCACTGGCTCAGTCCGCTCTCAGCCGTCAGATCAACGAGCTGGAAGAGGCACTGCATATCCAGATATTCGAGCGGGACCATGGCGGGATGACGCTTACTCCTGCGGGCGAATCGCTGCTCCGATTCGCCCGCGAATTGCTCCAGACCCGGCTAGACATCGTCCAAGCGGTGCAAGCGATTCACCAGGCCATGATGCAACCGTTTCGACTCGGCTTCACGCCGTTCGTTGAACACCAAGTGCTTGCGACCGTGTGCGACTCTTATCGAGACCTGTTTCCAAAAGGCAGGATTCGCCCTGAAAACGGCGACATGGATGAGGTTATTCGACGCCTGAGCGCTGCTGAATTGGACGCCGCGCTTGTCACCCTTCCTTTGATTCCCGATGGTTACTGCATTCAGCCAATCATGCACGAACCGTTGGTGGTTTGCATTCGCAAAGACGATCCGTTGGCCGAGCGAAACGAGTTGGCTGCCGAAGCATTGAATGGACGACTCGCCATCTTCAGCGACCCCCGACATCACCCGAAAGCGCATGAACGGCTTTTGGAAATGCTGGAAGGGCAAGGAATAAAGCCCATGATTTCTAACCCCACATTCAATACGGAGCATGTGCAATGGATGGTCAGGGAACGTCTCTGTATTGCGCTGATTCGCAAGAATGAACCGTTACACGAGAAGCTCACGACCAGGCCCATTCAAGGAGCCAACTGGACCATTGATTCGGCTATTGTCTATCGCCAGGCGCACGATCAAAAGGCGCTTCCGTTGTTGCTCCGCGATCTTGAGAAGCGGTTCTCTGTCGCCGAGCCGACCTCGCAAAAGAAGGGGCCTCAACGTGTGGCGGAAAGACAGGAACAGCAGCGGTTGTCTTTCGGTGGTCAAAACAACCAATCCTCGTAAGACTCCTCATGTTGCGGCGCATTTACGTTTGCCATCTCGTTTAAGCATGGCTGTCCATCGCAATAAAGTATTGGACGAGATCGAAGATCGCGCCTAATGTCTCGGCATATCACGGCTGAACCCAGTCGTTGGAGGTGCCGATGTCCCGCAACATCCGAAATGTAATTCCGCAAAAGACGCTACAGATCGTAATCCCGCTGAAGACGGCACAGGCATTTCACAGGTGGATTCATCCTATTGCGCTGCTTGCTGCTGTATGCCTTCTGCTTTCCATCGCCGCGAATGCACAATCCGGCTCGCCTTTCGACAGCGGGCTCATTTCGCTGCAAAACCTCTTCACCGGCACGGTCGCCAGGGTAGCGAGTCTGATCGCGATTGTGATCGGCGGGTACGGCTTTGCGCATGGAGAACCCGGCGCGAAGAAGACGCTCGCCGGTGTCGCCGCAGGCACGGGAATCGCGGTGCTTGCGACGAACGTGCTGAGCTGGCTGTGGGGAATCTAGGGAATCCTGCGCAAGTCGTCGGAATTCCCTCATCGCACAAACAACGACCGGGATTCCGACCCAAATGCGGGTCGGAATGACGCTTCCGGGGAGTGCAACAGGCTTAAGCAGAGATTCGCTAAACGATTCACTCCCCGACTCTCAACCGCCACGGGCCAACTTCTCAAGTGTGAGGGGCAATCATGCAGACACACACCATAAGCCGCCGGAGCAACCGGGTCTTCAAGAGCCTGCATAAGCCCCTCACATATTTGGGCGTCGAACGCACGCTGTTCTACTTTGTCTGCGTTGGCGCTGTGGGCACGTTCAACATCTTCAATTCAATTCTCGCCGGTATCGCCGTCTTCATCGGAGGCTACGCTTTCGGTCATTGGGTGACGACGAGCGATCCGGCGTTCCTTCGCATCCTTGCCAGGTCCGAGAAGTACAAGCTGCGCTACGACGCAGCCAAGCAGGGCGTGCCGCGTGTGGAGGTGGTCTGATGCTCCGCCTCGATAGAGTCATCAAACCGTGGAAAGAGAGTGCGTCTCTCAACGACCACATCAACCTCTATGGATTCTGGAACGAGACGACGTTCCTTACCAAGTCCGGCGATCTTGGGATGATATTGCGCGTTCCCGGCGTGGACTATGAGAGCCTTGACCACGCCGACCAGGAGTATGCGGTCAAACGGCTGGAGTCCGCGTTGAAGACATTTGGCCCCGGTTTCCACGTCTACCAGTACCTCTTCAAGCAGAACCGGCCGGAGATTCCGTTCGCGACGTATGACGACGCCATTGTGGAAGCCGCCGTCGAGCAGCGACGACAGTTCTTTGAAGCCAAGCGCGACCATCTCTATCAGATCGAGATCTTCTACTGCATCGTCCTCGAAGGGGCGCGGTCGAAGACTGGCGTGGGCGCGGCTCTCGCCCGCCTCTTCCGCGACCCCGCTGGCGCGGTAGGAGAGCTGAGGGCGCAGTTCACCAACAACAGCATGAAGACGCTGCTGCGGACGCAGATCGAAGCCGACCTTGCCCGGTTGGAGCAAAGAGTCCAGGCGTTCGCGCGCCAGCTTGCCGACTTTATGCAGATCGAAGTTCTCAACCAACAAGGGCAGCTACGGTTCTTTCGCCGACTGATGAATTTCGACGAATGGCGCATCGCGGGCAGGCCGCAGTCCACGCAGTTTCTCGACTACCAGGTAGTGAACTCGAATATCGAGGCGGAGCGCGACCATCTGCGCGTTGGCGACCACGTTGTCCGCGTGCTGACCATGAAGGAGGCCATCACCGAGACACGGCCTCTAGTGCTGGACTCACTGTTGAAAATCGCGGGCAACTTCTATGTGGTGACCGAGTGGACGCCGCTTGCGATGGACAAGGCCCGGAAGGAAGTCACCAAATGTCGCCGCCATTTCAACATGTCGAAGACAGGGTTTGTGTCGCAGATGGGCAATGATGCGACAAAGACGAACCCGCGCGATGTACTGGTAGACGAATCGAAGCAGGCCGACATCGAGAATCTAGGCGACTGCCTGCGCGTTCTGGGAGACGGCCAATCGCTCGGCGATTTCTCGCTCACGATTGTCCTGTATGGAAAGGCGAAGGCCGAGCTTGACCCGCTTGTGGGGGAGTTCACCGGCGTCTTCACCAACGCGGACGGCAATCTCTTCGTCGAGACCTACAACCAGCTCAACGCCTACTTCGCCACTGTGCCGGGCAACTATGCACTGAATCTCCGCAAGCTGTACCTGCTCATTAGCAACTACGCAGACCTCTCGTTTCTATTTACGATCCTTCCCGGCGAGAAGACGAACGCGCATCTCGGCACGGAGTACCTTGCTGCGCTTGAGACTGACAACAGCACGCCGTACTTCCTCAACCTTCACAACGGCGAGGTCGCCCACACACTCATCCTCGGAATGACCGGAAGCGGCAAAAGCTATTTTTGCAACTTCATCCTACAAAACGCTCAGAAGTACGCGCCGCTGACATTCATCTTCGACATCGGCGGCAGTTTTCAGTCGCTCACGACGATCTTCGGTGGGAGCTATCTGAACGTCGGCCAGGAGGCCCGCGACTTTACGATCAATCCATTCTCCCTCGCGCTGACCAAAGAGAACCTGCAATTCCTCTTCAGTTTCTTTCGCGTGCTCATCGAGGGTAACGCGCAGCGTTACCGGCTCGACTTCAAAGAGGAGCGCAAACTGTGGGACGGGATCGAGCGGATGTACATGCTGGAGCCGGACCAGCGCACCGTATCCAACTTCGCCAACATCATCGGCGAATTGAAGGAGCGCCTGCATCGCTGGACACGCGGAGGGCAGTACGGCTTCCTCTTCGACAACGCCGAGGACACGCTCTCCTTCAGCCGCTTTCAGACCTTCAACTTCGCTGGCTGGAATGATGCGCCGGACGTGTTGGAGCCGCTGCTCTTCTATGTCCTGCACCGGGCGTCGAATGAGATCGCCGATCCGAAGAGGCTGGCGACGTTCAAGATGTTCCTGTTGGACGAAGCATGGCTCTTCATCAAGAACGAGACCATCAGGAACTACGTCGTCCAGGCGCAGAAGACGTGGCGGAAGCATAATGCCGCGATGGTCCTCGCAACGCAGTCCATCAAGGAGCTTGAAGAATCGGGCATGTTGCAGATCGTATCCGAGAGCTGCCCGACAAAGATATTTCTGGCAAACCCAGAGATGGACCGTGACTTGTACCGCGAGGCGTTCCACTTGAACGACACGGAGCTTGACCTTATTGGCGGCCTTGTTCCTCCAGGGCAGATGCTCATTCGCAAAGCGCAGTCGAGCAAGAAAGTCCAGTTGAACGTCGATTCGGTCTCGCATTGGATGGCGACCAATAACGCACGCGACAACCTCAAGAAGCGCGATTACTTCGCCCGCTTCGGCATCGCGGACGGCCTGCGCCGTCTTGCCGAAGATTTCCCCTTCCGGCCTCGCACGCTGGCCGGCATCGTCACCGACAACCGTAAAGGAGCTGCCGCATGAACCGCACCCTCGTCCTTATCTCCGGGATTTCCCTTGTCTTGATTCCCGCCCTCCCCTCCACTGTGTCCGTCGCGCAAGATGCGACGGCACGCACTGTTCAATACCATTCGCAGGACATCGTTCCCATCCGCGCCAAGCTGAAGTACACCACGCTCATCCAGGTGCCGCCGACCGAGAAGATCATGGAAGCGGCAACGGGCGACAAGGACTTCTGGGTGGTGGATGTAGTCGGCAACTTCTGCTTTGTCCATCCAGCCAAGGCCGGGATCAGTTCCAACCTCAACCTCATCACCGACAAGGGCAACATCTATTCGTTCACGCTACAGGATGTCTCCGGCACGTCGGAGGCGCCGGATCTCAAGGTGCTCATCCAACCAGCCGACCAGTCATCCATCGTCGCTGCCAGCGGGCCTCCGCAGTTCGTTCCCGCCGCGCAGCTTGAGCAGTCGAAGGAGCAGCTCACCGCATTGCAGTCCCATGTCACGCAAGTTGTGGATGAGTACAAGAGCGCCTATCCGATGCAGTTGAAGTTCGATTACAGCTACAAGGCCAATGAAGCGCCCTTCGATATTCAGTCGATCTACCACGACGACAAGTTCACCTACATCAAGACAAACGCGCCAGAGAAGTTTTCCGTGTACGAGATGAAGGACGGCAAGCCGAACCTCATCAGCTACGACCTGCGCGACGGCACCTACATCATCCCGAAGGTTATGGATTCCGGGTACGTCGAGCTCGGGAAAAAGCGAATGGATTTCTCGCGGAAGGGGTGAGCGTCATGGCAGAGCAGATTCAGGAAACCGCAGAACCGGCACTCAAACAGCGGGCTATCGAGCCAAAGGGCGTGCTCCAGAAGAACATGAAAGCGTTTGTTTTCCTGGGAGCATCGCTGCTGGTTATTGTTGCGGCCGTCTTCAGTGCAGGCGGCAAGAAATCCTCCACCCAGGCAGCGGTCAAGAACCAGCCGCCACAGCCCACGGTGCTCGACAACACCGACAACAACGTGGCCGACCTCAAGGACCAGGTTGCAGCCGAGCAACGGAAGGAACAGCAAAACGCGCTTGCCGCTACCGCTGCGGGCGATCCCTCCATGTCGAATACCACCGCCGCGCAGCGCGCGGCTACAGCAGGGTATACGCCGAACGGCCTGCCATTGAATTGTGTGCCCGGCCAGCCGTGCCCGCCGATGCAAACCGGCAATGCACAACAGCCAGGCGCCGCGCAGCTCTCGCCGGCACAGCAGGAGGTCCAGCAGATTGCGGTAAAGGAACGGGAGCGGGACTACGATGCCCGTTTCTCGTCAAGCATTGCCTACGCCCGTCCAATTGACCCGCCCGGACAACAGAAGCAGCCCGTGGACCCACCGGCTGCCAATCCGTTTACTGCCGCCGCAGGCGACAGTAGCATGATTGCTCCCCGCGCGGCGGGCGAGCAAACGCAAGCGCAGGCGGCGCAGGCTCCCAAGCGAGCACCGGAGGTCAATATCGATTCGGCATCGGGCCAGCCGTATGTCCTCTATGAGGGGACTACGATCGACAGCGTTTTGATGAACCGGCTTGACGGCGATGCCGTCGGCTCGGTCAAGGTGCTCGTCTCGAATCCTGTTTACTCGCATGACCATCAGCACGTCATCATTCCAGATGGAACGATCGTGCTGGGCGAGGCGAAGAAAATAGGCGCTTCCGGTTTCGGCCAGCAGCGCCGCATAGCCGTGACATTTCATCGAATGATTATGCCGGACGGCTATAGCGTCGATCTCGACCAGTTCCACGGCCTCGACCAGATCGGCGAAGAGGGTTTGAAGGACAAGGTGAACAACCACTATCTAGAAATCTTCGGCACTTCGATTGCGCTGGGCGTCATTGCGGGTGCTGGCGAAATCGAGCAGGGTGGGGGCGTGATTTCCACCAGCGGTTCGCAGGCGTTCACCACTGGCGCTACCTCCGGCATCTCACAGTCAGCTACAAGCGTGCTCGACCGTTTTATGCAGATACCCCCGACCATCACCATCCGGGAGGGCCACCGCGTGAAAGTGTACTTTATGCAGGACATGCTCCTCCCGGCCTATGAAAACCACACCATCCCGCAGACTTTTTAGGAGACTTTATGAAAAACAGATTGATCGTCATCGCACTTGCCTTCGCAACGATTACTGTCGCAGGGTGCGAGAGCAAACAGGCCAAGGTGCAGAGATTGGAAGTGGAGTACGACAAACTCAACGCGCAATACCGCAACGACTGTCTAGGCATGGCTGGTTCGAATGCCCAAGGAGTCAATGATGCCCTTATGGGCACTTCCTCAAAAGCAGCGACAGCTCCGGCGATCACGCCGCAACAGCAGGCAAAGTGCAACGACGAGAAAGCTAAGCTCGATCCCCTTGCAGACGAGTTGCTCAAAGCGCAACAACAGTGAAGCTTCTAAAACCGTCGCCAAGCTATAACCCGTGAGGAACGCCGCCATGAAACGAATCGTTTTGACTGTAACTCTTACGCTCTTTGCCGTAGCCGGATCTGCCCGCGCGCAATTCGGTTCCGGGATTGTCTTCGATCCGACCCAGTCGGCCCATGCCGCCCAGCAAATCATGCAGAGCGGTCAACTCTACACAACCACCGTGCAAACAACGCAGAACACCATCGCGGCCTACAACCTGGCCCAGCGCATGGCAACCGCGCCGCAGTCTCTTTACAACGCATACAGCAACATGGGGCGGCAAACATGGACTTCGGTCGCCACGCCAGCCAACACCTATGGGAATACCGAGATGTGGACGACGGCGGCAACCAGCGGGTACGGCGCGGTGGCGGGCAATCAACAGGTCAGCATTCCCCGCACAGGCGAGATCGCCGGATACAGTTCGCTCAGTCAGGAAAGCCAGCAGCAGCTTGCCGCGCAGGGCGCGACGGCGGATTTAGGCGACACGGCCAACGCCACCACGCTCCAGACCCTCGGCACGATCCGCACCAACGCTCCGCAGCGCGAGTCCGACATCGCCAATTTGGAGCAGGCCAGTCATTCCAGCGACCCGGCCCAGCAGACCGAACTCGCCACCTTGCAGCGGATCAACCAGGCAATGCTCATCCAACTCCGCACACAGCAGGAGGCCAATGAGATGGTGCAGGCGCAGAGTCTCCAGCAGATGGTGGGCCAGAAACAGCAGCAGGACGCCTTGAAGATGACCTTTCAGGCCGCGAACGGTTATCAGGCCAATTACAATAGCCAGACTGCCACCGAATCGTCTGCGTCCGTGGCAAGAATCTTCCAGTATTGAACCCCGGAGACAATCATGGAGATCCTCAAATACATAGCCGACGGATGTGATGCCCTCACCGCCACGGTCAGTCCATCCGTGGACGCTCTTGGCCTGCATATGGTGATTGCGCTAGCGACCATCATGATGGTCTGGTTCGGCGTGCAAGAGGCACTGGCATCTTCGCAAGGCGGGCCAGGATTCAGCATGGGAAAGTTCCTTAATTTCTTCATGCTCATCACCTTCGCGTATTGTTTCGTGAAGTTTTACGACTCCACCATTCCGGGGATTGGGTTTTCTCTACAGGGCTTCGTCCGGGGAGGAACGAACAACCTCGTACAGATCATCGGCACCGACACAACCACAAACATGCTGGGATCGATCAAGGCGTCGCTGAGTCAGTCCGGCCCCGGCATCGTCATGATGACGGCCCCCTATCTGATTCTGGCTTACTTCTCCACCCAGATTCTTCTCGCCATTCTCTCAGCGCTGATCTCAGTCATCATCGCCTACGGCGCTGTTGGAGCGACCATCGTGGGCATACTCGGCCCGGTGTTCATACCTTTCATGGTCTTCGAGAAGACCGACTTTCTCTTTTGGGGATGGCTCAAGGCTTACCTGAGTTTCAGCTTTTATAAGGTCGTAGCAGCGGCAACCATGAGCATTCTTGGACAGCTCTATTCGCGCTACTACACAAACCTCGTGGATTTCACCCACCCCATCAATCTGATGAAGAACTTTCCGCTGCTCATCATTCTCGTGATGGTGAACCTGTTCATGCTGCTCAAGATTCCAGCGATGACGGCGACGATCTTCTCTGGTCACAGCGGCGGGCATGATGCCGGGACTGGCATCGCAGCCTCACTTGCAACCAGGGGCTTGATGAGCTGAAGGAGACACACGATGGCCACGGCAACGCAGACCTCTCCAGAGATTACCCGCGCTGCAGAACGGTATCTCGAACAATACGGCGACCCGCTCGTCATGAACACCTATCTGAAGGTCACGATCCTGTGCCTTGTAGTCGTCTGTCTCGCGCTCGCCGCGCTCGTCTACAAGAGCCAGAAGGCACTCATCAACGCGCATCCGTTGATTGTCCGTATCAACGACGTTGGCCGGGCCGAAGCGATCGACTATCGCAACTTCCAATACCGCCCCCAGGAAGCCGAGAACAAGTATTACCTGACGCGCTGGGCAGAGCTGTATTTCAGCCGCAATTGCTTCACCATCGAGCGCGACCAGACGAACGCTCTCTACTTTCTCAACAGCGACGTGCAACGCGCCGTGATTGACCAGGAACGCAAGGACAATACCATCCTTACCTACCGGAATGACAGCACCCTTCCGTATGTGGATGTGGAGGTCAAGAACGTGGTCCTTGACGACCTCCGGGTGTCCCCATATTCGGCGCGGATCGAGTTCGAGAAGGTATACACGAACCCGGCAGACCATACCGAACTCAAGCGGGAGCGATGGACCGCCAGCGTTACCTATGTCTTCCGCGACAACGTGAAGAACGACGAGTTGGCCGTCAATCCTCTGGGCCTCACCATCGTGCGTTTCCGGGCCGACCAGGCGTTCGATTAAGGATTCTTCGACGATCCCAAAGGCTTCCTATGTCCATTCCTGCTGTCAATCCGGCTGCTTTTCACTCCCAGTCCCCGTGCATCGTTGAGCGGGCCGACGTGAGCGCCCAGACCTGCAACGGCGGTGGCGAATCGTGCGCTTCTTGCGAAGGACATGCCAACTCGAATCGAGCTGCGTTTGTGGCGAACTTCCGCA
>VFSW01014055.1_pt1 | contig 11085 bp, 5 predicted proteins | sample 5358111 | NCBI WGS metagenome assembly VFSW01 (sample SAMN11554181, study PRJNA540505) | mine drainage metagenome | isolation source: sediment from site ElyBrook_90M | place: USA: Ely Copper Mine, Vershire, VT | collected 2017
TGCCAAAGTTGGAACTGGCGCCCATCTTGATGTATTTGACGATATTGCCAAAGACCTTGCGCCCTTCGATAACCCCTTCCTCGAGCACCATCAGACTTTTTTCCAGCAGGATGATATCGGCAGATTCCTTGGCGATATCCACGGCCGTATCCACCGAAATGCCGACATCGGCCGCCTTCAGGGCCGGACCATCGTTGATTCCGTCCCCCATGAAACCCACCACGTGACCGCGCAGATGCAATGCCTTGATGACCCGCGCCTTTTGCGCCGGGGACAATTTGGCAAACACCACGATGCGTTCTGCGGCTTCCGCCAATTCCTCATCCGAAAGGGTTTCCATGACGGAACCCAGCAGGATCTCATCGACCTTGAGCCCCACTTCATGACAGACCTTGCGGGTGACCACGTCATTGTCCCCGGTCAGGATCTTGACTTGCACGCCATGCCGATGGAGCGCTGCGATGGCCTCCCGTGCGCTGTCCTTGGGCGGATCCAGGAAGGCGATGTAGCCCACCAGCACCAGATCGCTCTCGTCCTTCAAGCCATAGGCGCCCCCCCGGGAAGCCGTTTCCTTGTAGGCAATGGCGATGACCCGGAACCCGTCTTCATTGAGTTCCCGGGTCACCTGCAGAAGTTGTCCCAGATAGGAGGGTTCGAGAGCCTCCACGCACCCGTTGACCTCGGCATGGGTGCAACAGGAAAAGACTTCTTCCACCGCACCCTTGCAGATCAGAAGGTGGCGACCCTTGCCTTCCACCACCACGGACATGCGACGACGCTGGAAGTCAAAAGGGATTTCATCGATCTTGCGGTACTGCACCCCGGCCTTGATCCGTTCCGTCAGTCCGGCGTATTCCAGGACTGCCACATCCAGAAGGTTCTTGAGTCCGGACTGGTGATAACTGTTGAGATAGGCGTATTCCAGTACGTCCTCATTCTCATGACCGTAGATATCCACATGTTTTTCCAGGATGATCTTGTCCTGGGTAAGCGTTCCGGTCTTGTCCGTGCACAGCACGTCCATGGCCCCGAAATTCTGGATGGAATTGAGGCGCTTGACGATCACCTTCTTGCGCGACATGGCCAGGGCTCCCTTGCCCAGATTGACCGTGACGATCATGGGCAACATTTCCGGAGTCAGGCCCACCGCAACCGCCATGGCAAACAGGAAGGCCTCCATCCAGTCGCCCTTGGTAAACCCGTTGATCAGGAAGACCAGCGGCGTCATGACGAAAATGAAACGGATCATGAGCCAGGTGAACTGGCGGATGCCCCGATCGAAACTGGTCAGGTTCTGTTCGCCCGTGACCAACTGGGCCAGACGCCCGAAGTAGGTCAGCGCGCCGGTATGCACGATCACTGCCGTCGCGGTGCCGCTGACCACATTGGTCCCCATGAAGCAGACATTGTTGAGTTGGAGGGGGGCGTGTGTCGCATCGGTTTCGGCTGCAAAAAACTTTTCCACGGGCAAGGCTTCACCCGTCAGGGAGGACTGATTGATGAACAAATCCTTGGCCGTCAGCAGCCGTACATCGGCCGGGATCATATCCCCGGCCGAGAGTTGAATCACATCTCCAGGCACCAGTTCCTCGATGGGGACCTCGCGCCGCTGGGGACCATGGGGATGCAGATGAATGTTGAAATGACGATTGACCTCGTCGGGAACCCCGCTCCGTCGATCCTTGCGCAATACCGTCGCGGTGGTGCTCACCATTTCGCGCAACCGCTCGGCGGCATTGGTGGACCGGTACTCCTGCACGAACGTCAGGGTAATGCTGATGACCACCATCAGGGCAATGATGGTGGCCGCCTCCCGGTCCCCCAGATAAAGGGACAGGGCTGCCAGGGCAATCAGCAACAGGTTGAGCGGATTTTTGAAATAGGAAAAAATTTGCCGGAGTGGGCTCACCCGAGCCTCTTGGGCCACGGTATTGGTGCCATACACGCCCAGACGGTCTTCCGCTTCCCGGTCGAGCAAGCCTTCGAGGGAACTGTCCAGCCGGCGCAGGGCCAACTCGGGCTCGCAGCGGGAAACCTCCAGCAACAAACCCGTCTCGACCGGGCCTGGGGGGGCGGGGGAACGAACTGAAGCGTTCCGTCTGAAAATGCTAAGAAAATCTGCCATAAAACCTCCTGACCGGTCATCCCGGTATTCAGTCATGGTCAGATTAAGAGATTATGACGGGAACCCTTGGGAAAACCGTTGTTCATTCAACGGGCGTAAACTGGAACACTCCAAGATGGGACTCCAACGTCATGCGAAGTCGCGATTCTCTGACAAAACAGGGGAGGCTGTCAATGGCACCCATGGTTTTTCTCCGCGCCCGCCTGCCTGCGCAACGGGACCTGTCGCGCACGGACGCCAAATGTCCGCCGCATCACCTTGATATTCCTCCTCCTGTGCCCCATGTACGGCTCAGGACCCACAATGATTCAGGAGCGCACCATGCGATTTGACAAACTGACCACCAAATTTCAGGAAGCCTTTGCCGACGCGCAGAGTTTGGCGCTGCGTCATGACCATGCCAACATCGAGCCGGTACATCTGTTGCAGGCCCTTCTGGACCAACAGGATGGAACCACGGCCGCATTGCTGGCCCGTGCCGATATTCAGGTGCAACCCCTGAAACAGGGGCTGCCCCCCTTGCTGGAGCGGGTCGCCCGTCTTCCCGCCCCGAGCGGAGAGGTCAGCGTCTCCCGCGATCTCAATGCCCTGCTCAATCTGACGGAGCGGGAAGCCCAGAAACGCCAGGATCCTTTCATCGCCTCCGAACTTTTTCTGCTGGCCCTGTGCGACGACAAGGGCGAGGTGGGACGCCTGTTCCGCCAGCATGGCGCTCAGCGCCCCCGTCTGGAAAAGGCGATCGAAGCCCTGCGCGGCGGGGCCGGGGTCACCAGCCAGGACAGCGAAGGGACGCGCGAAGCGCTCAAGAAATACACCCTGGATCTCACCGAACGGGCCCGGCTCGGCAAACTGGACCCGGTCATCGGACGGGATGATGAAATCCGCCGGGTCATCCAGATCCTGCAACGCCGCACCAAGAACAACCCGGTACTGATCGGTGAACCCGGCGTCGGCAAAACCGCCATCGTCGAAGGACTGGCCCAGCGGATCGTCAACGACGAGGTGCCCGACAGTCTGCGCCACAAGAGCGTACTGGCTCTGGACATGGCGGCCCTGCTGGCCGGCGCCAAATATCGGGGCGAATTCGAGGAACGCCTCAAGGCCGTGCTCAAGGAGTTGGCCCAGGACGAGGGGCAGACCATCGTCTTCATCGATGAACTTCATACCATGGTGGGGGCAGGCAAGGCAGAGGGGGCCATGGATGCGGGCAACATGCTCAAGCCAGCCCTGGCGCGCGGAGAGTTGCACTGCGTGGGGGCCACGACTCTGGACGAATACCGCAAATACGTGGAAAAGGATGCCGCCCTTGAACGACGTTTCCAGAAGGTGCTGGTGGGCGAACCCACGGTGGAGGATACCATTGCCATTCTGCGCGGCCTGCAGGAAAAATACGAACTCCATCATGGGGTGGACATCACGGACCCGGCCATCGTGGCGGCGGCCGAACTGTCCCAGCGCTACATCACCGACCGCTTCCTGCCCGACAAGGCCATCGATCTGATCGATGAAGCGGCGGCACGGCTCAAGATGGAAATCGATTCCAAGCCCGAAGCCATGGACAAATTGTTTCGGCGTCTGATCCAGCTCAAGATCGAACGCGAGGCGGTACGGCGCGAGACGGACGAGGCATCCCAGAAACGCCTGGCCTTGCTGGAAGAGGAAATTCACAAACTGGAACAGGAATACGCGGATCTGGAAGAAGTCTGGAAGGCTGAAAAGGCCCAGGTACAGGGTTCCCAGCACGTCAAGGAAGCCCTTGACCGGGCTCGTGCGGAAATGGAAACGGCCCAGCGTCAGGGCGACTTGCAGAAAGCATCGGAACTCAAATACGCACGAATTCCCCAACTGGAAGCCCAGTTACGTCAAACCACCGAAACCAGCGGCAAGCCCCAACCCCTCCGATTGTTGCGCACCCAGGTGGGCGCGGAGGAAATTGCCGAAGTGGTGTCGCGCGCCACGGGCATTCCGGTGTCCAAAATGATGCAGGGAGAACGGGAAAAGTTGCTGCACATGGAAGATTACCTGCATCAGCGCGTGGTCGGGCAGGACGAAGCCGTGCGCCTGGTCTCCGACGCCATTCGGCGCTCCCGTTCCGGTCTGTCAGACCCCAACCGGCCCTATGGTTCCTTCCTGTTTCTGGGCCCCACGGGAGTGGGAAAAACCGAGTTATGCAAAACCCTGGCCAACTTCCTGTTCGACTCGGAGGACCACCTGATTCGCATCGACATGTCGGAATACATGGAAAAACATTCCGTTGCCCGGCTCCTCGGTGCCCCACCCGGCTACGTGGGCTTTGAAGAAGGCGGCTATTTGACAGAGGCGGTGCGGCGCAAACCTTATGCCGTCATCCTGCTGGATGAAGTGGAGAAAGCGCACCCCGACGTCTTCAATGTCCTGCTCCAGGTCCTGGATGATGGACGCATGACCGATGGACAGGGACGGACGGTGGATTTCCGCAACACGGTCGTGGTCATGACTTCCAACCTGGGCTCGCAAATGATCCAGCAAATGGCCGAAGACGATCAAGCCGTGATCAAATTGGCGGTCATGGCCGAAGTCAAGACCCATTTCCGCCCCGAGTTCGTCAATCGCATCGACGAAATCGTGGTCTTCCATGCCCTGGGAGAGGCCCAGGTCCGTTCCATCGCCCGTATCCAGATGGCTCAATTGATCCGTCGACTGGAAAAAATGGAACTGACTCTGGAAGTGAGCGATACCGCTCTCGATCAACTGGCCGCCGTGGGTTTCGACCCGGTTTATGGGGCCCGCCCCCTCAAACGGGCAATTCAGAGCGAACTGGAGAATCCTCTGGCCCGTCGCATCCTGGAAGGCGCCTTCCTGCCCGGCAGCACGATCCGGGCAGACTGGAAAGGAGGGCAGTTCCTGTTCAAAACCGCCTGAAACCAAGGCGCTGAAAACTGTTCACTCCAGCGGGAACATCCTGCCTCGTTCCCGTTCGGGCCAAGAATGATCGCAGGCATCCCCCCAACCGAAGGCCGGGGGGATGCCTGCGGCGTCCTTGTGTTTGATCCCCGTTTCACATTGAACCCCCATCCAGATCAGACCTCGATGCATCAAGTTTAGGGATGCATTCGACTTCACTCGCCGTTGAACGGCGCTGCCAGACAAGCAATCCAGATCGACCATTTTTTCAAAATCATAAAATTTTTCAGCAGGTTGCCAAATACTTCCCCTTGGCACAAGAACGCTTTACGATAAATTAATATAAAAGATAATAATAAATACAATTAACTTTTATTAATTTAATGGTTTGACCATAATGAAATCCGGACATCGCTCATTGTGCGCGTCGACGAATCCCATTGAGAGGATCTCAGCCATGTTATACACGGAGATTGTCATGCTTGAACCATCAAACCTGAATTTCATTATCCTTGCGCTCATCTCTGCGGTACCGCTGCTGCTCTGGGTAATGGGAATTTTCGGGAGCGTCCTGACTGGCGAACATGCCCGACTTGTGGCCCGTCTGAGCAACGGCATCTCAGGAACGTCCTTTATCTGTTCAGCCCTTGCCGCACTGCTGTACGCGACCGGTGGAAAATCCCTGACAGTAACCCCATTCTCCCTTGCATTGCCCGGAGACATGGGGGCATTGGCCCTGAGCCTCTATATCAATGCAGTCACGGTAGTGATGCTCTCTCTGGTCTCCTTCATCGGGTTCGTGGTCTCCCGCTACGCGCGCAACTATCTCCAGGGTGAAAAACGTCAGGGGCAGTTTTATACCTGGCTCAATCTCACGACCGCTTCCATCCTGACCTTGATCGTTTCCGGCAACATGCTGATGTTCGTCTGTGTATGGATGGCCACCAGCCTTTGCCTGCATCACCTCCTGATGTTCTATCCAGAACGGTCAGGGGCCGTACTTGCAGCGCGCAAAAAAATCATTGTCAGCCGGGTGGGCGAAATTAGCCTGCTGATCGCTGTAATGCTCATCGGTTCCACCCTGCACACCATGGAATTTGAAGAGGTTTTTCATACCATGGCGGCAATGACCGGGCCGCTTCCGGTCGCACTCCAATGGGCCAGCGGGCTCATTGTACTGGCCGCAGCACTTAAAACGGCCCAATTTCCCCTGCAGGGCTGGCTGATTCAGGTGATGGAGGCCCCTACCCCTGTGTCGGCCCTGTTGCATGCGGGTATTGTCAACGGAGGCGCATTCCTGATCATTCGCATGAGCCCGGTCATGTCACAGGCCATCACGGCCTCCAATGTTCTGGCCATGATCGGACTCATGACGATCGCCACCGCCGGTTTGATCATGCTGACCCAAACCAGCATCAAGGTGTTTCTGGCCTGGACGACCACTGCCCAGATGGGCTTCATGCTGCTGGAATGTGGTCTTGGGTTGTACAGTCTGGCGATGTTGCATCTGGTGACGCACTCCTTGTACAAGGCGCATGCCTTTTTATCCTCGGGTAGCGGCGTGGATATTTTTCGTGCGCCAGCCGTGCGCCCCGCCCAATCCACGCCAACCTTCGGGCAATGGCTCATCGTGCTCGCCTTCGCGGGTCTGATGACCTTCGGGATCGGTGCTGCCTTTGGCGTTGCCCCGAAAAGTCAGCCTGCCCTCCTGGCATTGGGCGCAGTCGTCGCGGTGGCAGTGACTCAACTTCTGCTCCAGTCTTTCAAGGCAGGCATGGGGGCTGCATTCGTCCTGCGTACAGCCGGCCTCAGCGCTGTGGTCTGTACTGCCTATTTCAGTCTTCATACCGCATTCCATTTCATGCTGGCGACGAGCCTTCCGGCTGCACGAATGGCCAACAGTCCGACTCAACTCGCCCTTATCGGGCTGGTAATGGTCACCTTCTTCGCCATCCTCCTGATCCAGCAGAACCTGCCAAACCTGGTCCAATACCCGATCATGCGTAGAGCCTATGTGCACCTCTATAACGGACTGTATGTCGACATCCCGTTTTCGAGACTGTTGCAACGATTTTGGCCAATCCAACCTGCGCCTGGGCAACCTAAAGGAGTCTGATCATGAACCGCACGACACACATTTCTTCCAAACCATCTGTCAGCGATATCGGTTCAACCGCCAAGGCTGCCTATGATGCCGCTGCGCTTAAAACCATGGTGGAATCGGCATGCCAGCGAATCGTACCCCTCTGGCCACTCAACGCCTTCGTCGCGGTCAACCCTTATTTTGGCCTGCGCCACCAGGATTTTGAACATGCCAGCGAAACCCTGGCCAGAGTGGCAGGTTCGCCCCTGGTCATGCCGCGATCTTACTATCGGGAGCAAATCTCGACGGGACGCATTGCGCGCGCCGACCTGGAACAGTCGCTACGGCAACATGGCCTCGTGCTCGACGACGACGCCTTGGAAAAAGCCATCGCCAGCGATTCCTCCCCTTCCACGGACCCAATCGCCCTGGTTTCGAGCGTCCTCGAAGATCTGGACGGTACTCCATGGAGCGGATTTGTCATAGAACGAATCAGTCAGTTCTCTGCCGCTTATTTCGATCGAGGCCAGGCCATCTGGCCGATGCCCTGGCGAAAGGAATCCCTCTACGAAGCATGGCGCCATTTTTCGGAAATCGACCTGAGCCCGGGGATGATGGGCTTGCGGGGTGTCAGGCAGGCAGTCGCCGCGTTACCCCATCTGCCGATGGACACGATTGCCTTGGCTCTGCGGAAACTCGCCATTCCCGCCGATCGGGTGGAAGATTATCTCCATGCCGTCTTATTGAATATCGGCGGCTGGGCAGCCTGGACACGTTACCTCCGCTGGGAACAGGAATTGGTGGGCGGACAGGAGGATTCCATCGTCGATCTGTTGGCCATCCGGCTTGCCTGGGAACTGATCCTGTTCAATGCGCGGCAGGCTTCAGAGTTGGGGGATGCATGGCGGCAGGCAGTGCAAGCCCCTGCACACCGCATGCAGGCTCATGCGCAAATGGACTTTGTGCTGCAAACGGCTTTTGAACTCGGTTACCAGAAAAAAATCATTGCGGAACTTGCCAATCCTGCCCGGCGGACGGCGCCGAACTCTGGCCCTGTCCGCCCCCCCGTGCAAGCCGCGTTCTGCATCGATGTGCGCTCAGAAGTGTTTCGCAGGGCATTGGAAACGGTTGCCCCCGCCGTGCAAACCGTGGGATTTGCCGGGTTTTTTGGCGCTTTCATGGAATACGTGCCCCTGGGAGCCTCTGATGCGCGGATGCACATGCCTGTATTGCTGACGCCCGGCTACCGGGTCCACGAACAACTTCGTGATGGCAGCAAGCAGGAAATGGAGGAAGCCATCAACCGCCGCCGCCAATCTCTTCATGGTTCAAATACCTGGAAGGCCTTCAAGAGTTCGCCCTCCTCCTGTTTTTCATTCGTGGAATCGGCGGGTCTGCTTTATGGTCCCAAATTGCTCGGCGACAGTTTCGGATGGAGCCGTACCGTGCCTCACCCGGAAACCAAGGGAATCACGCCGGAACTGCGGGACCGTCTTGCACCAACCCTGGCTGCAGTCTCCCATGGTCACGAGATAACCCAAACCCGACAAAAATCCGCCCCGACAGTCGGCATCCCTGTGGAAAATCGCGCCGCCTCGGCGGAAATGATTTTAAAGGCCATGTCGATGACCGGCAATTTTGCGCGCCTGATTTTGCTGATCGGGCACGGAAGCAGCACGGTCAACAACCCCCACGCTACCGGACTCGATTGCGGGGCCTGTGCAGGTCAAACCGGTGAAGCCAGCGCCCGGGTCATTGCAGCTTTGTTGAATGATTCCAAAGTGCGCGAAAAACTTGCGCAAAAAGGCATTCATATTCCGACGGATTCCCGGTTTGTGCCAGCCTTGCATGATACGACACTCGACGAAATCACCTTGTTCGATATCGACGAATTGGCATCGACTCATGCGCCCGACCTGAAGCAGTTACGCAAGTGGCTGATCCAGGCTGGGCGACTGGCCCGCATGGAACGTTCCAATCTGCTCGGCATCTCGAATCTGGCGCCCGAGATTGTCGACGCCCTGATTCAGGAACGCAGCCGGGACTGGTCGCAGGTTTTTCCGGAATGGGGTCTTGCCGGGAATGCCGCATTTATTGCCGCCCCCCGTTCCAGAACCACAGGCATCGACCTTTCCGGAAGAGCATTTTTGCATGACTACGAGTGGCGCAAGGATGAAGGCTTCGGGGTTCTGGAACTCATCATGACCGCACCGATGGTGGTCGCCAACTGGATCAACATGCAGTATTACGGGTCCGTGGTTGACAACCAGAGATTCGGAAGCGGCAATAAAGTACTGCACAACATCGTGGCTGGATCCATCGGCGTATTCGAGGGGAATGGGGGCGACTTGCGCATCGGTCTCCCGCTGCAGTCACTCCATGATGGAAACCGTTGGGTGCATGAACCCTTGCGATTGAACGTATTTCTCGAAGCGCCGAGACAGGAGATCGATCGGATCATCGCCAAACACGAACTCGTGCGCGAACTCGTCGAAAACCGATGGCTCTTCCTTTTCCAAATCGACGACGAGCACGGAAGTATCCACCAGCGCCATACGGATGGGCAATGGCAACAAATGTCACCCGCCTGTTGAGGACCGGGGCCACCTGCTCGGCATGTGACATGCGAACGTCATGAAGTCAGAAAAATCCGTCTACGACGGCTCAACCGTGGCACTGCTCACCCAGCATGGCAAGGAGCGGGTGATCGCGCCGGTATTGAATGCCGCCCTGGGTTGTCGGGTCGAGCGGGTGGGTGGCTTCGATACCGATACGCTGGGCACCTTCACCCGCGAGATCCCGCGTCCAGGCACCCAGTTGGAGGCAGCGCGACGGAAGGCGCGCATCGGCATGGAATTGTCGGGCCTGCCGCTGGGGCTGGCGAGCGAGGGGAGTTTCGGGCCAGATCCCTTCGCCGGACTATTCTCCTGGAACCTGGAAATGATCCTCTGGATCGATGATACGCTGGGCATCGAAGTGGTCGGTTCGGCCTCGGGGGCGACCAATTTTTCCCATCTGCTCGCTGCCGAATGGGAGGAGGTCGAACGGTTCGGCCGTCAGGCCGGATTCCCCGAACATCGTCTGGTGGTACGCCCGCAAGGGGAGGAAGATCCGCGCTGCCGCAAGGATATCACCACTTGGGCGGAACTCGAGGCCGTCTTTTTCCGAGCGCTCGCAGAATCAACCAATGGACGGGCATTCATCGAAACCGATGCGCGCGCCCATGCCAATCCCACGCGCATGGAAAGAATCGGCCAAGCCGCCCGGGACCTCGCGTGCAAACTTTGCACCCTCTGCCCCACCTGTGATGCGCCCGGCTTCCAGATCACGGCGCACATCCCCGGCCTGCCCTGTGAGGATTGCGGTGCACCGACCCAAGAGCCCCGGGCAGACATTCACCGTTGCACCAGATGCGGGCATCAGAGGACGGTGGAACGCCCGGAGAAGGCGGCACAGGCAGGCCGCTGCAACTTCTGCAACCCGTGAGACTGAAACACATGAGAATGGATGCCCATGAAGTGTGGAACGATCGAGTGCCGAGCCTGCTCCTTTTCGTACGCGCAACGGACGATCTGGCCCGCACCTGCCGACAGGCGGGAGAATTTATCGGGTTTTGTCGCCGGCGCCAAAGTGGCTCGTTCGCCGACGGGCGGCTTCTGGGCGCCTGGATCGATGAGCAGACCGTCACCGAACTCCCACAGGAAATGGCGCTACGATTACCCACCCGCGAAGTCGTCACCGTGACCCTGCGTGAAACTTTCTCCCTGTATGGTGTCTGGGCAGTTGCTTCGATCGAGTTCTCGTCCCTGGGGACAAGGGGGGACGTGGAGTTGTCTCACAACGGGGTATTCGATGCCCTGTCTACGGTTGCGCCCGGTCACGCCAAAAGTGGCAGTCGCTATTCCCCTGCTTTCGCCTGCGATACGCCGGAGAAACAGATTCGTGCCGCAATCAGACGCCTCGATTCCCGTTATCCGCTCCGGATCGCGCAGCC
>VFSW01014056.1_pt1 | contig 11083 bp, 14 predicted proteins | sample 5358111 | NCBI WGS metagenome assembly VFSW01 (sample SAMN11554181, study PRJNA540505) | mine drainage metagenome | isolation source: sediment from site ElyBrook_90M | place: USA: Ely Copper Mine, Vershire, VT | collected 2017
CTTCCGGTTCGCTGCCTCGTCGATTACCACGGCTTCGCGGCTGCCGGGAATCGGGTTCAACAGCGGCGGTACGATGTTCTCGGTATCCAGCTCTATGTCCATTATGTCATCGCGCATAATTTCGGCCTCATTGCCTGGGGGGAATCGGGGCGGATGTTAACATTCAAATTTCAATTCGCGCACCATCAACTTGATACGCGCCTTGGGGTGCGCGGAGTTGGCGCTCATGCGGCGGGCCCCATCGCGCACCCCTTGGCAAATGCAAAGCTCCGGGTTATAGTTCAGACCATCATGAATCCCGCTGCCATTCACAGCCACCTCCATCCCGCAATTTCTGGCGTGGCCGGCGCGCGCGCGTCATCGTCCCTCCTGCCGTCCCTGCGACTGCTGCCGTAAGGCAGACAAAACCCCATACCCTGGCGAGGGTTCAAATACGCGACCAATCACTGCCTCGTCACCCACTGACGGGTGCTTTGTTATTCCCGTGGCGTCCAGTAAACTGGCGCCCAACCAGGGATCAATATCATGAGCAGCAACGACAAATTAATCATTTTCGATACCACCATGCGCGACGGCGAGCAGAGCCCGGGCGCGTCCATGACCCGCGACGAGAAGATCCGCATCGCCAAGGCGCTGGAGCGCATGCATGTCGATGTCATCGAGGCCGGTTTCCCGGTTGCCAGCCAAGGCGACTTCGAAGCGGTGCAGGCCGTGGCGCAGGTGGTCAAGGACAGCACGGTATGCGGATTGGCGCGCGCGCTGGACAAGGACATCGACCGTGCCGGGGAAGCCCTCAAGGGAGCCAACTCGGCGCGCATTCACACCTTCATCGCCACCTCGCCGATACACATGGAAATGAAGCTGCGCATGCAGCCCGACCAGGTGTTCGCGCAGGCGGTGGCCGCGGTGAAACGGGCGCGTCAATATACCGATAACGTCGAGTTCTCGCCCGAGGACGCCGGACGATCCGAGCTGGATTTTCTCTGTCGCGTGATCGAAGCGGTGATCGCGGCCGGCGCCACCACGGTGAATATCCCGGACACGGTCGGCTACAATCTGCCGCACCAGTTCGGCGAGTTGATCCGCACGCTGCGCGAGCGCGTGCCCAATTCCGACAAGGCGATTTTCTCGGTGCATTGTCACAACGACCTGGGTCTCGCCGTGGCCAACTCCCTCGCGGCCGTGCTCAACGGCGCGCGGCAGGTGGAGTGCACCATCAACGGCCTGGGTGAGCGCGCCGGCAATGCCGCGTTGGAAGAGATCGTGATGGCGGTGCGCACGCGCCGCGATCTGTTCATTTGCAACGTCGGCCTCGACACCACGCAGATCGTGCCGTGTTCGCGTCTCGTGTCCGGCATCACCGGTTTCCCGGTGCAGCCCAACAAGGCCATCGTCGGTGCCAATGCCTTCGCGCACGAAGCGGGCATCCATCAGGACGGGGTGCTGAAAAACCGCGAGACCTACGAAATCATGCGGGCTCAGGATGTCGGCTGGATGGCGAACCGCATGGTGCTCGGCAAGCACTCCGGCCGCAACGCATTCCGCACGCGCATGACGGAGTTGGGCGTGGATTTCAAATCGGAAGATGCGTTGAATGATGCGTTCTCGCGCTTCAAGGACCTCGCCGACAAGAAGCACGAAATCTACGACGAGGATTTGCAGGCGCTGGTTACCGACGCCAACCTCGTCGCCGAGAACGAGCACGTGAAACTGGTCGCGCTCAAGGTCTGTTCAGAGACCGGCGAGACGCCCCATGCCTCGATCACCTTGTGGATGGATGGTGCGGAGAAGGTCGCCGCCGCCGTGGGGGGCGGGCCGGTCGACGCCGCGTTTCGCGCCATCGATAGTATCGTGCAGAGCGATGCGGAACTGCTGCTCTACTCGGTGAGCAACATCACCACCGGCACCGACGCGCAGGGCGAAGTCACCGTGCGACTGGAGAAGGGCGGACGTATCGTCAACGGTCAGGGCTCGGATACCGACATCGTCATCGCCTCGGCCAAGGCCTATATCAACGGGCTCAATAAGCTGATCCAGCCGGAGACACGCGCGCATCCGCAGGTGGGGATGTAAGGACCCCCTCTCCCTGTGGAGGAGCGGGAATCTCCATTCGGTCGAGTGGTAATGATGACGTGCGATAAATTTGAGTATGGAATGGCAAACGTGACCGACACGGCACTTAGAAGCAGCTATCTCGACGCCATGGGCATCGACGTCTGGGTGCGACGTGATAACGAGGTTGCGACGCGAGCGTCGAGAATGGCATCCGCCATTACAGTACCTGGTGGGCTGCAACCAGCCGGCGATGTCGCCGCGCTGGACTGGAATGGGCTGGCCGCGCGCGTGACCGGCTGCACGCGCTGCGAGCTGCACGCCACCCGTACCCGGACCGTGTTCGGCGTCGGCAACCGCAACGCAGACTGGCTGGTGATCGGCGAGGCGCCGGGCGCGGATGAAGATCAGCAGGGCGAGCCCTTCGTAGGCCGTGCCGGGCAATTGCTCAATGCCATGTTGTTCGCGATTGGCCTGCAACGTGAGCAAGTGTATATCGCCAACATTCTCAAGTGCCGGCCGCCGAACAATCGCGACCCGGCGGCTGTGGAAGTGGCCTGCTGCGAGCCCTATCTGTTTCGCCAGATCCAGTTGCTCCAGCCGCAGATCATCCTTGCGGTCGGGCGTATCGCCGCTCAGAATCTGCTCAAAACCGAGACGTCTATCGGCAAGCTGCGCGGTCAGTTGCATCATTACGGTCCTCAGCGCATTCCCGTGGTGGTGACTTATCACCCCGCCTATCTGCTGCGCTCGCCCAGTGAGAAGCGCAAGGCCTGGGACGATTTGCGGTTTGCCTGCGAGGTCCGGCGGGAAGCAGAATAAGCCCGGCGTCTCTTGTCGGCGACCGGGGTTAAGTTCAACGTGACGATTATCGGATTGTAAAGTGAGTCTCGTTACTGCCGCTAAATGTAAAATCGTGCCCTACCGGGGGAGACTGCCGCGTGTCGTGACCGGCAAACCATGAGCGCTTTACCAAAGATCACCGCACCCCAGTTGCGTCCGATGCGCGAGTCCGATCTCCCGACCGTGATGCGCATCGAGGCGCGCGCCTACGACTATCCGTGGACTTATGGGATATTTCAGGACTGTCTGCGCTACGGGTATTGCTGCTGGGTGTTCGAGCACGACGACTGCGTCGATGGCTATGGCATTATGTCGATCGCCGCGGGCGAGGCGCATATCCTCAATCTCTGTGTGCGTCCCGAAGTACGGCGCCACGGCCTGGGCCGCAAGATTCTCAACTATCTTGTCGATCTGGCGCGCCGCCACGACGCCGATACCGTGCTGCTGGAAGTGCGTCCGTCCAACCGCGCGGCCGTCAGTCTCTATCACCAGTTGGGTTTCAACGAAGTCGGCACTCGCCGCAATTATTATCCCGCCGAGAATGGCCGTGAGGACGCGATGATTCTGGCCAAGACCCTGCTGAGCGCCTGAGGGTGTCGCAGCGCCGTGTGGCCCACGGAATCCCGATGATTGTACTTGTGCGGGCGAAAAGGCCGTGATTCAGTTGCTGTACTGCACATCGCGCAGGAAATGCGATATGCGCGGATTGAATTCACGGAACATGACGCCCATGCCCTTGTCGGTAGTGCGGATCACCTTGGCGCGGATGTGGTGCAGCTTATTGCCACCATCCGTCAGGATGAAATCGAGATAGACCGTGTCGTCCACAGGCAGCGTTCGATTGTCGGTTTCGATAAACATGCCTTCCAGGCTAATGTCATGCGTCTTACATTTGATGGCGCCGGCGGTATCGTGGTGCAGCACGACATCGAGCTGAATCGATTTGCGCAGACTCCAACGCTTCTCCATTACCAACTCCTCGGCGAGGTCGGGAAAACATCATGCGCTCGTAGCGGAGCGGCTTGCAGCAGGGGAAAAAGTGCTGGATGTGAGTCTACGGTACCAATCGAGCGGTCTGGAAAACCACGTGCTGCCGATGGGGTGTACGCAAGCGCGTAAGCAACAGGGCGTAGGTCGCGTGCAGCATAGTTGTCGTATTGCCGATCATTCATGACGTTGGTTCTTCATTTCTTGTTATCGGCCTATGATCTTGCTGCCGGATTTTATTGGGCTGTCCCTGCGGGCCCCGTTGCACCCAGATACAACAACAGGGTTAATACTAGCGCAGCAATCGCCGGGTTTCCAGCCTCATGGCCATTGTTCCGTCTCGCGTGATGAACGATACAAGTGTATGATTTCACCCGCTAGGCACATCGCTGTGGCGATGCTACTCCAAATTAAATCCAGAGGCGCTTGCAGTCAATGCCAGGCGGGCGCCGGAGCACACCGATGAGCGACTTTACCTCCGACCTTGATCTTGCCAGCGGAGTTTCCGCTTTCGAATCTAAACAATTTGCCATGGCCCAGCGCCTGTTGTTCCCATTGGCCGAGCAGAACCATCCGGAAGCCTTGTTCCGCATGGCTATCATGGCCCAGAATGGTTTGGGTATGGTGCGCAATGAGGCGCATGCCTATCAATGGATGCGGGCGGCGGCCGAACAGGGTCATAGCCTGGCACAGCATGGTCTGGGTTTTATGTATATGCAGGGAGAGTGCGTGGGGCAGGACGGTGCCGAGGCGGTCAAATGGTTCAAGCTGGCCGCCGCACAAGGACTGGCCGGTTCGCAGACTACTTTGGGGATGATGTATGAGCAGGGTATCGGCGTTGCGATCAACCCCGAAGAGGCACAGCGCTGGTACAAGCTGGCGGGGTTCTGAATGACGGGTGTTAGGCGTATGGCGGGTGTTGCCGGTTTCGGCCTGCTGCTGGTGATGGCGGGCTGCGCGAATCGACCACCCTATGAGGATGCGAGCGACCCCTTGGAGCCGATGAACCGGGTGGTGTATCGTTTCAATGATGTCGTTGACCGCGCCATTCTCAAGCCGGTTGCCAGTACCTATGTCAAGATCACGCCCACGCTGATTCAGACTGGCGTGGGTAATTTTTTCAGTAACCTTGGCGAGCCTGTCGTCATCGTCAATGACGTATTGCAGGGCAAGTTGCCGCAGGGCGCGTCGGATAGCGCGCGCCTGGTGTTCAACAGTACTTTCGGTGTATTTGGCTTGATCGACGTTGCCACGCCCATGGGGCATCCGAAGCATAACGAGGATTTTGGTCAGACCTTTGCTGTGTGGGGCGCGGGCGAGGGGTGGTATCTGGTCTTGCCGATTCTCGGACCCAGCACGGTGCGCGATGCCATGGGATTGTACCCGGGGTTCGAACTCGACCCGGTAGTGCGGCTCAATGAGGTGCGCGTGCGCAACAGCCTCTACGCTCTGCGCAGCATCGATACCCGTGCCCATCTGATGGGGGCGACCCGGATCCGCGATACTGCGGCATTGGATGGCTATCTGTTCACCCGCTCCGCCTACCGGCAGCTCCGTTGGAATCTTATCTATGACGGTAACCCGCCCCAGATGCCAATGGATGGCGGTGGTGACGACGGGTCGCCGTACGCAAAATAGGGGCTGAGCCGGCCGCCGCCTGCGGGTACTGTGTGCGCAGCGACCGCGAGTCGGGGGAGTGCCGGCCCCGTCACCGCTTGCCACGACGCCGTGGCTGAAAGCCGGTCATGTCGTCAATAATGTCTGCGCAAGGTATAGCATTTAGGATGCCGAATTTATCCAGAGCCTGTTCAAGCAAGGCGTTGATATCGGCCACACTGCCGGTGGCGTCGCCACCGGCATCGAGCAGACGCCGCACCCCGAGCAGACCGCCGAATTGGATCTTCACCAGCACACTGTGCGGCATGCTCAACAAGTCATCCGTGACACCGAAAGTGGGTAGGGCGGCATCTTTAAGAGATTGCAGAAGGGTCGCGCAACGCAGTGATGCATCCGCTGAGCGGCAGGCAATCTCAGCGCCGCCACGCCGCACCACCGCTTCGGCGTGCGCGCAAGTGAACTGTCCGCCGATCAGCGTCTGACTGAAAGCGCAGTGGTTTTCCATGCGGGACTCCGTGGCGCGTTGGGGTTGATGATGTGGTGATATAGGCTGTCATTATGTCATTCGTCGCGCGTGGGTGCCGGCCGCTCAGTCATCCATACGCAGTAGCTCGGTAGGCTCCGTCGGGCTGGTGGTGATCTTGCTGCGTAAGTCGTAGAGGGCCGCCTGCAGGCCTTCTTCGATGACCGGATGATAGAACGGCAGGCGCAGCACATCGAATACGCTGAGGTCGAGTTGGATACACCAGGCGAGCAGGTGTGCCAGGTGCTCGCCGCGGGGTCCTATCAGCGCCGCACCGCGCAGCTTGCCGCTGTCCTTGTCGGCGTAGACGCGCAGCACACCCTTGTTCTTGCCCATGATCAGCGCTCGGCCCAGCGCGCCGAAGCGCATCTCGCCGATGGCGGTCTGCTCCGGATCGAGTTCCGACAATGCGGCGCCGACGGTGGCGATGTTGGGATCGCAGAAGGTGATGGCCAGGGGCGTCTTGCGCTGGAATGCCACCGGCTGGTCCTGTACGGCATTGAAACCGGCGATGCGGCCTTCGTCGCCGGCCTCGTGCAGGATGGCGCGGTCGCCGTTCACGTCGCCGGCGATGAAGACCGGTAGGTCGCCCACTTGCATGGTGTGCGGGTTGTATAACGGAATGCCGCGGGCATCGAGTGGCGCGCCGAGTTTTTCCAAGCCAAGACCCGCCAGGTTGGGCACGCGGCCCAAGCTGGCCAGGACCTTGTCCACCAGCACAGTGTTGTCGCCGCAGGTCACGCGCAGCTTATCGCCTTCTTCACGTACTTCAGCCGCCTGTCCGAGCCAGAGCGGGAATTCCTTGCCGAGGATGTCGATGGCGGTCTGATTCACCACCGGGTCGTGCAGGCCGCCGATGATCTTGAGTTTGTCGATGCCGGTGACGGCGACGCCCAGTCGGTGCAAGGCCTGACCCAGTTCCAGGCCGATCACGCCCAGTCCCACCACGGCCAATGATTCCGGCAGGTCTTCGAGTTCGAACAAGCTGTCGCTGGTGATGATGCGTTCACCGAATGCGGCCCAGGCCGCCGGCACGAAGGGATGTGAACCGGTGGCGATGATGACCTTGCGGGCGCGGATGAGCTGGCCGTTGACGTCCAGCACACCGGGTGCCACGAAACGCGCGTAGCCTTCGATGAATTCATCGCCGAGATTATCGGTGCTGGTGGCAAGCACCTTGTCGACGAAAATGTCGCGCAGGTTACGCACATGTTCCAGCGTGTGTTCGATGCGCATATGCAGATTGTCGTGACCGCCGATGCCGTGGCGTTCGAACAGCTGTCGGCGCTCGAAATCTTCGGCGACCTGGATCAGTGCCTTGGAAGGCATGCAGCCGACGCGCGCGCAGGTGGTGCCGAGTTCGCCGCCGTTGATGATGACGAAGTTGTCGGTGCCCCGGCGCACTTTGGAAAGGGCGAACAGCCCGGCGGAGCCGGTGCCGATGATGGCTACGTCTACGTTGCGTTCAGTCACGGATAAACCTTGCTGTGCGTGTGATGCGTGATTATCGATCGCCGCGCCAGTTGCTATACAGGCCGAGGACGCCAAGCCCGATGAAGCAGAACAACACCCACACCGGCATGCTCAAGCCGAACAGGCGCCAGCTCACCACGGCGCATTCGCCGGAACCGGTAAAGACCATCTTCAACGTGTTGCTGAGCGGGAACACCCGCAGCATGTAATCCAGCCCCGGTCCGCATTCCGGAACCTGATCGGCCGGCAGACTCTGAATCCAGATATGTCTCCCGGAGACTGCCGCGCCGGCGAGTGCGGCGAGCGCCACCAGCACCCCATAGATGCGACTGCCGGTTCGGCCCGGATTGTGCAGACCGGCGACCAGGAACGTCAGGCCGACGGCGATCACGCCGACGCGTTGGAAGATGCACAACGGGCAGGGATCGAGTCCGTCATGGAGTTGCGAATAGAAGGCGTAGCCAAGCAGCGCCATGCACACGGCAAAACCGCCAAGGTTAAACCAGCGGCGGGGTGGGTTGAATAATGCGAGCATCGGAATTCCTTGCGGTTTTTGCGTTGTCAGGGCGGCGGCGTTTGCGACTGCTGGTGCGGCGGCGCCCGCCTGGAGTATGCTACCAGTCACCACCCTGTACTTCTACCTGAGCGAGGATTTAGGTGTGGCAGATTCATCGTCATCCGATCTGGTGATCAGTACGACACTGCATACTCTGGCGCCATTACGCCACCGTGTTCCGATGGCGGACGCTGATGGCCGGCGCCTGGGTGACTTCATGATGATCATTCCGGGTCTGCGCAGCAAACCCAAACACCTCATCCAGAAAACGATCAGTGAAATTCAGTTGGTGCTGACCGGCTTCAACGACATGGTGGTATTCGTGGAATTGAATCTGAAACTCAATCTGTTGTGGGTTTCCCATCGGCACCGTTTTGGCATCGGCCCGGAAATCGCCAGCGCGGTGCGTGAGCGGGTTCCGGAAGCGCTGTTGGTCGGTTGGGGTGCTGGGATGTGATTCAGTCGCTCACGGAGGAGCATGCGGCGGCAGTTGTGCCGGCGGTGTTCCGGAAGTCTTGAAATTGTCCTCCGCTCTTCGTCCCCGGAACAACCGGGCGAGAAATCCGCCAATCCGTTGGATGGCACGCCACAGCTTCGGCAGCAGCCAGATCATCAGAATGATGAACAGCACCAACAGCGCGATATACAGCACGGGATGATGCAGCGCGACCCACAAGCCCCCGAATACCATCACATCTTCCGCGATCGATGCCGTCCAGTTGCTGAAGGGTTCCGGTGAAGTGTTGATCAGGATGCGAGTGCCTGCCTTTAGCGTGTGCGTGCCCGCAGCCAGCGTGCCGCCGAGTATCCCCGCAGCGAGCTGTACCGCCTGATTCACGTCGCCCACCGCACCTGCTGCCAGCAGTGCGCCCGCAGGGATGCGTATGAAGGTATGTACGGCGTCCCAAGCGCTGTCGACGCCGGGGGTTTTGTCGGCAAAGAATTCCACGCAGTACATGAAGCCAGAGGCGAACAATACCAGTGGGTTGCTCAAAACCTGCAGATCCGGCGGCAGGTCCATGTTGCCGGTCGCACCCAGATAACCAAGCATGAAGATCGCGGCGTAGAGGTTGATGCCGCTGGCCCAGGCAACGCCCATGGTGAGTGCTATGGTCTGTGTGATGCCCATGGGATACCTCTATATAAATACTGACAGCGCCATTATCTGGCGCTGTCAGTGGCTATTGCAATCGGGGCGCAGGGATGGCGCACTTGCCAGGTTACGGAGTGGGCGAGGCGCAGTATTTGCAGCGCTTGGCCGCGAGGGGGATTTCCGACAGGCATTCGCCGCATACCTTGGTGGACGGGGCTGCCGGCGCTGCCGGCCGATGCAACTTTGACAGGGCCTTGATCATCATAAAGATGGCAAAGGCTACGATAAGAAAGTTCAGCACGGTGTTCAGGAACAAGCCGTAATTGATGGTCGCGGCACCGGCCTTCTGCGCTTCGGCGAGTGAGGCGTAGGGCGTACTGGCGAGATTGATGAACAGGTTGCTGAAATCAACACCGCCCATCAGCTTGCCGATCGGCGGCATGATTACGTCGCTGACCAATGACGCAACAATTTTACCGAAGGCGCCGCCGATGATGATGCCGACGGCCATGTCCACGACATTGCCGCGCATGGCGAATTTCTTGAATTCTTCCAACATGGTCGTTACTCCTATGTGGTGTATGATGAAAATACACCGCTGACTATACTATACGGAATGTTTTGCCGGCCCGGCAAGATAAAACACCGGGTATTTTCAATATTTAACAATGCATTTCCGGGAGGTGTTTTCGGTCTGATGGTGAGCCGGCTGGCAACGATAGTCATCACGGTCCAGTCGGCGCAGCGTGGCGACCTGTTTTCAGTGCCTGCAGCAGGTGCCGCGCATCGTCGGCCAATATCCCATGCACGCCTGGTCCGGAAAGTGTCTGTACATGGCCATGCAAGGCGACCACGTTATTCATGTCCTGACTGTAAACAGGCACAATAAGGTCGCCCGCTTCGGCGACACTGTTGACGCGCACTATCGCGATGTATTGTGCGATCGGGTGCGGTTCGCGATTCAGCCTGTAGAGAAAGCTGCCCGGTCGCTCACGCACCAGATCCTTGTACAGCGCCTGCGAATGATTGATGAAATCGGCGCCGAACAACGCCGCGTATTCCGACACCGGACTCTCCGCCGCAAGCAAAGCGATTTCGGCGCTTTCCGTGCCAAGATGCGGTGAGGCTATCGTGCAGAGTGCACGAACCGGCAGGAGCGGGTGACGCACCATGTACAATCTGGCCACCACGCCGCCGGCCGAAAAGCCGGTGAACAGCAGTGCTTCGCCGGGATGTCGCGGCAGGATGTGCTTGAGTGCGGTACCGAGCCGCGCGGCCTGTACCGTCAGTGATGTTTCTGAAGGCAGATCCAGCGCATAGAATGTGCCGGTGGGGGTGACGGTAGGCAACGGGTTGAGTTCCACGGTATTTTGCACGGTGTCGACCACGCCGCCATCGCGCCAGCCGGCGTCTTGGAGAACACCGGTAAAACCGCTGATGCGCCAGTCGATACTGCTGCCCAGGTGTCCGTGCAGAAGTATCATCACCTGCGATGTCGCGATGCAGGGCGTCGCCAAGGCCAGTACAGCACACAGCAATTGAGCGATGTGTCGGCATCGTTGCCGGCGAAGCTTATCAGTCATTAAGTTTGTTCCGGAAAGTGGATGTGCGTGTGTCGATCCTCCTGGAATACCAAACTAGAAATAGTTATTATATTGTTGTTTAACATAATTATTATAATTACAGTAGGATCGCGGCCAGATCTATTTAGTCGGGATTTGGTTAGGGGATTTTGGCGATCATTGTAGGTAATTTGCCTACAAGCAAGAGATGTATTTTCCTATGTGGGTAAGTTAAGCAGATGCTAATATGGCATTCAGTAGGAATAAAGCAAGGACGGGCTGCCTGTACCATTCCCGCTCCCTCGCGCTATTTCCAGTTCGGTAGATTATATTCCAGATATCAAGAGCAAATTGCCGCTCCCATTGAATATTTATGT
>VFSW01014057.1_pt1 | contig 11082 bp, 13 predicted proteins | sample 5358111 | NCBI WGS metagenome assembly VFSW01 (sample SAMN11554181, study PRJNA540505) | mine drainage metagenome | isolation source: sediment from site ElyBrook_90M | place: USA: Ely Copper Mine, Vershire, VT | collected 2017
CAAGACAGGTGGGGCAGAGGCAGTTCTCATAGTGCTGCTTAAGCCATTCGAGCTTTGTGGCGCTTAAACGCACATCGGTGCACCAACAGCCGCCGCTCCGGCACTCGAATGCCACTGCGCACCGTGGACAGATTTTTTCTGTCGCGCGAGCGCCCCCCTGGTCGTTCATCGATTCGGTCCTCTCATATGGGCAGTTACAACATCCGTTTCTGCAGCCTGACCCGCGAGCGGCGAGGAACTCTCGTGAGATCGTGACATTCCCATCAAGGAAAGGCAGAAATTCGCCGCCGCAAACGCGGCACAGTAACCGTTGATCGCCTGCTCTGTCATAAGGCAGGTGCGGCAAAATCGAAGCATCCTGAGCGGCATTACTGCCCATTTTAACTTCCCACGCCGCATGGCAAAGACGAGGGCAACGCCTGTGCGAACAGACCAAACTACTCATTGAAGACGTCTTGAGCAGCGACTCCAGGCTAGATCCTGAAAAACGCCGATGTGACATGTTTATGGGTATGCTGATCCGGCATCAGCCGCCCTTGGCAAGCTGAATGGGAACTTCGGCATTCATTTATCGGCCGATGTGCCAGAGGTGTGCCGAAATATCGAGAGTTATTTAAAACGGAGACCGGCCTGCCGGAGAGTCATCGATTGCGGGGGCGACAACGCCCGCACTCCAGACGATCGACTGACTGTTCATTAAAGGGGTGCTCTACGGTAATCACGGTTTCGACGCAGAGTACCGTTCTTGGCACCCAAACAGACATCAGGCAAATTGAAATCTAAAACTTTCAGTTACCCTCCGCGAATTTGTTCCGGTGGACCTTCCGGAAAATCCAATGCCGATCTACCGTGGGCATATGGACATCGAGCGGCCAATCTCCACGGATACCACCGACGGATGCGCGGATGGGTTAAAACCCAGATCTCCACGCGTCGCGCCGGAGGAAATCTTGCTCGATGCCGAGGATGTCTCGATCTGGCTCAAGGTCAGCGAGGATTGGGTCTGGGATCACGCCAGTCGACGCGCACCCTTTTTGCCCGCGATCTGGCTGTCAGATGGAGCCCTGCGCTTCAAGCGTAGCAAAATCGCACAATTCATCAACGAAAGAGAACTCCTGTCCACCAAGCGCCGGAAGCGCCGGTAAATCTTGGACAGGCCCAACTGTTTTCCGCCACAGAAACTGAGAACGCAATGGGCAAGTCAACGTACGGAATGGGGTCGGTTATTTTGCGCGGGAAGAAGTGGTATGGCTATCCACGCATTCAACGCAGGAACCCGATCACTGGAGCAAAGGTTTACGACCGCCGGCCGATCATTCTTGGACTGAAGGCCAGCATGAGCAAGAGAGAAGCTCGCGAGAGACTCTACCGCGAGATCACCAAGAGAAGGGGGGGGGCAAGAAGGGACAGATCATGAATGATGGGTCTGTCACGTTCGGCTGGTTTGTGCGCAACCGGTATTTTCCGGTGAAAGAGCGCCGCTGGAGTGAAGGAACAGCCAAGAATAAAAAGTCCCTGATTCAGACGAATCTACTGGATGATCTCGGAGAGATTCCACTGGACAATCTGGACAAGTTCACACTGGAGATGCAGGTGAGCAAGCTGGCAGAGACCTGCGCCAGGGATACGGTCCTTCAGATGCGCGCCTACTTGCGCGACATCTTTGAAGAGGCGGTAGACCAGGATTTCCTACACAAGAATCCTGCGGCAAAAATCGAAGTGCCAACGCAACTGCGCTCAAAAGACGAGACGACACTGACCTGGGAGCAGCTGCGCATGGCCCTTGAGCTTCTCGATGATCGCGATCGCGTCCTTGTTGAGCTGGACATGACCGACGCACTTCGGCCGAGCGAGTTGTTCGCGCTGCGGTGGAAATGCTTCGAGCCAGAAAAGGCACGGCTGGTCATCCTTGAAACTGTGTACCAGGGCAAAATCAGGCCCTGGGGCAAAACTAAGAAGAGCCTCGAGCCGGTTCCATTGCCGCCGCTACTGGTCTCCGATCTTAACGACTGGAGGGCAAAGTGTCCGGATGCCTCGCCAGAGGCATTCATCTTCGCCAACCTTGATGGTGGATTCATTGACACAGGCAATTTCCGCAAGCGTGTCCTTAAACAGCTGGCGACGACCCTGGAACTGCCCAACCTCACGTTTCAGATCATTCGACGCACCATCGCCACGCTCAGCCAAAACAAGGGCCATGTTAAGGCGACCCAAGGGCTGCTGCGGCATGCACGCACCCCAACCACCACGGATGTGTATCAAAAAGTTATCCCGGAAGCAGTGGTTGAATTGGCTGGAAAGATCAACGAGGAACTGCGAAAACCAAGCGCGGCGGCCGCAAAAACGCGTGCAATCGCGTCTCAGCGGCGCGCGCGGAAGCAAAGGGCTTCGCGCTCACTCAAATTCAAAATTGACACCAATTGACACCAAGGAGACGAGCTAAGTTGGTGGACCTGATCGGGATCGAACCGATGACCTCTTCCATGCCATGGAACAGCTCAAACCGCAAATTATAGACGGCACAGTACTTAGCAACCGGCAGAACCGGCAAAAACGGCCCACTGGGCACTATTTGCGGGCAAAATGCGGGCAAAATTACAACCAAGTGGCCGAAGGGCTGATCCGTGTGGGATCAGCCTAAACCCCTCAATCTGTCCCCCCGGAATTGTGCAGCAGGCTGTTGCACAAATGCCTCGGGACTGTCATAAACAAAACGCACTAACCAATTGTCGCGACGAGTCGCAGCAATTGCTGACCGCCCAGTACAGGACATCAGAGTTCGCCGGTGTCCTACCCTAGAGAGGACGATGACCAAAACGCTCCAATCCCCACCGGGCTATGCTGCCCTCCTCAAAGACATCAAGGAGCGCGTCCGCACCGCCCAGATGCGCGCCACGCTTGCCGTCAACCGGGAGCTCATTCTGCTGTACTGGTCGATTGGCCGGGACATTCTGGACCGGCAACAGGCCGAAGGCTGGGGAACGAAGGTCATTGATCGGCTTGCGAAGGATCTCGGAGCCGAGTTTCCCGGCGTTGAGGGGTTCAGTCCACGGAGCCTCAAGTATATGCGTACCTTTGCCGGAGAGTGGCCGGACGAATCAATTGTGCAGCAGGTTGCTGCACAATTGCCTTGGGGCCACCACATGGTCCTCCTCGACCGCACCAAGAATCGCACCACGCGGGAATGGTACCTGCAATCGGCCGTTGAACATGGCTGGAGCCGCAATGTCCTCGTGCATCAGATTTCAAGCCGTTTGCATGAGCGTCAAGGCAAAGCCCTCTCGAATTTCTCCAGAGCGCTTCCGCCCGAAGGCTCAGATCTGGCGGAACAGATTCTCAAGGACCCTTATCAATTTGACTTCCTGACCCTGGCCTCCAGCTATAAAGAACGCGAGTTGGAACGCGGTCTGCTCATCCACCTCCGTGACCTTCTTCTCGAGCTTGGTCGAGGCTTCGCTTTCGTTGGCAGCCAGGTTCCGCTCGAAGTGGACGGGCAGACTTTTTATCTCGACCTGCTTTTCTACCATGTTCGACTGCACTGTTATTTTGTGATCGAACTCAAGGTTGGACCGTTCAAACCCGAGTATGCCGGCAAATTGAACTTTTACCTCTCCGCCGCGGATGCTCTGCTACGAACCACTTCAGATGCGCCCACAGTTGGACTGCTTCTCTGTGAAAGCCGGGGCAAATCTATCGTCGAATACGCTCTGCGCGACGTTGCCAAACCGATTGGTGTATCGACCTACCGCGTCACCCGCCAATTGCCCGAGCCATTGCGCGACGAAATTCCTTCCATTGAGGATCTGCAGGGCGTCGTTGAGAAACTGCGGGGCGATCTGAAGGCGCGTTGAGACAAGCCGGGCACCTTCCCGAGCTCGAAAACGAAATAAGTAGAGCACCAGACACCGCCCTTGAGAAATCACCGACGAAGCCGGAAGGCGGGGCACCGGCTCGACGGTCGCCTAGGGGAATTGACTGATCATTCATCTTCTAGCTAGCTGATGGCAAATTGTTGCCCGCGAAAAAGCTATCGTCCTATAGCCCAGTGCGCATGATTTTAGATGCGCGCGCGCAAGCCTCAAGAATATGGAAACCCTCCTGCAGCGTCCCAGTATCGAATTGCTCGCCCTCATGATCCACAGCGTTACTGACCATGGCGATGGAGGTGACCGCTACGTCTCTGGCGCTGCCAAAAGCAAACAGTGAAGCAGCCTGCATTTCGACTGCAAGAACGCCTTCAGCGGCCCAATGGTCGAGTTGAGCTTGTGTTTCCCTATATGGAGCATCCGTGGTCCAGAGCTTTCCCGCTCGCACGGGCCATCCGGTCGTGTTCAACTCTCGCTCGATTACGGTTGCCACATCGTTGGCCGGGCAGGCTATCTCCTTACCTGCCGGCAGGTAGTGAAGTGACGTTCCCTCATCACGGATTGCGCTGGTCGCAACCACCAGGCATGGCAACGGCAATTCACGGGAGACGCGACCGGCAGAGGTCAATCCAACGATCAACTGAGCACCGGCGGTTGCCAACTGTTCAGCAATCAGCACCGCATAAGGTCCGCCAATTGTGCGCGGGATGATTCCACACGTTACCCCTTCAAGGGCAAGCGCGAACATCGTGGTGTGAAAACAGGGCCAGGAAGGGAATGGCTTCGCCAGATTCTGCGCGACAAGCCAGTCGGTCAGATCTCCGTCAAATTCCAGAATACACAGCTCTGGAATTGGCCCTTCAGGAATCTGCCGGGCACGGCGGGCGCCCTCAATCAGGTTGTCCGGTGTAAATACGCTCGGTTGATCGACTGGATGGTTCAGTAGAGGTAGTTTGTCCATTCGCCTCATTCTCTCTTGACAATCTTACTAAACTATTCAAGTATTTCATTGAATAGTCATGATGACCTCTAAGCAACTTTACGAGCAGCTAGCGCGCCTCGGCAAAGCGGTTGCCAGTCCTGCTCGACTTGAATTACTTGACCTGCTCTGTCAGGGGCCCAGATCGGTAGAGATCCTGGCCAAAGAAGCCGGCTTAAGCATCGCCAATACCTCGCAGCATCTGCGCGTTCTGCATGGTGCGCGGCTGGTGGAAAGCGAAAAGGCAGGGCTGTTCGTGACCTATCGGTTAGCGGATCCCGCGGTATGCGACTTTTTTCAATCGCTCCGATCATTGGGAGAAAAGCGGCTTGCTGAGGTTGACGCGATTCTTCGGCGGTTCAGGGAAGCCCCAGAGACTCTTGAGCCCGTCGAAAAGGACACGCTGCTCAATCGAATAAGAAGCGGAGAGGTCATCCTGTTGGACGTGCGTCCAGAGGAGGAATACCGCGCCGCTCACTTGCCGTTCGCGATTTCCGCACCCCTCAGTGATCTCGACTCTGTTCTGGGCAAGCTGCGCCGCCGCAAACCAATTGTGGCCTACTGCCGAGGTCCGTATTGCGTTCTCGCAAAAGAGGCCGTGAAGATTCTGCGAGCCAAGGGGTTCCGTGCAGTCCGACTTGAAGACGGTGTCCCGGAATGGCGTGCACAGGGACTCCCGGTCGTCGTTGGAGAGGCTTCAAGATGAACAGCAATCGCAAGCAGATCGTCGTTGTCGGGGGCTCATTCGGCGGCATCAACGCCGCATACGAGCTCCGCAGGAAGTTGGGCCGGACCGCAGATATTACCGTCATCTCAAAGGATCCAGCCTTTACCTTTCATCCGTCTCTCCCCTGGGTAATCCTCGGCTGGCGTGATCCTCGCGCCGTACAAATACCGATTCAGGGGCCGCTAGCGCGAAAAGGTGTCCGGGTCGTGCATGGTGAAGTCGCGAGCTTCGACCCGAGCAAATGCGAGGTTGCAACGCAAACCGAGGTCTTCCACTACGATTCTGCCCTCATCGCATGTGGGGCCGATCTGGACTATGCTGCGATACCCGGCCTTGGCCCGGTGTCCGGCTTCACTCACTCAACTTTCACAGTCGATGAGGCCATCCGAGCCAGAGAGGCACTTGCGCGCGCAATGGCGCAAGAAAGCGGTCGCATCGTAATCGGTGCAGCCCCGGGAGCCAGTTGTATCGGTCCTGCTTACGAGTTGATCATGATGATCGACACCGCTCTGAAGCGGATGAAAAAGCGCCATCGATTTTCGCTGACCTTTCTTACGCCGGAACCCTTCATCGGCCACTTTGGAGTCGACGGCATTGGCGCATCGCCACGCATGGTGCAGGATGAGTTTGCCGAGAGATGCATCGACACGGTCATCAATGCACAAATCGTGGAGGCCAGACAGGATCGAATCGTTCTCAATGATGGTAGTGAGTACCCCTACGACTTCAGCCTGGTGATCCCCGCTTTTCGTGGTGCTGCCTTTGTGCGCGCGGTGGACGGACTGGCAAATCCGAAAGGCTTTGTCAGCGTCAACAAGCAGTTGGCAAGCGCCAAGTTTCCGAACATCTATGCCGCGGGAGTCGCAATCGCGATCCCGCCACCACGTCCGACGCCAGTCCCTGTCGCAGTGCCGAAGACCGGACACATGACCGAACTCATGGCCCGTGCCGCCGCCCGCAACATCGTGGCCGACATTCAAGGTGGAAGCAAGGAAGACGGTTTGACCATTCCATCTTCCTGCATCGCTGACGCTGGCGATACGGCATTCTATCTGGCGGCCGATCCGTTTCTGCCTCCAAGGAATCGTGTCATCACCAAGCGTGGCAAGTGGGCGAGGCACTTGAAGCTGGCATTTGAAAAGTACTACATGGCACAGATTCGCTACGATCTGCCTCCGCTCGATTTTGGATGGTGATTTGGAACAAGAGAAAGAAAGGAAAAAGGCCGTGAATTATCTCGTCATTTTGAATGATGCACCGTACGGAACAGAACGCAGCTATAACGGACTTCGCCTCGCGGGATCACTTGCAAAGCAGGAAGGAGAAACAGTATCCGTATTCCTGATCGGCGATGCCGCAAGCTGCGCAATCGGCGGACAAACCACACCAAATGGGTATTACAACATTGAGCGCATGTTGAAGGCGCTTGCAGCCAAGGGCTCGCGGATTGGCGTATGCGGAACCTGCATGGATGCGCGAGGGATTCGCCAGGAGATGATCGTCGAAGGGACGAAGCGAAGCACCATGGATGAACTCACACAATGGACCATGAAGGCAGACAAGGTCCTCGTGTTTTGAAACAGCCTGGGGCTCCAGAAGAAGACCTTTCTGACGCCAGGACATCGAGACCGGATTCCTACGCACGCTGGCGATCTTCTCTGCTTGGCAGGGTAACGGAGCAGATCGAGCAGGAAGCGGTTTTAGCTGCCGCTGGCGAACTCGAAGGCCTCTCAGTGCTCGATGCAGGTTGTGGAGACGGGGCATATTCACTGCTGGCGCGGAGGCGTGGTGCTAGAGTCATTGGAATTGACACGTCAGAGGCAATGCTCGACGCGGCTCGTGAGAAGGCGCACGTTGCAGGAGCTACGATTGATTTCGTTGACGCGTCCGCGGAACATCTGCCGTTCGCGAGCGAATCCTTTGATGCTGTCTTTATGGTGACGTTGTTATGCCTGCTCAACGTTCCATCGCTTGCGGTCAGAGAAGTTCATCGGGTGTTGCGGCCCGGAGGCAGGCTCATCGTCGGAGAACTGGGATCATACAGTCTGTGGGCACTGCAGCGGCGGCTCAGCGGCTGGCTCGGGAATTCATTTTGGAGGAAAGCTCACTTTTGGACAGTGCACGAACTGCATGGGCTGATCGCCAAAGAAGGTTTCAGGGTTAAATCAACCAGAGGCAGCATCTACTATCCACCCGTTGGCTTAGCCGCTCGGACGATGTGCGGCGCTGAAGGTCTATTGAGCCATCTCGGGGCATTCGGCGCCGCGTTCCTGACCGTGAGCGCAGACGAGGTGTAATTCATATGAGTGACGCCATGAGCAGGATTTATCTCGACTTCAATGCCAGCACACCGTTGGCGCCTGAAGTGCGTGCAGCGATGGCTCAAATGCTTGAGGAGCCTTACGGGAACCCATCGAGCAGCCACTGGGCCGGCACACCTGCACGACAGGCAGTCGAAGACGCCCGCGCAAAGGTCGCCCGGTTGCTGGGCTGCAAGCAGAGCGAGGTTGTCTTTACGGGCGGCGGCAGTGAAGCCAACAACCACGCTCTCAAGGGGGTGTTCTTCGCGGCGGGTCGGCGCGGTGCCCACATCATCACGACGCAGGTCGAGCACCCGGCCATTATTAATCCTTGTCGATTCCTGGAGACGTACGGCGCCAGCGTGACCTATCTCCCAGTTGATGGATATGGCCGCGTCGACCCGGATGATGTCCGCAAGGCATTACGGCCTGAAACCGTTCTGGTTTCAGTCATGCACGCGAACAACGAAGTGGGCACGATTCAGCCCATTTCGGAAATTTCACGCCTTGTGCGTGGTACCGGGGTTCTATTGCATACAGACGCTGCTCAGTCCGTTGGCAAGATTGAATCCAAAGTCGACGTACTAGGAGTCGATTTGCTCTCCGTGGCCGGTCACAAGCTGTATGGTCCCAAGGGAGTTGGCGCGCTTTATATTCGCGAAGGGGTTTTTCTTGAACCGCTCATCCATGGTGCAGGCCACGAGAGCGGTCGGCGAGCCGGAACTGAAAATGTGTTATTGAACGCGGCGCTGGGGGTGGCCTGCGAAGTGGCTGCGAAATGGATTGGCATGGAGCCGGTCAGGATTCTGCGTGACTACTTCTGGGATCGGCTTCAGTCGGTCTTGGGTGAAAGAGTAGTAATGCTCGGGCATCCCACGGAGCGTTTGCCGAATACGCTGAATGTCTGCTTCGCGGGGCGTAACGGCGCGGAGATTCTCAGTCGGATGCCGAGAGTAGCCGCCTCGACCGGATCAGCCTGCCATTCAGGCTCCGTCGAATTGTCGTCGGTACTCGAAGCGATGAAGGTTCCGCCGGAGATCGGAATTGGAGCAATCCGGTTCAGTCTTGGTCGCACGACAACCCGAGATGAAATCGACGCGGTTCTTGAGGATCTCATTCAAACCGTGGAGAGATAGCAATACAGCCGCTTCGCCAAAATCCCTCTGCTTCTCTTTGCCGCGCATTACGAACCGGAGCAGGAGATCATAGGGAACGGCCCAGTGCAGAACCATGCTGGTTGTCCTGTGGGCTGGATTGCGATCCGCCGTCTCCAGCATGTCGTCCTGCTTGGTTTCGCGCCGAACGCCCGCTGCTTTTCCATCACAATCGAGACAAATCAAAACATCTCCACTCACTTAGTGCATGTGGTGTCCAAGGCTATGACCGGTAAGGTGCTCCGCGATGAACGCAACCACGAGGAGCACACCGATCACCGCGAGGGAGACCTTGAGCCCTATGGAAGTCTCCTTTTTCGGCAGTTGCGGAAACTTCTTACGCCGCCCGTAGGGGGTCAGCCCCCATGGTTTATAGATCGAGGTGGTCATGATCACAATGAGCACCGCTATGGCCAGGCCAGCCTTGGTCACCAGTTCCATTCCCAGGTGGCCGACGCTTGGCATTGTTCCCGCCGCAGCCGCTGAGACGAGTCTGGCGGCACGCGCCACGGCCACGAATTGATGCACCAACAGAAGCACTGTGGAGCCGACGGTCAGAATCAATTTCAGCAGGACCCAGTAGTACCGGAACAAGCCCCATTCGGTGCCTAGCGACTGGACAATACCGGTCAGCAGCGCTGCAAAACACAGCGGGACGATGACAAACTGGCCGATGAGGTTCATCGAGAGATAGGCGCCACGCACGGTTTCAGCATCGTGGCTGGTCAATCCGGCAATGCTGAGAGTCAGGAAACTGGCGACTGCGCCTAGGAAGCCGACCGAAAAGGCAACGTGCGCTGTGAGATTCAACTTGCGGAGGGCCGGTGTCATTGCCATTGAAGCCTGCATTCTCGCCAGTTCCTGGCGCTGTGCCGCGAGCTTTGCGTTTACGAACAGCAGTAGGAAACTGGACATCTGTTCGATTCTCAGCTTAGGCTCTGAACTGAGTTCAGTGGAAGAACAACGCTTCCGAAGTGTGCGATAGCGGACAAGACGCCCGTCTTTGTCCGGCATCTCTTGCGGAAAATCGAGGTAACACCTTGAAGCTCACGCAGAAGCCGTCTGAAGAGCAGGTAAGCGATCGGCGTGCTCAAAAGACGCGAAAGCTGCTGCACGAAGCGCTGATCGCGCTGCTCCACGAAAAGCCATACGACTATATTGTCGTGAAGGAAATTCTGGATCGTGCCAACGTCGGCCGATCGACTTTCTACACGCATTTCCGCGACAAGGACGACCTGCTGGTAAGCGGAATGCTGGCCAGGCTTCACTCTATGCGGACGGCAAGAATGCCGCCTTCAACATCGGGGGCAGAGCAACTCGTCTGGTTCAGCCTTCCCATCTTCGAGCACATAGACCGGGAACGGCGAGCCGGGAGGCTCTGGATTGGATCTCGTGGCCGGGCCATCCTTCACGAACACCTTCGGAAGCTGCTCGTCGAGCTGATCTCCGGCCATCTGAAGAGTAGTTTGTCTGCTCGACGAAACACACGCGTCCAAATTCCGGCGGATCTCCTCGTCCAGCATGTCGCGTCCACGTTCGTTCTGGTGCTGAATTGGTGGGTCGAGCGCCGCGGCACGCTGACTCCTGCGCAGGTCGATGCGCTCTTTCGCGCGCTGATCCTGCCTTCCCTCGCTGCGAACTGAGGCCGCCCTTTATTCGCGGCATTTGGAGCAGTAGCCACCAATCTCCAACCGAGCCACGATGATCTGAAAGCGGGAATCCCGCTCCAGTTGTTTCCTGAGCGAATCGAACTGCTCGTTGACGACTTCCGTGACACCGCCGCACTTGAGGCAGGTCATGTGCAGGTGGTCGCGGCCTGTCTTCCGTTCGTAGTAGTGGGCTTCGCCCCTGAGATGCATGAGGTCGAGTTCGTCGACGATACCATGTCGCTTGAGAAGATCGATGGTCCGATACAGAGTGCTGCGGTCGATGGATGCATCGACCCTTTGAGCGCGGCGAAGGAGTTGGTTTGCGTCAAGATGATGCTTGGCGGTTTCAATGACCCTCAGGATGGCGCGGCGCTGGTTCGTGATTCGAACTCCCCGTTTCGCCAGGA
>VFSW01014058.1_pt1 | contig 11082 bp, 2 predicted proteins | sample 5358111 | NCBI WGS metagenome assembly VFSW01 (sample SAMN11554181, study PRJNA540505) | mine drainage metagenome | isolation source: sediment from site ElyBrook_90M | place: USA: Ely Copper Mine, Vershire, VT | collected 2017
TAGATGCAAATTAACACTCTACTGCATAAGCATCTCCATCCTTGCATCGGAAGCAGATGCGCCATCGTTCGTTGATGGTCATCGTCCACTGTCCGGCGCGATCCTGTGCATGGCGAGTTCCCATTTACATCGCCGCCGACGTCGGAAGCCACCTGCGGCCACGTTGTTTCTGGGAGGATAGCCCATTCGGCCCCGGCGCAGACAATTTCATGTAGCGTCATTGGCAAATGGCGCGAGCCGAGTGGACGGTTCGCTTTGGGACACCCTAACTCAATTGAAGGATGTAGCGAAATAGGCGACAGTTGTAGCCGAAATGAGAACAAAGTCGACCACCGATCTCGGAACCGTGTTTTTTGGGGCTTACCGCCGGCAGGTATTGGGCCGGATGTTACTGCATTCCGATGGATCGTTTCACCTGCGCGGGATCGCGCGTGCCATGAATACGCAACCGGGAACTGGCCGACGTTGTTCCGACGTCCGCTATCGACCCTTATGTATAGCTATGCGTAGGGGCCCCGAGCGGATCCTCAGAGGGTTGTGGTCGCGCAGGTGTTGCCTGGGTGCCTAGCGAGCTGATGTTATCGGACGAGCTTCAGGGCATTGAGCGCGATGGCATCGATCACCATATGCCCGACCACTAAACGAAGCTGAACGCTACAGGACTCTTTATGGAGACGGAATAGCCTACCTGCGTGCCATCTGTGTAGCAGGAAGAGAGTATTAGTATGACAATGTGGAGTGCTGGGTCGACGTGATCACCGGTTATTTACGTATTTTGCTAGCTAGATTCTGCGTAATATATTGTTTTTATGTATCTTCCGCAGATCCTGCTGTGGCTCTATCAAGAATTTCCATCGTTCCGCCCCCTCCGGAAGGAATCTGTACCCTATCTGTAACCCCCGTATAGGTACCATACCGTCTCAATAATAAGAATCAAGATGTGCTGATCGGGTTGCGGCAAATCGAGAAGAAGTAGAATCCAACGGACCGAGGAAGGCATTCCACCTCGGTCACGACTGGGTCATTAAGATGGCTGCAATCATACAATCGCTTTAATTAAGGAGAGAGGAGGATTGTCATGAAAGCGCTCGTGCGGTGGGTGGTGATATCAAGCTTGAAGCTGGGTGCAGGGGCCGTTCAGGCGGCCACCGTCAATTGGGTCGGCAGCAGCGGGAATTGGAATACTACGACCGACTGGAGTACAGGCGTACTGCCCATTGCGGAGATGGAAAGAACAGACGCCCATTTCTGGTCATGAAAGATGGTGCATGAATAAAAAACCTTGGATAACAAGATTTATCGCAAAGGGGGATCCATGAAATACCTACAAGTCCAGCTTCACCGCGCGCCCGGCACGACCCATCGCTTCCTCTGGGTGCTTTTTTTGAGTGGGTCGCTGTTGGCGGGAACCCTGGGAGCGGGAACGTCGGCGTTTGCGTCCTCCGCGATTACCGAAGGGACGTACATTTCAGACACCTATTACGACGGAGGAACGGCTGTTGGCGGCTACAGTTCGCCCTCGGGGTTCTCCTACACTGACGGAATTTTGGGTCAAACGAACACCATCTCCGACCCTGCGTCTCCTTACGCTTCCGCTAGCGCGACGGCCAGCCTTGCCAGTGATCAGCTCAGCCTGAGCCTCACGGGGAGTAATGGTAGTACTGGCGGTACCGCCGAAATGTGGGACACGCTGACTCTGGGGAATTTGCCCACCGGCGGTACTATTAATACCAATACCGTTCTCGGCACCCTCACCATGACCATTACGGGTTCGATAGGAACAGCCACATATGGTGCGGCCGGGTACGCGGGCTATAGTCTGGATCTATACAATACGGGTAGCTTTGGTCCGTCGTCATATTCGGGCTCGCCTTTTGACTGCGGAGGAGGATCTTCCTGTACCGGGCTACTCAGTCAATCCACATATGGCCCTACTCTTTTTTCCCCCGGCACTTCTACTTTTTCGGTTCCCGTCACACTTGGCGACCTGACGAGCGGCCAGGTCGCCTACATTGCAGAAATCACTGCGACAAATTATTCAGATCCCTCCCTTACTGCGCCGCTCGCGATCGATCCCTCGATCACCCTCACCGGACTGTATTCCGGCGTCACCGTCTCAAGTACCAGCGGCTACAACTACGCTGCCCCCTGTGCCGCTGCCGCCGGCGTTATGGCTCTTCGTCTCGGGCCTCCTCGGGCTCGCTGTTTGCGCCCGACCTAAGAGCGCCACAGCCAAAAGGTGGTTGGCCCGTTGTTAACAGCGACACGGGGTCGAATTAATTCGGCTGTCGCTGAGGTGTTGGGGTAAAGCTTGAAAAGCATGAGTGGGAAAGAAAGATTATGACTATGGAGGAAAACAATGAAAACACTGATGACGTGGGTGACCAGGGTGGTGGCTTGGCGCGCGGTTCCGATCTTAGCGGCCATGACACTGACTTAAAAGTGACCTAACCTTCTAATGCGCCGCGTTGCAATAGTTTTCCCGCCCGTAGAGTCCCATAGAGCGGGAACACGCAAAGTTTCCGTGCGGGCACTCGCATTCGCCCTCTTCACGGCAGGAGCGCTCGCGCTTGCTCCATCCGCCGCAGCGCAAAATGCCATCAACTGGATTGGCGGAACGGGAAACTGGGACAACGCCAGTTTTTGGTCGACGACCAGCATTCCGAATAGCGATACCGATGTCGTCACCATCGGGAACACTTCGACGGGCAACGTCACGCTCGACATCAACGCCACCATCGGCGACTTGATCCTGAATTCCGGTAACATCCTTACGTTGGGGGCCTTCACGCTCACCGTGCAGGCCGGAAGCGGCACTAACGGCACCGTAACGATCAACTCCGGCGGTACCCTCGCGCTTTCAAATGGCTCGGTGCTGACCGCCAGCGGCGCGTTGACGATCAACTCCGGCGGCACCCTTGGGCTTGCAAGCGGTTCGACACTGACGGCCGGCGGAGCGCTAACCAACGCCGGCATAGCCAACATCGGGAGCAGCAGCATCACCAGCGCCGTGACCGCAGGCGCCGGTTCGCTCAATAACACCGGCACTCTGAATTTGGCGGGGAGCGATACTGTCTCTACTGTAGTGACGACGCTAAGCATCAGCGGCGCGGGGGTCAACAGTAGTGGCGGCAACGTTAATCTGACCGGTGGCGCTGTGCTGTCGATTGCCGGAGATTACAGTAACTCCGGGACCACCAACGTGGACAACAGCCCGACGCCAACCGGCGGCAGTACCCTGAGCATTGGCGGCACGCTGACGAACACCAGTAACGTCAATATCGGGAGCGGCAACGGGAATATCACGAGCGCGGCGACGGCAAGCGTCGGGGCGCTGGTGAACACGGGTACTCTGAACGTGCACGGCAACGTCACCGGAACGTCGAACGTGCCCGCTACGCTCGACATAACCGGCGTGGCGTTTAACAACGGCATTCCAGCCCAACCCTTTCCTGCCGTCAATTCGGGTACGGTTAACTTACTATCGGGCGCGTTGCTGTCCATTGCCGGAAATTACGGCAATTTTGGCACTACCAATGTGGACTCAAGCGGTGACAGTAGCGGCGGTAAGCTTTACAGCGGCGGGAGCACGCTTAGCGTAACGGGCGTGATTAGCAACACCGGCACGTCGCTCAGCATCGGGCCGGACACTATAAGCCTAAGTGGCAGCAACGGCACGCTCAATCTTGGCAACAGCGGCCTTACCCAGCCGACCGAGATAACTGCCGCGGGACTGAATAACTTCGGCACGGTGAACATCACCGGCTCTCCTACGGCCCGGGCCCTGCTCGACCTGACCGGATCGGCATCCGCCAATCCGTTCCTGCAGCCGCCGGCGGTTGTGAACGCGGGTATTTATAACCTCACCAACGACGCCGAACTCGAGTATAGCGGGCCGGGCATCAGCGGCGTCGGCGCGGGTGTTACGGTCAATCTCAATGGCTCCGGTGCTTCGATCAATGCGACCAGTCTTATGCCAAATACCGGCTCGGGCGTCAACAGCGCGCTCAACACCCTGGCCGGTAATGCGGGCACGTTCGAGCTGGCGAATGGCGCATCAGTGAGCACCGATTCCGGCATTAATTTCCTCAATACCGGCACGGTGGACGTGGACCAGACGCAAGCGGGCGGAAGCACCGTGGGTATCGGCGGCATGCTGCAAAACGGCCAGGGCGCAACCTTCAATATCGGCAACAGCGCGATTACGAAGCCGACCACCGTCACCTCCGTTTTCTTCAGCAATTACGGGACCCTGAACATTACGGGGTCATCGGGTACGCAGGCCCTGCTTGACGTTACGGCACAGGAATTTGCAAATCCGTTCTTACCGGCGTCCGGGGCGCTCACTTCGGGTACCTACAATCTGACGAATGACGCCGAGATCGAGTACCTCGGCCCGGGCATCGCCGCCATCGGCAACGGCGTCACGGTCAACCTTAATGGCGCCAACGCCTCGATCAATGCGACCAATCTTGCTCCCAACGCGGCGTCCGGCACCAACAGTGCCTTGAATACGCTGGCCGCTAACGCCGGCCAATTTGACCTGAGCAATGGCGGTTCGTTGGGCACAAATGCCGGCTTGAATCTCACCAACAGCGGCGTGATGGAACTGGATTCAAGCGGGCAGGGCGGGAGCACCGTCAGTTTCGGTGGAGCAGTTACGAACAGCTACAGCGCGGCCCTTTTTATAGGAAACAGCAACATCACGAACCCGACGACGGTAACGGTGAACGGGCCGCTCATCAACGACGGGAGCGTCTCGACACCCGGGCCTGGCAACGCTTCCATTGTGTTGACGGGCGCCGCCAACGTACAGACCACGCTGAATGTCGCGGGCGCGGCCCCGGGCACGCTTATCGGCAATTATTCCGTCTCCAATGACGCGCTGCTCGAATATGGAAGCGGCGGGATTACGACCATTGCCGGTGTCCTGGGCGGCGGCAGCGGCAGCCTCACGTTGTACGGATCCAATGCGCGCGTAGGGCTGGCAGGAGGCACATCGAGCAATAGCGCGCTCACCGGGCTTTCGGATAACGGCGGGTCGCTGACACTTGGAAACGGCGCTACGGTGAGCACCAGCGCGGGACTGAATTTCGTTAACAGCGGCGGGGTAAACGTGGACGCGCCGAATATGGGCAGCGGCGGCAGCAGCCTGAGTATTGGCGGAACGATCGAGAACGTGAACGGCGGCGCACTCACCGTGGGCAACACAGGCATCACGTCGTCGAGCACGCTCAGCGCCGCGGGCTTTGCCCTCAATGCCTTGACGGCTAGTGTCTCCGTGGCCGGTGAGAACCCGGGCAGCGGCTCGAACACCGCGGCGCTGATACTCGGCAATGGGATCACAAGCATCAGCTACCACGGTTCGCTTACCCTTTCTAATTCCAATTCCTATGTGGCCCTCAGCGGCACCTCGCCTTTGAGCAACAATGGCTTGAGCGGGCTTGCGAGTAACGCCGGTACATTCACGATCCAGGATGGCGTCAACGTCAGTACGAATCCAGGCCTCGATCTTACCAATGACGATACGATCACGGTTGACGCGGGCGCGCTCACGTCCGGCAGTACGAGCCTGAATATCGGCGGGGTGCTCGACAACAACGGCGTCATGCAAATTTCGAATTCGGGAAACATCGGGTCCTCGACGGCCGCGGTCACTGCGGTGGGGCTAAATAATACCGGCACGATCAATCTCGTCGGCGCTACCGCCGGCCATACGGCGACGCTGGCGGTGCACGGCAACGTCAGCACCTTGGGGGGCGTAAATGTCGGCAGCCCCAGTATCGGTTTCGGCGGCAACTTCGCGACGCTTGCGGTCGCCGGCGGCGGTTCCTACACGCAGATTGCGGGTAGCGGAGGAGGAACAACGACTGTCACCGGCACGCTGACGGCAGCCACGGTCAATGTCGATAGTGGCATGCTTCAGGGCGCAGGGACTATCAACGGCAACGTCCTGAACCGGGGCGCGATGGAGGGCGGCATTACCAGTACTGCCAGCGGCCTGGCGATTAACGGGAATTACACCCAAGCGGGAACCGGGGCGCTGTATCAGGTCGTCAACGGAATCTCCAACGGCCAGTTCAGTTCCTTGAATGTCCACGGCAACGCCATTCTGACAGGGGCACTGGATATCGGCACGCCGTCCGGGTTTACGTTCACCCAGGGCCAAACTTTCGACATCCTCGATGTCACCTCCACCACGGGAACCGTTTCCGGCGCTTTCAGCGGCTTGGAATACAAGGGCCAGCTCGCCAGCGGGCCCATGCTGAATATTGGCGGCGGACTGGCGCTCGACCTCACCTACAACAGCAACGACGTGGTGCTGAGTGTGGGCAGCTTTGTGCCCTCCGCAACGGCGGACATCTGGAACACCGGCGCCGGGACCTGGAGCACGGCCGACACATCGGCCTGGTCGGCCGGCGCGATTCCCGCCCCCATCTCCGATGTGACCATCGGCAACTCGACGGGCGGGATCGTAACGCTGGATGCCGGTGTGAGCCCGGTTGCGGTCAACACGTTAACGGTTACCAACGGCTATACGCTTTCCTTCGGCGCGGCCAGCGAAGACCTGACCGCAAATGCGAGCGCCAACATCGCGGCCGGCGGCGAAATCGACATCGAAAACGGCGGCGACACCCTGGCTACCGGTCAAGGTGGCAGCAACGGCAACCTCACCAATGTCGGCACGCTGAACGCGGCCAACGGTGCCGCGTTGAACGTGGGTGGGGGCGGGATTCTCACCAATGCTGGTACGCTCAGCGTGCAAAATGGGGCCACGCTCACCGTAGCGGGAGATTTCATCAATGGCCTGCCTGCTGGGGGATATGTTGTCTTCGGCAGCACGGCGAATACGGCGAATTTCGTGGCGGCCGGTCCGTCGGTTATCAGCGGTAATCTTACGAATTACCAGGACGCAACGCTGAATATCGACAACCTGTCGAGCCGTGGTGGTACGACGCTCACGGTTTCGGGGACGCTCAATAATGCCGGCACTGCACAGATAGGCAACTCTGTGCTGACGTCGCCGTCCACGGTCAACGCCGGAAATCTCATCAACACCGGAGAGCTGACGGTCTGGGGTGCGTCGACCCAGTTTTTTCAACCGGCCAACGTCCCGGCCGTGCTGAACATTGCCGGCACGTGGCTACCCGCCTCCGGAGCGCTCGATGCCGGGAACTATTCTCTCGAAGGGGACGCGCAGATCAAGTACTCCGGGCCGGGAATCAGCGGCATCGGCAATCAGGTGGTATTGCTCGACGGCGCGAATACTTCAATTAACGATACGAGCCTGACCCCCAACACCCCCTCAGGGGGGAACAGCGCGCTCAATACGCTGGCCAGGAACGACGGCCGCGTCATCCTCTCCGATGGCGCGCAGGTCCAAACCAACGCCGGCCTCAATCTCATCAGCAACGGCAGCCTGGAAGTGGATACCGGGGGCCAGGGCGGGAGCACGTTAACAATCGGCGGTGCCCTGATCATCGAAGGTGGCGACCTGATTGTGGGAAGCTCCGGAACGGTGAATGTGGCGGGCCTCACCAACCTCGGCGCAATAGAGCTTTCCGGCTGCCTTACTGCGGGCTGCACCGGGCAGGGCCTCCTGAACGTGACCGGCCCGGCAGGGTCTTTCATTCCCGCTTCGGGCGCCTTAAATCAGGGCACCTATCAGCTTGACGGCAACACCGAGATTGCGTACTCAGGCCCAGGCATCACGTCCCTCGGAACGGGCGTCTGGCTGGACTTGAATGGCTCTAATGCCTCGATAGAAGCGACAAACCTCACGCCCAATAACGGCTCGACCAACAGCGCGTTCAACACGCTGGCCAGCAACGCGGGCCTCATGGAATTAAACGGGGGTGTATCGCTTGCGACCAATCCCGGGCTCGATTTGACGAACACGGGCGAGATTCAAATGGGCGGTGCCGCAACGTCTGGAAACCCGGCCACCGATCTCACAGTCGGCGGCACGCTCGTGAACAGTGGAGTTATCGACCTTGGCGCCACGCTGACCGCGGCGGGGTTCAGCAACAACGGTTACGTGTTGATCTCGGGCGGCACAAGCACCACCGCATTGCTCGACATAACCGGAGTTGCGGCGACGAACCCGTTCGTCTCCACCTCGGGCGCACTCAGTTCGGGATATTACGGTATCGAGTATGGCGGCCAACTCGAGTACACCGGGCCGGGAATTACCAGCATTCCCAGCGGGACTACGGTTTATCTCCGAGACTCGAATTCTTCGATCACCGCAACCGGCTTGGGAACGGGAACAAACAACGCACTCAGTACCCTCGCGTCAAACGCCGGGATAGTGGTTCTGAACGGCGCCGTGGTAAGCACGACCGGCAATGTGCTCAATACGGGCCAGATTTCGGTGTCAGGCGACGAGGTGTACAACGGCGCGTTTTCGCCGCCTACGTTGGACGCTGGCGCGTTGAATGTTGGCGGGATATTGACAAACGCCTCCAACCTCTCGGGGCAGGCGTGCGCTACCCCTAACGCACAGACTAATTGCGGGCTGGAAATCAATAACGGCTATGACAGTGGAACGGTCACCGCAACCGGGCTGGTGAACAGCGGCACAGCGGCAATCAGCGGTTACGCTACCCTGAGCGGTGGCGTAACGAATTCCGGGACGATCGGCATTTATTCGGGCGGGCAGCTCAGCGCCACCGGAGCGTTTACAAACACCAACACCGGCCTGCTGGGTATAGGCCAGGGGGCGGGCACTGCCACCAGCCTTATCAGCGCGGCGGGGTTCAACAACACCGGTACGGTTAATATCGCCGCCGGCAATGGCAGCTTCTATACTCCCGGCACCTTGACGGTGACTGGCAGCGGCAACTCCTACACGCAGAGCGGCCCGCTGGCGTTGACGACTGTCGGAGGCGTCCTGACCGCGCCTGCGGTGAACCTCAACGGCGGGGTGCTGCAAGGCAACGGCACGATCACCGGCAATGTGGTGAACGGAGCCACAATTGTCGCAACCAACGCTGCCGCTTACTCTCCCGCTCCCGGCCTGCTGACGATCAACGGCAATTACACGCAGACCTCCGCAGGGGTGCTGGACGAGTTGGTACAGAATGGGGTCACGCGCGGCACAAGCTACAACGCGATCAATGTTTCCGGCTCGGTCAGCCTGGGCGGCGCGCTGGACGTGACTACGCTGAATGGCTTTTCGTTCGCCGCCAATCAAAGCTATGACCTGATGAATTTCAGCCCCGGCGGACTCACCGGCGCTTTCAGTACGCTCGAATACAACAATCTCGCGGCCAGCGGCAGCGGCACAAGCCCGCTGGATATTGGCGGGGGTCTGGCGCTCGCCGTGGTGTACCAGAATTCGACCGGCGAGGTGCTGCTGGATGTGAGTGCCCAGGGTCCGACGACGTTCGATAACTGGATCGGGAACACCGACGTCTGGAGTAACGGCGTCAACTGGTCGACCGGTGCGACCCCGACCCCCGCGCAGGACGTATTTGTCGGTACCGGATCCGGCGGCACGGTAACGTACAATGTGGCCGCCTCCACGATCAACAGCCTGACCGTCGAGCCGGGTACGAGCAACAGTGGCAGCGCGTTATACGTTCTCGGCATTGATGCAGGCGACACACTGAACGTGACAAAGGTGGTCAGCAACTCCCAGGTAATATCGCTTGAAGCGAGCGGCGCCTCCCTGACGAGCGGCGGCGACTTCACCAATTCGTCCTTACTCTATTTGGCCAACGGCGGGGTGGTCACGGTCGGCTCAAACTCGGCGCCGGCAAACTTCGTCAACAAGGGCGGAGTAGTCGTCGACCAGGGATTATTTAATCACAGCGGCAGTTCGACGGGCGGCGGCAGCCTTGCTATCAGCGGGATTCTGAATAACACCGGCTCGGTCGTGATCGGCAACGACGGCATCACGTCTCAGTCCACGGTGAGCGCGGCCTCGCTCAGCACGACCTCCGGCACGACCACGCTGGCCAATGCGCTGGGTGGCTCGATAGACATTGCCGGCGAGAATCCGGGGGTCGGCTCCACGCCGGCCGTGCTTCAACTTGGCACGAGTATCACCAGCATTGATGGAACGCTCACGCTGGCTAACGCCAACTCGTTTATCACCACCGACACGAGCAATTTCACCAACGACGGACTCAGCGGACTGACCAGCATTGCCAGTGATGGCCGATTGATTTTGGCGGCGGGGGCAAGTGCGACCATTAATGGTGCGCTGTCAAGCAGCGCGAGTGGCTTCGATCAGAGCGGCAATCCGTTTGGAATTGTCCTCGAGACCAATTTCTTCAACAGCGCAACTTCAGCATATAGCGACCTGGCCACGACGCTGAATGTTGGGGGCCTGGCCAACAGTGGCCGCATAACGCTTTCCGGTTGCGCGGCGGCGGGCTGCACGGCGCAAGCCCTGCTCGACGTGACCGGTCCCGCAGGGTCCTTTGTGCCGGCGGGAGGTGCCCTGAACGCCGGCGACTACTCTCTTTCCGGCAACTCGGAGCTCGAATACGCCGGCCCAGGGATCACCAACATCGCGCAGGGCGTCTATGTCACGCTGATCGGCGCCAGCGCGTCTATAAACGCAACCAGTCTTGCGCCGAACAACAGCTTGAACAACAGCGCGTTCAACACCCTGGCCAACAACGGCGGCAATCTAGATGTGTATGGCCCATCGATCGCGACCAACGCCGGCCTGGACTTGGCTAACACGGGCACTATCGATATCGACTCGGGCGGCCGTCTGACGGTTGGCGGCGCGCTGATCAATAGCGGCGGGAATATCTCTTCGGGTAGCGCCGGGATCGTCGTCGGAACGGGTGTTTTGAGCGCTGCCAGTTTGTCCAATACCGGGGTCATGCTTGCCGACGGGGGTGTGTTTGGCGCGACGACTATCAATGGTGCGGCAAACAACACCGGCATGCTTGATATCGGTGACACCGCGAACGTCTCCGGCTTCTTTACCAACGCTGCCAGCGGAAGTCTTGGCGTCGGAGGAAGGTTTTTCCAAGGATCATTCGTGGGACTGAGCGCCGGCAATCTCAGCGTGGCCGGGTTGAGCAACGCCGGTGAAGTCGGCATCTCTGCAGCTCCGAC
>VFSW01014059.1_pt1 | contig 11081 bp, 7 predicted proteins | sample 5358111 | NCBI WGS metagenome assembly VFSW01 (sample SAMN11554181, study PRJNA540505) | mine drainage metagenome | isolation source: sediment from site ElyBrook_90M | place: USA: Ely Copper Mine, Vershire, VT | collected 2017
CCCGCCGAAAAGCGGTACCGGAATTGTACAGTTGCAGCCGGGGCAAACCGTTACTCAACGGTGTATGTAACCCACTGAAGGCAGCCCTGTATTTTAAATAAAAAAAGTATTATTAACCTGCCGGAATTCCTCCTGCTCCTTACCTGATAAGGGTCAGGCTGCCCTTGCGTTCAAAGTATTCGCCTTTGCTTGAGGTGTACTGAATGTGGTAAACATAAACGCCCAGTGGCGCCACCTTGCCGCCGCCGAGGTGTCCGTCCCAGCCCTGGGTGTAGTCGTTGGTTTCAAAAACAAGCTGCCCCCACCTGTCATAAATAGACATATCGTAGTTCTGCAGGTTTACAAAAACACCTACGGTGATAAATATATTGTTCTTGCCGAAAGGGCAGAAGGCATTGGGGATATACAGCCTCGGATCCTGATAGGCATCGGCAATGTTGGAAGTGCTGGAGTCTATAAACGGATAGGTTGAAGGATTTTCCACGGCCTGTATGTAATATGAGAACACACCCTGACCCTGGAGTATGGCGGTTATATTATCCGCATAGTTGTTTTCTCCGGCCCCGTTAAAGGGCACGGTGGCTATCTGTGCAAACGGCCCTCCGTCCTCGTTGCGGTAAATGGCGTAATAAGACACTCCGTTCTGCCATTGTGCGTAATCGTTCCAGGCCAGGTGGTTGATACCCGAATCGTTGCCCAGGGCGGTAAGGTACATGGTTTGCCCCAACTGGGTGGTATCTATATTAAACCCGCACTGGTTTTGCGATATTACCTGATAGGTATAGCTTTGCCTGTTCGGGTTGGCGGTGTCGTCAATAAAGCTGATAAAGGGCGATGCGGAAGACTGTTCTCCGGCAAATTTGAACGGCCCTGCCGGGGTTAACGCCCGCTGCAGAATGTAGTGCTGTGCCTGTGCGGCCACATCCACGTATGCATTTACCATAATGGCGGAGCTGTTGCCTGTAACGGTGGCTGTTTGCAGGTAGCTGAATTTAGGCACCGGCAGCAGGCGCACCGTATAGCTGATGGTGTTGGAAGAGGCGGTTACTTTCGGGGTGTTGCTGTCGGTAACCTGCACGTAATATTGGTAGGTGCCTATGCTCACCAGCCCGTTGTCGGTGAAGGTGGTTATGCCGGGCGGGGTTTCACCAATAATGGCGTAAGCGCCTCCGTTAAAATTTCTGTACACCTTGTAGTGCCCCACCTGCGGAATAAGGTTTATAAACGGTGTCCACGACAGGGTGTTCAAATGCTCGCAGGAGTCGGGCGACTGGGTAAGATAAATGGTGCTTTGCTCGCTGCAATACGGGCCTGTGTTTCCGCAGCTGTCAAAGGCCGCCACCCAAAAGTCTTCCGAGGCGCTGTCGCCGCCATGGGTGTTATAAAAGTAGTTCAGGCTGTTCTGTCCGTAAACAATGGCTACCTTCTTCCTTATGTTGTTTATCCATTTGTAAATGATGTACCCTTCCACATCGCGGGTGCTGCTTTTGGTCCATGCTATATTTACGGCGCCGGTTGAGGTTACGCTAACGGTATCCAGCACCGGAGGCGCGGGGCTGGTTTCGTTCCTGAATTTGCCGCTGTCGCGGTTCGATACCGAAAAGCAGCCCGAGGAATCCTCTATCACCACTTTATATGTAAGTTCTGTATCCTTGCAATAGGGGTAGTAAATGGTGTCGTTGAGCGAAAGGGCGCGGGTGGAGTCTATAAGTTTCCAGACATAGCGGGGGCATTCGCGGTATATCTTGTACAATCCGGTGGAGGTGGGCGGAAGGGGCGTATGCATGGCATTCCAGCTTAAAAATGCAATGCCTGTTCCGGGGTTGAATATTGAAAGGTGGATGGTTTCCAGCGTGTCCAAAGCGGTGGAAAGCCCTCCGGAGTTGGTTACAATGTAATAGAATATGGGGGCAGCATTGGCGCCGGCACCCAATACAGTATAGCTGTTCTGCGCGCTTGAAGCGATGGTGGCGCATTGGGTATAAGGACCGCTGCGGCTGGTCGAGGTGAATATTTCGTAGGAAACAAAACTTGCATTCAGGTTGCCGGGCAGTTCCCACGACAGGGTTACATTGCCGGCCGAGTCAACCGAAAGGCATCGCAATTGAGGGGAGTTAATGGTCTGCGCTCCGGCGCCAAACCATAAAAAAAGTCCCCATAAACTGATAATGAGACGGAAATAAAATATGTTCAATTTCTTCTTCAAGGAAGGGTAACTTGTAATACTGCAAAATTATACTAAAAAAGAACAACGGGGCAAGCGCCCCTTTATTGCTAACAAAGACGGATAAAGAGTAATAAAGGTTGGTTACCCTCAACTTACTTCGTTATATTTGCAATATTTAACACCATTGCACGTTACCCAACCAATTAAACCTGCAATACGTATTTGTAAGCATGGCAAAGATTGTAAAATGACCTGTATAGCTACATACCTGCCCGGAACCGGAACCCAAATTCCTGCCGCATGAAGATACTCATGGTATTATCGCAGGTGGAGGTTACGGGAGCCGAGGTATATGCCGCCACCATTAGCGACAGGCTCATTGAAAGGGGGCACGAGGTGGTCATTGTGTCCGATACCATCACCGTGCCTACCAAAGCCAAATACTACCCTCTGCCGTTTAACAGAAGAGGCGCTTTTCTAAGGATAAGGAACACCATAAAGCTTATTAAAATAATAAGGCGGAACCATATAATGGTTTTACACGCCCACTCGCGCATAGCATCCAAGCTGGGCTATATAGCGGCGCGCATCTGCGGCATACCCATGATATACACCGCCCATGGCCACCACCACGTGCATTTAAGCAAGAAGCTTTTTCCCGCTTACGGCGACTATACCCTTGCCATCTGCGAAAACGTAAAGGAGCAGATAGCGAACGACCTGGGCTGGAACCGTAATAAAATAGAGATTTTGAGGAATGGGGTGGACGGGAAGGTATTTATCCCCGTGCAGCCTCCCGTTCAGGGGGCGCGCGCCGTTGTTTCCATCATCGGACGCCTGTCGGGCCCCAAGGGCGATACCGCCTTCCGAGTACTGGAAGAAATCTGCACCAAAAACCCCATCAGCCCTTCCATTGATATACATGTGGTGGGCGGCTCCACTATCCCCGAACGCTTTTCTGTCTTTAAACACGCCGCTTCCTTTTCAGGCTTTTCAGGAAATGTAAAAGACCAGATAGCCGGCTCGTCGGTTGTGATAGGCAGCGGCAGGGTAGCCATGGAAAGCCTGATGATGGGCAAGCCCACTATTGCCTTCGGCGAAGCGGGTTACGTGGGGCTTGTAACCGAACACAACCTGCAGGAAGCTCTGGAAAGCAACTTCGGCGACATTGACCCGCATGGCAGCCTTGATACAGGCAGGCTGGGTGAAGATATATCAAAAGGCATGGCTATGAAACAGGTGCCCGAAGATTTGCGGCAACGAATTGTTTCGGTCTTCGATCTTGATAAGGTTACAAGCCGCGTGGAATACCTCTACCAGAACTATTACTCCAGAAAAAAATACGAGGTGCCCGTGCTGCTCTACCACCGCATTATCACCGATAAGTCGCAGGCCGGAATACACGGAACCTATATCACCCTGAACCGCATCGAGGCGCATTTCCGATACCTTAAAAAACACGGCTATACACCCATCACCTTTAGCCAGCTGTCGCTTATCAACAGGTTCGATTCCTCTAAAAAATATATCATCCTTACCTTCGACGACGGATACCTCGACAACTATACACTGCTTATGCCCCTTTTGGAAAAATACGGGTTTAAAGCGGTGATATACCTGGTTACAGGCAAGGCGGAAAACAGCTGGGATCTGAAGGACGAGGGCAGGACCTTCCCTCTGCTCACCCGTGAGCAGATCATAGACATGAGCCGCCGCGGCGTGGAATTCGGAGCCCATACTGTGAACCATGTTGACTTGAGCAGGGTGGGCGTACCCGAGGCGTGGAAGGAGATAACCGAATCGAAAAAGCATTTACAAACGCTGCTTGGCGCCGAGGTCATCTCGTTCGCCTATCCTTACGGCAGCCTGAACGACGTTATAAAGGAACTGGTGGTAAAAGCAGGATTCCGTTACGGGATAGGCACCGTGAACGGCCCGCTCGCCATGCAGGAAGACCTGTTCAACATACGCAGGATCGTCATCCACCCCGATACCGACGTATTCCGCTTTGCCCGTAAAGTTAACGGACACTATAATTACAGGAAGCAAAAAGGATTCGTTTACAACCCAGGCAAGGAACAGCAGGTAAGCCTTTTCCCGGGCTACACCGAGGCTGCCGCCTGATTCTTGCAAGCCGGGTCAGGCAGGTATTGCGCCTAACACCCGCCTGCGCGGTAAATATTAATTACCCGCCATTTATTTCTCATTAAAGGCTTTAAGGCGTATTTTGGTTATCACCCTTTTGGTATAGAGCGGAAAGTCGCCGTCCATCATCCAGTTGTAATAGCTCGGTTCATCCTTGAATACCTGGGCAACAGGCTTCCCTTTATGCTTGCCGAAATTAAACACCTCGTTCCCTTTTTTATCGCGCACTATCCTTCCGGCAAGGTCAACATATTCGGCTGCCGAACTGAAAGCATGCAACCAGAGCACATCGCTGTTCAGGGTATCGTACCTGTTCAGCTGGGCCTCCAGTATTTCGAAGGTGGCGTTCACATCGGCTTCGGCGCTGTGCGCCTCTTCCAGGTTCTTGCCGCAATAGAATTTGTATGCTGCCGCAAGCGTGCGTTGTTCCATTTTATGGAAAATGTTCTGCACGTCTATCAGCTTACGGTCCTTTATTTCAAAATCTATCCCTGCGCGCAAAAATTCCTCCACCAGCAGCGGTATATCAAATTTATTGGAATTGTAGCCTCCCAGGTCGCATTGTTCCAAAGTTTGAAACAGTTCGGGAGCCACATCTCTGAACATGGGGCAGTCTTTTACATCCTTGTCGTATATGCCATGTATGGCGGTGGCTTCGGCAGGTATAGGTATGGTCGGGTTTATTCGCATGGTCATGTTTTGCCGTCCGTTCTGTGGCAATATCTTTAGTATGGAAATTTCCACAATTCTGTCGGTGGCTACATTCACTCCTGTAGTTTCAAGGTCAATGAATGCAAGGGGGCGGTTCAGGGTTAGTTTCTTCATGGGTAAAGTGGTTAGGCGCCTGGGTTTATGCTTCCGGTATGGGAACCGTACTCCCTGTTTATTTGCTTAGTGAATAATTTTTAACCGTTTCCGGCTGAAAGGAGCTTAAGTCGTAAATAATGATGTTGTCGTTGAGCGTGGTATAGCCGCTGCATTCAATCTTTACGCGGTACACCCCGGGCGGCAGCGCCATTATGTAATGCCCGTTTCGCGGTATGGGTTTAAACTGAAACTGGTCGCTCGTTTTTACATTGGTTACGGTCATCAGCGCCTCAATGGGTTTGGTGGTGTCGGCAGTAATTATACGGCCGCGCACTACTGCATACCGCTGCATGTCGTTGAACACCACCCTGTAAATGTCCATATCGCCGTATCCTTCGGGCCTTACCCTCGACACATAAGCCACATGATGGTCGGAGGTGAAGGAGATGCAGCGGTCGTCGCCGGTGGTGTTTACGGGGTATCCGAGGTTTTGCGGAGCCGACCAGCTGTTGCTGTCGGTATTCAGCCACTGCGACTTGAACAGGTCGAAATCGCCCATGGTGGTATGCCCCTGCGATGAAAAGTACAAAGTAGCCCCGTCCACATCCAGCCAGGGGAAATCTTCCTTGTACGGTGTATTGATATTCGGGCCCAGGTTCTGCGGAAGCGCCCACTGTCCGTTAGGCAGTTTTTTTGCCATGTATATATCTGTTTCGCCGTAGCCTCCGCTGCGCTTGCTTGCAAAGAACAATGTGTTGCCGTCGGGCGATATGCTGCCGGAGGACTGAAAGTCGGAGTTTATGGTTTGAACGTTGTACAGTATCGGTTTTTGAAAGGTGTTGCCCTTACGCTCCGAGTAATATATCTTCCCGAAGTTCTTTATGTCGGCAATATATATGGTCAGTTCGCTTGCCGACGGGTTCAGGCCTACGGCTTCCTCGTCGTACGGGCCGTTTATCTGCGAGCCTATGCTCTGGGCTTTGCCCCATACCCCGTTCACCGCACGTGATACGTATATATCGGAAGAGTAATAGCCGTCTATCTCAACCTGCTGCGAGGTGGGGCCGGGCCTGCGTGTGGTAAAAATGAGCATAGATTCGTCACTGTTCACCAGAGGGTAATAGTCCGGAAACGATGTGTTCACCTCCTTGCCCAGGTTCTGAAAACTTACCTTGAGCGGGTACTTTACAAGTTCTTCGCCGTTGGTGCATTCCTCTATTTCCTTGTCGGCTTTTGTGAGGTCGGAGCCGCCGGCTTTTATCTTGTATTGCCCGAAAGCCTTTATGGCCTCGCGGAAACGGTTGGCGTAATGATATGCCTTGCCAAGCTGGTACCAAACATCGTTATCGAATTTTACCTGCTTGGTTATCCATTCAAAATAAGGTATGGCAAGCGATTTATCTATATTGGTGTTCAGGTAGCACATGCCCATGTTAAAATGGTAATCAATGTCGCCGGGTTTCTGAATGAGCAGTTCCTTATACACCTTCATGGCGGCAAGATAATTCCTGTCTTTGTAATAATTGTCGGCTTCGCGCGGGTCAATATACTTTTGCGCCTGCGACAGGCCCCATGCGAACAAAAAGGCGATAAGGAGCCACAGCTTTCCTGATGAAAGGGGTGAATAAACCTTCGCGGGGCGCTTTATTTGGATGCCGGTATGCTTCACTTTAAAATTCTCGTTCAGCAATGATAGGGAATTATTTGCAACAAAATTAATTTTTCGCCCGATTCACAAATTTTTGTCCTGTTTAATTTCCCTGTCTCCTTATTTTCAGTTACACGGTTTGGCATACGGGGCAGGCTGGTGTTTTGGTTTGTATGCATTCAGTTTTTGCCCACGCCGGTTTCGGAATGGGGCGACAGGTTAAGCTCCTTATGTATCCGCCCGTAACCGGCATCGGCAGGTACGTTTATTACCTCGTGGTAAAATTCTTTGTCTCCGTCCTGGTACGACAGGGTGTAGCTCCTGCCCGGCTGAACAATGATGGTAAACCTGCCTGTGGGTTTAATGGGCTTAAAGTCGCCTGCCTCCTCGTTGGTGGCGTTATCGGTGGCTACAATATGCACATCGTCCGACAGGGTGCCGCCTTCAGGCGGCGGAACCTGCCCGCGGATAATGGTGAGCGGTATATCCGACACATGAGGCATTACCACCGAATAAATATCGAGCCCTCCCTTGCCGCCCGGCCGGTCGGAGCACATAAATCCTTTTTTGCCGTCGGCGGACAGGCTGAAGTGCAGCTCGTTCGCCGGGGTGTTGATGGGGTAGCCGAGGTTGAAGGGCTCCGAATACTTTCCCGAATCGTCGGCCTGCGAAAAAAATATGTCGTAGCCGCCCATGCTGTTATGCCCCTGCGAGCTGAAAAAGAATGTCTTGCCGTCGTTATGCAAAAATGGCGATTCTTCGTCATAAGGGCTGTTAATGGTTTCGCCCATGTTAAGCGCCTTGCTCCAGTTGCCGTTAGGCAGCTTTACACACCTCCATATATCTTTTCCGCCCATACCACCCGGGCGGTCGCTCACAAAAAACAGGGTGGCTCCGTCGGGCGACAGGCATGCGTCCGACTGGTTTCCTGTAAGGTTTATATCGGTGCCTGCCTGTACAGGCGTTCCCCAATCGCTTTCGCCCTGCTGCGATTGGTATATGGCGTTATGTTTGCCTGTGTTGCACAGTACCAGCAGTGTCTGCCCGTCGGCCGAAAGGTCCAGCGAAGTGTTGCCCGTAAAGGCGTTGAGTGTTTTGCTGCATATATGAGCAGTTTTCCAGCTGCTGTCGGGTTTCATATAACTTATATAAATGATCGGCTTGTTTTAGCCTTTGGCTCCTGCCGGGCGCCGCGAGGTAAACAACATGGCTGCGCCGTCGGGCTGCAGCACAGGGTTGTAATCGTCGTACCCCGAATTGATGCTGTCGCCCATGTTTATGATTTGGGCATTGCTCGGAGCCATCAGGAACATGTTGGCGGTCTTGCACTGGTTTATACGGTGATTCAGCTCGGCCATCCCCGCCTTATCACCGGCTGCAATATATGGTTTGTAAGCCTTGTATGCCTTTACCGCCTGACTGAAATTCCAGGTATCCTGCAAGCCTTCGCCAAGCAGATAATAAGCATTGCCGGGGGCCGAACGCTCGTCTGTGCTTTTGGGGTCGTATGTTTTGGAAACACCTTTCACCGCTTTGGTAAGATAGGCCACGGAACTGTCGCTTTTACCAAGCTTGTTGTAGCAAAGCCCTATGTTGTATTGCAGGTTGGCGTTCAGGGAGTCGGTCTTATATGCCTGCAGGAACAGGCGCAGGGCTCCCAGGTAATTATTTTTACGGTAAAGTTTGCCGCCGTCGGAAAACATTTTTGCCGACGCTTTTCCGCCTTGAGCACAGGAAATACCATAACCCGCAACAGTAAAAAACAAAACACACACATAACGCATACTGCTACAAAGGTATATTTTTGAATGGTTGAAAATTAAATCGGTAAAAAAAACTTTGCATCACGGCCTTCCGGAAGTCGTTTTGCGGCTACTTGGCCAAAATTATTATTTTTGCCACGCTTATAATTCCACTAAGCCAATTTTATTAACTGAATATGAAAAAACAGATAAGTGTTCTTTGCATACTGCTGGCGGCTTCGGCAACTATTGTCAGCGCCCAGAATTCCGACCCGGTTGCAATGACCGTAGGCAACGACCAGATCAAGCTGTCGGAGTTCAAATCAATGTATTACAAAAACCTGTCTAAGGATTCCTTAAAAAGCAAGCAGGCTTTGGATAATTACCTGAAGTTGTTTATAGATTTCAGGCTGAAGGTAAAAGCCGCCGCCGACGCGCACCTCGATACCTCGGCCCCGTTCAGGCTGGAGATGGAACAATACAGGCAGAAACTGGCCGAGCCATATATGCACGATAAAGACATGGAGAACCTGCTGGTAAAACAGGCTTACGACCGTTCTCTTACAGACGTTCACGCCTGCCACATTTTGCTGCGCGTTAGCCCTTCCGACTCGCCCGCCGACACGCTGCGCCTATACCGCAAAATGGAGAACATACGCAGCATGATTGAAAAAAAGCAGATTACCTTTGAAAACGCCGCCAGAAAATATTCCGACGACACCGTTTCGGGGAAAAAGGGAGGCGACCTGGGCTACTTTACCGCCTTTGAAATGGTTTACCCCTTTGAAAGCGCCGCCTACGATACCAAGCCCGGCGAGGTTTCAAAGATAGTGCGCACCAAATTCGGTTACCATCTGGTAAAAGTGGTGGAAACCAAAGCCGACCAGGGCGAAGTGCAGGTGGCGCATATTGCCATAAGGCTGCTCCCCAAGTCAAGTGCGGCCGATTCGGCTAAGGCTAAGGCAAAAATCGATTCAATATATAAGCTGTTGCAGCAGGGAGGCAATTTTGAGCGCCTTGCCAAAGAATACTCCCAGGAGCCCTCCTCAAACCGCAGCGGAGGGGTGCTCAAGCCTTTCCGCATAGGCAGGATGCCCGCCACTTTCGAGGCTGCCGCCTTCGCACTGCAAAAAAAAGGCGATTACTCCAAGCCCCTGCTTACCTATTACGGCTGGCATATATTAATGCTTGTGAACAAAACCCCCAACCCATCGTTCGATTCGGCCAAGGACGGCATTACCGCCAAAGTTGAAAAGGACAGCCGCTACGAGCTGACCGTAACAGCGCTGGTGCCTAAAATAGAAAAACAGTTCGGCTTTAAGGAATTCCCCAAGGCAAAAGATGCCATGTACAAGGTGTTCGACAGCTCCTTTTACCAGGGCAAATGGACAGAAGCCAATGCAAAAGGTATGAACGAACCCCTGGCTGCACTGGCCGACAAAAGCTATACGCAGCAGGATTTTGCCTCCTTCGCCGTAAAGCATCAGTTGAACATACACCGTAACCTGGGCGGAGAATATGCGGTGAACATACTGTACCCACAGTTTGTGCAGGATGTATGCCTTAAGTACCGCAACGACAGGCTGGAGAAAGATTATCCCGAATTCACCGAAATGCTGAACGAATACCGCGACGGAATCATGCTCTTCGACATGACCGATAAAATGGTATGGAGCAAGGCTCTGAAAGATACCGCAGGACTTAAGAAATTCTATGAGGATAATAAAAACAAAAGCATGTGGCCCGAACGCGCCGATGCATCTGTATACACCTGCTCAACCAAGGACGTAGCCAAAGAGGTGAAAAAAATGATAAAAGCCGGCAAAACCGACAGGGATATTTTAAGCACCGTGAACAAGAAGGATGCGAATGCCCTGACCATTGACAACCACAGCAACAGCCCCTTTATGAAAAAGGACAACGCCAGCGTGGATGCCAACTGGAAGAAAGGAATGTCGGGCGATAAGGAAACGGACGGCAAAATAGTATTTGTAAACGTAAGGAAGCTGCTGCCTGCACAACCCAAATCATTTGAGGAAACCAGAGGCACCGTAACCACCGAATACCAGAACTACCTGATGGACCAGTGGCTGAAGGATTTAAAAGCCAAATACCCCGTACAGGTGAACGAGCCCGTGCTGCAACAGTTGCTGGCGCAATAATCAGTAAAGCGTATCGGGTATAACAGAAGCTAACAAGAATCTTTTCGCCTAACCGCAAAACGGCAAACTGTATTCTTTTTTTTCGCCTGACCGCAAAGCTGTATTTTAAAAGACCTTGAGGAAACCCCGAAGGGGTATAACATTAATAGCCCCGCCTATCAAGGCGGGCGGTTGCTCACCTCCCGTAAACTGAAGATAAGGCGCAAGCAGTTTATGATATTGGAGCGTTACATTAATCAGGGGCGCGGGGAACTACTAAGCTGCGATACGGACTACTTCAGCCTGAGTTTGGCAGGAACACCCGATAGCGGCGACACCTTGCGTAATATGGTAGAAGGTTAAAGGGGTATGTTTCCTGACCGTAGTCTATCCCCAAAAACTATACGTGACAGCGTAATAGCCCTCTGGCT
>VFSW01014060.1_pt1 | contig 11081 bp, 10 predicted proteins | sample 5358111 | NCBI WGS metagenome assembly VFSW01 (sample SAMN11554181, study PRJNA540505) | mine drainage metagenome | isolation source: sediment from site ElyBrook_90M | place: USA: Ely Copper Mine, Vershire, VT | collected 2017
CGCCCCCCCCCCCGCCGGGGGGGCGCCCCGGGCGGGGGGGGGGGGGCTGCTGGCTTTCCCTTTGTGTTTTTCTTTGGTGGTGGTGGTTGGTGGGTTGTTGTTTACCCAACAAACCCACCCCCCCCACAACTCGATAACCTAGTATTGAATCAGCGTGTGCAGTGCCACTCCGTTCAATTTTTTTCTCCCGTCCAGAAACGTGAGCTCGATGACCATCGATGCGCCGGCGAGTGTGGCGCCGCAGTCCTGGATCAGGCACGATGCGGCGGCCGCAGTGCCGCCGGTGGCGAGCAAGTCATCGACGAGCAAAACGCGATCGTGATCGCCGACGGCGTCGTCATGAATCTCCAGCGCGTCGCTGCCGTATTCGAGCACGTACTCGTTGCGCCGCTTGGTCCATGGGAGCTTTCCCGGCTTGCGGATGGGAACGAATCCGGCGCCCAGCATCCGGGCCACGCAGCTGCCGAAGATGAATCCGCGCGATTCGATCGCCGCCACGATGGTGATTCCCTTGTCCAGAAACGGCGCTGCCAGCGCGGCGATTGTGAAGTCGAGCGCCTTCGGCGATCGGAGCAGGGGCGTGATGTCCTTGAACAGGATTCCCGGCTTGGGGAAATCGGGGACGTCACGGATGAACGTTTTCAGATCCATCAGAATTTGACGTCGAAATCGGGAAGTGTCCCGCTGAAGTCTTTCGATTCCTGATCGATGTGGGTGACTTCGGCGTAGCGCGGCCCTTCTTTCAACTCCTCGATCCATTCGTCGATGGCGTCTTTTTCCCCTTCCACCGTCGCTTCCACCGTGCCGTCGCGATTGTTCTCGATCCATCCCTTGAGTCCGAGGCGGCGCGCTACGCGCGTGGCAAAAAATCGGTAGCCGACGCCCTGGACTTTGCCGTGGATCCGGATGTGTCGCTGTTCCCTGGCCATTTTGCGGCGCCGATTCTACATCGCCCACTATCGGCGACGGCGACGATGATCGCGGCGGATGATTGTTTTTGGAGGTGGTGGGGGCGGCGCCGGCTGAGGCACCGGCCTCGCCTCCAGCACGGCTACCCTCGCCGCGAGCGCGCTCAACTGTTTCTGCTGCACGCCGGTTTTTTGCCGGAGTGCAGCGATCTGAGCCACCATCTGCTCTCGTTCGTTTTCTCCGAGCGATTCGAGCGCCACCGTGGCTGCCGCGGCGGCATCGGTCCGTGGATACTGCTGCACGCGCCGCTCGAGCGATTGCCGGGCCTGCGCCCCAGCCCCCGCGGCGATCTGCCGGCGTGCCGCCCGCATGAGGGCGGCGGCCTGCACGTCGTTCGGCACGGTCAGAATCAGATAGACCACCACCGCTACGATCATCATGGCCACGATGGCCGTGAGCGTCAGCAGCGTGCGGACGCGCATGCTCTACTCGTTCCAGCCGAAACGCCCGACCAGCGGGACGAACTCGGCCGCTCCGCAGTCCTCGATCTGAATTCCCGTTCCAATGCGGCGCACCCGCGCCAGCCGCTGCTCCTTCGCCGAACCGATGGGGATCACCATGATTCCATTGCGCGCCAGCTGCTGCTGCAGCGGTTGTGGGACCTCGGGAGCCGCGGCGGCAACGATGATGCGGTCGAAAGGCGCCTGATCGGACCATCCGTATGTCCCGTCGAAAACCTTGACGCTCACGTTGTGGATCACCAGCTTGCGGAAAACCTCCGAGGCGCGCAGCGCCAGATCGTTGATGCGTTCGATGGAGAAGACCCGGGCGCAGAGCTTCGAGAGCACGGCAGCCTGGTATCCCGTTCCCGTGCCAACCTCGAGCACCGTCTCTGTTCCCGAGAGCGCCAGGAGCTCGATCATCCGGGCCACGATGTAGGGCTGGGAAATCGTCTGGTGGGCGCCGATCGGGAGGGCCTGCGGTCCGTACGCCTTGCTGGCCACGACCGCCGGGACGAAGAGGTGGCGCGGCACTTCCCGCATGGCCTGCAAGACGCGCGGGTCGGAAATGCCGCGCGCGGCGACGTGGCGCTCGACCATCAGCGCGCGCTGGTGCGCGAGGTCAGGATCTCTTTGCGACGTGGCCAAGGATCTCCTCGAGCAGTTGCAGCCGGGCAATCGACTGATGGTGCGTCAGGTCGAGGTGCAGCGGAGTGATGGAGACGAATCCGGCCTGCACGGCGGCGAAGTCGGTTCCTTCGCCAGGATGCCAGACCGGCTCCTCACCGCCGATCCAGTAATACTTTCTGCCGCGCGGATCGAGGCGCTCGATGATTCCTTCGGAGTAGATCCGCTTACCGAGGCGGGTGATCCTCACTCCCTGGAACGGGCCGACGGGAAAATTCACGTTGAGGATGATCTCCGGATTGGGAGGTTGCTCGAGCGCCCACCGCGTCAGCTCGTGCGCCATCTCGGCGCAGCGATCGAACGAGAAGTGCTCGCCGACGAGCGAGGAGAAGGCGATGGCCGGAATGTTCAGCAGTGCGCCTTCGAACGCCGCGGAGATGGTCCCCGAGTACGTCACGTCGTCGCCGAGGTTCGGGCCGAAATTGATTCCGGAGACCACGATGTCCGGCCGGTCGTCTTTCATCAGCTTCAGGACCGCGAGGTTCACGCAGTCGCTCGGCGTTCCGTCGACGATCCAGGTGCGCTCCTCCAGCCGGAGCATGCGCAACGGGCGATTGAGCGTCAGGGCGTGCGAGGCCGCGCTCTGCTCGCGATCGGGAGCGACGACGGTGACTTCGCCGAGCTCGCGCAACGCCGCCGCGAGCTTTTTCAGGCCTTCGCTGTAGACGCCGTCGTCGTTGGTGACGAGGATCCGGGGCACGGACGGCATGGTAGCAGCGATTGCAGTCCGTCTGTCGCCCCGAGCGGCGCGAGGGGGCCGTGAAGGGTGGACTCGGCGCGACAATCTACGGAACGTTCGAGGCGCCGCGGATGAACGCTGCGATGTCCCTCTTCAGCTTCGCGTGGGCTTTGCGATCGATGTACATCATGTGCCCGGCTTCGAAGAAGTCCATGGACACGTTCTTGCGCACGGCCGGATCGAGTTGCATGCGCGCGAACGTGTAACGCGTCGCGGCAAACGGAGTGGCGAGGTCGTAATAGCCGTTGGCGACGAAGACCTTCAGGTACGGATTCCGGCTCATCGCGCCGCGGAGGATCTCACCGACGTCGAGATAACGGTTTTGCGCCTGATCGAACCGCCACGGCTGGACCTTGGGCGTCAGGATCTCGTAGGGCAGATCGCTTTCGAATTTCAAATCCTTCCGCACGTAGTCGTTGAACACGGCCGTGAACTCGCCGAAGATCGAGGCCAGCGACGGATCGTATTCCGGCGACTCGCCGGCGGAGTCTTTGTCGATTCCGGTGAAGCGGCCGTCGAGCCGCCCGACGGTGCGCCGCTCGCTTCGCAGCAGTTCCTTGTCGAAACGATCGATGCGGATGCGCAGATTTGCCTGCTCGATGTAATCCGCCGAGAGTCCGGTCAGCCGCGCGAGCTGGCGGACCACGCTCTGGTGTTCCGCTTCGGGCAGGCGGTCGCCCTCCATCAGCGCATGTGCGTATTCCCCGAGCGCGAAGTTCTCCGATTGCGAGGTCACGCTCTCGATCGGCAGCGCCTGCAGGTCGGCAGGTAGCTTCTTGTGATACCACGCGATCGCGGTATAGGTCGGAAGAAACACGATGTAGGGGAGATCGTTTCCGCTATCGAAACGGCTGGCCTCGAAGTCCAGCACGCACGACATCAGAATGATGCCGTTCGGATACAGCCCCTGCGTCTGCAGCCAGCCTGACAGTGCAGCGGCGCGCGCCGTTCCGTAGCTTTCACCGGCGAGGAATTTCGGCGAGCTCCAGCGGCCGTAGCGCGTGGTCCAGAGGCGAATGAATTCGCCGACGGATTTGGCATCCGATTGAACGCTGTGGAAATTCGCGGCGTCCTTGAACGGGATGGCGCGGCTGAATCCGGTGGTCACCGGATCGATGAATACGAGGTCGGTGACATCGAGCAGCGTGTTCTCGTTGTCCACGAGGTGATACGGCGGCCTGGCGGCATGCCCTTCCGCATCGCCATAGTCGACGCGCTTCGGCCCGAACGCTCCCATGTGCAGCCACACCGAAGAGGAGCCCGGGCCGCCGTTGAACGCATACGTCACCGGGCGTTTCGCGGGATCGGCGCCGTCTTTCGTGTACGAGACGAAGAAAAAGCTCGCCTTCGGATTGCCTTCGTCGTCTCTGAGCACCATCGTTCCGGCGCGCGCGGTGTAATTGATCGTCTCTTCATCGACGGTGATGCTGTGCTGGGTGGTGGAGATCTGATCGCGCGGCGTCTGAGTCGTCGCGGCAGGCGGCTCCGCGGCGAATGCGAACCCGCAGACGAGGAGCGGCAGAATCGCGAGATGCTTCATGATCGAAAGGACCTCCTCGGCGAGGTTGCGAACGCGGAAGCGTAGATATCACAATACCTTTCCGTGAAAAAAATCGCTCTGCTCCTCCTGCTGACCGCTGTTCCGGCCCACGCGCTTTCGGCGCCGGACGCCGCGCGCATCGCCCGCGACTACCGGGTGCGCCACGAGCGCCAGATCGTCGCCGACTACGTGTCGCTGCTGGCAATTCCCAACGTGGCTTCCGACACCGTCAACATCGTGAAAAACGCGGACGCCATCGCGGCCATGCTCCGGCAGCGCGGCGCCGAGGTGCGCCTGCTGCGAGTGGAGGGAGCGCCGCCGCTCGTCTACGCCGTCCTTCCGGCGCGGGGAGCGAAAACGACCGTCGCGTTCTACGCTCATTACGACGGCCAGCCCGTTCATCCGGAGCAATGGACGTCGCCGCCGTGGCAGCCAGTGCTGCGCGGGCCTTCGGGCGCGGGGGTTCCCGCAAGCGGTCCGATCGATCCCGAAGCGAGGATTTACGCGCGATCGTCGGCCGACGACAAGGCGCCGATCTTCGCCATGCTCACCGCGCTCGATGCCCTCCGCGCCGCGAACGCCATGCCTTCGGTCAATCTGAAGTTCGTCTTCGAAGGAGAAGAGGAAGCGGGATCGCCGCACCTTCCTGCCTACTTCGAGAATTTTCCCGCCGAGCTTTCGGCGGACGGGTGGCTGATCTGCGACGGCCCGGTCCACCAGAGCGGGCACCAGCAGTTGTTCTTCGGCGCGCGCGGCGTCACGGAAGCGGAGATGACGGTCTATGGGCCGACGCATCCGCTGCACAGTGGTCATTACGGCAACTGGGCCCCGAATCCGATCGTGGCGTTGTCGCATCTGATCGACAGCATGCGGGACACCGAGGGAAAAATTCTGATCCCGCACTTCTACGACAATGTCGTTCCTCTGACGAGTGCCGAGCGTGACGCGCTGGCAGCGATTCCCAATCCGGATGAGGAGCTCGAGCGGGAGTTTTCGCTCGGCCGGACGGAAGGCGGAGGAAAAACGCTGAACGAGCTGATTCTGATGCCGGCGGTCAATCTGCGCGGGATCAGCGGCGGTCACGTCGGCGCCGCGGCGGCGAACGCGATTCCGACCGAAGCGCAGGCGTCGATCGATTTTCGCCTCGTGCCAAACGAGACGCCGGAGAACGTGCGGCGGCTCGTGGAGACGCACATCGCCGCGCAGGGATTCTTCATCGTGCACGGCGCACCGGACGGCGCCACGCTTCGTGCCCATCCCAACGTCATCCGGCTCGACTGGGGCAACGGCTATCCGCCGTCGCGCACGGCGATGGATGCTCCGTTTGGCCGCCGTGTTGCCGCGGTCATGCGCGAGGCTCTCGGCCAGAATCCGTATCTCGTCCCGTCGCTCGGAGGCAGCGTGCCGATGTATCTGTTCGCGCGCAGCGGGTCGCCGGTGGTCGGGCTGCCGATCGTGAATCACGACGACAACCAGCACGCCGCCAACGAGAATCTGTGTTTTTTTAATGTTTGGGAGTGAATCGAGATCTTCACCGCGCTATTCACGAATCTGCGCTGAGCGGCGTACCATTTCGCGACGATGGACGCCGAACAGATCTGGCGGCGGCTGCGGCAGTGGCCGCGCGGCCTCTCCGTCGATCAGCGCACGCAGGTCAAGCAGACCATGGAAGCGTGCCGCAGGATCTTCGCCGCGCCGCGCGTGGTGCTGGCGTGGGAAGAGCACGAAGAGCCGTGGCTGGTCCTGGCCTCGTTGTCGGACGATTCGTTCGAGTGGACGGAAGAGGAGCCGGAGAGGTATTCGCCCCTCGTCGATCCCGCGCTGGCCGGCGTATCGTTTTACGCCACGTCGTCATCGTTCTGCATCATCGACGGCGACACGCCGCCGGTCGCGGCGCCGATCCATCCTGCCTTTCGAAAAGCGTTCGACATCCAGAGCGCGCTCTCCGCGCCGCTGAAAGGGGAGTCGATCGAGGGACGGCTGTTTCTGATCAACCCGCGCGACGTGCCCGAATACATGCTCCAGGTGACGGACCTGGTCGGCCTGCTGGTGGAGCGCTCGATGGATTTTGCCGTCTCCATCCGCACGGCCTCGCGCGAGGCGGTGCAGGAGGAGCGGCTGCGCGTCGCCCGCGATCTGCACGACGGTCTGTTGCAATCGTTCACCGGGGTGGTGCTGCAGCTGGAGACCATTCACAGTTTGATCGATTCGGAGTCGGCGGAGGCGCGACGGAGAATTACCGACATCGAGGGCGTGATCATGACCGATCAGCGCGAGCTGCGCGCCTACGTCGAACAGCTTCGGCCGCGCCGTCGCGTCGATGTTCCGTTCGATTTTTCGGGGCGCATGGAGGAGCTTCGGCGGCGTTTCGAGAACGAGTGGGGACTGCGCGTGGCCTTCGAGCTGGCGAACATCGATCCGCTGGTCGCGAAATCGCTCGGATCGGAGACGTTTCGTCTGATCCAGGAAGCGGTCACCAATTCGGCGAAGCACGGAGCGGCTTCACAGGTCCGGGTGAAACTCTCCAGCGCCGACAACCGCATCCGCATCGAAGTGACGGACAACGGCACCGGCTTTCCGTTTCACGGTTCCAGGCGGCTGGATGAGATCCGTGAGAGCGGTGTCGGCCCCGCCATGCTCGCCGAGCGTGTTGCAGCGCTCAACGGCGATCTCGCGGTGGAGTCGTCCGGCAGCGGAGCAACGGTGCGGATCTCCGTTCCGCTCGGATTCGCGGGGGCGTCATGACCATTCGACTGGTTCTGGCGGACGACCACCGCATCATTCTCGAAGGGCTGGAGCAGTTGTTCCGGCGCGAAAAGGACTTCGAGATCCTGGCCACGGCGACGAACGGACAGGCGGCTCTTGCGGCGGTGCGCACGCATCGTCCCGACGTGCTGGTGCTCGACATCCGCATGCCCGAGGGCGACGGATTGTGGGTTCTCAAGCAGGTGCATTCGGAGAAGCTGCCGACGCACGTCGTTCTCCTCACCGCCACGCTGGACGAGGACGAGGTGCTCGAGGCGATGCAGTCGGGGGTGGCCGGGCTGGTGTTGAAGGAGGCGGCGGCGGTCAATCTCGTCGATGCCGTGCGGCGCGTCCATCGAGGGGAACGAGCGCTGGAGCCGACGCTGGTCAATCGCGCGCTCGATCGTCTCGCGCAGCGCGAAGAGGCGAAGAAGATCGTCGAGGTGCTCTCGCGCCGCGAGACCGAAATCGTGAAGATGGTCGCCTCCGGGCTGCGGAACAAGGAGATCGCCAACAAGCTGTCGAGCGGTGAGGGAACGGTGAAAACTCACCTGCACACGATTTACGAGAAGCTGGGCGTGCACGGCAGGGTCGAGCTCACGATGTACGCCCTCGAGCGCGGAATCCTGTAAGTGCTTGAGTTTCAGACGTCTGTCCCCGAGGTCGGACCTCTGACGTCTGATGCCGGCGAGCGCGCCTCTATCGTTCGGTATAGGTTCCCGCCATCCAGTGATAGATTTTCACGGGGCTCCTTGAGACTTAGCGTGTGCATATCGCTTTGTGCGAGAGGCATCTATGCAACGCCCCGACCTCGCAACTGACATCGTCGCCGTCTTCCGGCAGACCGCGGAGGGCCGCCTCCTGGACTGCAACGAAGAGTGTGCACGGCTTCTCGGCTACGCGTCGCGCGATGAGCTGCTGAGCAGCGCCGGGTTCGAATATCAGAATGCCTCCGACCTGATTTCCATCGTCTCGGCGATTCGGGATCTCGGTTCGCTGTCGAACGTCGAGCTCGCGCTGCGGAAGAAAGACGGCGGCATCGCCTGGGTTCTGCAGAACCTGAAACTCACGCACGCCGGCTCGACCGACTCGATCGAAGGCGTCATGTTCGATGTAACGGAGCAGCGCGTTGCCACGCAGAAGCTCGAGTACCAGGCGAATCACGATGCCCTGACTCTCCTGCCCAATCGGATGCTGTTCATCGACCGGCTCAATGTGGCCATGGCCCAGAGCCGGCGCCGCAAGGAATCGGTGGCGGTGATGCTGCTGGACCTCGACCGGTTCGACATGCTGAACAACGCCCTTGGTCGCGGGATGGCCGACCGGCTGCTGCGCGCGGTTGCAGACCGGCTGGCGAGCACGCTTCGCGAAGAAGACTCGCTGGCGCGCTTTTCCGGCGACGAGTTCGTCTTTCTGATCGGCGATTCCGGTGCGGGCACCGAGTCGGCGATCGTCGCACAGCGGGTGCTCGACGCCATGAGCCGGCCGTTCAGCGTGGCCGGGCGCACCATCGAGCTGACAGCGAGCATCGGCATCGCCATGTCGCAACGCGATGCGAACGAGGCGGAGGATTTGGTTCGCCACGCCAGCTCGGCCATGTTCCGGGCCAAGGAGTTCGGCCGGAACCTTTACCAGTTCCATGACGAGAGCCTCAACGCGCGGACCCTGGAGCGCCTGGCGCTGGTTTCCAGCGTGCGGCGTGCGCTCGACCGCGGCGAATTCGAGCTGCACTACCAGCCGGAAGTCGATGTCCAGACCGGCCGCATCGAGTGCGTGGAAGCCTTCCTGCGGTGGCGGCATCCCGACCTCGGCATCATCGGCCCTGGCGAGTTTCTCAATGTCGCCGAAGAAGCAGGCCTCGGAAACCGAATCCAGCACTGGGTGCTGGCGGAGGCCTGTCAGCAGGCCCGGACCTGGGCCGACGGCGGGATGCAGACTCGCGTGGCTGTGAACCTCTCCGGACGCGATTTCAACATGCGCGACCTGTCGCAACACGTCGAGAGCTCGGTCCGCGGCATCGGCCTCGAACCGCGGAGCATCGAGCTCGAAGTTCCGCACGTTTCGCTCAGCGACTGCAACCGTGCCACCGAAGTACTCCAGGCGCTGAAGGAAGTCGGCGTGCTGCTGGCCATCGACGATTTCGGCAGCGGCGGTTGCTCGTTCGCCGATCTCAAGCAGCTTCCCGTCGACACCATCAAGATCGCCCCGATGTTCGTGCACAACATGATCCGTCGTCCGGACGATGCCGCAATCGTTCAGGCGATGATCACCATGGCCAAAGGATTCGACATGCGCGTCGTAGCCGAAGGTGTGGAAACGAAGGAGCAGCTGTCTTACCTGCTGAACCGGCGTTGCACCGAGATGCAGGGCTTCTTCCTGGGCAAACCGCTGCCGGCGGATGCCCTCTCTGAAGTCCTCCGGATGCAGCACTGACGCGTTGCGAGAGAGAACGAAACGCCGCCGGGAGACCGGCGGCGTTTTCGTTTTCAGCAGCGTTCGCGCTCCGCGGCGGGCGGGGGCGCCCGCCGCCACACGTGGAGTTAGCCCGGAAAAGAAAGAGGGCGATCCCGTCTGTCGGGATCGCTCTCAACGCCTAAGGCCTGACGCCTAGGACCTAAATCAGTACATTCCGCCCATGCCGCCCGGTCCGCCAGCGCCGGCCGCCGGGGCTTTCTCATCTTCCTTGATCTCGGAGACGAGAGCCTCGGTGGTCAGCATCAGGCCGGCGATCGAGGAGGCGTTGAGCAGCGCCTGCTTGGTGACTTTCGCCGGATCGATGATTCCTGCCTGCAGCATGTCGACAATCTGCTCGCTCTGCGCATCGAAGCCCCAGGTGCCGCCCTTGGCTTTCACCTCGTGCAGCTTGACGGCTCCTTCGACGCCAGCGTTCACCACGATCTGGCGGAACGGCTCCTCGAGCGAGCGCTTCAGAACGTTCGCGCCGACTTTCACGTCGTCGCTGACCTTGACGGTCACGCTCTTCTTTTCGCCGTTCATGTCGACGTTGTACTTGAATTCGCCGGCTTTGATGCCCTTGTCGACGGCATCGATTGCGCGCAGCAGCGCCACGCCGCCGCCGGGGACGATTCCCTCTTCGACGGCCGCTTTGGTCGCGTGCATGGCATCTTCGACGCGCGCCTTCTTTTCCTTCATCTCGGTCTCGGTTGCGGCGCCGACCTTGATCACCGCCACTCCGCCGACCAGCTTGGCCAGCCGCTCCTGCAGCTTCTCGCGGTCGTAATCGGAGGTGGTGTCTTCGATCTGCTGGCGGATCTGCTTCACGCGTCCGGCGATGGCCTCTCTGCGGCCCTTGTCGTCGGTGTCGGTGACGAGCGTGGTGTCATCTTTGTCGATGCTCACGCGCTTCGCGTCGCCGAGATCTTCCCACTTCACGTTTTCGAGCTTGATCCCGAGGTCCTCGGAGATCAGCTTGCCGCCGGTGAGAATGGCGATGTCTTCGAGCATCGCTTTGCGACGATCGCCAAAACCGGGCGCCTTGACTGCCGCAACGCTCAGCGTGCCGCGCAGCTTGTTGACCACCAGCGTGGCCAGCGCTTCGCCCTCGACGTCTTCGGCGATGATCAGCAGCGGCTTGCCCTGGCGAGCCACCTGCTCCAGGAGCGGCAGCAGGTCCTTCATCGAGGAGATCTTCTTTTCGTAGATCAGGATCTTCGCGTTCTCCAGGACCACTTCCATCCGATCCGGATCGGTCACGAAGTACGGGCTGAGGTACCCGCGATCGAACTGCATTCCTTCGACGACTTCGAGCGTCGTCTCCAGGCCCTTCGCTTCCTCGACGGTGATGACGCCGTCCTTGCCGACTTTCTCCATCGCCTCGGCGATGATGTTGCCGATCTCTTCGTCGTTATTCGCCGAGATCGCGCCGATGTGCTGAATGTCTTTTGCTTCGACCGTGAGGGACATTTTCTCAATGTCGTCCACCGCAACGCGCGCCGCCGCG
>VFSW01014061.1_pt1 | contig 11081 bp, 8 predicted proteins | sample 5358111 | NCBI WGS metagenome assembly VFSW01 (sample SAMN11554181, study PRJNA540505) | mine drainage metagenome | isolation source: sediment from site ElyBrook_90M | place: USA: Ely Copper Mine, Vershire, VT | collected 2017
ATATCCGAATCGATTTCGAAAAACAAGTTGTGATTGAGAACCTTCGTCTTTCCACTTTGGCGGTAACGAGAACCGGAGTAAAAGCTCTCTTCTCTGCGAAGTTCAATGCGATTTCCGGAAATCTCCGGGGAAAAAATGTACGGGTGACAATCAGGGATAGTGAAGACAGATGGGATTTCGTCTTTCCCCTTGCCGGGGATTTGAGGAAGGAGCTTTCACTGACCGGTGCTGAACCATGGTGGACGCATGATCACGGCGAGCCGAAACTATATGATGTCGAAGTCGAGATTTTGGATGAGAGAAAAGCGGTCGTCTCAAGGCGTGAGTTCAGGACCGGTTTCAGGGAGATCAGGCTCTTACGGGAGCGTGACAAGATCGGCGAGAGTTTCATCTTCGAGCTGAACGGACGCAAGCTGTTTGCAAAAGGTGCGGACTGGATTCCGGCGGACAGTTTCCTCCCCCGAGTCACCGGATCGGGCTATCGTGAATTGGTGAAAGCGGCCCGTCAAGCGAACATGAATCTGCTTCGGGTCTGGGGCGGCGGAGTCTACGAGGACGAGGCTTTTTATGAAGCATGCGATGAAAATGGAATCCTCGTCTGGCAGGATTTCATGTTCGCCTGCGCCTCTTACCCGGAGTACAAGGAGTTCCTGAAGGAAGTTGAGGATGAGGCGAAGGAAAACGTCCTTCGTATATCAAATCATCCATGCACTGCTCTGTTTTGCGGAAATAACGAATCGGAATGGATATGGCGAACGAAGACGGGGCGGCCGGTCGATGAGATGCCGGGGGCAGTCATATTCAAGAAAAAGCTGCGTGATATCGTCCAAAATATCGCTCCAGAAATTCCTTATTGGCGTTCGTCGCCGTTCGGCGGCGAGAATCCCGACAGCCAATCGGAGGGCAACCACCATCAATGGGAGGTCTGGAGCGCTTTCAAACCTCCCGTCGAGTATACCAAGAACACGGCCAGGTTCGTAACCGAGTTCGGTTTCCAGGCTCCTCCCTCGCTCGCAACAATCAGGGAGTTCACCGAACCGGAAGACCGCGATATGCAGAGTGAGATAATGAGACTGCATAACAAGCAGGTCGAGGGGACCGAGCGACTTTTCAGATTTCTGGCCGGCGAGGTGAAAATAGGAAAGAGTTTCGATGATGTAGTACTGCAGATGCAGCTTGTCCAGGCAAAGGCGATCAAAACCGGCGTCGAACATTGGAGAACAAGGAAATGGGACACGGCTGGGACGATTTACTGGCAATTGAATGATTGCTGGCCGGTCTCAAGCTGGTCGGCCATAGACTATCGAAATCGCCCAAAGGCACTGTATTATTGGACGAAGACGTTTTTCAAGCCCGTCAAGCTGATAATCACTGAAGAGAATGGCAACGCGCACGTATTTCTGGCGAATGATTCAATGACGCCAATAGACGGCTTCATCGAAGTGACAGTTTCCGACTTGTCGGGCGAAGGAACGGAAGAGTCCGGTAAGAAAGTCCGGATAGCCGGGAACTCCGTGAAGAAATTATTGTCGATACCGATTTCCGGCCTGCGGAAGGATGAAGTTTTTATAAATGCGAGGTTACTGGATCCGTCAGGTGATATTCTTCTCGACGAAGAGCAGCACGTGTGCGTTCCCTGGCTGGATTTCAATTTTGAGAACCCGAACGTCGGGATTGAAGTCTCAACCGACGGAAAAAGGCGGTTAATCTGGCTCAAGACTGATCGTTTCGTACAAGGTGTCTACCTGCCGATAGGGGAGAGGGTTGGACAGCTCTCCGACAATTTCTTCTCGCTCGTGCCCGGTATCGACAAGATCGTCACATACGAAGGGAGTGATTTCCCTGAGGATTTCCGTCCTTGGTTTCCCCTCCTCAGTCGTTGAGTTCAATTTGACTTTTGAGGCGGTCACTTTGGTTGCCGATTGGAAGACAGGTCCTTTCAAAAAAGTTGCTTCTCCTTAAGGTCGCCCCGCCCTGGCTCCCTGTAGTCGGGGCGGGTTCGGATTTTGCCGGACAATGCTTAGCCGGTAAACCCGTAACAGCCAAGCGTTTGTCTTGTGCCTCGTACGGCCACACATTGGAAATAGGGCGCGGTTTCTATAATTTTAGCCGGAGGGGCCAATAATGAGACTTCAGGAACTTGCAAACAAGCTTGACGAAGAATTTGACTTTCCGAACAGCTCGGAAAATCTTCTCGAGTGGGCGATTTCGGAAGACAACGAACGATTTATAGAATCGGGTTTCCTCGCGCGCAAGACGGGATTGATGACTCTTAACTCGGGTGAGATTGAGAAAGTCTACACGGCGGTTTTCGTATCGGAGAATGTCGTCAATAGCGTCGCCGAAGAAAGCAAGTGTCTGATCATCACTCATCACAATTTCGATTACCACGAAGATGAGAGGGGATTGGTTCCAATTAAAGCTCAGCTCTTCAGGAAGCTCAAAGAGACGGGCAATTCCATCTATGTTGCTCACGCTCCACTGGATACTCATGAAGTTTATGGTACATCGATCTCACTTTCGGAATTGTGCGGGGTCAAGGTTGAGAAGTTGTTTTTCGACTACTTTGGCTCGCCGGTAGGAGTGATAGGGCATATCGATCCGCGCGACCTGAAGGTGTTTGCCGAACATGTGAAGCGTTGCCTTGCCCGACCTTACGTTACCGTGGTCGCTTGCAGTAACGTTGTCGAGGAAGTAGCTGTGGTTGCCGGCAGCGGTGATCTGCCTGAGCTATTGCAGGAGGTCTACGATTCCGGTTGTGACACTTTGCTGACCGGCACCGTTGAGCATCGATGGTCTGACCCGTTCGTTCAGGAAGGGAACAGGAAGTTCCATGAATTGAACAGGACACTCAGACTCAACCTGATCGGGGGAACGCACTTTGCCACTGAACGTCCGGCGATGATAAAAGTCACCGAATTGATCCGTTGCTACGGGGTTGATTGCAGTTATTGCGAGGATCAGGAGCTCCTGAACGCGGTTTGATCACCGAAAGAGTGAATCAGAAGCGGCTCGCGCGGCGACCCTCACACGTGCCAGTTTGCAGAGATGCATCGAGAATTTTACCGTCAGAGAGTTCAAGTCATCGTGCCGATCGGGGAGCCAGGCTGGTCAATGACCGGCTTTTTTTATTGTGCGCCCGGCAGGGCGCATCCGCTTGAAGATGCAATCATGTCTGATTACAGGGCGTCAGCTTTTTTGTCGTCCTGTCATCTCGTTGCCCTTTGCTACCGTCGGGCTAAATCCTATCTGCAATCCCTTTGGAAGCTCATATTAATCCGCCGATTAAGCCTCGACGGATGGTCAATGTGCTGAAAACGTGATTCATCGATGCCTGTCCGGATTTCTGACTTAGCATTGGTACACAATATTGGGGAAGGCCGATCTCTTGGATCAAACCAAGAGCGTGCTGTCGATCAATGATGGGTAAGTGAATCTTGCGAGGGGGACTTCTTGTCGCGAACAAATTCGATCCGACTCGTCCCCCAGGTATATCATCCGATGGAGTTCTTAGATCGGATCTTGAGTGAATCAGAATTCGACCCCTACCTATGCGAGTTGCGGACAAGTAGAACTGCGCTCAAAATAAAACTGAAAAGCGCCACAAGGAGGAATATCTCCCGAGACACAAACAAATTTGGCCTACCTGAAGTCGCTCTTGACTTCAGCAGGCAGCGCTGACTATACTATCTTTTGGGATGCCGAAGGCAACACGCTATTTGCCGTTCAGGACGTTCGAGGAGAGGGTTCATCGCAGGAGCCCGGGATGAATCCGACTGTCAGAGAATGGTGCAGTACCTGTCGGATATCATCGAGACCGGCACGGACTCCTGTTCGATTTCGGTTCCCCTTGAAGAAGGGTTTCACACGAACCAAGCGTACTCAGACTAATCTTCATGGTTTTCAAACAGCTCAGTACAGCCAACACAAACTGAAAGGAGTCTGCGAATGGGCGCAAATCCAATTCTCGGTGTTCTGTTCCATTGGCTTGGAGGCTTTGCCTCCGGCAGTTTCTACGTGCCGTTCAAAGCTGTCAAGAAATGGTCTTGGGAAGTTTACTGGCTCCTGGGCGGTGTTTTCAGTTGGATATTAGCGCCGTGGGTCTTAGGATTTATACTAGTCCCTCACCTTGTTCAAGTCCTGGGTCAACAATCGTTCGGCGTTCTTGCGTGGACGTTCTTCTGGGGGATGATGTGGGGTTTCGGCGGTCTGACATACGGCCTCACGATGCGATACCTCGGGATGTCTTTAGGAACTGGTATCATTTTGGGGCTTACTGCTCTGTTCGGCACTTACGTGCCTCCAATATTTGACGGCACAATCGGGACTAAACTGCACACAATCCCGGGGCAGGTTATTCTCATAGGTTCGGTGTTCGCATTACTGGGTATAGCGATCACTGCCGCGGCTGGTTTGTCGAAAGAAAGAGAAATGGACGAGGAGCAGAAGCGCAAAGTAATCCAAGAATTTAATTTACGAAAAGGTATCCTTGTAGCGATATTTTCCGGCGTAATGAGCTCATGCTTTGCTTTCGGATTGGATTCAGCAGTGCCAATCTCTGCTACCGCCTTGCACTTTGGCGCTGATCCGATATGGACCGGCCTGCCGAAAATTATTGTGATTACCGCGGGCGGTTTTGTTACGAATTTGGTGTGGTGCTCATACCTCCTGATGAAGAATCGAACATTCGGTGAGTACTTCGGTCGCGTCGAGACAGCAGAAAAGAATGCCAACCCCGGCGGCGAAGGCCGGACGAACTCTCGCCGGACGCGTGTTCCGTTGCTCTGGAATTATCTCTTCAGTGCCATCGCGGGAACAACATGGTACTTCCAGTTTTTCTTCTATACGATGGGCGAGACGCAAATGGGAAAGTACAGGTTCTCAAGCTGGACCCTGCATATGGCGAGCATAATTATTTTTGGCTCTTTATGGGGGATTTTTCTGAAGGAATGGAAAGACACAAGCGCGCTTTCAAAATTTCTCCTTGGAGTTGCGCTGTTCACCCTTGTTGCGTCAACAATAATTGTCGGCTACGGCAACTTATTAGGATTACAACCCGGAGGACATTGACGATGCTCCGTGAATCACGACCCAATTCGGCGTTACTGCACTTCCTTTTGACTTGTTATTCTCTCTGGAGTGAGAGTGTTGGCTCCCAGTGCATCAGGACAGATGTCGGTACTCCATTCAAGGTGGAGAGACATCTGATGACGGCCTTTAAGCTTGCCGTATGCTTGACTCGAACAGGGATTTTGAGACACAAAAAGTTCGCGTCATCGTTCCGAACGGAGATCTCGGCCCGCCAGCCGTACGAATCTCCGACCTTACATTTTCAAGTCCTGCCTGGTCATAGTGATCACTATATTCCGCATCTTGTAAAGACGATTCTCTGATTTGACCGCGGTATGAGGGTTTGCGGAGGAGGCGGGGTTTGCCAATGCCTCGTCGGATTAGTAACTTAGCGTTGCTTCAAAGAACGAACGGTGCAAGTCGTGTATATCGCCTTGTCCCATCAGCTTATGAACCTGACATACTAGGACCAAAAGGAAGGATTTTTGGATGAACTCAAAAGAGCGAGTATTAAGGGCCTTCAAAAAGAAACAAGGGCTTCCGGACAGGGTTCCAATACAATTCGACTTGTGCAGACAGCTTACGGAACAGTTCGGTCGCGAAATGGGAATAGAGCCTGACTTTGCCCTTTCGTACTATGAGGATCTGACATACAGAATCTCTGCAAATGAGATTCGCACCAAAATGGGGAGCGACGTCGTGGTTGTCGGCGGAACTGTTGCGAGAGATTTCTCGCCTCAAATTGTCCACGATGATATTACGACAAATGAGTTCGGTATGCACATGAAACCCAGTCCCCTTTATGTTGAAGTGACCAAATGCCCGCTGGATGATGTGGAAACGGTCAGTCAAATAGACGAGTACCCATTTCCCGATCCCTACGCCCCGGGAAGATTTGACATAGCCAAAAGGGATATAAAGAAGTATGGCAATGATTTTTTTGTCATTGGAGATGTGGAGATCACGATTTTCGAATTGGCGTGGCATCTTACCGGGTTGGAGAAATATCTCCTGGCAATGATCGGGCCGGAGCCCTGGGTGGATAGGTTGAATGATCGCGTTGAGGAATGGAGCACAGCCCTTGCATTACAACTGGTACGAGCCGGCGTAGATGCCATTTGGCTCGGTGAGGATTTAGGGAGCCAAACTTCCACACTTATCTCACCAAAGATGTGGAGAAACATGTTCAAGTGGCGCCACAAGAGGTTGATAGAAGAGCTGAAACAGGAGAATCCCGATCTGATCGTTATCATGCATTCTGATGGCGCTGTGGCTCCGCTTATCGACGATTTCATAGAGATCGGAGTTGACGTATTCAATCCCGTTCAGCCGAATGTTTCGGGTTCGGATCCTAAGGAACTCAAAGACAAATTCGGCGATAGGATCTGTTTCTTCGGAGGAATTGACCAGCAGGAACTGCTCCCAAGCGGCAACATCAAAGAATTACGTGATGAAATAATGAAAAGGATAAACATATTCGGAAAGGATAGGGGATACTTATTGGCACCGGCACACATTATTCAGACAGATGTCTCAACGGAGACTGTGAAAGAAATGATTAAGGCGGCAATAGAGTTCGGAGGCTATTAGCAGCCATAAATTCCGGTGCGCGTTTCCGGTCCAGTCGGCTCTCTTCAAAGCTGACTGGTGCTGTGTAACCCGTGTCCGGCAAGGCTTCACAATTTGAGCCCGTCGGTTTCCTCAATCCATGTGAAATGTCTCTTCCAATGGGATCGAGACGGGTGATAAGTCGGGGTTGGTTTCCATTATATCGGACATGTGCTTCCACCACTTTTGAACCACTGGATTGTCGCCCAGGTCCTGAGCGGACTTATCAGATTCCAGCTTCTGAATGGCGAACAGAGTATTGCTTTCGCTGTCCAGAAAGATTGTGTAATCTCTGACTCCTTCCGATGTCAGCAGGGCCCTAAGCTCGGGCCAGATAGCGTTGTGCCTGCGGATGTATTCTTCCTTGCATCCCGGTTTCAATTTCATTTTAAAGGCAAATCTCTTCATACTACGGTGACCTCCGTTAAGTTAGAAACGTGTCCGGTAATTGCATCGAATGGCCGGCAGCAGCCGGAGTCGTCGGCGTTATTTGTTCACGATCAGATGTGCCGCTCGCCAGAGCTGCGGTGTCCTTTTCAAGTGTAATTCTGCGATTTGTCTGAGTTGTCAAATCATCGCCGTCGCACCTGCTTGCTTCATTCCCGGCGTCTTCTGCCATATTCACGATTATTCTCTCCATGAGTCGAGTGGTCAACCTTTCCTTCCTAACCCAATCTAATTCATCCCATGATTTCTACCTTCATCTCGCCCACCAAGCTCTGCAGTCCAAGAGCTTGAAAAGTTTGAGCCATGGTTCTGATCCCGGAGCTGGCCGTTCAGGAACCGGCTCTTCTTTAGTTTGACTGGATCTGAAGTCTAAGACTTGATGGGATTAGAGTCACATTGCATCAGTACATAACATGAGGCAGATCAAAATCAGCAGGAGCCGCCCACAATCATTTTCCCAACACACGATTTATAGAAGTCAAAATCTCGTCCAGATCGTATGGCTTGCTGACAAAATCAGATGCGCCCAACCGCATCGATTGGATTGCGTTTTCCAGGTCGTGGTAAACGGTCACCATGATTACTTTAGTCTCAGGGGCTTCTGACTTCACAAACTTAAGCACTTCAAAACCGCCAACCTTCGGCATCTTGATGTCCAACAGTATTACGTCAAACCTATCGCCTTGTTGGCTCTTCGAGCGAATCAACTCGATCGCTTCGTCTCCGTCGCCCACGCTCTGGACTTCGAATTCTTCTGCCTCCAACTCGCTTGACAAGAGAAACCTTAGGGCGTCCTCGTCGTCAACTATTAGAATTTGAGGTTTGGACATCAGGATTTCTCACCTCCAGACTTAGCCACAGAAACACATTTTCTTCTTAACCTTGCGTGACGAAATGTGAATCTAGTCTTACGACATGCCCTTCGCCACCCTGACATTTTGATCTCTTCCTTGTTGTTCGCGCTTTACGCTCACTCTGAAATATCCGTCGTCAGTCTCTCTGATCGGATTATGATTTCAAGTGGCGACCGTGACTTACTTATATCGAACTGAACTCGGGTTTTGCAGCCGATGCAACGCTCCTACCGCAATCAAATTGCGTATTTCGCTGAAAAGAGTCAAGCATCCGCATGAAAGAAATTTACAAGGAACAAATGAGGCCTGTTTCTGTCCAGAAGGCATCAGCTCTTTGACCTGTGATTTCGCGCCTGATTTGCCCCCAAAGCCAGTCCGGTTAAACGTTGATAGATTGCCTTTTGTCTCCGGAGTGAGAGTACAGGTACTTAGTGCACCATGGTAGGTGTCGGCAATCTACTAACGATCAAAACACCCGGATAACCACCTTTCCCCTCGTCATTCTCGAGATTTGAAGCGGGATTCTAGTGCTTAAAAAGTTCGAGTCGTCGCTCCGATTGGGGAGCAAACGACGCCCGGTGTATTGCCGGGCATTTTTTGAGTATCGGGCGTGTCTGAGTGGTATAACCGTCTCGGGGATGAAACGACGATTGACAAGGTAAGAGGCGAGATGTAGAAACTGCCTGTGCCGGAGCTGCAGACGCTAGACTATGCGATAGATGGGTATGAGTGGGCAATGCGCGGACTAATACTGATTGGGGGGAGTCGCGGAAAGGACCGGGTGTGCTCATTAAGGAAATAGCGGAATCACCAGCGTTTCGCTGGTCCACGAAAGGGGCCCTTCAATCTCTCAGCCTTTGAATTACGCTATCGACATCGGAGTACACTTCACTTGCCCGTATCAGACTGAACCAGGGCCGCTGAATACCCACGGCAGCCACGAATCGGGGGACTCACCTGGAGGTTTAGTTTTGACTACGCGGGTTTTCTTCGGTCGCGAAGCCTTTCAGCACTTCCCTTACAGTGACGTCTGACTTTTCGGCTGACTGTAGTGGGTCAACAGATCGTTACCAGGTTTTGGGAGTATGTTTTGTTGACGGATGAGATTTAAGGAATATCTATCTAGTATCATCACCGGGAAGTTGGCAAAGTTTTCAGGTAGATTCAAATGCAGTTGTCTGAGTTTTCGGATGGGTTGGAGTCCATCCATTCTGTAACCGAAGTGAGCGCGTTGAACGTTGTAGTAGGACTGCCATTGCTGAGCTCTTTGGAGTAGATCACGTTCAGAGTTCAGACGTGGGATGATGGGAATGTAGAACTCTTCATCATCGGTTCGGTGACTGCGTTCGACTCTGCCCTGGTATCCTTTTCGTCCTTTGGGTGCACGGCCGAGTATAGCATTGAAAGGCTTGTACCATTTCTCGTTGAGTAGGTGCAATCTGTGGTAGTTGCTGCCGCCGAACTCATTTCCCCAGTCCTCCTGCCAGAAGACTTCTGTGGTTATCCCCCAGGCCCTTATCCAGGCCATGACAAGGGCGACGAACAGAGTACCGTTCATCTGGTTGAGATGGTAGCTGTAGGCCAAGAACCTCAAGCGGGAGGTCGATTCAAGGAAGGTCCATTGATACCTGGGCAGCTTGAGGTTCCAATACCTGGTGTAGTTATCGGTTCCAATCCCTGATTTATCAAGGACATCCTTGGTGTCGACCTGGGCGAGAGTAAAGGGCTCTTTTGTTTCCCAGGCCCAGTGGGCCGGGTAGAAAACCTTGCGACGCTTCTTGTCTTTCTTTATCCCATTCTGACGGAAAATGTTTCTCACGGTCCACGGATTGAGCTGCAAAGCGTTGGATATTCTCTTCCTTCCCCAACTGGTCTTCTTTCTCAGTGACATCACCTTCTGTTGAACATCGTCGGATGTTCGGCTTGGACTGTTATTTGGCCTCCGAGATTTGTCCTTCAGTCCGGCGTCACCGGCCTCATCGAAACGCCGTACCCATTTTCTCACCACGTTCCTGCTCGTCCCGCATCTTCGTGCCGTCTCCGAAATGCTCTTTGTCTTCCGGTACAGATCCACAACCTTTTTCCTCGCGAGCTCTCTTGCCTTCATCTCGCCCGCCTCGTATAATTCTCCATAGGATACCATATCCTTGGGCTCCTCTGTTTATTCGGTTTGGCACTCAACTTTAGCAGAGGAGCTCCTATCATTGCAAGTAGCCAATTGAATCTCTTTTTCGCCATCTTTGCCCTAGGGCAAAGATGTTTACCTCCATCTCTCCTCTTCCCCTGGTAACGATGTCTTGACACGTTTACTTGACCCACTTGAAACACCTTTCGTTTTCGTGTAACTTAACGACAAACTGGTTCCCGAGGTGTCGCGTGGCGGGGGACAAGTGTTGCATTGTTGTCTGTCATGTTAAGGAGGTATCATGTTCTGGATTAAGTTCGTCACTAATTTTCTCAAGATCCTAAGAGCGGGGCAGACGCCAAAGCAAATCGCGGGCGCGTTTGCTCTCGGAGCCATCGTCGGCTTATCGCCGTCGCTTACGCTCCAGGGGGTAATCATCTGGCTCATTATATTCGTGCTCGACGTGAATCTGACGTCGGCATTCTTTGCGTTCGGCACCTTCGCTCTTATTGCCTACATATTCGATCCCGTCTTCCACAGTTTCGGCTACTTCCTGCTGGTTAACTTCACGGCACTGCATGGATTCTGGACCTATCTGTACAACGCGCCGCTTGCTCCATTGACCAGGTTCAATAATACGGTCGTCCTGGGAAGCTTTGTTTCCGGAGTTATTCTTTTCATCCCGATCTATTTTGCTATGAAGCATTTTGTTATCGCCTACCGTACTCACATCCACGCGAAGGTCGAGAAATGGAAGATATACCAGATACTCAACAGGTCCTCACTCATCAAATGGTACCAGAGGGTCCGGAGTCTAGGAGTATAGCCATGAGAAAAAAGTTTGTCTATTTCGCGCTTATCCCTACGGTCATTCTGCTCATCGTGATTTATTTGTTCATCGACAGCTGGGTGACGTCGGGATTGGAATCCGCCGGGGAGGCAATGACCGGCGCGAAAGTGGAGATCCAACATCTTTC
>VFSW01014062.1_pt1 | contig 11080 bp, 15 predicted proteins | sample 5358111 | NCBI WGS metagenome assembly VFSW01 (sample SAMN11554181, study PRJNA540505) | mine drainage metagenome | isolation source: sediment from site ElyBrook_90M | place: USA: Ely Copper Mine, Vershire, VT | collected 2017
CACACGAATACATGTCTTGCCGGTTTCGCCATGATCTAAGCTCCCGCCGCCAAAGGTGAATGCGTATGGCACTGTTTCGGGCAAACGCGCGAACAGGAACCGCAGCCGATGCAATCCAGCATATTGGCAAGCGTCATCACCATGCTGTTGTCTTCGTCTTCGTCGTAATTCTCGTCATCCTCGCCGCGCTCGACCAGTTCGAACACTTTGCGCGGACACACCTTGTAACAACGGCCGCAGCCGATGCAGTTGGCCGCATTCAGCGCGGTGACAAAAGTGGGTTCGTAAGGCGTACCGCCTCGGGTGATTCCGGTGATGTTGGACATATCTCTTTCCTTTATCCCTGTGCTTCTTTCTGTGCTGCCGCCAATTTCGCGTTTGCTGTTGCCCACGCCTGGCAAGCGTCGTAAGTCGATTGTGCGATGCCGGGGATCTGCTCGTACCCGGCAGGCAACTTGTCCTCGACCAGATCGTGCAACTGCGAAGCCCATTCGCTGGAGATGCGCTTGAGCCGCTTCACTTCCTTGTCGAGTGCTTTCAGTTCTTCTTCAGTCATGTTTACTCCTTCGGAGAGGAATTTGGAATTTGGATTTGGGATCTGGTAAAAACACCTGGATCGCATTTCCTAATTCCCAAATCCCAATTCCTGAATCCTGCTTCAAAGCCCCGCCACTTCCGGATACTTGCCAATGATCTCCAGCGCCACGGATAACAGCTTGTCGCCTTCATCCTTCATCTTGGACAGGCTTTCGTAACCATAGCGGTGTACGTCGCGCAGGGTACGGTCCATCACCACCAGTTTGCCCACGGTGATCAATGCACGTCCAAAGCCTTCATGTGTGATGTTGATGCTGGGCACCGCCATCAGGCCGCATTCCTTTTCGATCAGGGATGAGACTGCGTTGTAAAAAGCCTTGATGCGCGACAGCATGATCTCGTCCGGATCGCCGATCACCGGGATCGCACGGCGCTGTTCCTTGGTCACTACATAAGGCGCCAGGATGCGGTCGGCGGGCCAGCCGTCGTAAGTGCCATAGCTGTCGATGGCGCGCATCTGCTTGACCATCTCCTTGATGAAATCGGTGGTCAACAACGGGTCCTGTTCTACTGCCTGATTCATGGTGTTTCTCCTTCGGTTGAATGATTACTCTTTACGATTCGCGTACATATGCGGTACCCAACCGGACAGCCGCCCCAACAACAATCCCGCCGCAACGCCCAAAGCTGCGCCCAGCACTGCTCCAATGTCGCCCATATCCAGAGATGCTCCGACACCCGCACCGACCAGCGCCAGCACACTGGGCAACAGGTATGCCAGCAGTCCCGACTTGAGCATGTCGCCCTCGCTCATGCTCAACTGCAGCTCATCACCGGCACGCACATTTGAATCGCAATGCACTTCGATCGCCTTGCGGTTGCCGGAAAAATATTTCCCCAACCCGGACACGCCGCACGCACTGCGCGACTTGCAACCGCCGCAACCGGACTCGTTGCTCGGCTCGACGAGTATCGTGCCGTTGTCTGTTGACACCACGCGTGCAGTCGTCTCTATCATTCCTGCCATTCCTCGTCTTCGGCAAAGCGCCCGGCACGCGACTGTTTTTTGAGATGCTTCGCAAGCCATACGGGCGGGTCGTTGGCCAGGTTCTTTTGCAATCCCGCCAACAACTCATCAATCAGCGTACCCTCGTCCACGCGCATCGGCTGGATGCCCTTGGCCAGCAATTGCTGGATGGCCGAAGCGCCTGCTGCATTGCAGTACACCGCCGCGCAATCGCCCAACAGTTCGACCTTGGCGGCAAGCTTGCCTTCATGCCCGTCCATCGCAGTCTCCATGAACTCGGCCACTTCGATCATGCGTGTCGAACTCGCATCGAGCTCATAGATCGCAAACGCTTCGGCTGCGCCGAAGTGTTGATTGACCGCACGGCGATCACTGCTTGCAAAAGCGATCTTTACCGTCATGTCTGCCTCCTCAATGGGTGTGACCAGTCGCAGGTGTCGCACGACACTCTCCTGTCCGCTGGGAATAAATTGAGACATAGGGTTCCGTCTCGTGATGCCCGTGTTCCATCACCATGTTGGCCAGATCGAACAAGGCCTGACGCGTGCCGCGATAACCGACCCAAAGCCGCTGGTAGCCGCCGATCAGGTCGTATAGAGGAAAACCGGCACGCAGCAGCGGAATACCCAAGCGTCGCGCGCTTTCAGCCGCATGCGAATTGCCGATGATGAGTTGCGCGCCGTTTTTCTTTGCCGCGTTCTCCATATCTTCCAGGTCGCCTATCGCGACTTGCGCCGCAGCGACTTCCTGCAAGATGTTGGCGCGTGCGGGTGCCACGGCGGCAACCACCTCACAACCCATCTCCGTCACCAGCTTGGCGAATCCATACAGCAGATCGGGATCACCGGCGATGGCCACGCGCGCGAAACCCAGCATGAAATGACTGTCCACCATCGCGTCCTGCAACTGTGCACGCTGGCGTTCTATCTTCTCCGGCACGGGCTTGCCGCTGATCCCGGCCAGCGCCGCGACGAAGCCATCCACCGCATCCAGCCCCATCAGGCTATTGAAGCGGTAGTCCGGCACCCCGGTTTGTTCCTTGAGGAAATCGGCCGCCTCGAACAGCGAATTGCCCAGCACCAGCGTGGCGATGGATTCGCCCATGCAGGAAATATCCGACACCGGAGTGCCCCCAACCGTCAACGGGCTGCTTTCCATTTCGGTGAGATGCCCGTCGAACGAATCGGCGATGTCCGGCAATACCAATGGGCGCAGGCCGAATGCCTCGATCAATTCTTTAACGTGTTCTATGTCGCCTGGAGTAAGGAAGGATCCCGCAAGTACGTTAACTTGCTTCTTGCGATTACCCGCAACCGCACTCTGCTTCACCATGACTTCAAGCGTGGCCTTTACCGCCAGCGCATATCCGCTTTCCATACAGCCGGTGAAATCCGGCGTATTCACCGGCACGATGGGGATATGCGCGAACTCGGGATTCGCCGCATAAAAATCCTTCACCAAACGTTTGATGTCCGTGCCCTGAGTCTCGGACAAGCCAGTGGTTGGCAAGCCTATCAGCGCCGGTTTGCTTTTCTCGCACACGGCCTTCAATCCGAGCAGCACGTTCTCGTCCGCGTTCATCACCGTGGACACCTGATCCATCGCCGTGGTCTGCAACGGCACCGGCTCGCGGAAATGACGCACGAAATACACCTTGCCAAATGCCGTGCAGCCTTGTGAACCGTGCATCATCGGGATGGCTTTGTTGATGCCGAGGAAGGCGAGCGACGCACCGACCGGCTGGCTGGCCTTGAGCGGATTCACCGCGAGTGCTTTGTTGCGTTTCAGTATCTCGGCCATGTCATGCTCCCGTCATTCCGGGGTAGGCCGGAATCCAGCAAAAACGAATAGACGTAGGGTGGGCACGCTTCTGTGCCCACGCGGGACAGCAATCGAGAAACGCGTGGGCACAAAAAATGTGCCCACTCTACACATGCCAAAATTATTTCGCACATCATCACTGAGCATTGTTTAATCCGCCCACACTTCGACAAGCTCAGTGCGAACGGATTAAACAAATCACGATCAGTTCTCATGTTCACGCCCCCAACTCCACACCCGGTACCGAAGTTTTCGCCCACGGCGCCGGTTTGCGCACCGATTCCCACACCGGGCTCTGCAGGGTCAGCGCGAGCTGCCGCGCAAGTTCGATCATGCCGCTGTAACCTTCGTAGCCGAATTCGCGTTCCTGGTTGATGTCCAAAAATGGAATGCGCGCCTTCAATGCGGTATACATATTGCGTCCGCCCGCGATGAGGATGTCGGCCTGGTATTCCTTTACCGCACCGAGCAGCGCCTTGGGGCTGCCGTCGGTGATCATCTTGGTCTTCTCGCCCATGATCTCGCGGATGCGTTCCTTGTCTTCTTCGGTGGATTTGTTGGTGCCCGTGGCGACCACTTCCATGCCCAGGTCCTGCAGGGCGGAAACGATGGACCACGACTTCACGCCGCCGGTATAGAGCAGCACGCGTTTGCCGCGCAGCTTCTCGCGCCAGGGATCGAGTGCGGCATTGATCTTCGCTTCCTCGCGTACGATCAACGCTTCGGTGCGTTCGGTCAGCGAAGGGTCGTTGAGCAGGCGCGCGAAATCGCGGAACGCCTGCGAGGTATCGGTCACGCCGTAGAAGCTGCCTTCGAAGAACGGGATCTTGTATTCGGTCTGCAGTTTGCGCGCGACATTGAGCAGTGCCTTGGCGCACACCACCATGCTGGTTTCGGCGCGATGCATGGTCTGCACATCGTGGAAACGCGCGTCGCCGGACAAGGTACACAGGATGCGCAAACCAAGCTCGTCGAACATAGGCAACACATTCCAGAACTCGCCCGCGATGTTGTATTCGCCGATCAGGTTCACGTCGTGCACGGTGATGCCGGGACGTTGCTGTTCGGGCGGCACCGGCAAGGGTTCTGCCGTACCCACCACGTACTTGAACATGGAATCGCCCGCGATGCGGTTGCCGAGATTCTTGGTGCCGTAGAAACCGGCACAGTCTACTGGCACCACCGGCACGCCGCATTTTTCCGCCGCGGCCTTGCACACCGCGCCGATGTCGTCGCCGGTCAGCGCTGGTACACAGGTGTTGTAAACGAAAACCGCTTTGGGCGAATAGCTGTCCACCGCCTGCTTGATGGCATGGAACAGGCGCTTCTCGCTGCGCCCCATGATGACATCCTGCTCGGTGAGGTCGGTGGTCATGCCGATGCGGTACAGCGTCGGGCCGGAAGAACGAGTGCCGCGGTTGTCCCAGGAACTGCCCGCACAGGCGATAGGGCCGTGCACGATATGCGCCACATCCGCGATCGGCAGCAGGGCGATCTGCGCACCGTCGAAGGAACAGCCACCCGCCGTCGCACCCGGCTTGGGTCGCGCGCAGCCCGACTTCGACTTGGTATTATGTGTGCACGCCGGTTCGTTCAGCAGTTCGGCGATATCCTTGGCTTGCATGGCATTCACTCACGAGTAATGACACCCTCGTATTCGCAAATGCCGTGCCAAGGACAGCAGATTGATTTCAATGGGGTTTATCAGGGAATGTCTTGTAGCAAACCCGACAAGACCAACAAAATACCAAAAACGCCCGGATGAACCCACGCTCGATAACTGGTAGCATAAAAACATAGCCGGGACTTGTTCCTTGCTTCGACGCCTCGACCAAATGAAATACATGCAACGCTTCATGCACAACACTACAACGCTTATTTATCCTCTCATGCTGCCATTTCAAGGCCGGGGGTGCGCATGACAACCTCCCTGCCCTGTGTGCTGCACGCATGGACTGCGTATGAAAGCGAATTGCGCAATTACCTCAGGCATCGTTCCAAAGATGCGCATCAGGCCGACGATCTGTTGCAGGAGGTGTTCGTCAAGGCGATGCAACAGGGCAAGCAGTTCTGCCTGCTCGAAAATTCCCGTGCCTGGCTGTTTCAAGTGGCCCGCAATGCGCTGGTCGATCAATTCCGGCTGGGGCGCGATGTCATCGAATTGCCGGAAGACCTGCCGCAACCCGAACCGTCACGCGAACCGATCCAGGCACTCAGTGCCTGCGTGGCTCGCGTGCTGACGGAACTCACCCCGGAAGACCGCGACATCATCGAAAAATGCGATCTCGAAGGTGTGAAGCAAAAAGACTACGCAGCCACACAGCAATTATCTCTCCCGGCCGTCAAATCGCGGCTGTTGCGCGCCCGGGAACGGATGCGCGCCCGCATGAGTACGGCCTGCCAGGTTCGTTTCGATGAACAAGGGCGAGTACTGGGCCACGTTCCACGCTGATCGCTTAGCAGCCGCAGCCCGATAAAAAAGGGTATCCGTAATCTGTGGTTGAGTTTGGTCAAGCGGGACGTCACATATACCAAGCTGAACGACCGGCATTGATTGCGCAACGGACATCGGCGAGTAAAATGTTCGACATCCCGCAGTCGGCAAAGAACGGCCGTTCGAGGGCGTCCTCTAATTATGAGTTTTAGCACCGAAAAAGGGGCAGTATGAAGCGAATCGCGTGGGTAGTACTTGGATGGATATTGTTGATGCCATCAGTGCAAGCTGATGTTCAAAGATTCACGGTTGTTGGTAATGGAGTCATCTTTGCACTTCCTGAGCCGACTGGTTGGAAGATGGATACCGAGAGTGCTAAGAATAACAACCTCCCTGTTGTGTACTATCCTACGGGACAAACATGGTCTAACGCACCAGCAGTGATGTATGTAAATTCATCTATAAATGACTGTCACACAGCCTTCGAAAAATTCATCAGTAACGATCTAGCCGAATTCAAAAGCAATAACCCAAAAATCGTCATCAAAGAAGGCGGGACAATGACGGTTGATGGGAAGAAGGTGATCATCAAACTCTTCAGCGGTGACAAATATGGAAATAGTGAGGCCGTTGCTTACTTAGACAATACTGATGGAGCTTTCATAACTATTACGCTTACTTCTCGGACTCGACCTTTATTTGATGATGCGCTTCCAGTATTCGATGAGTTGGTTGCAAACTTTCAATTCGTTGGTAATGCAGTCACTTGTAACCGCAAATTACCCTCATTTGCAGAACGAGTAGCACTCGCTAAAAGAGCCGAACAACAAAAAGCAATTGGTAGTTATCTCTACAAAGAGATGTTTCCAGCTATCGGTTCAAATATGTCTGAATTGATGAAAAGTTGCCTCGCAAAGGCGAACGCTAGCGTTGATAAATTTACCATTGTGGCTGATGTAAAGGAGCCTGGGCAATTCGATGGAATTGACTTCCAACCGAGAACAAACACGGCAAGCTGTTTCGCAAATGGGCTAGCTTCGTTAAAGTTGCCAAACACAAAACTCTGCCAATGTGGCTCAATACCAGTTGTATTGGATATGACAATAACGCCTTAGTCCGATATCGAGCGAGCAGCAGACGTTGGCGTAAATGAAGGAAGTCAGGCCGAGTTCGGCCACTAACCGCCGTTCGTAGCGTTTCTCTATAGCAGTCATTCCTCGTGTAAATCGCTGGCAGTATCTAGACCGTTTGGCATATTGTTCTTTAACTGGCTGTCAGGTAGTGTGCGCCGCAATCAACTCACTAAACCGAAAGTTGAATAATGCTGAGATTATTGTTGCTTACTGTCTTTCTTTTACTCATTGGGCCGGCTTATTCAAGCGAGCCAACCGCCATACAAAAACCGAGCTTTAAATTGGATGGGCGCTCTGCAGCAGATTTGTCCGCCGATTGGTGGAAATGGGCAATGTCCAGTCCTGATGAAATTAATCCGGTGCGCGATAATTCGGGAGCTCACTGCGATACTGGCCAGCGCGGGAATGTGTGGTTTCTTGCTGGAGGATTTGGAACGAATTTGATAAGGCGAAGCTGCTCCATTCCTGAAGGAAAATACATCTTTTTTCCTATTATTAATATGTCCTATTGGCCACGGGAAGAGAACAACGGTTACACGTGCAAACAGGCCATAAAGAATGCAGCGGTCAACAACGAGACGGCAATCGACTTATTTGTGGAATTAGATGGCGTAGTAGTCAAAGAACCAAAGAAATACAGGGCTAGAACGACGAAGTGTTTTGATATATATGATTGGATACCAACGTCAGAAAAGCCATATAACGCATATCCTTCAGCATCAGATGGCTACTGGATTCTGCTCAGCCCATTAGCCGTTGGGAAACACACGATTAGGTTTGGCGGCCAATACAACAACACGACATCCGCTTATGGGCACAATCTGCAAGACATCGAGTACGTGATTACGGTCAAATGAATATAACAAAAGGGAAAACAGAATGAAGACACAAATTTCACGTTTGTCGCCTCATCAGAACGGCAAGGTATTTGGAGTTCTCATGGCACTGAGCTCGTTGATCTTCATAATCCCTATGTCGATTGCATTCTCCTTCATGCCGCCAGGTATGGATGCTCATGGCAATCAAATGCATCAGATGCCAACAGCATTCTTTTTGATCTTACCGGTTATCTATCTTGTCCTGGGATACATAATGACGGCGATTAGCTGTTTGTTCTATAACTTCATGTTCAAGTTTATTGGTGGTATTGAATATGAGTCTGAAAATCGAGACGAATGACTGCAATTGGGCGAGGAAGAGACCTTCCTCTTAGCTTCGGCATATAGGCCCGAATCGGCCACTTTCTGACATTCGCAAATTTTGTGATCCCATCAATGAATAAAACGAGTACCAATAGCACAGCACAAGCTGGATCAGAAAATACTGTATGGCGTTATATGAGTTTTTCCAAATTTGTTTGGACAATTCAGAACAAATGCTTGTGGCTATCTCGCGCTGATTTATTAGGTGATCCTTGGGAAATTAGTCTTTCTGGGGAGCAGTTACAGCTTGTAATGAATCGTCACCCAATTTCACTTGTAGGTGATCCGCCAAGAGAAAAAGCAATCGAAAGGGCTAATAGAATAGTAAATTCTTGGAGGAATACAACGTATATTAATTGTTGGAACATGTCGGAGCACGAATCTAACGCCTTGTGGCAAATCTATTGCAGAAATACTGATGGAGTTGTGCTTCAAACAAGTTTTGAAAAACTCAATTCAATAAAAGGCCCGCATTTATTGCTCCCAGTCACATATCCAATACCAGGAAGTAATAAACAAACGCCTACTCACACGGACCTTGTTTCCAAAAAACTGCCCATGTACGCGTATGAGAATGAAGTGCGAATCGTATACCTTGACAAGGATGATGAAATGCAAACTGCTAGAGGTGTGCAATTAAAATTCGATCTTGAGCAATACATCGAGACTATTAGAGTCCATCCACAGGCAGAGCCATCATTCTTTGAAACCGTCCGTTCAGTTGTTGAAACGTATGCACCAAATTTTAAAGGGCAAGTCATATGGTCAGATATGAAGTTAGGCCCTCCGTTTTAAGCTGACTATTTGACTGTAAATATGGATGCTATTGTTTTCAGCCCGTTACGAATGTCTCTCGGACAGCGAAATGCTCGTCAGATACCATGCGGAGGAAAGCAAATTACGCAATGCAAACTCATGGAGGTTCTTATGGTTGAAAATCCACCAAGTAGTGAAGAAATTCTCAAAAAATATCGGGCCGATCAACAGGCAATGGAACGTGCAGAAAAAGCCGCTATGAGCATGGAAGAGAAAATCAGCCTAATTGAAGAAAACCTAAGCAGCATAGACTCACGAATTAGATTTCTTGAAGAAATAGCTAGGGACATTAACTTGAACATTGGCAAGGCAACAGGAAAGCTGCATTTCATAATAGGTGGTTTATTTGGCATAGCTATAACGCTTTGGTGGAAGAGTTGATGCTACCCTCACGTTGACTGTCCGCTATCGGAAATCTTCTATGACCGCTTCGGGTTATCAAGAGTCATTCAAGCTCAGCACGCTTCATCGAATTGAACGTCTCAAATCTGGCGTAAAGCGGTCGTTGAGCAGCTCCACTTCAGGGTGGTCGATTTGAGATGCTCATCACAAACTGAATCAACCACCAAATACGATTTGATTGCAGCTTGAATTGTTATCCTAAAATTCATAATCAACTGCAAATTACTGATACCCTAAAAAATACCTGCATCCTTTTTCCGGTTCGTTCGTCTCCCCAGTCAGGAACACACTGAACCGGAGTAAACCGAATGCTTGCCCACACCCTGCCCCTGCCGCGCCGCAATCCGCGTGCTTTCCTGCTGATCGCCGCCGTGCTGTGGTTCATGCTCTACAAAACGCTGGAGCCGTTGTCGCACTGGCTGGTGGATGCCCTGCCCGTCGAGCGCGGCAGCCATCTGTATGATTCACTGCAATTTTTCCTGTACGACACACCCAAGGTATTGCTGTTGCTGGTCGGGGTGGTGATGGTCATGGGCATGATCAATTCCCATTTCACCCCGGAGCGCACCCGCGCCCTGCTGTCGGGGCGGCATGAAGGCATCGGCAATGTCATGGCAGCCACGCTGGGCATCGTCACCCCGTTCTGTTCCTGCTCCGCCGTGCCGCTGTTCATCGGCTTTGTACAGGCCGGCGTGCCGCTGGGCGTGACGTTCAGCTTCCTGATCTCCGCGCCCATGGTGAACGAGATCGCCCTTGCGCTGCTGTTCGGCCTGTTCGGATGGAAGATCGCCGCCTTGTATATGGGACTGGGCTTGTCGATCGCCATTGTCGCGGGCTTCATCATCGGCAAACTGAAGATGGAGCATCACCTGGAAGACTGGGTGCGCAACATGGCGCATACACAGGCAACGATCGGCGCGGATGCGCTGACCTTGCCGGACCGGATCGACGCCGGGTTCGCCAGCGTGCGCGAGATCGTCGGCAAGGTGTGGCTGTATGTGCTGGCCGGTATCGCCATCGGTGCAGGCATACACGGTTATGTGCCTGCCGACTTCATGGCGGGCTTCATGGGCAAGGAAGCCTGGTGGTCGGTGCCGCTTTCCGTATTGATCGGCGTACCGTTGTACAGCAACGCCGCAGGTATCATCCCCATCGTCGAGGCGCTGCTCGCCAAGGGCGCGGCATTGGGCACGGTGCTGGCGTTCATGATGAGCGTCATCGCGCTGTCGCTGCCGGAGATGGTCATCCTGCGCAAGGTGCTAAAGCCGCGCCTGATCGCCACCTTTGTCGGTGTGGTGGCGGTGGGTATCATGCTGGTCGGCTATGTGTTCAACGCGGTGGTGTGAAGATGTCTTACTGTGCCAATCCGCCTGATGATGCACCCGTGATCAGGTTGACGCTGGCGGGCACCGGCGAACCGTTGCTGCGCATGGAAAAACGCCTGTCCTGTGCGGCAGGCGGCGCGGGTATCCGGCTGGAGCTGGACATACGAAAGGATATCGACGCACTCGACCTTCCCGATGCAGAAACGCCGCTGGTATTGTATGAAGGAAAAATGATCTTCAGCGGATTGCCGCGTACGGAGGAAATCGAAACGTGGCTAAAGAATAAGATTTGAATATCCGACTGCGCTGCCCGGAATCCGGCGGCGTGTTTCATGCAAGAGAGATAGCAACATGAAAAACATCAAAGTCCTCGGCACCGGCTG
>VFSW01014063.1_pt1 | contig 11080 bp, 8 predicted proteins | sample 5358111 | NCBI WGS metagenome assembly VFSW01 (sample SAMN11554181, study PRJNA540505) | mine drainage metagenome | isolation source: sediment from site ElyBrook_90M | place: USA: Ely Copper Mine, Vershire, VT | collected 2017
CTGATTCTCGACGCACAGGCCATGATGGACCCGGACTTTGCCGGCAAGCTCTCGGCCGATGTCGCCGCCGCCGGAGAAGCCGGCGACGCCGACACCGGCTTCGCGTTCGGTGCTGCTTCCGGCGAGCCAGGCGATGCAATAAGCGAAAGCCCGGACGAGAAGGGTACGGGCTTTAGCCCGGACATGGATCAGCCGGCCTCGTCCGGGGATTCAGCCCCGGAGGGAAATGCGCCCGACACAGCCTTTCATTTCGGCGACCATCAGGCTCAGCTTTCGTTGCTCGACGCCAGCAGCTTTTCCCCCTTTTCCGCCGCGGTCAAGCGCCCGTTCCTGACCATGCCGAAAAAAGCGGAGGTGCCCCAGGTCCCGACTTCGGGACCTGGGAATGCAACTCCGCCCAATCCCGATTTTGAATCGGACGCCGAAGAAGTCGCCCCGGACGAACACCAACAGAAAAGCGGTTTTCGCGCCCCCGGTGACGCCGCCACGCTGCCCGAGCTGATTCGCTTTCTCATCGACCGCACCGGCTACATCAAAGCCCGGGAACCCGAAGGCTCGCCGGAGGCTTTCAGCCGCATTGAAAACCTCAAGGAGTTGGCCAACGCCGCCCACGACGCCGAGGCCCGCGGCGAGACCCTGGCCGAGTTTCTGGACCACGCCGCCCTGGCCTCGGACACTGACCAGTTCGACCCCGACGCCCGCGTCACCCTGATGACCCTGCACGCCGCCAAGGGGCTGGAGTTCCCGCTGGTCTTCCTCGCCGGGTTGGAAGAGGGGCTCTTCCCCCACTCGCGCACCCTGAACAACCCCGAGGAGCTGGAAGAAGAGCGCCGCCTCTGCTACGTGGGCATGACCCGCGCCATGAACACCCTGATCCTCACCCGCGCCCATTACCGCCGCCGCTACGGAAACGACGCCCCGGAGATGAGCGTTCCCTCGCGATTTCTGGAAGAAGTCCCCAGCCAGTTGGTGGAAAACCTCGGCGGACGCGGCGCGGCTCAGATTTCCGCGTGGTCCACGCCCGGCTATCCCAAGAGCTATGGCCGCCGTCCTGGCGCAGCCAGTGATTTTGCCGACCGGCACTACAACTACGAAGACGAAAATCAGGACGCCCCGCGCGCATTTGCCAGCCCCAAAGGCAGCAGCACGGCCTCCAAGCCTTTTGTCGCCTCCTGGATGACGGCCAGCGCCAAGCCCTCCCCACCCGATCAGGAACGCGATCCAAAAGCTGGAGGCGCGGATGAGCCAGCCGCGCCAGAGGGACACTCCATCGACAACATCGCCCGCTTCTTTGGAAGCAAGGCAGGGGAGGGGAAAGCGGGCCACGGCAAGCCCGGCTCTCTGCCTCGCCCCGCATCGTCCTTGGCGGCAATGTCCCAGCCCGCGGCCAAGAGCGCAGCCAACCTGAAAAAAGGTCAGCGCGTGCGTCACGCCAAGTACGGCGAAGGCACCGTGCTGATGCGCGAGGGCGACGGCGAAGACGCCAAACTGACGGTCATGTTTGTCCGCCATGGGATGAAAAAGCTGATGGAAAAGTTTGCCGGTTTGCAGAAAATATGACGCGGGCTTTTCTCTCCCTGTAAAAGTTGATAGCCGCCCTCTCGTCCTGGGGCGCACCGCTGGATGAAAGCTTGGCCTTTGCCCTCGCCGAAAACCCCGCCTGCAAACCAAACCACACTAAAAAACCACACTAAAAAAACGAGGAGCGCAAAATCGCGCCCCCCGTTTTGATGCAGATTGCATTAAGGAATCAAGCTGCTGTATTCATGCTCTGCTTGACTGTGACGGCCCTCGACTTCTTGATAAGAAAGCCGGCCAGCAGCAGCAGTCCGCTGCCCAGCAGCAGCAGCGAGGACGGCTCTGGCGTGGCCCCGACGTTGACGTCGTAACCAAGCGCGGCGCTGTTCGGATCGAATGATCCTGCGCCACCGGTGATGGGGTCATAGCCGAGCACCACAAGGCTGGCCCCGTCGAAGAAGAGGCCCAGTTGGTTGCCATTGCCGAACTGGAAGGCGAGCCCGGTCGTGTCAATCATAGGCGAACCGCCCGGAGTATAGAGATCGTCGAAATACAACCCGATGCTGCTCTCGCCGGCAGGGTAGAAGGTTGCCGGTGAACTGGCAGGAACCTCGGTCACTCCAGGGGCGGTGGTAGAGATCAGATTTCCCGTGCCGTACGTGTAGCGGGTAACGGCGCCGCCGTTGAGCGTAATGGTTCCGCTGTTGAGCAGATACACACCAGGAGATGTCAAGGTCCCAAAGAGATCGACCGAGCCGGTGATGCCAGTGCCGTTTGCGCCATTGACATCACCGGCGTTGCTGACGCCCGTGATGTTAAAAGCAAATTCTGCGGCCTTCGCGGCCTGTGCGGTCGCAAGAGCAGTTGCCAATGCGAGTCCAACTAACAAGAGCTTCTTCATGATTCCTCCCAAGTTCGCCCTCGCGGGCAGCTGTTCTGCTTGATACCTCTTGTGGCTGTCCGCCCGTAGGGGTGAAAAACACCTGTAAGGGTGAAAAACAATTCCTCGGGCAGCCAACTACAAAAAACGTTCCATCCGATTCGGTGAATGCTGTGTAACCCGCGCACTCGCCCGATCTTTCCCGGTATCGCTGCGGAGTGCTCCGGGGATCAGAGACACCAACAGCGTTAGCCGAGGATGACAAACCTCTCCGCATGGATCGCGGATGCGTTTATATATGCACGTAACAAGCCAAAACATTTCATTTGCATTCAACCACTTACGCTTTCGCCAGTTTCCGTGTGTGCAAAATATTGCATGGAAATATCCCAAAATTTTCCCATTTTCAGGCAACATCGGCCCGCGTGCTTCTCCAGATTTCCCTCGGAAAAGACCCTGAATTTGCGGCCAAACGGCGTTGCAGCCGCCTCCGGCAGCATGGGTTTTCGCTGCCCCGGCAGCATCTGCTGCGCCACTTGCCCTACCCCGTCCCCTCTGCGCTACCATGAATACAGGATTGGGCCCGCCTATGTTCGTGGTGATATGGAAGTTCGAGGTTGCCGAGGATAAGGTTGCCGATTTTGAGGCGGCCTATGCCCCCGAGGGCGTCTGGGCGCAACTGTTCCGCGCCTCGTCCCACTACCGCGGCACCGAACTGCTGCGCGACGCCTACGACCCCTGCGCCTATCTCACCATCGACCGCTGGACCAGCGAAGAGGCCTTCCGCGCCTTCCGCAAGGACCACGACCCGGAGTACGAAGCACTCGACCGGGCCTGCGACGCGCTCACCGGCGGAGAAACCCGCATCGGAGCCTATACCGTCTGAGTCTTCCAAAAAGTATGAACCCCCGGTGAGCGAACAGCGGGCGATTGGCCCCATCGCCGATGGGAACCAGCCGCAACCCGATTGTGGTTCAATAAGAGAGATGACAATTCCCCGGAATAAGACAGTGCGCGGGCGGTGGGTGGCGGCGACGCGCAAGGTGCGCGAGCTGCGCATGGTGGCCAGCGCGCTGCTGCACACAGGGCACCCCGTGCTGGCGCAGATCGTCCCGGCGCGCTTCTGCAATCTCTCCTGCGCCTATTGCAACGAGTACGACAAGGTCTCCGAGCCGGTGCCGCTGGACGAAATGCTGCGCCGCATCGACCACCTTGGCCGCCTCGGCACAGCCATGATCGGCATCAGCGGCGGCGAGCCGCTCACCCACCCCAGCCTGGACGAGATCATCCGCCGCATCCGGCGCACCGGGGCCATCGCCGGCATGATCACCAACGGCTACCTGCTGAATGAAGCCCGCATCGAGCGGCTCAATCGCGCCGGTCTGGACCACCTGCAGATCTCCATCGACAACGTCGTCCCTGACGATGTATCGCTGAAGAGCTTGAAAGTTTTGGACAAAAAGCTGGTCATGCTGGCCCAGTACGCCGAATTCCACGTCAACATCAACTCCGTCGTTGGCGGCGGCTTCAAGGACCCCAATGACGCGCTGGTCATCGGCAAGCGGGCGCTGCAGCTTGGTTTCGAATCGACCATCGGGATCATCCACGACGGCAGCGGCCAACTCAAGCCGCTCAAGGAAGACGAGGCCAAGGTCTACTTCGAGATGAGCGGCCGGAAGAAGACCAACTACGCGCAATTCGACAAGTTCCAGAAAGCCATCGTCGAGGGCCAGCCCAACGACTGGCGCTGCCGCGCCGGATCGCGCTACCTGTACATTTGCGAAGACGGCCTGGTGCATTATTGCAGCCAGCAGCGCGGCTACCCCGGCGTTCCACTCAGCCAGTACACCACCGCCGACGTAAACCGGGAGTTCCTCACCGCCAAAAGCTGCTCGCCCAACTGCACCATCGGCTGCGTTCACCGCATCAGCTACATCGACCACTGGCGCGCGCCGCAGACGCACAGCATCGCGCCCGGCGAGCACACGGCGGAAACGACGGAGCTGGTGCAGATCCAGACAGGAAACTGAGCACCTCTGAGCGGACTTCCATTCCAGATTCTCCAAGCACAGCCGCTCCCATGCGGCTGCAGAACTCCCGCTGTCCGGCATCTCGAAATACCCATTCAACTCCAAACCCAGGGCATCCGCCGGTAAAAATAAGGATGAGCCGCGAAGCATTTTGCGTAACTTCCGGACGCCGCTCGCTGGTGATGCGGATCACCTCTAAGTTGTTGAGTAAACCCATTATCTAGCCAGATAGGTCCTACCTCTTTATTTTATCCACGTATCAAATAAATGCTTATAAGTGTTAGCGATACCATAGATTATTTATTTATCTATTGACAATTGTTGATTAATATCCATAGACTTCGCGGCTGTAGTGGTCTGACCATATTTGATCACTCCAAATGCAGTTCCCCAATAAGGAGACCAATGAGAAACACCTACAAGAATCGTATTCACGTTGCTGCCGCCGCCATTCTGCTGAGCGGAATGATTGCAGGCGCGCAGACCGTGGCAACCGGCGACAGCCGCAGCGTAAGCCAACCCGGCTTTCCAAGCGTTTGCGACACACTCGCCGCACAGTTCACCACCTCGCAACGCTCGTCGCCGCCCAGCTCGGACGACACGACCCGCGTGCAGAATGCCCTGAACGCCTGCGCCGGAACCGGCAAGAGCGTCGTGCTCGCCTCTTCGGGATCGTACAACGCGTTCTACACCGACAAGCTGACCGTCAACGGCGAAGGCCTGGTGATCAACTCCGGCGTGACGCTGGAAGGCAGCAACAGCTACTCCAGCCAGGCGGAACTGGTCTATGTCGAGGGAAGCAACTCGTTCATCGGCGGCCCTGGAGCCATTGACGGCCGCGGCGACCTTTCCGCCATCAGCGGCACGCCGCGCCTGGTGCAGACCAGCAGCGCGAACAACTTCATCATCTACGACGTGACCCTGCAGCAGGCCAAGCATCCCAACCTCTACATCCAGGGTGGCAACGGCGCCACGGTGTGGCAGGTGACCATCCGCACCCCGGCAACCCGCGCCAATGCTGACGGCATCGACATTGACAGCATCACCAACGTGACTGTCAACGACAGCAGCGTGGAAGACGGCGACGACGGCATCGCGGTGAAGACCAACGCCTCCGCCGCTTCCAACATCACCGTGGATAACTCGCAATTCTACGGATCGCACGGCCTCTCGGTCGGCAGCCAGACATTTGACGGCGTCACCAACGTGCTGTTCAAGAACAACTATGTGTATGGCAAGGATCTTCTGGGCAACTCCTCCACGGACGCCAACGGCCTCAATATCAAAACGGATGTAGATTGCGGCGGCCTGGTGAAGGAAGTGTCCTATGTCAACAACTGCCTGTATAACGTGAAGCACCTCATTGTCGTCAACGGCAACTACGGCAGTTGCAGCGGCACCAAGGGAACGCCGCAGTTCCAGGACATCCTGGTCAACGGTGTGCTATCCCAGGCATCGGTCTCCGGCGCGTACTCCGAGTTCTACGGCTACAGCTCCAGCTATCTGGAGCAGGTCTATCTGGCGAATGTCTCGCTGGATGTGACCAAGCAATCGGGCGACGAGTATGCAACGGTATACCTGGACAACTCCAACATCACGCCCAGCGGCACGGACGTGACCACCCATTCATTCTCCATCAGCGGCAGCGTTCCGAGTTGCAGCTTCAACAGCAGCTACTAATTCAACAGCAGTTACTAAACCACATACGGCGGTCACGCCGAACCGTATAAAGCAGTAACCCACGCGGGCAGATCAAGCAATTTGATCGCCCGCGTGGAAATCACTTTCCCCTTGGTTGCGAAAAAACATTGCGCAAAATTGCGCACCCGCGTGGCAGCACAGAGTGGCCATTCGGTTGCGCGCATTCACAAATCACCCACCCCCAAAGGAGATTTCAATGCGCATCGCAAAATCGTTTTGTGTAGCATCTCTCGTATTTGCCTTTGCGGCCTTTTCCGCAATCGCAAGTGCGCAGACCGTGGCAACCGGCGACAGCCGCAGCGTAAGCCAACCCGGCTTTCCAAGCGTTTGCGACACACTCGCCGCACAGTTCACCACCTCGCAACGCTCGTCGCCGCCCAGCTCGGACGACACGACCCGCGTGCAGAATGCCCTGAACGCCTGCGCCGGAACCGGCAAGAGCGTCGTTCTCGCCTCGTCGGGATCGTACAACGCCTTCTATACCAAGATGCTGACTGTCAACGGCGAAGGCCTGGTGATCAACTCCGGCGTTACGCTGGAAGGCAGCAACAGCTACTCCAGCCAGTCAGAACTGGTGTATGTGGAAGGCAGCAACTCGTTCATCGGCGGACCGGGCACAATCGACGGGCGCGGCGACCTTTCCGCCATCAGCGGCACGCCGCGGCTGATCCAGACAAAAAATACCAGCAGCCTTGTCATCTACGATGTCAGTTTGAATCAATCCAAGCATCCTGCTCTCTATATGGAGGGCGGCAACGGCGCAACCGTGTGGGGGGTCACCTTCCGCACTCCTGCAACGCGCCACAATGCTGACGGCATCGACATCGACAGCATTACCAACGTGACCGTCAACAACTGCTCGGTGGAGGCCGGCGACGACGGGATCGCGGTGAAAACCAATTCAGGCGCAGCCTCCAATATCACGGTGGAAAACTCCCAGTTCTATGGCACCCACGGCCTGTCGATTGGCAGCCAGACCTTCAAGGGCGTCACCAATGTGCTGTTCAAGAACAACTATGTCTATGGGAAGGATCTTTCCGGAAACAAATCCGGCAGTGACAATGGCGCGCGCGTCAAGTCGGATTCAACCTGCGGCGGCCTGGTCAAAGAGGTCACCTATGAGAGCACCTGCCTCTACAATGTTGAGCACCTGATCATTGTTGACGCCCACTACGGCAGTTGCAGCGGCACCAGTGGAACGCCGCAATTCCAGGACATCCTGGTCAACGGCATGACCTCGAAGAGTTCGTTGAGCGGGTCGTCCACCTTCTACGGATACAACTCCAGCAACCTTGCCCAGGTCTACGTTGCCAATACCAGTCTGGACACAGCCGCGCAATCGAGCGATGAGTATGCAACCGTGTATCTGGACAACACCACGGAAAAACCATCGGGCACGGATGTGACAACCAAATCCTTCACAATCAGCGGCAGCGCTCCGAATTGCAGCTTCAACAGCAGCTACTAGAGCGTTTTTGATTTAAGTGTTTACATATCCGCATGAGGCAGGGTGCCCCATCCATTTCCGCGGCTTTTGCGGAAATGGATGGGAATGCGATGTCACTGTTTTCTTGCCGGATCAATAAGCAACGCAAAGCGAAACGGCGCACCCCGAGAGGGTGCGCCGTTTTGTTCTGCGTGCGAGGTGGCGGCTATTTGTGAACCGCCTTTTTGATCGGAGTGTGCAGCCTGACGGACGCGCTCTCGGCGGCGGGGGTTTCCGCGAGGGCCTGATCGATGTCCCGGTAGAGATCCTGATCGATATTCAGAACCTCGATGTAGTGCGGCCCCCGGTTGCCGGCCATCACGATGAACACCGTGGGGGTATGATCGATTCCCGTGCGCCTGCCAAGTTCGGTGTCGGCCTCAACTTCGGCCTGCAGCTTTCCCTCCGGGTCCAGGGCGAAGGGGAGCTGGATGTGGTGCGCGGCGGCAAAGCGCTCGGTAAACTGGCGCAGGACGCGGGGATTGTAGATGGCGGCCTGGTTGGCGAAGACCGAGTCGCGGTACTCGTTGCCCAACTCCTTGCCTTGCAGGTCAAACCAGCGGGCATCAATGGCGGCAACCGGGCTCCAGACGTGGCCCGGAATGAGAAAGTCGTGGCGAACCCAGGGAATATGGTACTGCGCGGCGGCGGCTTTGATGGTCGGATTGCTGTGCCCGCACATGGGGCATTCCATATCCCCAAACTCAACGATGGCCACGCGCGCCCCGGCCGGCGGATGCAGCGCGGAGGTGTCCTGGACCCGCGTACCCGACGCGGGTGCGCCGAACTGGGCGTGAACTGCGGGGACGGCGGCGAACAGGGCGGCAAGGGCCAGGCCAGGCAAAACAAGGCTGGGCAACAAGCAGCTCCGCGTAGGCAGAGCGGAAAAACGATGGGCAAGGGCAAAGAATCTGTGCATGATGGTTGGACGGCTCCCTAAAGGCATTGTATCGGGAAAAATCGGAAAAGTTGCGGAACTGGTACTACAGTTGTAGATCGTCTTGCCGGAGGGAGCAGGGGGCTTCAGCCCCCTGAAAACCGGTCGAATCAACAGGGCCTTCAGGCCCGGAACACGGCAATTTACAACAAGTTCAACTGTAGACCTAGGATCGGTCGCGGCGATGGCCGGGCGAAGCCCCATCGGACGGATCGTCTTCCCTGGAGTGGCTGATCATCCACTGACGCCACATGTAATCGGCGACCAGGGATGCAGCGACAACGACAACGGCGGCAATACCCAGGAGTATCTTCATGGCCTCTACAGAATCGCACGAATCGGGACCAGCGCGCACTCCTCATTCGCTTTAAAGCCGCTTGAGATCCGTTTCAATCCGGCATCCTTTGCAGGAGGTGAATTGCAGGCTGCCGCCCAACTGATGAGCCAGGCTGGCGGCCAGCTTCAGTCCCATCGAGGGGCAGGCGTCGGATTTGAAGCCCTTGGGAAGTCCGACGCCGTCATCCTGCACCACCATGCGCACGCCCGCCTCCAGGCGATGAATCGAAATCTCGACCTTGCCCCGCCGTCCGTCGGGAAAACCGTGCTTCAGGCAGTTGGAGAGAAGTTCGTTGGCCAGCAGTCCGAAGGGAACGGCCAGGTCCAGTGTGAGCGGCAGATCTTCGATGTCGAGTTGCAGCTTGATCTGGCCGGGCTGTGTGGAACTGGAGGCCACCACCCCGTTGAACAGGTCGCGCAAATAGCCGGAAAGTGAGAGACGCGCCAGATCCTCCATCCGGTAAAGCCGTTCATGCACCAGGCCCATGGCATAGACGCGCTGCACGGTGGAATCGATGGCGGTGCGGGTTTCGCCCTCCGGCAGCAGCCGCGCGCGCATCTTGAGCAGGCTTTGAATCACCTGCAGATTGTTCTTCACGCGATGATAAATCTCCCGCACCAGAACCTCTTTTTCGCGCAGCGAGGCCTCCATCTTCGCCTCGTGCGCGCGCTGCACCGTCACATCGTGCAGCGTAAGGACGATCATCGGCTGACCCGAAGAAGTCGCCTTGAGTCTGGCCACCCGCGCCTCCACCCAGGAGATTGCGCCGTCCTTGTGGCGGCAGTGCAGGGTCGCCTGCTGGTGTGAATTTTCCTCCAGGCCGGCAAACATTCCCTGCAACTGATCGCGGTCTTCCGGAACCACGATTTCCATCCACCAGCACCCCACCAACTCCGCTGAATCCCGGCCCAGCAAGGTCAGGCAGACGGGCGAGACATACACCAGCTTGCCCTCGCCGCTGGCCACCGCCACCAGGTCCGACGAATGTTCGACGACGGCGCTCATCAGAGCGCTGGTTTCATCCAGCCGGCCTTTGATGCGGTTCAGCCGCGCCACCCGCTCCAGCACAGCGGGCAGCTCGTTCCAGAAGCCGTCCGACTTCTTCACATAGTCGGCAAAGCCGCGGCGCAGCGCCTCGATCGCCACATTTTCGTCGCTCATTCCGGTCACGAAGATGACCGGAACCTCGGGGACGCGCGACTGCGCCACATCGGCCACCTGCCAGGGCTCTCCGTCGGGCAGCCGATAGTCCAGCAGCAGCGCCGCATATTCGTCGGACTCCGGGTCATTCAGCGCTTTCAGGCCCGCTTCGACCCCCTCGGCCACCTCCACCGAAAAGCCCGATCGCTTCAGCGTCCGGCTCACCAGCTCGGCGGTTGCCGGGTCGTCCTCCACCAGCAGTATGCGCCTGCAGTCAACAGGCGCCGCGACAGGCGGCACGGCTTTCATGGCGCGGGAGCCACCACTGCTCCCGGCTCTCCGTTGGGCAGCCGGATGACCTGCAAGAACAGCCCCAGCCGCTTGATGGCTTCAATGAATTGCAGCGGGTCCACCGGCTTGGTGATGTACACCGAGCAGCCCAGCTCATAGCACAAAGCTACTTCGCGCGGATCGTCGGTGGTGCTGAGCATGATAATCGGCGTCTTGCGAGTCGCCGGGTTGGCCTTCACCTGACGCAGAACTTCCACGCCGTTCACGCTGCCGGGCATGTTGATGTCCAGCAGAACCAGCGATTCCGCGCCCACGCGCCCGGCAAACTCGCCGCGGCGGAAAATATAGTCCAGGGCCCTTGCGCCATCGTGCAGGGCCAAAAGCGGGTTGCCCAGCGCAATGCGGCCCAGATTGCGGCGCAGCAACTCGACGTGGCCCTCGTCGTCATCCACGATGAGGATGGTAAAGGAGGTTTCATACTCTTTCATGATCGGCGCTCTCCTGTAAGATCTTCGCTTTGCTTCCGTCGTTGCCCGGAATTGAAAAATGGAAGGTGGCCCCCGCGCCTTCCTGGCTTTCCACCCATATTGTGCCCCCATGGCGCTCCACAATCCGGTGAGCGATGGCCAGCCCCATCCCCTCCCCTTGCGCCAGTTGGGCATGGAAGCGCTGTAAAACCTGAAACAGCCGCGCCTGGCAGGATTCCGGAACCCCCAGCCCGTTGTCCCGCACCCAGTAGTGGACCTTGTCGCCTTCCAAC
>VFSW01014064.1_pt1 | contig 11080 bp, 9 predicted proteins | sample 5358111 | NCBI WGS metagenome assembly VFSW01 (sample SAMN11554181, study PRJNA540505) | mine drainage metagenome | isolation source: sediment from site ElyBrook_90M | place: USA: Ely Copper Mine, Vershire, VT | collected 2017
GTATAGGTATTTAAATATACTAGTGTGGGATTATTGTAAATGTATATCTCGGGTGCTGGCATCAAGATACTCATAATAACAAACATACAGAGCGCCGCTGACACAATGCTTGACTCCATAGACTTCGGCGGTGCGACAGTGGTCTCAAGGGAGGTCGGAGGGGATGTGCGTTCGCTTGCCAAGTCAACGGCGGCGCTCTTCGTAAACGGAGGCTACGATTTTGCGATCGCAATAACAGACAACACCGTGGCTGCAAGCATAGCATTGAACAAGTATGACGGGATAACCTCGATAGTATGCCATGACGCAGAAGAGGCAAGGAGCGCAAGAAGCCAGGGCGTAAACGTAGTGATAATAAAGCAGAACAATACGGATATTGCAGATTCCATAGTGAATGCGTTCGCGAAGGGGATGGGACTGCAGCTTAAGATAAAGATTCCAAGCATAACGCTTACGCAGACAAGGCCGCAGCCCGAGGAAGCCAAGGAGACCAGGCAGGTAGTTGCACCTAAGAAGCAGCAGGCAATGCCGCCGGCAGAGCAGCAGGAAAGGCCAGAGCGCCCCGACGGTCCGGCGCAGGCTTCAAGGCCAGGAGTCATGGGCTGGATAAAGGACTCGCTTGGCATAATAGATGAGACCGAACCGCAGTCCGGGCATGCGCCAGCGCAGAAGGGCAAGAAGAAGGGCACGCTGTGATGCAAATGGAGATGGATTGCATAAGCATAACCAAGGTCATACTTCCGGCAGTAAGGGTAAATATAGCAAAGCAGCTTGACAAAAAATATGGACTGAGCCAGAAGGAGATTGCCCAAAGGCTCGGGGTCGCGCAGGTCGCGGTGAGCAAGTACCTTAACGGAAACTATTCTGGTGCATTGAAGAAGGTCGCGAACAGGATAAATGAATCGGGCATAATTGATAGCGCGACGATAATAGCAGTGGAGGCAGGAAACCGCGAGAGTGTAGGGAAGCTGGTAAATGACTTATGCGCCAGGATCGCGGATGATGATTTGGTGAATTGAATGGTAGAAGAATTGAATCCCTTTAAGATAGCGCAGCAGGAACTAGACTCCGCGGCAGAGGTAATGAATCTTGACAAGACAGCGCACGCGATACTGCGCGAGCCAAAACGCATACTTACAGTGAACATACCTGTGAAGATGCGCGACGGAAATACCAAGGTCTTCAACGGCTTTAGGGTCCTCTACAACGACGCGAGGGGACCTGGGAAGGGAGGCATAAGGTACCACCCTCTTGAGAGCATAGATACCGTCAAGGCGCTCTCAGCATGGATGACATGGAAGACATCGCTTGCGAACATACCGTTTGGAGGCGCAAAGGGCGGAGTGATCTGCGACCCTAAGAGCATGAACGATTACGAGCTTGAGAACCTTTCCAGGGGATACATAAGGGCGCTTGGCAGCTCGATAGGGCCAAAGACAGACATACCTGCCCCTGACGTCTACACCAACCCGCAGATAATGGCATGGATGATGGACGAGTACAGCCAGCTGGTGGGCCACGGCGAACCTGGAGTGATAACTGGAAAGCCGCTGGAGATAGGCGGATCGGAAGGCAGGTTTGACTCGACTGCAATGGGCGGAATGTTTGTCCTTAGGGAAGCGGCAAAGATGATAAACCTGAACCTAAAGGGCGCTCGCGTAGTGATACAGGGATTCGGCAATGCCGGAATGTTCGCATTCGAGATTGCTACAAGGCTGTCCGGGGCAAAGGTAGTGGGCATAAGCGACTCGGAAGGAGGTATATACGACCCTGACGGGATAGACTACAACAAGCTTGTCGATGCGAAGAAGAGGACCGGAAAGGTGCAGGGATACGAGAAGGGGCAGAAGGTGACAAACGAGCAGCTCCTCGAACTGGATGCAGACGTTCTCATACCTGCGGCCATAGAGAACCAGATAACAGCAGCCAATGCCGACAGGATAAAGGCAAAGATAATTCTTGAGCTTGCAAACGGTCCAGTCACGCCTGAGGCTGACAGCATACTCTTCGAGAAGGGCATACTAGACATGCCTGACTTCCTTGTCAATTCTGGAGGAGTCATAGTCTCTTACTTCGAATGGGTGCAAAACATAGGCGGATACTACTGGACGCAGGACGATGTCTACAAGAAGCTGGATACGATAATAACCAGGTCCTTCAACGATGTCATTGCAATGCAGAAGAAGTATGCCGATTCAGGAAAGAAGATAAGCCCTAGGACCGCGGCCTACATAGTTGCCGTAGACAGAGTAGCTCGGGCGATGAAGTTTAGGGGCTGGTACTAGCGCGACGCGCTAGCGCATTGCGGAGTCCTTGACAAGCTTCATAAGCTCCTTGCCATCAGAATTGCTTATCAGGAAGAAATGCTTAGAGACCGCCCTGAGCGCAGGGCCCCACGTCTCTGAGCTCCTGCTCGGCCCAACCTCGTGGTCTATGAATACGGTTATTAGGTCAGCGTGCGCTTTTTTCAGCAGCTCCCTTACCTGCCATTCGTTTATTGAGTCCTGCCCGTCCGTTATGAGTATTATCTCCCTCTTCTTCCTTGCCTTGTTCTTCGAGAGGTCAAAGCATGCCTCGGCTATTGCCGTGATTATGCTCGTCCCGCCTGTTCCCGAGACGCTCTCGAGCATGGAGAGGGCTATATCCTTGTCGTCCCTTTTTGTATTCTTAAGGACTTCTATCTTCTCCTGCGGTTCTGTGTCAAAATAGGTGATGTAGAAGTCGCCCTTCTCCTTTATGGCGGAGATGAACAGTGATATCGCTACGATTTTGGCGAAGCGAAGTTTTGCCCCAGTCATGCTTCCCGACTTGTCGAATAGCACATACCGTATCTTCTCGTTCTCCTCGGATCTTGCGTCGTACTTTGGCAGCCTTTTCTGTGCATAGAGCGCGTAGATTAGCTCCTTGGGATAGGCGAACGTTGACGGGGTTGTTGACTTTATGTCGTTGCCGACAGTATAGCCGTCATACTCTCCCTTGAAATGCCTCGACCTGCTCTTGGAGTCCGATGAGGCGTTTGGAAGGCCGTTGAGTAGTTTGAGAAGCTCGTTTATGTTGGTCTTTTGCGACAGAAGTTTAGCGTAGGGATCATGGTCGTCGAAATCTAGGGTTCCTGGCTCGTCTCCGGCAGAATCCATCATTCCCTTTAGCTTGCCCATGTCCGTGGCATCCTGCCCGGTCTTGTTGGCTGCGCCCTGCGCCGCCTTCTTCGGGACGTTGCCGCTTGACTTCCTTCTCTGCTCTCCTCCGCTCTTTAGGCTGCGCTCCAGCTGCTCCATCATTTTCTGAAGGTCTTCCTGGGAGGCGCCCTGCTCCACAAGCTTCTGCAGAAGCTGCGCCGCGTCTATACGGTCATTGGAATTGTCATCGCGCGCAGGAGGGGTTGGTGGCATGCCCGGACGGAATCCGCCTGACGATCCGCTTTGCTGTGACGGAGAGGACTGGCCATTTTGCTGCTGCCCTGTGCCTGACTGCTGCTGCCCTGTACCGGACTGCTGCTTTGCCATCTCCTCTAGCGCCTTGATTAGATTTATCGCTATGTTCACCGTAGCGGCGGTGCTGGCTTCCACGTCGGATACGGTCTGCTGCCTGAGCCCGGACTGGTTTAGCTGCGAGAAAAGATTTGAGATAGTCTCAAGGTAGTCGCGGTTCTCCTCAGGGTAGTCCTCCTTTATCCTAGGCACTGGAAGGAAGAGCATGTTGAAGATGTCGGTAAGGAGCACGCTTGAAAGCTTGTCCTTTGTAAGCTTGGATACCATGCGACCTATGTCTGCAGCCAGGTATTTGCTGGCATGGGTCTGCGGGTTTATGCCCTCTATTGCGCTGGTGTCAATCTTTTCCTTGCCCTTTGAACTATCCTGCCTTGCAGCAAAGGGCATTAACTCTGTCCCCCATTCCTCACTACAGCCGTAAGGAATTCAGCCCTTTCGGCCTTCTGCGCCTTGAGCAGGTCGAGTATTGCAGTAAGCTCCTTTGCATTCTTGAGCAGCTCCTTTGCCCTTGACCTGAGCTCCTTGTCGGAATGGAACCTCATCCACTTCCTTGCGGTTTCAGCCGCCTTCGCCGTAGTCTCGAGCGCAATCTCGATATTATCGATCTGCAGATTTGGATCCTGCCTTAGAGCATCTATCTCCAGCTGCAAATTTGCATTCATCTTGGAAAGCTCATCGATGCGGTTTGCTGGAGAGATTATTGTATTGAGCATTGCGACTACCTGGTCTTTCTCCTTCTCGTCGCGCGGTATTATGTACTTGAGCACCTCCAGGTCCTCGACAGTCGCATATTTCCTTCCGTTCATGAGAGCGCTTGCCGCAACCATCTTCAGGGACTTGCCCTTCCTCCTGTCGGTTATCCTTATGCCAAGGGTCTCCTCCGCCTTCTCAAAAGCCGTGAGCAGCTCAGGTATTACCTTTTTGGTGTCGACGCTTGGAATCATCTTGTAGAGGCTAAGCAGCTCGTCACCAGTTATCGTCACGCCCTTGACAGAGGTCGTCTCCTTGAACTCGGCGTCGAAGGTGGCGTACATGAGCTTTTCCCAGTGTTCCTTTGTAAGCGGTGAGATGAAATGCCTTAGCAGCCACCTGTCGTAATACGCCTGATCCTCGTCCTCGTATGATATGAAATTGGTAGTACCGAATACGGATATTATAGGCGCATCGAGGCGCTCCTGCCCGTTGAAATACTTGTGCTCATTCATTAGAGAGAGCAGGTAGTCCCTTATTGCAGGCCCTCCCCTGAACATCTCGTCGAAAAGCAGAAGGTTTGACTCAGGCGCCATCTTGACGGTTACGGACTTGAACACTCCCTGCTCTATTATCGCCTTGATGTCGGGCGGCCCTATTACCTCGTCTGGAGTGGTGTAGCGGTTGAGCTGCTTCTTGAAGAACTTCACGTCCGCCAGGTCGCCTGCGCGCTCCGCAAGAGCGGTCTTTGCAGTTCCAGGCTCGCTTATGAATGATGCATTCTCCCTGGTTATTAGGGCTAGTGCGAGCAGCTTTGCCTCCTCCTCCTTGTGCACGAATGGCAACGATATCTGTTCAACAAACTTCTTTAGCTTTGCAAATAGTTCAGCGTCAGTGCGCTTCTCTGCCGGCCTTGCCTGCTCCTTCAATTCTGATTTGCGCTCCACTGCGCTAACATCACGGCCGCGTAATTCCCCTATGCCCATAGTATAAGGCTTGGTTAAAGCCTATTTAAAGATTTACTGCAAATTTCTGCTTTTTTTTCATTTTCCGATGGATTTTAGCAGCTTGTCAGCGCTTAGCGTGTTGACCACCAGGCTGGGCGGTATCCAGCCCCTCTTCGCCGTGCTCACCCCATATCTCATCAGCGAAAGATCGGATGAGCTGTGCGAGTCGGTGGCGATTGAGAACCTGACCTTGTACTGCCTTGCCTTGATTATGTTCTCGTCGTTTAGGTCCAGCCTGTCAGGATGCCCGTCGATCTCTAGGATCACGTTGTTGTCTGCCGCTGCCTGGAAGACCCTGTCTAGGTCCATGTCTATCGGATTCCTTGCATTTATCACCCTATCGGTGGGATGCGCCAGTATGTCGACGTAGCCGCTCTCAATCGCGGTTATCACCCTCCTTGTCATCTCCTCCCTGCCCATGTTCAGGTTCTGGTGCACGCTTGCAAGCCTGTAGTCCATCATTTTAAGGGTCTTCTTCTCAAGGTCCAGGCTTCCGTCCTTGAGTATGTCTATCTCGGCGCTCTTGAGGAGCGTTATGCCTTCAAGCCTGTCATTGGCGCTGTCCATCTCGTCGAAGTGCTTTGCGAACTTCCTATCATCCATTCCGCGTGCTATGCGCTCGCTCTTGGAATGGTCGGTTATGCCCAGGTACTTCCTGCCCAATGCCTTAGCGCTCTCTGCCATCTCCATCATGCTCGCCGACCCGTCGCTGTGGTTGGTGTGCACATGCAAATCGCCCAGGATGTCGTCAAGCTTCACCACCGTGGGGAGCCTGTGCTTGATCGAGAGCTCCACCTCGCCGCGGTTCTCGCGCAGCTCCGGATCCATAATGTCCATTCCAAGCTTCTTGTATATGTCTGACTCTTCCGGGCCTGCGACGTTCCTGCTCTTGCTGTCGAAAAGCCCGTACTCGTTGAGTTTGTACCCTAGCTTTATCGCGATCTGCCTGACCTTCACGTTGTGGTCCTTGTTGCCTGTGAAGTACTGCAGCGCCGCTCCGAAGCTTGACGGCTCGACCACCCGCACATCGCAGCTTATCCCTATCTTTAGCCTCACTGTAATCTTTGTCGGTCCCCTAAGCGCCACGGCCGCCACCTCGTCTAGATTTGAGATGAAGTCCATCACCTTATTTGCCTTGCCCGAAGTGACAAGTATGTCAAGGTCTCCGACAGTCTCCCTCATCCTCCTTGTTGAGCCAGCTATCACTGCGCGCTCTACAAGGCCCGATCCCTTGAGCTTGCTTATTATGAGCTCAGCTTCAGGAAGGGCCGTGCCCAGTTTCATCCTCCCCTTGCTGGCTTCCAGAAGGGCTATGCCGTTGCTCATCTCCTCCTCGCTCTTCTCTCCGAATCCCTCAAGGCCCCTTATGCTGTGCCTGGATATCTCCTTCTTTAGGTCGTCGATGTTCCTGACCTTGAGCGCCTTGTACAGCTTGAACGCCCTCTTGGCGCCTACGCTGGGGATCTTTGTTAAAGTTTTGAAGTCAATTGGATAGCGCTTCTTGAGGCCGTCAAACTTCTGCATCCTCCCTGTCTCTATGTACTCCTTCACCGAAGCCGCTATGCCCTTGCCTATGCCTGGGAGATCCATTAGCGCATCAACCCCGCCCTTGCGATAGATCTCTGCGACGCTCTCCTGAAGTCCGCTGAGCGTGAGGGCCGCCTTCCTGTATGCGAGCACCTCGAACCTCCTGTCCTTTTCATCAAGCGAGAGCATGTCCGCTATCTCATCAAAGATTTCGGAGAGCTCTGAATTTATCATGATAGTATCTATGATTATGGGTTAATAAAGTTTTGAGTAGCGCACAGCGGTCCGGACTTCTCAGAAAGATATTTAATCTAGTCTGCATAATTATTACTGGCGACAATATGTATGGCAATGCAACAACAAATCAGGGATCTAGTTTTGAGGATTACGATCTTTTTAAACCTAGGATAGGAGTCATAGGCGTGGGCGGAGGCGGCAATAATACCGTGCAGCGACTGAGCAATTCCGACGTTAAGGGAGCAAAGCTCTTCGCATTCAACACGGACTCAAAGCAGCTCAATATGATGAACCCGAGCATAACAAAGCTCATGCTTGGCGGCTCTCTCACGCACGGACTGGGAGCAGGAGGCTATCCCGAAATAGGGGAGAAGGCTGCAGACCTGTCCAAGAACGAGCTCGAGATACTTACCCGCGACCTGAACCTGTCATTTTTGTGCGCAGGAATGGGAGGAGGTACCGGAACCGGAGCTGCGCCGGTGGTGGGAAGGGTGCTCAAAGAGAATGGGGCGATAGTCGTGGGCATAGTTACGATACCGTTCTCTCTTGAGAGGGTAAGGCTGGACACCGCAAGGAAGGGGATACAAAAGCTCAGGCAGAACCTTGACACGCTCATAGTTATAGACAACCAAAGACTTGTAGAGGTCTATCCTAACCTTCCAATGGAGAAGGCTTTTGCCATGGCGGATGAGATCACCACAAAGGCTGTGCGCGGAATAACTGAGGCGATAACCCAGCCAAGCCTGATAAACCTCGATTTTGCAGACGTAAGGACAATAATGTCAGTGGGAGGGCTTGCGATGATAAGCGTCGGCAGCGCAAGAGGCGCAAACAGGGTTGAGGACGTGGTGAAGGACACGCTCAAGAACAAGCTTCTTGACGTTGACTACTCAAATTCGACAGGAGTGCTACTGCACATAACAGGAGGGGCTGGCCTCACCCTAGGGGATGCCAACCAGATAGGCGAGAAGCTCACCTCAAGGAGCGCCCCGAACGCAAACGTCATCTGGGGAGCTAGGCTGGATCCAAGCTTCGGAGACAATATAGAGGTCATAGCGATATTCACCGGGGTAAGCGGCTCGTCGGTTGTAGGAAAGAGCGAAGACAGGAAGGAGACCTACGGACTCGACACGATATAGTTTTGCGCTGGGCAGGCAGCTGCCACACGCTGAATTGCTGATGCATTAATCAGAAGCAGCCATGCCAGATACGCTGAGCAAAACTTGCAACCCCATTTCCAATGTGGTAGCCTTTTCAATGATGGCAGGGCGGTCTTGCCCGTATCCTGGCGCTGCTCTGGTAGTAAAATCTAAATTGGTGGCGTCATGCCTCAGACACAATGGTCGCGCCGTGCTCCTCCTTGTTCCTGTTAAGCACGTATATCCTCGCGTTGTTCACCTGCTTGAGGATGTCATCGTGCGTTATTATGAACACCTGATCCACTATGCCTGGAAGCGTCTCGCTGAACATCTTCACGAATCTTGAGAGGCCCTGCTGGTCTATGTTGTGCGTTGGCTCGTCGAGTATGAGCCACTTCAGGTTTGGCACGAGCACCAGGGAGAATGCAATCCTCATCGCAAGGCACGCGGTGCTCCTCTCCCCTCCGCTTGCTATGGACTCAACGCTCTCCCAGACCTGCTCGCGGTCTATTAGCGTCTTGACCTTGAGGTCGTAGCCGTCATCAGAGGCGTCAAGCACCACGCTCTGGTAGTCGCCGTAGGGATAGAGCTCCTTCCATACTTCGTGCATTATCTCGTTTATCGAGTTTATCAGCTGCACCCTTAGCACGGACTGAGTCTCTGAAAGTGACATCTTGAACTTTGAGAGGTTGTCCACAAGCGATCTCTTCTTTGAGAGATCAGAGTATATCCTGTTTATCTTCTCTATCTCCGCCTCCTTTGACCTGACCTGAAGCTCCTTCTCCCTGATACCCTTTGATGCAGAATTGAGGTTTGCGCTGTGCCTGCTTATCTCGGCCTCTGTCCTGAGCAGCTGCGACTGCAGGTCCTCTATCATCTTCTCATCGACCATTATTGAATCGTGCTCCTTTGACTTGACAAGCAGCTCGGCGCTGAGCCTGTCCCTGTCAAGGACATGGCGCTCTATCCTCTCGATCATCTCTATCTGCGAGGCGTTCCTTTGCGCCTTGTCCGCAAGTTCCTGCATGACCTTGGCGGCATTGTCGCGCCCGGCCCTTGCCTTCTCGTACTCTGCCCTGGCCTTTAGCAGCCCTGACTCCGCGGCAGCCATCCTTGCTCCCGAGTCCGCATGCCTCTTCATTTGGGCTTCCATCACTGTGACAGATGCTAGCAGGGCATTGAGCTCCTTGAGCTCCGACCTTTTTCTTGCAATCTTGGCTTCAAGATCCCTTGCCTTGGCTTCATGCTCGAGTATGAGAACCTTCTTGCCGTCGGTTATTCTGGCGATCATCTGGTCGTCCAGCTCCCTCTCGCATATTGGGCACTTGCTCATGTGGCTCTTGAGCTCCCTGAGCTGCTGCTCTGTCTCAGATACGATGGACCTTGAATGTGCGGACGCTATTGATAGCTTGTCTATCGAATCGCCGCACTCGCTTATCCTTGCATGCACCGACTCCTTTGCATTCTTCTCGAGCTCGTTTTTGATCCTTACAAGTTCTGCATTGTCTTTTTTTGCGGTTGACAGGTCGGCTTCGAACTTTGCCATCTGAGAATTCAGGCTCCTCTCCTTCTCTGCCGCCACTTTCTCCTCCTCCCTGCGCCTTGAGAGCTGATCCTGGAGGGATGATTTCTCTGCAAGCGCATCGGCCTTTTTTGAGAGCTGGCTCTGGTCGGCCTTCCTTATCTCCGAATCAAGCAGGCTTATCCTCCCCCTAAGCCCCTCTATCTCCCTTGAGAGAGATATCTTCCTGCCCTGCATCTCCTTTAGCCTAAGAGCCTCAGACTCCTGCCTTGACCTGTGTTCCTTCTGCGCCTTTATGCCCTTCTCTGCCTGCTCCTTCTCCTTCTCGAGCGCGGCAAGCGCGCCCTTGAGGTCCTGCAGCTCCGATGACGCCTTTGTGATGTCAAACTCCCTGGTGAGCCTCTCGCTCTCGGAGATCATGTCCCTTATCCTGTTTATAAGCGAGGTTGCGTTCTCCTGCGCAGTGGCGAATTTGTCAAGGCCCAAAAGCCCGTCTATCTGCTTCTTCCTGTCGAATGCCCTCAAATCAAGGAAATAGTCTAGCTGATTCTGCTCCGAGTATATGGCCTTGGAGAAGAGGTCGTAGTCCACCTTGAGTATGCGCTCGACTTCCTCTGTGACCCTCTCCGGCTGCGACTGAAGGTACGCGCCGTTCTTCTCTATGGTTGCGGTCGGCTTTCCCTTCAGGCTCAGTTCCCTAATTATCGTGTACTCGTCTCCGTTTATCTCTATTGCCAGCTTTACGCTGCCATCCTGCGCCTGCTCAGGCTTGTTGCGTATGAGCCTGCCCATGTTGACGCGCTTGTGCTGTATCGCAGGGAATGTGCCAAAGAGCGCAAATGATATTGCATCCATCAGGGAGCTCTTGCCTGCCCCCATCTGTCCTATTAGTATGTTTGTGCCCTTTGAGAAATCGAGCCTTGTCTCCCTGTGCGTCTTCCAGTTCCTTAGCTCTATCGACTTTATCAAAAGAATCACGGATAAGAGAATACCCTTATATGGAATAATGAGCAGAATGTTATATATTAGATGAGGGTTTCGTCCTCGACTTCAACATCCCTAACTCCGGAGATCTTCCTTAGGCTTTCCTCGTAGCTGGTGCTCCCGTCCTGGTCCTCATGGACAAACATGACCTTTATTACCTTTATCCCGAAACCGATGTCGTCAACCTGCACACCTGTTGGCTTGAGCGAGGAGGATATCTGCTTTGCTATTGAGTCTGTCTGCGCTATGTCCTCCGCGTAGACCTTGAACACTGTTGCAACCTTTCCCATGTTATGGCCCCTCTGTGCCGCACTTTGGGCATCTGTACCTGGTATGCTTCTCCCTGCAGCCCATATCCCTTACTATAGTCTCATCAAGGCATCCGGGGCATTTGAACTCAACGTACTCAACGCTGAGCTTTCCGCATGAAGAACAGACCTTTCCTCTTTGTGCTGACATATGCTCACTAGTATAATATTGATG
>VFSW01014065.1_pt1 | contig 11079 bp, 8 predicted proteins | sample 5358111 | NCBI WGS metagenome assembly VFSW01 (sample SAMN11554181, study PRJNA540505) | mine drainage metagenome | isolation source: sediment from site ElyBrook_90M | place: USA: Ely Copper Mine, Vershire, VT | collected 2017
GAATTGGAGAAGCGGAATCGTGTAAATCGAGGCGAACACGCAGGCGCCGGTGCAGAAGAGCAGGGGATCGAGATGCATCGCACCCCATCGCGTGATCACGGGCTGGCCGGCGCCGATGATCGTGTTGATGATGCAGAGCGTCAGGCCGACCTGAAAGGCTCGGGCGCGGCGGGCCGTGGCGTTTTCGCTGGCGACCGGGGGCACCGACGCAGCCGAGGTCTCGGTTGGCATCGATTACAACCGCGCCACGGCGACGGCGACGACGATCACGGCCAGCACGATTCGATAAATCGCGAAGGGCCTGTAGCTGTGGGTTCGCAGGAAGCGCAGCAGGCCGACGATCGCGAGCAAACTGAAGACGGTCGAGGCCGCAAAGCCCCATCCAAGCTGAGCGGCGAGGCCGGTATGGAAAAGCTTGCGCGCCTCGAGCATTCCGGCGCCGGCGATGATTGGCGTCGCCATCAGGAACGAAAAATTGGCGGCGTCGGCGCGATCGATGCCGAGGATGCGGGCGGTCGTAATCGTGGCGCCCGAGCGCGAGACGCCGGGGATGATCGCGAACGCCTGGCTTAGCCCGATGAGGAGGGCGTCGAGGAAAGTGAGGTGATCTATGGTGCGTTTTTTCGAGCCATACCAATCGGCAACCCATAAAAGAAGCCCAAGAGTTGCCATCGTGGCCGCGATCAGCAGCGGCGAGCGGAGGGTCGTCTCGGCTTGTTTCTCCAGCACGACGCCGATGATGGCGCCGGGAACTGAGGCGACTATCAATAGAAACAGCAGGCGGCGCGGGAGGCGGTTGCCGGCGGCCAGCGACAGTCCCATGTCGAGCCATTCGCGCCAGTAATAGACCAACAGCGCCAACAGCGTTCCCAGGTGAAGGGCTACATCGAAGGCAAGCCCCGGATCCGGCCATCGGAACAGCCAGGGGACGAGTATAAGGTGGCCCGAACTGGAGACCGGCAAGAACTCAGTCAAGCCCTGAACCGCGCCGAGAACGATAGCCTGAAATATGGAAAACATAATGTTTTCAGGCCCTTAGGAGAGGACTGGACTTTTCGCGCGTAACTGTGCCGGTCGGCACCCATGACCACGAAACGCATCGAGAGGTGAATACATGTCGGTTTTGCTCCTTGACCGGCTCAACCCATGGTCTAGAATCAATTGTGAGGAAAGTGGCCGGATGATGGTGAGGGTAGCAGGAGGTCCTGCTGTTTATGAATCGAGTTGCTAGAGGCAAAGTAATTCCCTTACGGGAAGTAAGCGTGGTCGAGCCGGACCGGGCGCCCGACCAAGCTGGCGTTTGGGATAGCATCAACCAGGGCGAACCGCATCCGTTTCCGGTTGTTTCATCGCTGCCGCGCCTGCCGGTGATGATCCCGGACGAGATTCTGGACTACTACGGATGGGTCTTTTGCCAAGGCGGGTTTCTTAACCTCCAGATGACATTCGAGCAATTTCTGGCTGTGGTAGCGGCGGTAAGTCCGGCCGGCCTGAGCCCGGAATACGACGCGAGCGAGGCGTCCTTCCCCAGCGACTGACCCCCCGCGATAGCGACAGAGCCTTGTTTCGATGCCTGCCCGGGCGCGCTTTGGCAGGCATTGCTTTTCGTGGGAGCCGATTATCATGAATTGGTTCTTTCGGGCCCGGCGTGGATGCGGCCTGGGTTCAGTTGCCGGTTGGGGCTTCCTTTTTCGGCTCGGTCAGCAACGTGTTCCTGATCCAGACGCTGGGCAGGTTGGCAGCGTCGGTGGGCGATTTGAGCCCGTTATCCTTCGCGATTTGCCGCCAGTTGTCCTCGTTGCCGGTCGCGCGGCGGGCCAGAGCCTTCAAGTCCTCGTTGGGCAGCAGGGCGTAGTTGACGCCGCCCTCTTTGGGAGTGCCGCCTGAGGGAGGGAATTTCGCGGCGAGCTGGTCGATTTTGCCGAACAGGTTCAGGCGCGTGCTGGCCTTGTACTGGTCGAGGTCCTGGTCGGAGATGTCCTCGGCGCGGACATTGACGATTATTCGGGAACTGCGATCGCCATTGGGCAAGACTTCAACTTCGTAACGATACTGCGGATGCATGCCGACGAGACTGCCGAGGATGCCGGGTCCCGTGTCGGCGTCCTTCCACAGCGTGACGAGTTTGTCGCCGGGCTTGACCTCGAACAGAACTCCCTCACCGCGCAGCACATCCTGGGTCAGGAGGAACGAATCATTTACGTTGTACGGGACGTCGTGCTGCTCGCCCTCGGCCGCATCGGTGCCGCCGCCTGCGGCGCGGTTGGCGAAGTATGGGGCGAAATAACATCCCGCGAAAAGCACTATCGAGGAGACGATCGAGGAGACGATCGCGATTTTCCGCAATTGCCCAAACACCGTCCGCACCACACTCGTCACTACCGGTAAGGAAACCACGGCAGGTCCATGCACGCAAGACGAACCATGGGGCGGCCGGCGCGAGCAGAATTGCGGCCGCTTGAGGTTGCGCGACAGGCGCGCAGACGATAATTAAATATGCTTATGAATGTCGCAGGAGGCAATTAAAAGTCCTTATGACTGATGCAGCAAATGTTTCAGCGCGCCACGTGATGGCGGTAATCGGCGGCGCGACGGCGGGTTCGGAAATCGCGCGGATCCTGGCGGGGTACGGCGCGCTCGTGATCGTGTTCGAGCAGAATCCGCGGCCGTACGGAAAAATCGAAGACGGGTTGCCGCGATGGCACGTCAAGCAGCGCCACGATGAGTACGAGGAGATCAACAAACGCCTCGACCATCCCAATATCGAATACGTGCCGTTGACGGGGATGGGGCGCGATATCGATTTCGAGGAGCTGCGGACCCGATGGGGAGTCAGTGGAATCGTCCTGACCAACGGCGCATGGAAGGATCGCCCGCTTCCGATCGACGGCTCGGATCAGTACATCGATCGCGGGCTGGTCTATCAGAACAAGCTGATCTATTGGTGGAATCACTATCCGGAAAAGTCCTACGACGGCCCGCGCTACGAGCTGCCTGCGGGAGCGCTGGTCGTCGGCGGGGGACTCGCGTCGATCGACGTGGTCAAAGTCGTGCAGATCGAGTACGCGCTTGCGGGGCTGAAGGCGCGTGGTATCCAGGGCGATATGCTCGAACTCGAGCGCGAAGGGATCGAGCCGGTGCTGAATAAGCAGGGGCTGAAGTACGCCGACCTCGGCATCGCGCCATGCAGGCTGTATTATCGCCGGCGCGTGATCGACATGCCGCTGTCGGATATTCCCGCCGGCACGCCGGACAAGCGCGCGGACGCGCTCAGGCAGGCGCGGGTGAAGATCGTTGACAAGGCGCAGCGCAAATTCCTGTTCGAGTTCCACGAACTGCGCGCGCCGGGCAAAGTGATCGCGGAGAACGGCGCGATGGTCGGGCTGAACTTCAACCGCACCGAAGTCACGGGCAGTCAAGTGAAGACGGTCGAGGAGGGGGTGGAGGACGCGCCGGCGAAGCTGACGATCAGTTCGATCGGCAGCATCCCGCAACCGATTCCTGGAATTCCGCAGAAGGGCGAGACTTATATCTACGCCGATCAGAAAGTCGGCCTGCTGATGGAGGGTACGACCGCGGTGTTCGCGGCCGGAAACGTACTGACCGGCAAGGGCAATATCAAGGACTCGCTCGAAAGCGGAACCGAGATTGGAATGCGCGTGGCCGAGGCGTACCTGGGATTGTCGAACGAGAAATTGAACCTCGCGGAGGGCGCGCGCAAGGACGCGGCGGCGTCGGCCGAGAAGATCGCGGGCGCGATGAGCGTACGGCCGAAACTTGCGCCGGAAGCGATCGCGAGCCTTCTGCGCCGTGTGCGCGAACGCCAGCGTGCGGTCGGCTATGAGGGCAATTTCCGCGCGTGGCTGGCCAAGGTGACGCCGTCCGATCTGCAGTAGCAGGCTGCCCTAAAAATTTTCGCGCGCCGACTGGCGGGCAACTCCACTGCGGGTTGTTCCGCCAGTTTTGCGTCGTTGGGTCCGCGCCTATAGGCTCATTGGATGACGGCAATGGAGGTGCGGTGTGGACGAACTCAAGCAAACTGACCCGCAGATTTATCAGCTCATCAGGGATGAAGAGCGCTACGAGATCGATTCGGTCCGGCTGATCGCGTCGGAGAACTACGTCTCGAAAGCGGTGCTTGAGGCGACCGGATCGATTCTCACCAACAAATATTCCGAAGGCTACCCGGGACGCCGTTACTACGAGGGTCAACGCAACATCGATCAGATCGAAACGATTGCGGTAGAGCGCGCCAAGGCGCTGTTCAAGGTCGATCACGCAAACGTTCAGCCGTACTCCGGGTCGCCGGCAAATCTCGCGGTATATTTCGCGCTGCTCAAGCCGGGCGACACGATCATGGGCTTGTCGCTCCCGCACGGCGGGCATCTGACGCACGGATGGCCGGTGAGCATCACGGGCACGTTCTGGCGGTCGGCGCAGTACCTGGTGGATCGCGAGAGTCAGGTCGTGGATTTCGACCAGATCCGCGAGATGGCGCGCAAGGAGCGGCCGAAGATAATCGTGACCGGCGGCACGGCGTATCCGCGGCTGTGGGACTTCAAGAGCTTCAGCGAGGTCGCCAAGGAAGTCGGCGCTCTGCTGCTTGCCGACATTTCACATATCGCGGGACTGATCGTCGGCGGCGTGCATCCGAGTCCCGTGCCGTACGCCGACGTAATCACGACCACCACGCACAAGACGCTGCGCGGCCCGCGCGGCGCGATGATCATGTGCCGCAAGGAATACGCCGAAGCGATCGACAAGGCGGTTTTCCCCGGGCTGCAGGGCGGTCCGCATAATCATACGACGGCGGCGATCGCGGTTGCGTTGAAGGAAGCATCGACGCCGGAGTTCAAGGCGTACGCAAAAAAAGTGGTGAGCAACGCCGCGACGCTTGCCGATGAACTGCTTGCGCGCGGATTCAGTCTGGTCTCGGGCGGCACCGACAATCATCTGATCCTGGCCGACCTGACCAGCAAGAAAGTGATTGGCAAGAAGGCGGCGAAGGCGCTCGATGCGGCCGGAATCGTCTGCAACTACAACACCGTCCCGTACGATCCGCGCAAACCGTTCAGCCCAAGCGGGCTTCGGCTCGGCACGCCGGCGGTAACCTCTCGCGGGATGGGCGACGCGGAGATGCGGCAGATCGGAAAGTGGATGGACGAGGCGATCGCGCACGCCGACGATGAAGCGGCGCTGAGACGCCTGGCGGCCGAAGTCACCGAGATGTGCCGCAGGTTCCCGGCGCCGGGAATCGCGCTCGGCTAGCAGGCTGTTGAAAAGGTAATTTTCAACGCCTGCTCCCTCTCTCTTGTCTCCCCCGAAGGGGTTTTCAGGCAGAGAGAGGGTATAAGGAAGGGCGCATCGCAACCCCCTTGGAATTCCACAATGACGCGAAATGCCAGAGCCGTTTCCCTTCCACACCATCGCGCCCGTCGGCTGCGACGTGATCAGACGGACGCGGAAAAAAAGCTTTGGGGTCGGCTACGATCGAAGAGGTTGAGTCAGTTCCGGTTCAGGCGACAATTCCCGATCGGAAACTTCATCGCGGACTTCGCATGCCCTCAGTCAGGACTTGTAATCGAGCTCGACGGAGGCCATCACCTGGATCAGGCAGCCAAAGATGACTGGCGGACCAAGCTGATCGAACAACATGGTTTTTGCGTTATACGCTTCTGGGACAGCGAGGTCCTTACGGACATCGACGGTGTCATCGACAGAATAATAGAGGCCCTTCGTAGAATCCCTGCCTAACCCGGGTCCCTGTCCGAGGATGATCCAAACCTCTCCTTGTCCGAGAAGAGGTCGGCGCAAACCGAGTGAAACGAGGTGGCGCCGGGAGAGGTGCAATGCTTGCCATCGCAACCACGCGTACTCGACGCTCTAATTCAGACAGCGGTGCGGGTGCCGAGCGTGGGACCTCTCCCTGACCCTCTCCTCGGACAAGGAGAGGGTATGGAGATCTCGTGCGGACGAGACGGGCCTTAGCCCGCCATGGTCAGGCCGCCGCTCACGCTGAGCACCTGGCCGGTGACGAAGTCCGAATCGGAAGAGGCGAAGAACGCGACCGCGCCCGCCAAATCCGCCGGTTGCCCGAGCCGGCGAAACGGGATGCCACGCGCCATCGATTCGAGAACCTTCTCGCGCCCGGCCATCGCGTTCCTGAGCAAAGCGGTGTCGGTCGGTCCCGGGCAAACGACGTTGACATTGATGTGATTTGCCGCGAGTTCGCGCGCGAGCGTTTTGGAGAAAGCGATGATGGCGGCCTTGCATCCCGCATATACCGCTTCGCCACTGGAGCCGACGCGGGCGGCGTCGGAAGAGATCGAGACGATTTTGCCTGCATCGCGCGATTGCATCCGCGGCGCCACGGCCTTGCAGCAATTGAGCATGCCGCGAAAGTTAATCGCGATCACTTTATCCCAAAGATCGGGGGTGGACTCGACGAACGGCAGCACGACGTCCCATCCGGCGTTGTTCACCAGGATGTCGATCGGTCCCAGTTCGCGTTCGACGCGATCGGCTGCGGCGATTGCCTGGTCAAGTCTGGTGACGTCTAGCGCAACCGCGATCGCGGCCGCGCCGCCACCGCGGATTTCCGCCGCGGCCTGCTCGGCGGAATCGAGCTGGATATCCGCCAGCGCCACTTTTGCGCCTTCGTCGGCGAGCCGGATCGCGATCGCGCGCCCGATTCCATTGGCTGCGCCGGTTACGATTGCGACTTTACCTGTGAGACGGTTCACGATGCTAATTTAACTGGAGATCGAACCGCCGTCGATGATTGAGCCGGCGCCGAGTTGACGCCATCCGAATTGCCGGACGGAGTCGCAGCCCACTGGCCGCGACCCCGTCCAACTGGCGGGGAGTTGCCGACTTATTTCCTACTCGGCCGGTGTTGAATCGCTGCCGGCCTGTGCCCACAGCGCCTTCATCTCGGCGTGAATCTGGTCCAGCTTGGCCTTGGTCGCGGAGATTTGCGCGAGCTGAGCCGGGGTCAGCACGTTGCGGATCGCGATCGCGTCCTGAACCTGCTCGTTCGTCATCTGACCCTGTAGCTGCGTGATTGTCGAAACCGAGCCGGACAAGTCGGCAGCGGCGACCGTGCCGGTTGACGTGTACTTGGCCGCGATTGCCTGCTTGGCGGCCTTGAGCTGCTGGTATTCAGCCTTTCGCGATGCGCGCCGGGCCTGGAAGATGGCATGGATCTGCGTCTTCTGCGCGTCGGTCAGATTGGCGGTTCTCAGCAGCAACGGAAGCGGGACGCCGAGCGCGCCCATACCGCCATGCATGCCGTGATGCCCCATGTGGCCGCCAAAACCGGTTGATTTCGATGAAGCGACATGAGCAACCGCAACGACCAGGATGACTGCCATAACTACGGGAACGAGACCGCGAGAGAACTTGGAAAGCATAAAAACTCCTTGAACGCGAGTAGCGGCCACCTTTGTCGGCGGCGATCGCTCTTATTCTAAATGTACGTTAAGCAAAAAAACCGGTTACGCGCTTTGTGCGACGTCGGCGATTCCTTCAGTTCGGGCGGGACGTCGATTCGCACGTGAAATCGCGCGATCAATGAAAATCATGCGACGGCGGGAGCGCGCCGGGAAGCGTGATCTCCGCGAAGCGGCGCGCGCGAATCGCGGTCACGCCGTCAACCGTTTGCAGCACGCCCTCGGCCAGCAAGATTCCGGCACTGCGCAGCAGCAGGCGGTTTTTCTGGAACAGGCCGGGCGTGACGATCAGGTTGGCAATTCCGGTTTCGTCCTCGAGCGTGATGAACAGGAAGCCCTTGGCCGTGCCGGGGCGTTGGCGCACGATCACGACGCCGGCGGTCTTCACCCACGATTGATGCCGGGCGCGCGTGAGAGCGTCGGCGCTGAGAATTCCGCGCGCGCTCAAATCGGCGCGCAGATACGTCATCAGATGAGGTCCGGTGGTGAGGCCGGTCGCGGCGTAGTCCGCCAGCGTTTCATCGATCGGCGCCATCGACGCCAGGGGAACCTCGCCATCGCGCGGCTTGGCGCCCGCCAGCAGGCTGGTGGGATCGCGTTCTACCGCGGCCGCATTCCACATCGCGTCGCGCCGCGCCAGGCCGAAGGCGGCGAACGCGCCCGCGTATGCCAGCGCGTCGATCTCGCGGCGGTTCGGTCCGACGCGCGCGGTAAGATCGGCGATCGAATCGAACTGCCGCCGCGCACGCTCGCTTTCGATTCGAAGTGCGATTTCCTCGCGGATGCCCGTGACGTATCGCAGTCCCATGCGAATCGCAGGCCGCTGATCCATAATCTCGATCGTGCACTTCCAGTTCGAGCGGGTCACCTCGACCGGTAGCGCGACGACGCCGTGGCGCGCGGCGTCTTTCACCAGCGTCGAGGGATGATAGAAGCCGAGCGGGTAGCAATTCAGCATCGCGGCAACGAACGCCGCCGGATGATGATGCTTCAGGTATGCCGACGCGTACGCGATCAGCGCGAAGCTGGCGGCGTGCGATTCGGGGAAGCCGTACAGCGCAAAAGATGTGATCGAGCGCACGATATCGTCGGCGACATTGCCTTGCAGGCCGGTGCGCAGCATCCCGGCGCGCAGCCGCGCTTCGATTTTCTCCATCCGCTCGGCCGAGCGCTTGAATCCCATCGCGCGGCGCAGCTCCTCGGCCTCGCCGCCGCTGAACCCCGCCACCGTCATCGCCATTCGGAGCAACTGCTCCTGAAAAAGCGGGATGCCCAGCGTGCGTTTCAGGATCGGCTCGAGCGAAGGATGCGGATACTCGACGGGCGCGCGATGGTTGCGGCGATCGAGATAGGGATGCACCATTTTGCCGACGATCGGGCCGGGGCGAATTATCGCGACCTCGACCACCAGGTCGTAAAACCGCTGGGGCTTCATCCGCGGCAGCGTCGCCATCTGCGCGCGGCTCTCGACCTGGAAGACGCCGACCGTGTCCGCGCGCCGAAGCATCGCGTACACGCCGGGGTCGTCGGGCGGCAGATGCGCGAGGTCGATCTCGACTCCTTCGTGCGCGCGGATCATCGGAAGCGCCTCTTTCAGCGCCGCCAGCATCCCGAGTCCGAGCAGATCGATCTTGATGATGCCGAGATCGGCGCAGTCGTCCTTGTCCCATTGAATCACCACGCGGCCGGGCATCGAGGCCGGCTCGAGCGGGACGATTTCATCGAGCGGCTGCGCGGCGATCACCATGCCGCCGCTATGCTGCCCGAGATGGCGCGGCACGCTCTGAATCCGGCGCACGAGATCGGCCAGCATCCTGATTCGCGGCGCCTGCGCATCGACGCCGCCGCGCTTGAGCATCGCCACGAGATCGTCGTGATGGTCGCGGAACTCGTACACCTGGTTGAGCCTGGCCAGCCGGTCAACCTGTTCGGGCGAAAAGCCCAGCGTCTTGCCGACCTCGCGCACCGCGCTTTTGGTTCGATAGGTGATCACGTTCGCGGTCATTGCGGCGCCGCGTTCGCCGTAGCGGCGATAGACGTATTGAATCGCCTGCTCGCGATCGTCGCCGCTGGGCAGGTCGAGATCGATGTCGGGCCATTCGCCGCGCTCCTCGGAAAGGAAGCGCTCGAACAGGAGTTCCATCTTGACCGCATCCACCGCCGTGATCCCGAGCGCGTAACACACCGCGCTGTTGGCCGCGGAGCCGCGTCCCTGCACCATGATCCGATTCTCGCGGCAGAACTGGACGATGTCCCATACGATCAGAAAATAGCCGGCGAGATTGAGCCGCTCGATGATCCCGAGTTCGTGTTCGAGTTGGCCGCGCGTGCGATCGTCGATCGCGCCGCGCCATCGCTCTCGCGCACCCGCATAAGTGAGCGTTCGCAAATAGCCGTCGGGCGTTTCTCCCGGTGGAAGCGGGTAGTCGGGGAAGCGATAGCCCATGTCGGATAGCTGGAAAGCGCATCGCTCGGCAATCGCGCGCGAGGCGGCGACGGCGCCGGGCAGATCGCGGAACAGCGCGGCCATCGCGGCGGGCGATTTCAGATGGCGCTGGCTGTTGATCCATAGCGCGCGGCCGGCTTCCGCGAGCGTGGTCTTGAGCCGGATGCAGGTCAGCACGGCGAGCAAGCTGCGATCCGAGCCGCGGTGGCATACGTCGTTGGTTGCGACCACCGGGATTCGCGCCGCGCCGGCAAGCGCGGCGAGCTTGCGATTGAGGCGCTCCTCGCCGGCGTCGAGATGACGCTGCAAATCGATGTAGAAATTTCCCGCGCCGAAAATCCCACCGAGCCGCCGGCTCAGATCGCCGGGATCCTCGCCGCGAACGAGCATGCGCGACAGCGGACTCATCACGCCGCCGGCAAGGCAGATGAGTCCGCGGCCGTAGCGTTCGAGATCGTCGAGCGTGATGCGGCTCTCGCCCTTGGCGGGATAGACGGGCAAGGCGGCAGAGCCGTCGCGGGCGAGCGCGCCGGGATTGAGCACGCGCATCTTCGCGTCGGTGATCATGCGGCAGAGATTTTGGTAGCGCTTGCGATCCGGGGCGAGGACGTAGAGGCGCGAGTTGTCGTCCAGCGTCAGTTCCGCGCCGACAATTTGCCGGATTCCCGCGGACTTCGCGGCCTGGTAAAAGCGCGGCGCGCCGTAAAGTCCGTCGCGATCGCCAAGCGCCATCGCGCGGTAGCCGAGTTCCTCCGCGCGCGCGGCGAGATCCTCGGGCGTGGTCGCGCCTTCGAGAAAGCTGAACGCGCTGCGCGCGCGAAGTTCGATATAGTCGGAGTTCATTGCGATTCGCCGCGATTGGTCAGTCGTAGGCGCCGTCGAGAAACCACTTGTGCGAGTTCAAGTCGCGGAAGATGCGGTAAACGCCGCCGTCTTCGAGCGCGAGTTCGTAATAATCGCGGATGAAGCCGCATTCATCCCCGCCATTGAATCCGAGCCACCATTCGCCATCGCGCCGCCATGGCCCGGCGATCGAAATCACGCGCGCGCCAAGATTTTCGCCGCGAACGAACTCCGGAATCTCCCGCGAGCACATCACCTCGATTTCCCGCACTGGGCGAATCGCGCGTATCACCAACTGCGTGACATTCTTCGCCGCCGCATCTTCGGGGATCGGCGGCG
>VFSW01014066.1_pt1 | contig 11078 bp, 7 predicted proteins | sample 5358111 | NCBI WGS metagenome assembly VFSW01 (sample SAMN11554181, study PRJNA540505) | mine drainage metagenome | isolation source: sediment from site ElyBrook_90M | place: USA: Ely Copper Mine, Vershire, VT | collected 2017
ATATCCAGTTCCGCGAACTCCGCCCGTTCCTGGATGAATGTGAAGCGCGCCTTGGGGTCCTTGCCCATGAGCCGCTCGAACACGTCGCCGGTGGCCTTGTGGTCCACGACCTGAACTTTCATGAGGGTGCGGGTCTTGGGGTTCATGGTCGTCGACTTCAACGTCTCGGGGTTCATTTCGCCGAGCCCCTTGAACCGTCCGACTTCGTATTTTCTGTTGTTCAGCTTCGCAAGGATCTTTTCCTTTTCCATCTCGTCCATGGCGTAGAAGACCTCCTTGCCCGCCTCGATCTTGAAGAGCGGCGGCATGGCAAGATAGACGTGGCCGTGGTTGATGAGCTCGGGCATGTAGCGGTAGATGAAGGTCAGGAGCAGCACGCTGATGTGCGCGCCGTCCACGTCGGCGTCGGTCATGAGGATCACGCGGCTGTACCGGAGTTTGTTGAGGTCGAAATGCGCTCCCACGCCGCAGCCGAGCGTGGCCAGCAGGTTCTTGATCTCGTTGTTCGTCTGGATCTTTTCGAGGGACGCCACCTGCTCCACGTTCAGGATCTTACCGCGGAGCGACAGCACGGCCTGGGTCTTCCGGTCCCGCGCCATCTTGGCCGAACCGCCTGCCGAGTCTCCTTCCACGATGAAGACCTCGGTCTCCTCGACTTTGTTGGACGAGCAGTCGGCGAGCTTGCCCGGCAGGTTGAGCTTGAGCGACGAAAGCTTCCGCGTCACGTTGTCCTTGGCGGCACGCGACGCCATGCGCGCCTCGGCAGCCAGCAGCACGCGCTTCACCACGGCATCGGACATGGTGGGGTTCGCGAGCAGATAGGCTTCGCAGGCGTTCTTGACCGAAGCTTCGATGGGCGAGGAGATCTCGGGGTTGTTGAGCTTCTCCTTGGTCTGGCCCTGGAACTGCGGGTTCTTGATAAGCACGCTGACGATGCCGTACAGACCTTCGTATACATCCTCGGGGGCGATGGTCTTGATGTTCTTCGGGATGAGGTTCTTGCGCTCCGCGTAGGCGCGTACAGCCTTGGTGAGCCCGGCCCTGACCGCCAGTTCGTGCGTGCCGCCGTCGGAAGTGTTGATCGAATTGGCGTAGGAGTGGATCTCCATGTCCGTGGCCAGGGTCCAATGCATGGCGCATTCGATCTTGAAGTCGTCGACTTCCTTCTCCAGGTAGAAGGGCTCGGCGTTCACCACCGTCGTGCCCGAAACGATCCGCTTGATGTAGTCCTGGATGCCGTTGTCGTACTTGAACGTGACCGGCTTTTCCTTGTCACGCTCGTTCTCGATCGTGATCTTGAGGCCCTTGTTCAGGAAGGCCTTGCTTTCCGACACGTCGAGGATGTTCTTGTAATTGACGTTCGTTTTGGAAAATATTTCGGTATCGGGCATAAAATAGATCTGGGTCCCGTGGGCCTTGGTCGGCTTTCCCTTTTTCAGGTTGCCCTTGGGTTTGCCGCGGGAGAACTCCTGGGTCCACTCATACCCGTCGCGCCAGACCGTGGCGATGAACACCTCGGACAACGCGTTCACCACCGATGCGCCCACGCCGTGAAGTCCACCCGAGGATTTGTACGCCGTGTGGTCGAACTTGCCTCCCGCGTGGAGCGTGCAGAGGATCGTCTCGATGGCCGGCCGCTTCGTCTTCGGGTGGATGTCCACGGGAATGCCGCGGCCGTTGTCCGCCACGGTCACGCCGCCGTCTTTCTCGATCCTGAGCGTAATCGCCGTACAGTACCCGTTCAAAGCCTCGTCAACTGCATTGTCCAGCACTTCCCACACGAGGTGGTGCAGACCGCGCACGTCCGTCGAGCCGATGTACATGGCCGGCCGTTTGCGGACCGGCTCCAGTCCTTCGAGCACGGTGATGTCTTTTGCGGTATACGTTGCTGCCAAGTAGGCACCTCCTGAGCAGACGACAGATATCAGACGTTCAGAAGACAGACTGAGGCAACAGCAGCATATTTGTCCGTTGTCTGACCTCTGTCCTCTGGCGTCTGGATCTATCTGTCTTTCGCGGCAGATTATAAATCATGAGCAAGGATAAAGCAATATGAAGTTTGTCGGGAAAGAGCGGGACTCTGGTTGCAGAATACGGACTTTTCGATAAAAAAAGCCCCCCGCTGTCAGCGCGGGGGGCTTCGCACAACGTCTTTCTATCGGGCGCTTTGCCATTCGTGCATATTCTACGGCTATTTCCCGGCCAAAGGCGGGGTCGGAATGTTTGAGCCGTGGCATTCGGTGCAATTCTCCTGAGCAGTGATCCCGAGACTGGGAGCCGGGGTCCAATTGGCTTTTGAAACATACTTGCCGTCCTTCCAGGCATTCAGATCGTGAACAAGCTTGTAGGCAACGCTCGCCGCGACCCTGGCGCACCGGTCCTTCCGCTCCGGGCTGGAAAGAGCATAGCCGGACGCCTTCATCCACTTGCCGACCGACACGTGGCAGAGAGGCGACTGGCTTGTCGTCTGGATGATCTTCGTTTTCTGCTTCGGCTCTTTAGGAATAAAAAGGGGCAACGGCGTTTCAGAATACCACTGCATCATTTCCGATCCTACAAGGGCCCCCTGTTCACAGTCCGGGCCCGCGATACGGGGCCCGATAATTACATTGCTCACGATATTGGCGCCTGCGTTCGATCCGCAGATCGTGCCCCACCCGACTATTCCTCCTTCGAGGAACACAAAAGCATCGGTCGGAAATGATTTGTAGGGCTCTCCCACTTTTTCCCTGAGCTGGCTGAACACGCTGCTGATGACCGCCGCGCCGCAGAAGACCCGGTACCATTCTTTGTAAGCGATTTCCGCGGTCTTTTCCGGGTCGAGTTTCACATAGGGCCACGGCCATTTCTCCGTCGTCCCGCCCACGGCTTCCGCTTTGGAGACAAAGCCGGGCACTGCGGATGCCAGTGCCGTGACGCCGGCGGCGCCGATTGCAATCTTCCCTGCATTAACCAACAAACCTCTTCTGGACATCTTACTGTCTAACAATTTGTCGAGCTTCATGTGAGTCCCCCTTAAGTTGTGATAGACATACTGTCAACCTTTTTTTATAATCCGCAATCCGACCTGCACCCGGCGACAACAAACGCCCACGCAAGTGCAGGGTGAATCTGCAATCCGCCATTAATTAGAACACCGGCGTGGGCACCGTGCCCCATCCGCTTTCATGGGCAAGGTCTTTCACGTCCAGAAGCCGCATCGTATGCACGTCCACGTCCACCATGAACTGCGGCACGCGCAGAGCGTTTATGGCAAACATATCGGCAGGACCCTTCACCGGAACGTCTTCGATAGACAGAAAGATCAGCCTCCTGACCACGCCGTCTGCCCCTGCTGCGTTCTCGTGATCTTCCATCTGCATCATGCCATGCATGGCATGATGCCCCTCACGCAGATGGCCGAAGGGGTTGAAGATCCAGTCCGTGATCATGGCCATGGAGTGGTGCTGATTGAAGAGCTTCCAGTCCCCGCCCGTGTCCGCGATCATTCCCTGCATGATATAGTTTTGCGGGATAAAATAAACGAGATACTGTTTGCCGGCCTGCATCCGCTCCTTCACTTCCTTGAGAGCGAGAATGTCGGCCATCCTGTGGTCCATCTTGAACCCGTCCTCGGGAAGTATGGCGATGGCGACGACGTTTTGCGCCTTTGTCCAGAGCGTGAGGTGGTTGATGGTGTAGGTACGGAGCAGGAACGATGCGGCAAGGACAGCAGCCGCAAAACCGAGAGCGAGTGCGGTCTTTCCCAAAGTCGACGAGGGGGTAATTGAGTGTTCAAGCCCCTTTGGCAGGAACATGCCGGTCTTACTCATATATTTCCGATAGGTTATTTCGTGGGCTTTCAGCATCCTCCGCTCTTCGTCCTTTGCCAAAACGTAATAGACCAATGCCATGCAGAGCCACAGGACAATGGTCAGGAATCGCGGCCAGAGGATGGAAAGCCCGAGACCGGCAAGCCCGAGCGCCAGGTACTGCGGGTGCCTGATAAAAGAGTACAAGCCGCCGAGCACGGCCCCTTTTTTCGTAAACTTGGCATAATAGATCTGGCCGGCGCATACAAGGAAGATCAACATTCCGACAACGAACAGCACCGAACCCATGACGCGCACGAACTGGAGAAACCAGTCCTGCGGCAGCACCATATGGGGCAGATAAAATGCGCTGAGCCACCTCGTTGTGGAATTGCTTGCGAGTTTCAGGAGCACGGGGTTGAATACCGAGTAAAAAAACCCGGCAAAGGGGCTGATCATGATCAGCACTTCAAGGGCAATGACGAAGTAAAGAACAAGTGCGCTCCCAAGAAGCGTTTTCTTAGCGTTCATCTACAACCTCCCCTTAAATTATAACGCCATATCTATCAACCTAAAAAGAGTATTTTGGACGCAGACTTCGTCGTGAGCTCAGTCGAACGATAAGACCGGATAAACGCGGATAAAGAAAGATAAAAAAAATATTTGATGCTGAAAAAAGACTCACTGTTGCGGTGAAGCCTCTTTCCGCCTGGATACTTTGTTTTATCAGCGAATATCTGCGTTCATCTGCGTCCAACTGCCGTTTTTAGGATCAATCATCGAAGAGGTCGCAAAGGTCACGGAGAATAACGGCAGCCGTTATCTTATCTCCGCGCGCTCCGCGTTCTCCGCGCGATAACGATGATTCTCATTTTTTTTGACTTGGTTAATCAGGCTTGGGGAGGTCTCAGGAGCTCGTCCGGCAGAGCGTCCTGGTATTGTTCGGCAAAGATCTGCCGCCCGGACTTTATAGGATCAAGCCGGAACACGTGGACTGCCTTCGAAACTGCAAAAACATAGAGCGGGAAATGTGTTGATGAAGAATCGGACACGAGGTGTTTCTGACCATCAAGAGAAACGACGAAGCTGTGCTGCAAGGGACAGTTTTCACAACACGAGACCACAGCGGACTTGCCGGCTGCGCCGAATGGGCAAGTATTCTGAATGAGGAGGGCAAAAGCAAGGATGAACACAATGAACGTGCGCTTAAGCATCAGTGGTTGTTACTATAGGCGCTTCAAGAAAAAAAGTCAATTCTTTGCAGGTCATCTCTTCGACGCTCCCATGGCAAGTCCCGAGATGATCCTGTCCAGGAAAAACGTGTAAAGCAGGGCCACGGGAATGCTGGCCAGAAGCGCGCCGCCCATCAAAGAACCCCAGTAGAAAACATCGCCCCGCACCAGTTCCGTGGTGAGCCCGATTCCGATGGTCTTCTTTGCCGAATCCTGGATGAACGCAAGAGCATAGATATATTCGTTGGCGACAAGGGTGAAGGCAAAGACGACAACACTGATGATCCCGGGCACCGCAAGCGGCAGCAGGATCCTGAAGAACGCGCCCATCCTGCTGCACCCGTCGATCAAGGCCTGTTCCTCGATGTCCTTGGGAATGGACTTGAAGAAGCTCATCAAGAGCCACGTGCAGAACGGAACGGTGAATGTCGGATAAACAAGGATGAGCGACCACAGGGAATTCTGCAGGCCGAGGATCGCCACGATACGGGACAACGGGATGAACAGCAGCGTCGGCGGCACGAGGTACGTGAGAAAAATGCCGATCCCGATGCTCTCCCCCCATTTCCCCGCCATGCGGGCAAGGCTGAAAGCGGCGGGAACAGCCAGGAGCACGGTGATGACGACGACCGCGACGCCTACCAGAAGGGTATTCCACAGAAACGTGGTGAACAGGGTCTGGGAGAACAGCAGCTTCATATGGTCCAGCGTCGGCAGTTCGGCGAAAAAGAAGGGATTGTTATTCGGGTTGAAAAGGTCGTGGCTCTTTTTAAACGTGGTGATGAGCATGATGTAAAAAGGCGAAGCGGAAAAGAGGATGAAGAACGCCAGCGCTCCGTAGAACCCGCCTTTTAAAAATATTTTTTTCAGCATAGAAGAAGAGCTCCTAATACCTAAATTCCTCATTCCCAATTTCTAATTTTTAATTCCTTCTCTCTACGTCACAATCGCTTTCTTTACCAGCCGCAGCACGATGATTGCGAGACCTGCAAGCACGGGAAAGAAGAAGATCGCAATGGCCGCCCCCTGGGCCAGATCGCCACCTTCGATGCCTGTCAGGAAAGCAAGACTCGCCAGAACTTGCGTAGCATTGGGAGGCGGTCCGCCCCTGGTCAGGACCCATACCACGGTCATGTCGGTGAACGTGAAAAAGGTGGCGAACAGGATCGTCACCCCGATGACGGGAAAAAGCAGCGGGAGGTTGATGTCAAAAAGGCGCCGGAAATACCCTGCGCCGTCCATCTGGGCTGCCTCGACGATCTCCTTGGGGATGGAGTTCATTCCCGAAATAAGGATGACGGTCCCGAGGGGAAGCAGCCGCCACACATGCACAAGGATGATGGAAGCCATTGCCAGGACCGGCCGCCCGAGCCAGTAGAGGTTGCTCGCCGGTCCCAGGAGCGCACCCGGCTTGCCGAGAAGACCCACGTCCCTGAGCAGCCAGTCAATAGGACTGAAAACGGAATCCAAAAACCATAAAAAACCGACTGCGCCCAGCGCAATAGGCGCGGTCCAGGGAAGCATGATCAAGAACCGCACGAGCCACTTGCCCCGGAAGTCCCGGAGCAACAGCTCGGCAAGGATATGGGCAAAAACAAGAACGAGCAAAACGGAAACAACGGTGAAAATAACCGTATTGAAGAGCGAGGTCCGGAACACCGGGTCTGCAAGAATGGCGGTGAAATTCTGGAGCCCCACGATCTTGAAATTGGGATTCCCGACCGTCACGTTGCTGATGCTGTAGACAAAGGACATGACAAACGGAAAGCCCACGAACAGGACGATGTACAATCCCGCGGGCAGGACCAGCAACGGCGCGAGAACTGTTTCGCGGTCAAAAAAATGTTTTTTAGGTTTCATGCTCATTCCCTAATGTCAGTTACGTTCAAAATTTAAAACTTTTATCCTGGAAAAGGCTTTTGGACACGGAAGGATCGGATTAAGTATGATAAAAACGGATAAAATCGAAAACAGAGCCCTCACTCTTTGGTGAAATACTCGTCAAGAAAAAATCCGCCGTTACCCGCCTCTTATCCGGTTTGATCAGTGTCAAATGCTTTTTTAGGTTTATTTTTTAATTCTCACTCCCGTTTCCCTATGGTAATACCGCACATCCTTGCTGCGGACGGAAAAATCATACTCCCTGCCTTCTTCCAAGGGAACGCGGAGCTGAAGATTTGCAATGACTCCCGTTTCCCCGATGGTGCCGTAGGCAAGCTTGAATGACCCCAGGTTCTCGACCCTCGTCACCTTGAACCGGAACTTCGTCTGGTCTTCAGTGGAGGCAAGCTCAGCAGGGAGAAAGACCTCGGGCCGGAACCCGACGATAACGCCGTTCTGCTCGACAAAGTTCATCGGCGGATTGCCGATAAAGCCGGCGACAAACGTATCGGCAGGGTCGTGATAAATATCCTCGGGAATGCCGATCTGGCGCACCCTCCCCTCGCTCATGACCGCGATCCGGTCCCCGAGCCCCATCGCCTCGGCCTGATCGTGGGTAACATAAATGGTCGTAACGCCGATCTCCTGCTGGAATTTCTTAAGCTCGACCCTCGCGGTATGCCGCACCTTTGCGTCGAGGTTGGAAAGGGGCTCGTCCATGAGCAGGACCTTCGGTTTTCTGACAAGGGCCCGCGCAATGGCCACACGCTGTTTTTCTCCTCCCGAGATCTGGGACGGCATCCTTTCGAGAAGCCGGCCGATCCCGAGCAGGCCCGCCGCCCATTCCACTTTGTACCGTATCTCGGATTTGTCGAGCCCCTCCACGGTCAGGGGAAAAGCAATGTTCTTGAAAACCGTTTTATGGGGATAGAGGGCATAACTCTGAAACACCATGGCGATCCCCCGCTCCCGGGGCGGCACATCGTTTACCACCTCGCCGTCGATAACCAGCTCTCCAGCCGTGGGTTTTTCCAGACCGGCACAGAGCCGCATCAGCGTCGTCTTGCCGCTGCCCGAAGGGCCGAGAAGCACCAGAAACTCGCCGTCCTTGATCTCCAAGTCTACGCCGTCAACCGCATTCACCGCGCCGAATTGTTTCTTAATCCCCCTCAATTGAACGAATGCCATGCAATATCCCCTTTCGGATATACCTGAATCATGCTTAAATGGCTTAAGGGGAAATGGAGAGGGAACAAGGCGAAAGGGAGAACAAGTGAAACCTGCGCTTCTCTCTCCCTTTCTTCCCTATTCCCCCTCTCTCCTCCAAGGTTCATGAAATGAAGTTACCCCAGGTTTTGAGGGTCACGCGGCTGTCACCGTTTCTTGATCAGCCCCTGCGCTTCCCACTTGGCAAAGATCTTTCGACACTCCGCTGCCGCCTGCTTGACCGAATCTTCGGCGGACTGCTTTCCCTGCGCAACGCGGGCGAACATGTTGGGGATCACAAAGGTGCCGAAGATTTCGCCTTCCGCGGGATTCGCCGGCCCCGGATGGCCGATGTTCGCGCTCCATTTTTCCGCGTTCTTGAGCGGCAGCAGCTTGCCCTTTGCTTCTCCGGGCAGAGCAAAGGGATCGTTATCGAACCAGGCGTGGAAAACGTCCCTCACGTGTTTGGCGCCCCTTACCAAGGGATAGCCCCGCTCGCCGTGAGGCACCGGCGCGTTAAAGAACGAGGGTGTGGCATAGAGCTCGCTTTCCCACACTGCCCGGTCGTAGTTTGCGACAAGGTCGAGCAGGAACTGCTTTGCCAGGTCAGCATTCGCAGTAGCGAATTTGGGTATGACCGAGACATAGATGACGTGCTCGCTTGCCCATCCCGTTCCCCGGGGCCCCTTTAAGGCGGGCGAGAAATAAACGTCTTTGGCGATCTCGGGCACGTCCTTTTGAGCGGACCGGTAGGCGGAGATGGAGTTTAATATATAGGAAGCTCGTCCTGCAATGAGGGCCTGGTTGTTCGAGGCCGGGGTCCATGCGAAGACCTCTGGGGTCAGGGTCTTGTCGTAGAGATCTTTCATGTATTTTACGGCCTCGACGGTCCGCTTGTTGTCCAGGATCACGCGCTCATACTCGTCCTGCGTACCGGTGTCGAACGACCAGAGCAAGGCCCTGCCTGCCATGTTCGTGTCCAGTTCCTGGGACAGCCCGATGCCGTTCTGGACGCCCAGTTGCTTCTTGATCTTCGCGGCATAGACCAGCAGCTCCTCCCAGGTCTTCGGCCCTTCCGGCTTTCCAACCTTTTCCCAGAGTGATTTCCGGTAATCGCCGGGGTCGATGGTCCATCCGTGGCAGAACCCGTAATATTTCCTGGTGTCGGGGTTGTACGAGCTTCGGGTGGCGACAGGGACCTGTTTCCCGAATTTTTTTTCCGCTTCTTTGTTGACGTCGGTGAGGTCGAGAACGCTCGGTTCGAAATCCGAAGGCGGGTTGATGAATTCGATGAGATCATGACCTCTGCCTGCCACGATTTCCGCTGCAAAGGTGCTCCTGAGATCGGAAAGGCTGATATGATCTACGGTCACGTCCACATTGTGCTTCTCACCCCAGGCTTTTGCATAGGGGTCGAACCATTTGTCATACCGCGGCACAAAATGGCTCCATTGCAGGAGCCTGAGCGTCCTGCGTCTTGATGTTTGCGCAAATGCCTTGTTTAAATCCAAAACCGACGAACCGATCGCCAGGCCCGCCGCGCCTACCCCTGCTTTCTTGACAAAATCACGTCTTGAAATCTTCTTCATGGCAGCCTCCTATGTGATTTTACTTCTTCACGGTTTCACACTGTTCAGCCCTTTCCCCCTCCGAAGTACAAGCACCACCTTCGGTAGTATATGAAATCACAAATTCAATTCAAAGGCAAGCGCAAAATGCCTCATGAATCAGCCTCCTTGTGCGCCTTATCATTCCTGCACCTTACTTCGCCGCCGGACCCTTCATCGCGCAATATAGTCAGCCAGGTCGAGCAGGCGCCGCGCGTACCCGTATTCATTGTCGTACCATGCAAAAACCTTCACCACTCTTTCCTGGATGACCTTGGTGGCATTGGCATCCACGATGCTCGAATGCTCATCCCCGATAATATCCGCAGACACCAGTTCATCCTCGGTATATCCCAGGATGCCCTTCATGTCGGCTTCCGCGGCCCTTTTAAACGCGGCGTTAACCATTTCCCGGGTCGCAACTCTTTTTACCCGGGCCGTAATGTCGGTGAGCGATCCGTTGGCAACGGGCACGCGCACCGCAATAGCCGACATTTTTCCCTTGAGCTCCGGCAGCACCCGCTCCGTTGCCGTTGCCGCGCCGGTGCTCGACGGGACCAGCGAAACGGCCGCGGCCCGCCCTCTGCGCCTGTGCCGGGGTGAAGACCTGTCGATGAGCGCCTGGCTGGACGTGTATGCATGGATCGTCGTCGCCATCAGGTAATCGATCCCGAAGGCGTCGTTCAGGACCTTGACGGTCGTTGCCAGGCAGTTCGTGGTACAAGAGGCATTCGAGATGATATGATGTCTTTTGGGATCGTAGGCCTTTTCGTTCACCCCCAGCACCACGGTCAGATCTTCGTTTTTCGCTTCCGCGCTGATGATGACTTTCGAGGCCCCGGCATCCAGATGTTTTTCCGCGTCCTCTCTCTTCAGAAAAAGCCCTGAACACTCCAGGACGATATCGACGCCAAGAGAGCGCCAGGGCAGTTTTTCCGGGTCTTTTTCATGGGAAATCGCTATTCTGCTTGACCCGGCTTCGAGGTAATCCGGTCCTGTTTTGATATCGAACGGGGCGCGCCCGTGCACGGAATCGTATTTGATGAGGTAGGCAAGTTCTTCTACCGGGGCTGGACTGTTTGCCGCAACGAGGGTGGCGTGCTCCGGCGGGTTTATCACGTACTGACGCAGGACCAATCGCCCGATGCGCCCGAGGCCGTTAATGGCGATTTTTTTCATGAAGTGCCTCCCCTTCTGCGAGGCGCCCCATGGCAGATACTTTTTTCCGTTAGAGAACGCCGCCGGCTGCTGCTTACGACCGGTTATGTTATTCTTCACCCGCGGTGATTGAAACTGCTGTTTCTTAACGTTAGAGAAAAAGTCCTCCAGCGGAAGGCAACTGTCAGGGCTGCAAAAATTTT
>VFSW01014067.1_pt1 | contig 11078 bp, 8 predicted proteins | sample 5358111 | NCBI WGS metagenome assembly VFSW01 (sample SAMN11554181, study PRJNA540505) | mine drainage metagenome | isolation source: sediment from site ElyBrook_90M | place: USA: Ely Copper Mine, Vershire, VT | collected 2017
ATGAGTATACTAGACAGTTAATACCCCGAAGGGTTATAACTTCAATAGCCCCGCCTTTTAAGGCGGGGGATTGAGTCCCCAACCATGTTCCCGCCCAGGGGTTGGGGGATGGGGTAAAATATATTTAATTATTAATGTACTATGTAATATAATATATGTATATTTACGGTATTAATGATGAATTATGGATTCTGAATTTCTAAATTCTAAAGATTGCGATTACTCCTGCTATCAAAACCCTTTCCATGCCGTCATAGCGGGGACGAGGGACGCGGCCCGGACGAACGGGTCATGCTGGCCATCCGGAAAGAATCATTCTGCCGGGCCTGGCGAAGGCAGGTCACGCTCCCTTTTTGTCGCTCACCCAAATTTGCCGCATATTTTGCTATCACACACATTTTCAATATCATGCCATTTTTCTTGCCGCCACCCCCCACACCCTAAAACGGCAAAAAGCGGCAATAAGCGGCAAGAAACGGCCATATTATACCGCTCAAAGTGGGCATGGAGCAAGGATTACACACCGTACCCCTGTTTCGTGTGTAAATATGTGCAATGGGGTACAAGGAGTGGAAAAAATATGCGTTCACTGTGCAAAAGTGTGCAGTAAACTTATCTGACATGATGAAAATAATTACAAACCAGAATGCTCATTACTAAATACCAACTACCAAATACCAATTAAAAATATGCGTTCAGTGTGCAAAAGTGTGCAATAAATGTTTCCGACATGGAGAAAATGAACCGTACAGCCATGATACTCATTACTAAATACCAACTTCCAAATACCAATTAAAAATATGTGTTACGATTAGAAGGCAAGCGCCCAATTTCTTATCTTTGCAGTAGCACGGAATGTGCTGAAATTAAATGTTAGAGGAATCATTAAAATGAAATTTAATAATGCGTAAAATATCTTTCAGGCAAATTAATATTGAGAACATTGAAGAACATAGCAAACATCAAGTAAAACAGGCACAAACACAGGTAACAAATAAATCATAAAAGTCCTAAAATTCTTTATGGAAACTTCCGCCATTTTACCACTTTATTGCAAAAGCCTTACACATTACAAGCGTCGTGTAAGCAGTGTGGTCAACGTGGGCGATGTGCCGCTTGGCGGCGGTTATCCTATTCGCGTGCAAAGCATGACCACCACCGACACCATGGATACACAGGCCACGGTTGAGCAGTCGGTGCGCATGATAGAGGCGGGCTGCGACTATGTGAGGATAACAGCTCCAAGCATAAAGGAAGCGGAAAACCTGAAAAATATAAAAAATGAATTGCGGCGCAGAGGCTATAAAACACCCCTGGTAGCCGATATACATTTTACCCCCAATGCGGCTGAAGCGGCAGCGAGAATCGTTGAAAAAGTGAGAATAAATCCGGGCAACTATGCCGATAAGAAAAGGTTTGAACACGTAGATTATTCCGATGAAGGCTACCGTGCGGAGCTTGATAAAATAAGGCAGCGCTTTACTCCTTTGCTTAAAATTTGCAAAGAATACGGCACCGCCATGCGCATTGGCGTAAATCATGGATCTTTGAGCGACCGCATTATGAGCCGCTATGGCGATACCCCACGCGGCATGGTGGAATCGGCAATGGAGTTTTTAAGGATATGCGGCGACAATGATTTCAGCAGCATAGTGCTGTCTATGAAATCGAGCAACCCGCAGGTAATGGTTCAGGCATACAGGTTGCTTGTGCAAACCATGAATGCGGAGGGCATGAACTTTCCGCTTCATCTCGGCGTAACCGAAGCCGGCGAAGGTGAAGACGGACGCATAAAATCGGCGGCAGGAATAGGCGCTTTGCTCGAAGACGGCTTAGGCGACACCATCAGGGTTTCTCTTACCGAAGACCCTGAATTTGAAGTACCCGTCGCTAAAATACTGGCGAATCGGTACAACCATTATCAAAGTACGCCGCTCCGGCAGCAACTTGAACTCAAGCCGGATAGCCTTTTGCCTTATTCCCCTTACAATTACTCAAAACGCGAAACGGATGCGGTACACAATATGGGCGGGAAAAACGTACCGGTTATCATTGCCGATGCCGGACCGCTCGACGCTTTTCCAAACGCAAAAAGCCTGTTCTCCGGTCTCTGGAAGAACGCAGACCGTATCCCCGATTACTTCTTTGTGGGCGATTATCCGTTAATGGGCGAGCCACTGCGCAATCGTTTGAATATTCCGAAGAAAACGGGAATTATATACAATTACGGCACATGGAAGAATGAAGAAGATGCCAACATATACCCATATTTCAGCAGCTTGCAGCAATATGTGTCAGCCCTTGACTCCGGTACAGTAACTTCACCGGTATTGAATTTTGTGGCATTGAGCACAGAGGATATAAAGGATTATGCCGGCGCATTATCTAAATATTACCATAATATGGTGTGGGTGCTGGAATCGGAACGGGAACACAGCCTGGCGGACGAGAGAAGAATTTGTATAGAATTAATGAAGCTGAAGAACAGCGCCCCGGTCATTATCAGATGTAAATATCCCGCAGCAAAAAGCGAGGAAGAAATACTCCTGTACGCTGCCACCGATGCCGCCGGTCTGCTGATTGACGGTATGGGCGACGGCTTGTGGATTTCGGCACCACTGCCCCCTGCAATACTTAACAGCATAGGGTTTGGCATCCTTCAGGCTGCACGTCAGCGAATTTCAAAAACAGAATATATCTCCTGCCCTTCATGCGGCAGAACGCTCTTTAACCTGCAAGAGGTGTCGGAGCGCATCCATGAACGCACCTCCCACCTGAAAGGGCTCAAAATTGGGATTATGGGCTGCATAGTGAACGGTCCCGGTGAAATGGCCGATGCCGACTACGGCTATGTGGGAACAGGCATGGGCAAAATAACATTATACAAAGGCAAACAGGTGGTACAGAGAAATATACCCTCCGCAGAGGCTGTGGATGCCCTTATCAACCTTATAAAAGAAAACGGAGACTGGGTGCAAAAGGAATAATTGGAGTCCGGGTTCACTTTTCAGGGACTTGGCCTAAAAAATGGTATCGGGCTGTAATTGATAATTATCGTACGTTTGCACAACTATGGCAACGCTCCGGCAGAATAAGGTTTCGAGGCTACTGCAAAAAGAACTCGGCGACGTTTTTCAGCGAAAGTCGGGCAGTCTTTTCCCAGGCGGGCTTGTAACTGTAACCAATGTAGAGGTAAGCCCCGACCTGTCCATCGCCAAAATTTACCTCACTTTTCTGGGAAACTTTAAGCCTGAAGAGGCTATTGAACTGCTCATGAGTAAAAGGGGAGAGCTGCGCAACGAACTTGCCCGTAATGTAAGGCGTCAGCTGCGCATAGTGCCCGATTTGCGCTTCTACATTGACGATTCGTACGATGCGATGAAAAGGATAGAGACGCTTTTGAAAAAGTGAGGCGAGGCCCTGCTCCGTCCCTTAAGCCCCACCTGTCCGGTTGAAATCTGCAGTTTAACCATTTTGATAACTTTGAATCTATTTAAGGCAGAGTGAATACCTACTCCAAGATGTACTTTAAGAACCTTGACTCGCCAAGGTTTTTCGCCTTTCTGGTTGTATTCCTCGAACACATTGTATTTACACACGACAGTGCTTTACGTAACTCCCCCTACTATCTGTTCTACCGCGAGCATTTCAGCACCATTGGCGTGCTTGGCTGGGATTTCTATATGGTACTGTCGGGCTTCCTCATTACCTGGATCATCATTGAGGAGCGCCTGAATACCTCCGGTTTCAACCTGCTCCATTTCTGGCTGAAGCGCTGCCTCCGTATCTGGCCGCTCTACTTTCTGATGATTTTTGTCGGCTTAGCCCTCAACTGGGCTTCATTGCATTTCCTTGGGAAAGAAATCTCCGATGTGCCTCCGTTGTCATGGCTGCTTACCTTCACCCTTAACTTTTATCTTATCGGGCACGGACAAAACTTCTTCTTCTTCCTCGTCTTTTTCTGGAGCATATCGGTAGAAGAGCAATGCTACATGCTTTGGGGAATAACGCTGAAATGGTTCAAAAAGGCATTGGTTCCGCTTTGCATACTGATGCTCGCAGGTTCGCTGGTGTTCAGGATGGCAGCCCTGCATCAGCCTTCTAATCTCTACTTTAATTCGCTAAGCTGGGCGGGTAATTTTGCCTGCGGAGGCTTGCTTGCATACTTCTGTATAAGGAGAAAGGAGTGGCTGGCAATAGCGGTTAAAATACCACCGCCATTAAGCATAGTCGTCTATCTTCTGTTTATCGTCAATATCGTCTTTTTTGCACGCATTTATGCATCGCCTTTTATGACCGTCCTGGAAAGGATTCCGGCTATGGCCTTCTTCTGCTTTCTTATTTTCGAGCAGTGCTTTTCGCAAAACCCGATCTTCCGGCTTGGCAGTGTTCCATTCCTGAATTACCTGGGTAGGATCTCCTACGGACTCTTCTGCTACCACGGGCTTGTTATCCTGTTCTATGAAAAAATAACGGAAGGAATAGGATGGATAAATCAGCCGGCTGCTGTTTTTCTTGTCAATCCCATTATTATTTTTGCACTTACCATTGGCATTGCCGCCATCAGTTATAAGTATTTTGAAAGACCAATAATGCACCTCCGAAAGCTATACCAACCAGCTTGAAATTCATCAGGAACAACATACCAAATGCCATCACCTTGCTCAATCTGCTCTGCGGCTGCATTGCACTCTCTCTTATACTATTGTATGTGCATACGCGCCCGGGTTTTGCCCTGGATGGCTCCGCCGCGGCTGCCTGGTTTGTGGCAGGGGCTATGGTTGCCGATTTCTTCGACGGCCTTGCCGCAAGGCTTCTGAATTCAAAGTCGCTTATCGGAAGGGAACTTGACTCCCTTGCCGACCTTGTTTCTTTTGGTGTTGTACCGGGCATAATGCTGGTAATACTTATACCGAGTGAAGTATTCTGCTGGCTTGGATTGCTTGTGCCGCTCTGCGCCGCGATAAGGCTGGCTAAGTTCAATACAGATGAACGGCAAAGTGAGCGCTTTCTCGGCCTTCCAACCCCCGCAAATGCCCTGTTCATTATCTCCTTTCCTTTAATACTTGCCCATCAGGCTTACTGGAACGACATTTACCTATTGCATCCCCTTAGGAGCACCGTATTCTTTTCCGCAATATCGGTTGCCTGCTCCGCAGTCATGGTGGTTCCCATCCCGCTGTTCTCCCTTAAAATGAAAAACATAAGCTGGAAGGACAATCAGGTTCGCTATCTTTTTGCAATAGCCGCCCTATTGGCTCTGGCGCTGCTTCATTTTATGGCGCTGCCTGTCATCATTGTACTATATATTGTGCTGTCGGTTGCGGATAATTTACTAAAGCGATGAACATTTGTTTCATTATCAATCCCAAATCGGGCACGGGCAACTGGAAAGGGGTAGAAAGCAGGATAGCAGATCATCTGTCGCCATCATTTTCCCCAACCATACTGCATACAAGGCGGGCCGGGCATGCCACAGATCTGGCGCAGGAGGCGGCAAGAACCAATTCAATCATCGTTGCCGTTGGCGGCGACGGGCTGGTGAATGAAACGGCGCGGGGCGTGATGGCAGCAGCCGCCGAACAGCCCAAGGGTGGAGAGCAGGATACCTGCCTCGGAATAATTCCTACAGGCTCGGGCAATGCGCTGGCAAGGCATCTCGGCATACCCATGAACCAGAGGAAGGCGATAGAATGCCTGAATGCAATGCATACAGAACATATTGACATAGCCACCATAAACGGCGAGCCCTTCTTCGCCGTTGCAGGCACCGGGTTTGATGCGGAGGTGGCGGAGAAGTTTGCATTGAGCCGGACAAGGGGTTTCTGGACCTATATCCGCCTGGGCATTGCAGGTTTTTTTACATACTCACCTGCAGATTACATTATTACCGCCAACCACGAAACGGTAAAGAGGAAGGCCTTTCTGATAAGCGTTGCCAATGGCAGCCAATATGGCAACAACGCATTCATTGCGCCCAAAGCCTCGATGCAAAGCGGAAGGCTCGAAGTATGCATCCTTAAGCCTTTCAGGTGGTATATGGGTCTACCTCTTGGCTGGAAGCTCTTTACCAAAACCCTGCATACCTCGCCATATATGGAAACGCTGAACGGCAAAGACATAACAATTGAAAGGGCTGACGGCAAGCCAATGCCCGTGCACTACGACGGCGAGGTGATGGAGCCGAAACGTAAGATTACGATTACGGTATTGGCCGAAAAATTAAAAGTTATACTACCAGAAGGAAGAACGATATAACCGGCCGGCCGGCTATATTTACTCACTCTCCGAGGAATGCCTGTTTAAGATTTCAGAGGCGCGGCGGCTTACCGCGCTCCATCCCATTTCTTCCAGGTACAAATGTATCTTGCTCCTGTCCAAGCATTGGGTTTACTACGGTGAAAAGTATCCTGCACGTTTGCAGCCTTCAACGTATCATGCCAGCCTCCACCCTCACAGATTCCTTGTTCCGAAGTCCACTGGGACACATTATCTCTTAGATTATATATCCGCTTTTTGTCGGAAAGTTTTTTCATATCATCATTCTCCGTTGGCGTGGCAAACAGTATATCCGCATGGCAGGGCTTAATATCGAGCCAAAGATTCTGCTCCTTATTCTTTCCCTTTTTGCCTGACAGTGAATCGTCGTATTTTACTGCCTTGCCCCATTCGGCTGTGGTTGGCAGCCTGTAGTCCGGATAGAAACTGAAATCCGGTGTGGGCTTGATATTATTAAACTTCCCAGAGTAATATTTTTCAATGGTAAAGCAGGAATCTTTGTTAAACATCAGGCGTTTTACAACGCCATGCCTTAGCAGGATGAATTCCATTACCCTGTCGCTTCGCCATTTAGCAAAGGCTTCGGCTTGTGGCTGTGTGATTCCCACCACCGGATAATTGGCATACTTAGGATGCCTTAGATAATTCCGTGAAAGAATTTTAAGGCATTTGCAACTGTCTTTCTGCAACCCGGAATCCTGCCAGACAAGGGTATCGGGCAGCGCCGCCAGATATTCGGTCGACTTGCCGCCGTAGATTTGCTGAAGCCAGTATAAATATTCCCGCCAATTGATATTGGTTACGGGTGTTTGGTCATAATAAAGCCCGCCTCCGATGTTAACCGTGCCGGGCGGGGTAAGCGTCTGGCTGTAGTTCTTGTCCTTCATCTGCTTCTCATACACATCTCCGGCCTTGCAGCCTGCAAGCCATAACAGGAGGGCAAGTGGTAAATACCGCATTCCGCCTGGTTATTTAATTGGCCGACAGGTCAAATTTGAGCGACACGCAGTTTCCGTTCTCTGAAAACTCCACCTGATCAGCCAGGCGGTGCATGAGGAAGACGCCTCTGCCGGTGGGTTTTTCGAGGTTTTTGGGGTCGGTTGGATCTGGAAGATTCAGATAATCAAATCCTTTACCCTCATCACGTACAGTAAAGGTTATTTTACTCGGATCAGACTTAAAGGCTATATGTATTTTTTTCCCGGGGTCTGATTTGTTGCCGTGATATATGGCATTATTAACGGCTTCGGTAATGGCTACGAGTATGTTTCCGTAATGGTTTTCATTCACTTTGTAACTGGTGCAGATGGTTTCAATAAGTTTTTCAACAATGTTGATACTATCGGAGGTAGAGCCAAGCTCCAGCTGTTGAGCCATTTGAGGAGTAGTTTTTTTTGATTCAGCAGGTTTTTTTCTTGTCGAAATTTTTCGAGTCGAGTCTTGCTTTTTCATTATTACTGGAATGAATTGAAGTAGTCGTTTACTTTATCCTGATAAAATTTATTTAGGTCGGGTGGCATGGTTTTAAGCAATTCGCTTTGAGTGGTTTTTTGCCTATTATACTGAAAAAATGGATTTTGGTTACCAAAAAACTGCTTTTTTGCAACATGCGATTCAAAATTAGGGTCCTGCCCTTGTGTTCTTTCGCTTTTTTCGTATTCCAGCAGGTGTTTAATTATATCCTGCTGCCTCTGCAGGGTGGCTTCGGTAATCTGCCGGTTCAAAATGTCGTTTTTGGTTTTATCCATTTCCTTGGATAGGTTTCCGAGTTCGCCTCCTCCTTTTTTTTGTTGATCTATTTCATCTTCGGCTCCCTGCATCTGTTCCCTTATATATTCCTGCTCTGCTGCCATCTTTGCCAGTTGTTCGTTCATTTGTTCGTTGCCCTGTTTATTGCCCATTTTCTGGCCCTGCTTTTCCATTTCGCTCTTCATTTGCGATAGCTGCTGCGACAGTTCCTGCTGCATTTTCCTGATTTGCGACATGGATACCTTGTTTCCCATTCCTCCAGGTTTGTTGCAGCTTCCGCTGCCGGGGCTGTTGCTCTTCATTTTCATCTGGGCCTGCATACTGTTGAGCACTTCGCTAAGCATTAGGGCCAGGTTGTTCACCGAGGTCATGGAGTACTGCTGGTTGCCGGCGGCTTCAAATCCCTGTCGTTGTTCCATTTCCTTTATGGCTTCCGCCATGTTGTGGTTTATGTCCGATATCTGTTTATTAACGATACTCTGTATCTGCGGGGCTTTTTTGCTTAGTTCATAGAGGCTGTCTTCTATGGTTGCCGCTTTGTCCTGCAGTTGTTTTTGTTTTTTTGCTATTTGGGCAAACTGCATGCTATGGGCGTTTTCTGAAGAGGTCTGGCTCATCAGGTCTTCCTGGGCGAAGGATAAGGATACGAGGTTGTTCAGTATGCGGCGCAGGCTGCCGGCGTTGGCTTCCTCCTGTTGTTCGTCCGATTGCTGCTGCATGCTTTGCAGCCGGTTGCTCATTTGCCGCATTTGCTGCGAGGCATTTTTTTGAGACTGTGAGGCCTTGCTGCCCTGGTTTTTGGAAAGCTGTTCGCTGCTGTTCTGCTGCTGCTGTTCTATTTGTTGTTCCTGATCCGAAGGGTTTTTAAACGAGGTGGGCGATTCCAGTTCGCTGTTTTTCTTTTCCAGATCCTGCAGGCCGGTTTTCACATCTTTGAATTCGTTGTTCAGGGCATCCTGTTTTTTTTGCAACTGGCTGTTCTTATCCTGTTGCGCTTGTTTCGACTGTCTGGAATCCGAGGCATCTTTGGTTTCCTTGCTTAGCTCCTGCTGTTTGGAAGCAAGGGAATCGAGCCGTTGTATGTTTTCGGAGAGTTTCTGTTCAAATTGCAGCTGCTTGAACAGGTCCAGCGTCCGTTCCAGTTCCTTTTTCAGGTCCTGATCGTTCTGCGCAAGCTTATCCAGCTGCTGCTGCATCTGGTCTTTGTTCATTTTGTCCATTAGTTTTTGCAATTCGGCGAATTTCTTTTTCAGGCTGTCGCCGGCCAGTTCATCAAACAGTTTTTGCAACTCCTGCTGTTTTTGCACCAGCGAGGAGTCTTTTTTCCTGAAATCCCATTGTTTCCGGTTGTTCTCCTTGTTTTTATTGGCTATCTGCTTCATTTTCTCCTGAAGGTCGAGTTGTTTTTGGAGCATGTCTTTTACCTTCTTTTTATCGGCCCAGTTCAGTTCCTGTTTGTTGAACATGTCGGCGCGTGTTTGCTCCATCTGGTTTTGCAGCGTAAACGCCTGCTGTATGGTGTTGCTTATTTTGTTCTGAACCTTGTCGCTGTTTTGGTCTGTTGTTTTTTGTATCTCGTCAAGTGAGGGGATTTTGTAATACATCATATTGCTTTTGGTGCCTTTGCTGCCGTTCACGGCGTCGTTGTCCCACACCTCAAAGTAATATTCTATCTGCTGCCCGGGCCACAGGTTCAGGGTATCCAGATCCCAGTAGAAGTAAAATGGCTGCTGCAGCAGGTTTTTGGTTATATCCAGTTCTACCGAATGTGTTATGCCCGATTTGGCCGAGGAATCGTCGCGGTTGTAAACCCTATAGATGAAGGCAAGCCTGCTGAAGCCGTAATCGTCTTTTACCGCCCCATTGAAATAGAGTTTTTTTGACGAGAGTGAGTCTTCCTGCTTTTGCACGTCAATAGAAGGAAAGAGGTCGGGTATAACCTGAATGGCATATTTTACCGAATCCTCACCGGTAACGTATTTATTGGAAGCCGATAGGGAGTAGCTGCCGCTTTGCATCAGTCTTTTGCTGTAAGCAAAGGCATTATTGCCCGAAGGGTTCAGTATTAGCGCCGTATCGGCAATCCGTATCTTCATATAATCGGTGTTGCGGGTGTTGCAGCTCCATGCAGCGGTGGTTCCCTGCGGAACAACCATATCGCCAATGTCGTGCAGGGTTTCATCGCTGCGGCGGGTATAGGCAGGGTAATGTAGCTTCACGTCGAAGTTCATCAACACAGGCTTTGGCAACACCTGAAGCGTATATCCCGCCGACTGATATCCTGCTGCACTGAAATTAAAGTTGAGGCTCTGTTGTAAATTTCGGAACGTATATTGAAATGTTACCGTATTTGCTTTTTCCATGCGATAACGGCTGCCCTGATACTCAATGAAGACATCATCGGGAATTTCGCTGCCGGTAATTTTCAGGTTGAGCACAAAATCTTTTTGTTCTATGGCGGTAAGATTGTTATTTTCAATGGTAAAATTGAAAGGTGCCTGCCGGGCAAATACCGTTGTATAGTGAATCATCTGTTTGGTTCCCTGCCGCAGCAGCATAGGCTTTATCCATAAGGTAAGCAATATCGCCATTACCGGTATGGCGGTATATGGCAGGTATTTCCGGTTTTCGGCCAGGTTAACAGCTATGGCGAAGGGTACGGGGCGTATTTCTTTTATCTTTTGTTCTATGCCCGCTGCAAGCAGGCTGTCCTGCTCCCCGAAAGCCTGTTCAATGACCATGCCGGGTATGGGGGATACGGCATTCTGCATTTTTTTCAATTGCAGTATGTTCAGCAGTTTGTCCTGCACTTCGCCGAAATGTTGCCCTATGATCAGGGAGGCGTCTTCGTAGCTGATTACGCTGCCAATGCGGTAGAGCTTGAGCAGGGGCAGGGCAATGTAACGCGCAAAAATATATATGTTGCCAGCCACAAAAAGATAGAATAATACGGTGCGTACCGAAGTGAGCGAATAGGCATAGTAGGCTGCCGCTGCCGAAGCTATATAGAACGATAAGCCCAGCGTGAAGGCATACAGCATGCCCCTTAC
>VFSW01014068.1_pt1 | contig 11077 bp, 9 predicted proteins | sample 5358111 | NCBI WGS metagenome assembly VFSW01 (sample SAMN11554181, study PRJNA540505) | mine drainage metagenome | isolation source: sediment from site ElyBrook_90M | place: USA: Ely Copper Mine, Vershire, VT | collected 2017
GCCCCGGCTTGTAGCCGCGCTCGCGCGATTCCGGCAGCATGGCATACAGGTCGCGTATGGGCGTGAACAGCCCCGTGTAGGTGGCCGGATTGGAGCGCGGCGTGCGCCCGATGGGCGATTGATCGATGCGGATCACCTTGTCCAGCAGGTTCATGCCCCGGATGGCGGTGAACTTGCCCGGCATTTCCCGCGAGCGGTAGAGTTGCTGGGCCAGCGCGCGATACAGGATCTCGTTCACCAGCGTCGATTTGCCGCTGCCCGACACGCCCGTCACCACGGTCAACAGGCCCAGCGGGATCTCCACGTCGATGTTCTTCAGGTTGTGCTCGGCGGCGCCCACGATCACCAGCTTCTTCCCGTTGGCGGCGCGGCGCGGCGGCGCCGCTATGCGCAGCGCGCCCGCCAGGTACTGCCCGGTAAGCGAGGCGGCATTCGCCGCGATCGCTTGCGGCGTGCCCGCCGCCACCAGCTTCCCGCCCAGGCGCCCGGCGCCCGGCCCCAGGTCGATCACGTAATCGGCGCGTGCGATGGTCTCGGCGTCGTGCTCCACCACCAGCACGGTGTTGCCCATGTCGCGAAGCTGGGTCAGGGTATCCAGCAGGCGCCCGTTGTCGCGCGGGTGCAGTCCGATGGAAGGCTCGTCCAGAACGTACAGCACGCCGCGCAGTTTCGAGCCGATCTGCGTCGCCAGGCGGATGCGCTGCGCCTCGCCGCCCGAGAGCGTGGCCGCCGGCCGTTCCAGGCTCAGGTAATCCAGCCCCACCGCCGACAGAAACTCCAGGCGCCGCCGGATCTCGTCCACGATGCGCCCGGCAACCTGCAGCTCGCGGCCCTCCAATTCCCATTGGCGCACGGTCATCAGCGCGCGCGCGATGGGCATCTCCGTGAATTCGGCGATGGAGAAGTTCTTCACCCGCACCGCCAGGCTGGCCGGCCGCAGGCGCTTGCCGTGGCACGCCGGGCACTCCGCCGGGGTCATGTATTCGGTCAGCCACTCGCGATAACCTTCCGACGATTCCTCGTAGGTCTGCCGCAGGATCTTCAGAATGCCCGGAAATCCGTTGCCGCCTTCGAGCAGCGCGTTCTGGGTCTTCTTGGGGAACTGCTCGAAGGGCGTGCCCAGGTCCAGGCGCAGGTCGCGGGCCGCTTCCGTCAGGCGGTGGCGCATGAAGGCCGAGCCGGCCCCCGGCCCCAGCCCGCCGTCCAGCAGCGGACGAGAGAAGTCCACGATCACCTTGCCCGGATCGAAGGCCCACCGGCTGCCCAGGCCGGCGCACTCCTCGCAGGCCCCGTAGGGGCTGTTGAAGGAAAACGAGCGCGGCTCGAGCTGCGCCACGCTGGCGCCGCACTCGGTGCACGCCAGCTTGCGCGAGTAGAGCCGCTCTTCGCCGCTCACCACGGCAATCAGCACCCGCCCTTCCGCCAGTTTGGCGGCGGTCTCGATGGAAGCCTCCAGGCGTTTCTCGATGCCGGCCTTCACCAGCAGCCGGTCCACCACCACTTCGATGGTGTGATTGCGGCGCCGGTCCAGCCCGACGTCTTCATCGAGCGAACGCAGCGCGCCGTCGATGCGCGCCCGCACGAATCCCTGCCGCGCCAGTTTCTCCAGGTCTTTCCTGTACTCGCCCTTGCGCCCGCGCACCACCGGCGCCAGCACCAGGATGCGCTCGCCGGGCCGCAGCGCCAGCACGTGTTGCAGAATCTGTTCGGCGCTCTGGCAGGAGATGCGGTTGCCGCACAGGGGACAGTGGGGCGTGCCGATCGAGGAATACAGCAGCCGCAGATAGTCGTAGATCTCGGTGATGGTGCCCACCGTGGAGCGCGGGCTGCGGCTGGTGGTCTTCTGCTCGATGGAGATGGCCGGGCTGAGGCCGTCGATGGAATCCACGTCCGGCCGCTCCATCTGGTCCAGGAACTGCCGGGCGTAAGTGGAGAGCGTCTCCACGTAACGGCGCTGCCCTTCCGCATAGATGGTGTCGAAGGCCAGCGACGATTTGCCGGAACCGCTCAGCCCCGTGATCACGGTCAGGGCGTTGCGCGGGATCTCCACGTCGATGTTCTTCAGATTGTGCTGCCGCGCGCCGTGGACCGAGATTCGTTCAAGCATGGTACTCGTTCTGGGGGACCGGGGGTTATATTCCATTGTGGCGCGGTTGAGTTGTCCGCGCAATTGCGGTATAAATGGGAACGAAGTGCTGCACTGTCCGACCTGCCAGGGAAAGCTTCGGCGCGTCCATCGAACTTTAGGCGAAAAGTTCCTCTACGTGGCGATGTACGAGTGCCGGCAATGCCACATGCGCAAACCCGAGCCGCGCTGGTACGCGCTGTACCTGGGCGATTATCCGCGCTGTCCGCGCTGCGGCACCTATCGCCTGACCAAGCTGGCGGCGCGCGACAAGATCGACCCCATGAACAAAGGCCCGCTCAACTTCGCGCAATACATGTGGGGCGCCGACCTGTACCATTGCCGCTATTGCCGGGTGCAATTTTACGATGTGCGCAAGCCGGTGGCGCCGGAGGCCAAGGAGAAGGCCGCCGCGGCATCGGCGGTGACCGCCGCTCCGGCCGGCGGTGAGCCGGCATAGCCGCAGGATCACGCCGCGGGCACGCCCGCCAACGCCAGCGCTTTCCTGCACGTGGTGCTGAGCGGCAGCGCGCGCAAATCCGCGAGGGCGACCCAGCGCAGAGGCCGCGCCGCGCGCGCCACGGCGCCGGCCAGCACGGTCACCCGGTAGCGGTGATGGGTAATGCTGTGGCGGAAGGCGCCGACGGCGCGCGCCGCGCGCAAACCGGGCAACTGGCCGGGCGCGGGCAGCTCCCAGAAGCCCGCCAGCCGCCGGGAATCCGCGGACCGCTGCCAGAGCAGAACGCGGCCGCGCCGCGCCACCACCACCAGCGTGCGCGCGATCGTCACCGGCGCGGTCCTGGGCGCCTTCACCGGCAAATCCGCCGCATGTCCCGCGCGCCGCGCGGCGCAGGCCGCCGCCAGGGGGCATTCTCCGCAGCGCGGGGCGCGCGGCAGGCACACGGTGGCGCCCAACTCCATCAGCGCCTGGTTGTAATCGCCGGGCCGCCGCGGGTCGAGCCACTGCTGCGCGAGTTGCTGAAACCGCGCGCGGGTGCGGGCCGCGCCTATATCGGAGGAGTCGCCGGCCAGGCGCGCCACCACCCGCATGACGTTGCCGTCCAGCACGGCGTGGGGCAGGCCGAAGGCGATGCTGGCAATGGCCGCCGCGGTGTAATCGCCGATGCCGGGCAGCTCGCGCAGAGCGGCGTAAGTTTCCGGAAAGCCGCCGGCCAGCAGTTGCGCGGCCTGGTGCAGGCGGCGCGCCCGCGAGTAATAACCCAGCCCGCTCCAGCAGGCCAGGACTTCCTGCTGGGATGCGCGGGCCAGCGCGGCCGCGTCCGGAAAGCGGAGCAGGAAGCGCTCGTAGTAGGGGATCACCGCTTCGGCGCGGGTCTGCTGCAGCATGACCTCGGAGATCCACACGCGGTAGGGGTCGCGCGTGCGTCGCCAGGGAAGATCCCGATGCCCGGCGTCATACCAGCGCAGCAGGCGCGCCGCCATGGAACGCGCCGGCGGACGGATCATTCCAGCGTCGCGACCCACTCGGCAATGATGTACTTGATCTGATCGGGCGCCAGATCGAAGGCTTCGAACTCGGGGTTGAGGGGTTCCAGGCGGACGCGCTCGTGACGCCATTGGTCCTCGCCGGTGAACGCCTTCCGGCTGGTGTAGCGCTTCACCGTGAAGCGCTCGTGCACCCCCAGCAGCTCCACCAGCACGATCCTGCCCTGCCGCGATCCCACCACCGGGGCGCGGAAGACGTTCAGACTGTGGTCGGGGATGCGCGGCTCCATGGAGCGCCCCTCGACGTGCGCCACGAACATGCCTTCGGTAAGGCGCAGGTTTTCGGGCACGCGCACCCAGTCTTCCTCCTGGACCTCTTCTTCGGCGCCGAAGCGGCCGGCCGCCGCGCGCAGGGAGTACAGGGGCAGGTGCGTGCGGAAGCGGAGCACGGGCAGTTCCTCGACGTGCTGTTCGAAGAGGCGGTCGGCCACCCGCGAAAAGGAGTCCACCGGCACGCTCACCCGGCCGGTCACCCGCAGGAGGTGAGACAGCGAATCCTCGAGCGACTCGAGGAAGGCGCGCGCGCCCATCTCCGCGATCTTGATTTCGAAATCGGCGCCGAGCGCCGCCAGGTATTCGGCGTCTTCGGCGCCGGCCAGGTTTTCCCAACGGTCGCGCAGGCGGAGACGCCACGCGCCCGAGGCGGTATCCAGCAGCAGCACGCCGATATTGTGTTCGAGCCCGCCGGGGAGCGCCAGTTGCAGCAGGACATACTCGCCCTGGGCGCGCGCGTTAACCGGTGTCACAGAGGCCAGCGGCATCCAATCCCCTTATCGGCCCATAGTCGCATAGTGTGGCTGACTCTTGCGCCGCCTCACGGGGCGAACGGATAATAGCCCTTGCGAAAGCGCACCCTCGCCGCGGGCAGATCCGGAACCAGAACCTTGATGCTGCGGAATACCTTGGTGTTGGCCGGCCCCACGTCCGGCACGTAGCGCAGAATGTATTGCGTGGTGACCTCGCCGGTAATGGACGCGATAGCATGGAAGATGCCGGCCGACACTTCCGTGGCGTAGGCGCCCGACCCCACCGTGAGGGCATAATTGCCGTCGTCGGACGGATGCGAGAGATATCCATCCACGTCCGAATAGAGGTTGTTGAGCGGGTATTCCATGTGGCCGCCGGTCTCGCTGGTGAGCCGCAGCAGGTTGGCGTCGCCCTCGCTGCTGAAGCCGAAGGACACCGTGCTCATGCCGTAAATCGTCACCATGTTGCGCTGGGCGATTTCGAGCACTTCGTCCAGGGTCTTCATGCTGGCGTTGTCGTGGCCGTCCCCGATGACGATCAGCACCCGCCGCGGATCGTAGGGCTCGCCTTCCACCAACTGGCGGTTCATGCAGGCCATGTAGATGGCGTCGTACAGCGCCGAGCCGCCGCCCGGCTTCAGCTTGCGGAGCTTCTCCACCAGCTTCTCCGGATCGCTGGTGGTGTTGACCTGCAGTTCCGCTTCGTTGGAGTAGGTAATCAGGTAGCCGCTGTACTTCTTGTCGCCCGGCAACAGGTTGAGCACCAGGTCCATGGCCGCTTCCTGGTAGTTCTTCCAGTGGATGCGGCTGTTGTTGCTCATATCCATGAGGAAGCCCACCACCACCGGCTGGTTGCGGTCGCGGCTGAAGAACTCGATGCGCTGCTCGCGGCCCTGATCGAAGATGCGGAAGTCCCTGGCATCCAGGTTGGAGACGTAGCGTCCCTTATCGTCGGTCACGGTCACCGGGACGATCACCTCGTTCACCTGAACCTTGTAGGTTTTGGGGGGAGCGCCGGACTGAGCCAGCGCCAGGGCAGCAAACGCGAGCGCCAAAGGAGTGCGTGCCAACATTTTCCTTCTATTCTAGCAGGGGTCCGCCATGGCGCTAATCAGGTCGCGCTACCGTTGCACCCGTCCGGCGCCGCCGCCCTGGAGCAACTGGCGCACCTCCTCCACGCCGAGCCGGCTGAAATCGCCGGGGATGGAGTGTTTCAGGCAGCTTGCCGCTACGGCGAATTCGAGAGCCTCCTGGGGGCCGTCCAGGGTGCGCAGGCCGTAGATCAGGCCGCCCGCGAAGGCATCGCCGGCGCCCACGCGGTCCACGATGTGGGTGATCTCGTAATGCCGGCTCAGCAGGAAGGCGCGGCCGTCGTTAAGGCACGCCGACCAGCCGTTGTGCGATGCGCTGCGCGACTCCCGCAAAGTAATGGCAATGGTCTTCAGGTTGGGAAATTCGGCCAGCACCTGGGCGGTGAGCGCGGCGTAGGCCTCGCGCTCCAGCTTGCCGGAGTGGACATCCACGGCCGCGTGGATGCCCAGCGCCATCTGGCAATCCTCCTCGTTGGCGATGGCCACGTCCACGAAGCGCACCAGTTCGCGCATGACCTCGGCGGCGGGCTTGCCCCACTTCCACAGGTTCTTGCGGTAGTTCAGATCGCAGGAGACGGTGATGCCGCGGCCGCGCGCCGCGCGCACGGCTTCGAGCGCCAGGGCGGCGGCGGAGGCGCTGATGGCCGGCGTGATACCGGTCACGTGGAACCAGCCGCAGCCTTCCAGGGCGGCGTTCCAGTCCACATCGCCAGGCTTGGCCAGGGCCACGGAGCTGTAGTCGCGGTCGTAGACCACTTTGGACCCGCGCTGCGCGGCGCCCGATTCGACGTAATAGACGGGCATGCGGCCGGGGGCGCGCACGATGCCGGAGGTATCCACGCCGCAGCGGCGCAACTCCGCCACCGCCGCGTCGGCGATGGGATGATGCGGCGGCAGGATGGTCACGTAGCGCGCCGGGAGACCGAAGCCGGCCAGGGCCACGGCCACGTTGGCCTCGCCGCCGCCGAAGGTCGCCACGAACCGGGGCGACTGCAGAAAGCGCTCGAAGCCGGGCGGCGCCAGCCGGAGCATGATCTCGCCAAAAGTAACGGTCGCCGGTTGCATGAACCTATTCCTTCACCGCCACCACATCCACGGCGAATCCGGCATCCATGGAGGGCAGCCCCTGAAACGGCAGCATGGTCCCGGCCGGCGGGCGGGCCCGGTCGTAGAACTCGCCGCGGATCTTGCGCACCTGCTCGGCGATGCGGGATGACAGGGGATACAGGCTGGTGAACGCCACCTCGCGCAGCGATCCGCCCTCCTGGGTGAGCGACTTCCGCAGGCGCTCGAAGGCCAGGCGCGCGTCGGCGTCCTGAAAGCCGAAGGCTTCCTGGCTGCCGGTCAGGATCACGCGGGGGGCGCCGATCAGGGCGATTTGCGAGAGCTGGGAAGCCGGCCCCAGTCCCTCCGGATTCAGCATGTGCACGGCCGCGCCGGTATTCCAGCGGAGGCGCGCCACGGCCTCGCACTCGGCCACCGCGCGGGTGGGCGCCCGCTGCACCTGCACGAAATTCAGCGCGGCGTGGCCGTAGCTCCGCTCGACCAGGCCGCGCACGTCCCGGTATTGGTCGAGGGAACTGAGGAAGCAGGTGACGCGGCGCACGTCGTCGGGCTCCGATCCGGCGGCCTGGACCGCGGTCGCCAGTCGATCGAGCGACTGGCGCGCCAGCGGCAGAACCGGGTCGAGCGGCTGCGCGCCGGTGGCGCCCTGGCCCGAGATGTACACCAGGCCGTATTCATTGACGGGCTTGCGGGCCACCGCGGTGGACTCCATCACCACCTGCGCGGCGGTCATGGGCAACCCGCCCACCTGCACCACGCTCAGCACCGGCAAGGGCAGTCTGTGGGCGGTGAAGGTCTCGCTGACCAGGTCGCGCACGCGCCGCAGATCGCCGCTGCCGGCCACGAACGCGCGCAGCTTGACCACCCCCGCGCCGTTCGCGGAGCGCAGCAGCCATTTGAGCGCGTCGCGGGTTTGTTGGGAGAGCAGCCCGCGGGCGGAGAGGGGGGTGACGTCAAACACCAGGCGGCGGGTTTCCACGGTGAGAGCGCTGGGAGGGTCCTTGGGAAGCTGCAGGACCTGCGTCTCTTCCTCCTTCTTCTTTCCCCAGGACGAGAGCGTTACCGCCAGCGCGCCAACCAGCGCCAGAAGCCAGATCCTTCGCATGGCAACCCCGATTGTAGCAGAGGGCTAATGCACCTCGCCCCGGTTTTGACTGGCGTCCTGCGCGGCTTTGAGCTTCTGAACGATCTCCCGCTGGCGGTCGCCGTCGGCCTTGCGCTTGAGGCGGTAGTAGACCTGGGCGAGGGAAACGTGGGCTTCCAGGAATTGGGGCGCTTCTTTGATGACGCGCTCGAGGGTGGCGCGGGCGCGGTCCATGTCGCCGGCGGCGAGCTGGGCGGAGCCCACCTGGTAGAGCGCGCGCAGGTCGCCCGGGCGCACCCGCAAGGCGCGCGCCAGAAGTTCCTGGGCGCGGGCGTAATCGCCGTCCTCCTTGAGCAGCACCGCCAGCCGCAGGTTGGACTCGAAGTCGTTGGGATCCTGGGCCAGCTCCTTTTCGAAGGAAGCGCGGGCGGCGGGCATGTCGCCGCTGGCCATCTGCGCCTGCCCGAGATAGGAGTAGAGGTCCGGCAGTTGGGGGTTGAGCGCCACGGCTTTCTGCAGATCCGCGATGGCGTCCGGGTATTCGAGGGCCTCCAGTTTCGCCATGCCCAGCAGCAGGCGGGCTTCGGCGGAATCGCCGTTGCGCAGGATGCGGTCGATGATGAGCTGGCCGCGTTCGATTTGTTTGTCGCGCAGCAGGGCGGTGCCCAGCACATAGGCAATGGCGAGATCGCCCGAGCCGCTATCGAGCGGGGAGAGAAGCGCGATCACCTTGGCGTTTTGGTCCATGCGGAGCCAGCAATCGGCCAGCACCAGGACCACCTGACGGTTGGCGGGATCGGCGGCGTGCAGGCCGGCGAGTTCCCGGGCCGCGGCGGCGATCTCTCCTTCCTTATAGAAGGCCAGCGCCAGATTGAGCCAGATGCGGGGCTCTTTGGGGCGGTACTTCAAGGCGGCCTGATATTCGACGACGGCGGCCGCGTAGTGGCCGGTGGCGGCCAGCGCGGCGCCCAGGTTGGAGAGCGCGTCGGGAGAGGCGGGCCGCAGCCGCAGATAGGCGCGGTACTCGCGGATGGCGCCATCCATGTCGCCGGACTGGTGCAGGGCGATGGCGCGCCGCAGGATGTTGTCGGGAGCTTCCTGGGGGAAGGCCGGAAGCGCCAGCCCGAGGAGGGCGATTACCAGCCAGAGACGAGTCATCCAAACTCCACGAGAGAAAGCGGCCGCACGCCGGCGCCGGCAACGGAAGCTGGCGGAGAGACAGGGATTCGAACCCTGGATAGAGTTTCCCCTATACACGCTTTCCAAGCGTGCGCCTTCAACCACTCGGCCATCTCTCCGGGGTACGGTTGGGGCCTTAATCAGGATAGCATGCGAGGCGAGGCGCGGTGCTCGCGCTCGCGCGGGGGCGCGGCGGTGGTAGCCTTAAGTTGCAAGCGCATGCACGAGGATAGGGCGCAGTACGCCGGCGGGGCCACCCGCTACGCCAACGGCCACATCGCCTGGCTGGCCGAAGCGGACGCGGCCACTTACACACGCCAGGACCGCGGGGGGATGGAGAGGTGAAGCGGCGGGAGTTCGGCCGGATCCTGGCCGGGGCGCTGCTGGCGCGGGCCGGGCGGGGCGCGGGCGTGGGTGCGGACGACTTCAGACTGGAGCGGCGGTATCGCGCGGATGCCCAGATCCTGGTCTTCTCGCTGCCCATCTTTCGCCGGCAGGGAGTGGGCGCGGGGAGCGTTTTGTGGCGGGAATGGCGCGAGCCGGCGGGGCGGATGCGGCTGTTGGAGTTCGCCGGGTATTCGAATCCGGAGCGGTCCGCCGGATTGAACCGGCTGGGATTCATCCGGGAGACTTCCCGCCGCGACGAGCAGGCCATTCGGGAGACCAGTTATTTCGGGGTGATGACGGCCTCGCCGGAGGAGAGCGCGGACGAGGCGCGCAAGGCGCTGCACTCGGCGGCGGCGGAGGCCGCCTACGCCGCCATCAGCGGGCGCATCGCGGGCGGGCAGGTGGAGACCGCCACGGCGCACTTCATGGGGCCGGCGCGGCTCTCGCCGGAGCGCCGGGCGGAGCTGCTGGCTCGCGCCGAACAGGCGCTGGCGAGCGGCGCGAAGAGGCCGCCGGAATTTCGCGTGAACGGGGCCGTGCCGCTTCCGTTTCTGCATGCGCTGGCCGACGCGCTGCGCGCGCCCGGGCGGGTGGAGGCACAGTATGTCTACAACGGGCGGCTGTACCGGCTGTGGACGCGGCGCTCGGCCGACCCCAAAGCGGCGGCCTATTTCCAGCAGCGCGGCGCGATTGCCAAGGGCGCCGCAGTGGCGCGGGTGGCGGGCAAGGTGCGGCGCGAAGCGGGCGGGAAGGAAACCGAGTTCCGGCTGTGGATCGAGGCGGACGCCGCGCGGCCCGTGCCGCTGCGGATCGATTTCCAGCCAAAGTCCTACTTGCGGCTGGTGATGGAGGTGGAAGGGTAGCCTTCCGCGCAGCGGTTGTTGGCGATCCGGTTGGCCGCCAGGGAGACGCCGGGCGCGGCCGCGATGCACCACTTATCCATGCCGAAGCCGGAGATCCGGTTGCCGTCGATGCGGTTGTGCGCGGCCGGGGCGGGGCGCGCGGCGCCGGCCGCCAGATACACGCCGGAGCGCAGCAGGTCCGGCTGCTCGGGCGCATAGTTGCAACGCGGCCGGCGCATGTCGCCGGTGCAGCGGTTGCGGTTCAGCCCCAGGAAACGGTTGCCTTCGACCAGGTGGCGCGAGCCGATCAGATAGAGACCGCCGAAGCCCGCGCCGTCGATGGTGTTGCCGGCCACGGTCACGTTCACGGGTTGCATGGCGGGGTTGGAATCGCCAAACACGATGCCGTACTGCGCGTAGGGGTATTCGTCGTAAGAGCCGGGGCTGATGCAGGAGTTGCCGCGAACTTCGCCGTCGTGAAAGCCGTCGAGGTCGATGCACTGGCCGTTGACGCGGGTGAAGCGGTTGTTGAGGTAGAGGGAGCGGTCCACGTCGCCGGCGGTGTCGAGGGCCACCGGCACGGCGTAGCTCAACATATCCACCAAAGCGGCGGGATAGCCGATGTTGGCGCCGGTGTTGTTTTCGACGCGGACATTGGTGGCGTGGCCCACCTGGATGGCGTCGCGGGCCACGTCTTCGATGCGGTTGCCGGCGATGACGCCGCCGGCGTTGCGCGGCGAGTGAAAGTTGGAGTGGGTCCAGATGGCGTTGCCGCGCACGCGGCGGACGATGGACTGGCGGACCTCGAAATCGCGGGCGCCTTCCTCGATGAGGACGCCGCCGGAAGCATTGTTGCGGCCGCCGGGCGAGAGCGAGCCGCAATCTTCGATGCGCACGGTTTCGATGCGCACGCCGGCCGAAGCGCTGACGATCACGGGATAGTTGGCCACTTCGGCGAAGGACACCGAGCGGATGGTCACGCGCGCGGCGTTTTCAATCAGGATGCCGTTGTTGCGGTATTAGCGGGCGAAGGGGACATCGGAGGGCGGGAG
>VFSW01014069.1_pt1 | contig 11077 bp, 8 predicted proteins | sample 5358111 | NCBI WGS metagenome assembly VFSW01 (sample SAMN11554181, study PRJNA540505) | mine drainage metagenome | isolation source: sediment from site ElyBrook_90M | place: USA: Ely Copper Mine, Vershire, VT | collected 2017
TCCCGGGTGAAGCCGCCTGCAAACCAGGGATAGTCCTCAGGCAGCCTAGTGTATCGAGTAGGTTGTCCCGATTCCCGCGGGTCCGCTGCCCGCGCCAAACGGTGATCCAACAACCGGCGTAAGCGCCCCACTGGCCTGAGCAATGGTAAACGCGGTGACGTTGCTCGAGCCGCTGTTGCTTACATACAGATACCTTCCGGAAGCGTCCACGCTCAATGCTTTTGGCGCGCTTCCCACCACAAATGGCGATCCCACAATCGCGGTGAGCCGGCCCGTGGATGCATCCAGCGCGAAGGCCGAGACCGTATCATCCGCTTCGTTGCCTACGTAAACATAACGGTCCAGCGGGTCCACGGCGACCGAAGCGGGCCCACTCCCCGTCGCAAAGGGCGACCCGCTGACCGCCGTCAATGAGCCGTTGACCGCATTAATATTAAATCCAGAAACCGTGTTGTCCCCCCGGTTCGCCACATATAGCAGGAGTCCCGATGGGTCCATTCCCACCGCACTTGGATTCCTTCCTGCCTTCACCGATGCCAGCGAAACCAAAGTCCCCTTGGGAAACTGAAGGATGAACCCATACACCTTGTCCCCCGTCGGATCCGCCTCATAGATGATCTGCCCCGTGGAATTTATCGCCAGCGCTCCAAACGAGGCTGAGCCCAGGCTGCTGGCCTTCGCCAACGCTCCCGTCGCCGCATTTATTGTAAAAGTCTCGATGCTCGCCTTTTCCCCCTCCCCGGCCACCACCAGATAATTCCCCGAAACATCCACAGCCAGACTCATGGGCTTCATCGAGGCCAAGAACGGTGAACCCGCGAGCGGCGCCAGAGCTCCTGTGGAGGGATTCACAGAGTAGCCAGATATCGTATCGTCCCCAGCGTTCGCCACGTACACAAGCGTCCCAGCCGGATTGGTTGCCACCGACCCGGGCGCAGCCCCGGTTACGAAAGGCGTCCCGGAAATCGAAGTCAGCGCTCCTGTCTTGCCCGCAATTGAATACCCAGACACCGTATTCCCCTGCCCGTTGGTCACATACGCAAATTTCGGCGCATACCGCACCGCACTCGCTCCCCCCGTAATCACTGCGTCGCCCGGCCCCGCCTGTGTCGCAGCCTCGCTCAACGGTGTAAGCGACCCAGTCGTAGCGTCCACTCGATACGCCTGAGCAGTATTCGACGCGTAGGCCGTCGCGTAGGCATAGGCACCGGAGGGGTCGAAACCCACCGAGCCTGCCCCAGCCGGTCCGGCAAAGGGCGACCCCACAATTTGTGAAAGAGCGCCCGTGGAGGCGTCAATCATGTAAACCGAAATGTTGTTGTCCCCTGAATTCGCCACGTAGAGAAAACGCCCCGCCGGATCTTCGCTTGTCCCTCCTGGGCCTTTGCCCGTGCCAAACGGCGAACCAGCCACATCGCTGAGCGCGCCTGTCGTGGGATTAACCCGATAGGCGGAGATCGTGGCGTCATTGTAGTTCACCACGTATACAAACCGCCCCAGCCTATCGGTAGTAATGCCTATCGGCCCTAAACCCGCAGGAAACGGCGACCCCGCAATCGGCACGAGCGCCCCTGTGACCGAATTCACCCTCAACCCGGTGATGTTACAGCTAAAATTATTCACAACATAAAGAAACTCGCCCGAAGGCTGAATTGCGATTCCAAAATCCGTCACCCCAGAAGCCGCGCCGGGGAGTTTGGTAAGCGCTCCAGTAACCTCATCTATCGAAAACGCAGACACCGAGGGAGAACCGTCATTCGAGAGAAACAAGAACTTTCCCGAGGGGTGAATTACAATGCCCCAAGGAAGACCAGCGTCCGCAAACGGAGAGCCTGGGACCTTCGTGAGTAACCCAGTCTGCTGGTCCACCTGCCATGCCCAGATGCTCTGAAAGCCGTCCGCAGAATACAGGAATCGACCGGAGGGACTGAGGGCGACACTCGTCGGGCTAAAGGCCTCTGCAACATAGCCGCGAGCAATAAGCTGCCCCCTCCCAACATTTACAGCGTAAACTGCCAACGTTCCGTCCGAAAAGTTGGGAATATATGCGAACCGCGGTATCAGTAAAGTGGCCCCCAGCCCACCAGAGCCTTGAGACCGATTCGGACCGGACCCGGCATCGGATCCAACAACACAAAGGCATACAATGACACTCGCCGTTACCGTGAACAATACCCTTTGCCACAATAGAATTCGCATCGCCTTCACGCTCCGCTCCAGTCCCCAAGCCCAAAAAAGGAACCCTCGGGCAGGCTCACTACTTCACGCCATAAACTGCCAGGCTTCTGTATCCGCCAACATAAACCTTCCCATTAGCAACGGTCGGCACCGTGAATTTTATAGCCGGCCCTGGATAGTCTGCCCCTCCTGTTTTCGAATTGCTGTTCCAAAGGCTGGAGCCAAGCAGTGCGGCGTCGTAGGCACGAAGGGCGGCGTCCCCACTCGTGTCCAGGAAAGTTCCGTTATTGATGTACCACAACTCCCCACCGCGGACTCAGCGCCCGCTCACCTCCCGCACGTCCCAATCAGAAACCACAGGGACTACTGCCGCACCTGGAAGCTCACATTGGTCGAAAGCGTCACCTTCGGCGTGATCACCTCTATTTTCCCGGTGCTTGCTCCGCTGGGAACAATCGTTGTGATCAACGTACTGGATTCCACCACGAACGCCGCCGGCATCCCGTTGAAGGTCACTTCGCTTGCCCCGCTCAGGTCTGTCCCCAGAATGTCCACCGCCGCGCCCACCGCCCCATTTTCGGGCAAAGCTCTCAGGAACGGGCGCAGCCCCACTCCCAGGCGGAAGATAGTGCCCAACCTGCTCGCTCCGCCTTCAAAGTTTGTTCCGTAAAATTCCCCATTGGTGCTCTCCACTAACCCTTCTACATTCTTCGCGCCGTCTGCCGGAGCAAAGTCATACAGCGTCGTCAGAATCCCACCGGCGGTGATGCCGAAGATCGTCCCGTAGCCGTAGGTTCCCCCTTTAGCGGTCGTTCCGTAAAATATCCCGTTACCACCCTGGACCAGCGACCCCTCAGGAGCGGCGCCATCGATCCCGTCAAAAGAATGCAGCGTGGTTAGCGCGCCCTCCGAAGTGATACTAAAAACCGTTCCAAATGTGCCTGTTGGCCCTCCCACGGTCATTCCGTAGAATCTCCCATCAGAACCCAGGACCAGCCCGCCACCGGGGGCCGGCCTTTCCTTTCCGTCAAAATCGTGCAGAACGGTATACAGTCCGTCTTTCGAAATCTTGAATACCACGCCTCGTTGGTATAGGCCTCCGGCGGCCGCCGTCCCATAGAAGTCTCCGTCGGCGCCCTGGACCAAGCTCCCCGCAAAAGAACCTCCGTGAAATGGGCTGAAGTTGTACAGTACCGTCAGAACCCTCCCAGGTGTGATCCGGAAGATTGTTCCATATCCATAAGCCCCGAGTTGAAATGTTGTTCCATAGAAGTTTCCGTCGTCCCCCCTCACGAGCCCGGAATTGACTCCCGCGCCGCTCAATCTGTTGAACAAATAGGTCCAGCCCATCTCGCCACTGGGCGAAACCTTGAATATTGTCCCAAGACCGGGGCAGGTGAGGCTAGCAGGCGTGACCCCATAGAAGCTCCATCGGTGCCAAGCGCAAGGCTGCCGATGGGGAAGCCGCCGTCATATTGGTTAAAGCTAAACACCGAGGTCAGTGCGCCATTGGGGCTGAGCTTGAATACTGTACCCGAGCCATACAACCCTCCGCTTTCCGTCGTTCCATACATCTCGCCATCCAGCCCCTGCACGAGCACCGTCCGCGGAAGGCCGCCATCCGTTCCATCGAAACTGTCCAGCAGGGTGAATGACTGCGCACCCGCCGTAACACACGTAGCCGCGCACACCACCAGTATCCACGCCGCCTTCTTCCACCACTTTCCTTCGCTCATCTTTCCTCCTCCTAGCCCTTCTGCACACATTCATTAAACCCGAATTTTCATGCTGGACCTCCAGCATCCGCATTTGGGCTGATCCTGTGCTCCATTGGGCAATGCGACGGTAACCCTTGGGCCCAGGAAGCACCACCCCCAATGCCAGCAGCAACGCGAACACGGCTAAAAACAGCAGACCAGCACGGAGAACGCGACCTCTATTTGATTTGATTTGATTTGATTTGACGCCTCATACTCATGTGTCGCACTCCCTTGTGGCGCCCTCCCCGCTCCTTCAAAGAAGGCCGCGCCCGCCCAGCAATCTCGCTAAACTCTTCCACCATACCTACTCCCGTGTTAACCGCATGTCAAGAGAAATGCTCGCAACCGTCAAACCTCATTAGAAATGTCCCCTTTTCTGTTTAGTTTGCCTTGCCTTGCGACGCGGGATGGCCCTTTGCTCCCGCCGCCGCGCCGCCCCCACGTCTTCCAGCCGTTTTCAGCGCTGCATTTATAGCCAACCCCGGGCCCAGCCCATCCTTACTCCCCCGGCAAACAATTCTCCCGCCTCTCCGCCCTGCTCGCCCTGGCCGGCTCGCCACAATCTGGTTGCATAACGAAGACATGCCGGTGACATCTTGCGCGCTTCGCATTTGTATTCTCGCTTGTGCGTGGCGGATATTCGAGCGCGTGCCCGTTCGGCCAGCGCCCACAGGCATCTCCCGCCGCAGCTTGGAGGATTATCCATGATTCGTTTTCCGCGTCACTCATTTGCTATCTCCTGCGCCCTCGGCGCTCTCCTCATCGCCGGACTTTGGTCCGCCGTACGTCCCTCGATGCGCGCCGCGGCCTCCTCCCGCCATCCTTTTCTTCCCAATGGCGTGAGCGTGGTGGCTTCCACCATCCCCTCGAACGGCGATATCAACCCCTATGGACTTGCCGAAGTTCCCGTAACCATTGGTAATCTCGTCCAGGGTCACTTCCTGGTCAGCAATTTCAATGGCAGCGCGAACCTTCAGGGCACGGGCACCACGATTGTGGATGTAGCCCCGAATGGCGCCGTCACCCTCTTCGCACAAATCAATGCCTCCTCGCTCCCCGGCGTTTGCACTGGCGGCGTGGGCCTCACCACCGCTCTCAACGTCCTCCAGACCGGCTGGGTTATCGTCGGCAGCCTCCCCACTTCCGATGGCACTTCCGCCACCGCGCAGGCCGGCTGCCTCATCGTCCTCAATAGCACCGGCGTCCCGGTCGAAACCTTCTACGGCTCCCTCATCAATGGCCCCTGGGATTCGGCCCTGCAGGATAATCCCACACGCGCGCATCTCTTCGTCACCAACGTGCTCAATGGCACGCAGGCAGGCAACGGAAATATCGTCAATCAGGGTACGGTGGTCCGCTTGAACCTCGCCGTCTCGCCAAACGCCATGCCCGTGCTCGAATCTCTCACCGTAATCGGCTCGGGCTTCTCTGAAAGGACGGATCCTGCCGCGCTTGTAATCGGCCCCACCGGCGTCGGATTAAGCGGCAGCACCCTCTATGTCGCCGATAGCCTCAATAATCGCATCGCCGCAATTGCCAACGCTCCCTCGCGCACAGGCTCAGCCTCCACGGGCGCCACCGTTTCCACCGGCGGAGCCTTGAATGATCCCCTCGGCCTCGCCATCGCTGCCAACGGCAACATCCTCAGCACCAACGGCGCCGACGGCAACATGGTGGTCACCACTCCATCCGGCACGCAGCTCGCCGTCATCCTCCTCGATAATTCCGGTAACCCTCCTGGTGCCGGCACGCTCTTCGGCCTGCTCCCCGTCGGGCACGACGTCTATTTCGTCGACGATGGCTCGAATACTCTCAACCTCTTCCAGTAGCCCCATTCCGGTGCGGCCCGGCAATCCTCTCGCCTCTCCGCACCGGACACTTTCGCGCCAGCCGTGGCGCGCCTTTTGTCTCCAATTTGTCTCTGAATCGTCTTTCACTAATGACGCCAAGTTCTTGCCTCGCCCGTTGCCCTGCCGCCCGCTCTTCTCCATCATGGATAGGCGCATTGCCCCCAAGTCCCCTCGGCGCCTGAGCCTTAAACCCGGCTTCTATCCGGGGCGGCAATGGGAGTAAGCTCTGCGCAGGGCAGTCGTGCCGTCGTCTGGTGCCGCGGTGCTGGCGGCACGCTGTCGTTGGCTTGTGGAATTCAATGAACCGTATCCTGATCGTCGAGGATGACCGTGCTGTTCAGCGCGCCCTCCGGCGCGTCTTCGAAGCCGAGGATTACACCGTTCGCATTGCCTCCGATGGCTCTGAAGCCCTCGATTGTTTTCCCTCCTTCGTCCCCAATCTCGTCGTGCTGGACCTCCGCCTCCCCGGAATGCACTGCCGCGACATTTGCCGCCAAATTTAGAAGGAATCCCCCTCCACCCCCATCATCGTCCTCAGCGCCACCTCCGAAGTCGGCGAGAAGGTCCTTCTCCTCGAGTTGGGTGCGGATGATTACGTCACCAAACCTTTCAGCCCCCGCGAGCTGCTGGCTCGAGTGCGCGCCGTGGTCCGCCGCGCCGCCGCTCCTTCCTCCCCCGCCGAACGCTTCTCCTTCGGTGATGTCGCCGTGGATTTTGCCCGCCTCCAGGCCACTCGCGCCGGGCGATCCGTGCCCCTCACAGCACACGAATTCAAAGTCCTCAAATTCTTCCTCCAGAATCCGGAGCGCGTCCTTTCCCGCAACGAGCTGCTCAACGAAGTCTGGGGATACAATAGCTACCCCACCACCCGCACCGTCGATAATCACATCTGGAAATTGCGCCAGAAACTCGAAAAAGACCCCGAAAATCCCGCTCATTTCCTCACCGTCCATTCCGCGGGCTACCGGTTTCTTCCCTGAGCCAGCCGGCCACAGGAGCCTGTCCTCTCATGTCACAGTTTCGCCTCCGCACAAAGTTCCTCCTCTCGCTTCTCCTGATCATTGCCGCCCTCACCGGCGGCACTCTCCTCATGGTCCGCCATAACGTCGAAGGCCATCTCCGCAGGCAGATGGAGGCCGGCCTGCGTTCCTCCTTGCTCACCTTTCAGCAATTCCAGCGCGAGCGCGAGCGCAATCTCTCCCGCACCGCCGCCCTGCTCGCCGGCCTGCCCAGCCTCAAAGCCATGATGACCACCCAGGACCCGCTCACCATCCAGGATGCTTCCCGCGATATCTGGCAGCTCGCCGATTCCAGCCTCTTCCTCCTCGCCGACCGCACCGGCCGCCTCGTCGCACTCCATACCTCTTCCCCCGGTCCCGGCGCTCCAGCGGCACAGCGATTCATCACCTCGCTCCTCCAATCCGGCCAGTCAAGTGCCTGGTGGTATGCCAGCGGCCATCTCTACGAGGTTTTTCTTCAGCCTGTCTATTTCGGAGCGCCCTCCAGCAACACCCCTCTCGGCGTCGCCGCCCTCGGCTTCGAAATGGATGCGCCCCTCGCCAGGGAAGTCGCCCAGATTACCTTCACGCAGGTCGCCTTCGCCCAGGATTGGCAAATCGTCGCTTCCACCCTGCCCTCCGCACAGCTCGCCTCTCTTCAAAGCTTCTACCGCGTTCAATCCTCCGCCCCGGATGCTGAAATCGTCCCCGTCAATCTCCGCGGCGAGCGGTTCCTTTCCGTCTCGCAGCGTTTGTTGCCCGCCTCCTCTCACCCCGTCCGTCTCGTCCTCCTGCAATCCTACGATCAGACCACCCGCTTCGTGGCCAGGCTCGATCGCCTTCTCGCCGAACTCGGCCTGCTCGCCATTCTCGCCGGCTCTCTGCTCGTCTTCCTGGTTTCCGTCACCTTCACGCGCCCTCTCGCCGAGCTGGTCCAGAGCGTGCACGCTCTCGAGCACGGCGATTTCGCCTATCCCCTGGAAACCACCGGCCGCGACGAAGCCTCTGAGCTCGCTCGCGCCTTCCATCGCATGCGCCGCAATTTGCAGATCACCCAGCGCCAGTTGATCGAATCCGAACAGCTTGCCACCATCGGCCGCATGGCCAGCTCCATCTCCCACGACCTTCGCCACCCCCTCACGGCCGTCCTCGCCAATGCCGAACTCCTCGCCACCCAGCACCTCGATTTCCATCAGCGCGAGGAGCTCTACCAGGAAATTCGCGACGCCGTCAATCAGCTCACCGACCTCGTCGATTCCCTCCTCGAGCTTTCCCGCGCTCCCGAACATCTCCGCCTCATCTCCGCTCCCATTCAAGACGTCATCGAGCGCGCCATCCATTCCGTCGCCTTGGACCCCTTCTACTCAGCCGTCCGCATCACCGTCGATTGTCCCGGCTCGGCTCTCGCCAGCTTCGATCCGCGCCGCCTCGAACGCGTCTTCCAAAATCTCCTGCTCAATGCCTGCCAGGCCGTCCCCCGCCTCGGCGGCGAAGTCCGCATCGCCGTGCGCACGCTTTCCGCCGGCATCGAAATCCGCATCGTGGATAATGGCCCAGGCATCCCCCCGGCTATCCGCGATTCCCTCTTCCAGCCCTTTGTCAGTTGCGGCAAGGAAAACGGCACCGGCCTCGGCCTCACCGTCGCCCAGAAAATCCTGCAGGATCATGGCGGCGACATCGCTGTCGAATCCTCTGCCCCCGGACAGACCGTCTTCCGCATTTTTCTGCCCTGTAATGCCGAACCGGCGCAGCTCGAATCCCAGGCGCCGGGAATCCTTCGGAGGTAAGCCGTGAACTTCTTTCCTAACCATCTCAAACGCGCTCTGCTTTTCGCGATGCTTCTCCTGCCTCTCGCCTCCGCCGCCCGGGCCCAGACCATCTCGCACCCGCCTCCCGACGTTGCTCCTCCGCCCCCGCTGCCCTCTTCCGCGCCGCCGGACGCCTCTCTCGCCGCCTCGGTCCGCCTCCTCCAGCAGCAGGTGAAGGATTTGCGTGACGAGCTCGCCGCCATGCGCAAGGAAGTCGCCCAGTCACGCGCCGAATCCCGCCTCCTTCGCCAGGATGTTGCCGCCGCAATCCTTTCCTCGCCGTCCCCTCTCCGTCAGCCCGCATCCTCCACCGTCCCTCAGCAGCAGGCGGCAGCTCAGGCCTCGCCCGCCCCTCCAGCCACCAGCCGCCTGGACAAACTCGAAGAAGAGCAGCAGCTCCTCTCCGCCAAGCTCGACGACCAGTATCAGACCAAGGTCGAAAGCGGCTCCCGCTATCGCCTGCGCTTCTCCGGCATCCTCCTCTCCAATTTCTTTTCCAATTCCTCTCCCGTCGATAATCAGGATTTCCCTTCCCTCGCCACCCCCAGCCCTTCCCCTGGTTATGGCGGCAACGTAGGCGCCACACTGCGCCAGTCCCAGCTTGGCCTCGACGTCACCGGCCCAACGCTCTGGGGCGCCCAGACCTCCGCCGGCATCCAGTTTGATTTCGCAGGGGGCTTCCCCACCGCTCCCGATGGCGTCTCCAACGGAATCGTCCGCCTGCGCACCGCATCTCTGCGCCTCGATTGGAGCGATACTTCCCTTCTCGCCGGCCAGGAAAATCTCTTCTTTTCGCCTCTCTCGCCAGATTCCATCGCCTCGCTGGCTCTGCCCGCTCTCGCCTATGCCGGCAACCTCTGGTCCTGGACCCCGCAAATCATGGCCGAGCATCGCGTCCATCTCAGCGACACTACCCTGCTCAGGCTCCAGGCGGGCGTCCTGGATTCCCTCACCGGCGAGTTCACCTACGGCCAGTATTATCGCGTCCCCTCCGCCGGTGAAAATTCCCGCCAGCCCGCTTACGCCGCCCACGTCTCACTCGACCGCAGCGCCTTTGGCCTTCCCTTCTCCATCGGCGCCGGCGGATACTATGCCCGCCAGAACTGGGGCGCCGGACACACAGTCGATTCCTGGGTCGGCACCGCCGACCTGCTCCTCCCTCTTCCCATGCGTTTCGAGCTATCCGGTGAGTTCTACCGCGGCCGCGGCCTCGGCGGCCTCGGTGGCGGCGTAGGCCAGTCCATCGTCGCCTCGGGGCCTTTGGCCGATCCCGGCAGCTTCGTCCAGGGGCTGGATTCCGCCGGCGGCTGGGCTCAATTGAAGTTCCGCGCCAATCCCAAACTCGATTTCAATGCCGCCTATGGCCTCGATAGTCCCTTCGCCGGCCCCTTGCGCGAATATTCCGCCCTTCCTTATTACCAGGGCTCTTCCGTCGCCCGCAACGTCCAGGCCCTCGGCAATTTCATCTTCCGCCCACGCTCCGATCTTCTCTTCTCCCTCGAATACCGCCGCCTCTTCACCGTCTATATCCCCGAGCAGCGCTTTTCCGCCAATGTCATCAATCTCAGCCTCGGGGTGCTCTTCTGAGGCCCTCCCCCGCATACCGATCCCGCTCGCGCGCAGTCGCCCATCTCCCTGCCTTGCTCCTGCTTCTCTGCTCCTTCATCTGCTTGGAGGCCTTTTCCCCCGTCTCCGCCGGCCAGCAGGCTGAGCTGTTCGCTCGTGTCCATCTCGCCAGATATCCCAAAGAGAAATTATCCCCATCGCCCGCGGGCGCCGTGCTCTGGCTTGTCCCGCTTGATGCCCCTCCTCCTCCCGGCCTCCTCCCGCCACAATCCGCTCCGCTGCGTCTCTTGCAGGTCCACAAAAGCTTCCAGCCTCACCTGCTTGTCGTCCGCGCCGGCGATTCAGTGGCCTTCCCCAATCACGATCCCTTCTTCCACAATGTTTTCTCCCTTTTCAATGGCAAGCGTTTCGACCTCGGCTTGTATGAAGCCGGCAGCTCCCGCCGCGTCGTCTTCGATCGCCCCGGCATCTGCTACATCTTCTGCAACATCCACCCACAGATGAGCGCGGTCATCGTCGTCCTCGATACCCCCTATTACGGCATCTCCGATTCGCAGGGAAAATTCGATATTCCCGGCCTACCTCCCGGCCGCTACCTCTTCCGCATCTGGCAGGAACGCGCCGAGCCTTCCTCGCTTGCTTCCCTCCGCCGGGAAATCCTCCTCGTCCCGGGAAGCAACTCCCTGGGCACCCTGGCTCTCAAGGAAACTCCGCTTCTAAGCCACCGCAATATGTATGGCCATTCCTACGAAACTCCCTCCCCTCCCAATCCCGCCTATAGCCAGCCCTGACACCTTCCGCTACCTCTCAATTCGCCGTGGGCCGCCCTCCGTGCTCAATCAACTTCTTCGTCAGCACCACCATCCCAAACATCTGCGTCCATTCCGATACGATATTCCCCACCACCTGCCCCCACT
>VFSW01014070.1_pt1 | contig 11077 bp, 8 predicted proteins | sample 5358111 | NCBI WGS metagenome assembly VFSW01 (sample SAMN11554181, study PRJNA540505) | mine drainage metagenome | isolation source: sediment from site ElyBrook_90M | place: USA: Ely Copper Mine, Vershire, VT | collected 2017
CAAAAGCACTTACAAGCACTTCGACTGACTGTCTAACGAATGGGGTCCTTTACAAGCCGTGTGGCCAATTGAATGGGGTAGGCCGCCGTGCTTGCCCTATTCGCTTTTTATATAAAAGAGAGTGCATAATGCAGTCATGGCGGGGGATACAGTGCAGCAAATCAAAGGTCGACTCTCAATCGTCGACGCGGTCTCGCAATACGTGAAGCTCGAGCGCGCGGGCGGTACCTTACGCGCGCGTTGTCCTTTTCATGCGGAGAAAACACCGTCGTTTTTCGTCTCGGCGGATCGCGGCACATACCATTGCTTTGGCTGCGGCGTGGGCGGCGACATCTTTAGTTTTATTGAGGCGATCGAGGGGTTGGATTTCAAAGGTGCATTGAAAATTCTCGCGGAAAAAACAGGCGTGCCGTTGGTGTACGAGCGCTCCGAGAAAAAAGACGAACGCGAGCGACTGTTTGAATTGATGGAAACGGCGACAATTTTTTACGCATCGCGGCTCGACACTACCGCAAAGGTGTATCTGGAGAGGCGCGGCGTCTTGGAAACGACAATGCACTCTTTCCGCATTGGCTGGTCGGGCAACGAATGGAGCACCGCCTCCGATTACCTCAAGAATAAGAAGTTTTCCGATAAAGAAATTATCGACGCGGGGCTCGCGAAAAAAAATGAGCGAGGAGGACTCACCGACAAATTCCGTAACCGCATCATGTTTCCCATTGCAGACTCCGCCGGACGCATTGTTGCGTTCTCGGGCCGTTCATTCGGCGAACACGCTTCGGCAGAAGCGCCCAAATATCTCAATTCTCCCGAGACGCCGCTCTTCCGCAAATCGCGCATACTCTACGGATTCGACCGCGCGAAGCTTGCCATGCGCAAAGCCAATTGCGCAGTATTGGTGGAGGGCCAAATGGACCTTATTTTGAGCCACCAGGCGGGGTGGAGCAACACTCTCGCTGCTTCCGGCACTGCTTTTACCGAAGAGCACGCCAATTTGATTAAACGGATGACCGACAATCTCGTACTCGCGCTCGACGCCGACGAAGCAGGCATCAAGGCGGCGGGTCGCGCCGCGCGTGCGGCGCTCGCTTCCGGTCTCAATGTGAAAGTAGCGCGCTTACCTGCAGGACTCGATCCCGCCGACCTCATTTTGGAAGAAGGGCCGGATGCATGGCGCGCGGCGATTCGCGAGGCCAAAGACATCATCACGTTTTTGCTCGATGTCCTCCAAGAGCACGCACCGCAACAGGATCGTTTTCGCCGCGCGGTCGAATCCGCAGTGCTTCCGTTTCTCACTGAAGTGAAAAGCCCAATCGCGCGAGAGCAGTATGTCCGCGAAATCAGTCACCGGCTCGGTGTATCGCAGGAGGCGGTGGTCGAAACGCTCGCACGGCTGCCTTCAGTGGGAGATATGTCGAGAGCATCGGTTCCGACGCGTGCGCTAGCGAGCACCTCTCCCGCTGAGAATCTCACTCGCACGCAGCATGCGCTTGCGCTGCTCTTGTGGCAATCATCACTGCCGAAACCGCATATCGATATTAAGAAATTTCGCACAGAGCTCAAAGACGCACTCGGCAAAGAAGCGAGCAATGCACACGACAAACTGACTGAATCTGAACGTGAAGCACTTCGCTTTTCTGCTGAGCGCCTCTACGGAGAAAACAGGAATGTGCCGCGTGCCGCGGCCGAGATATTGAAGGTTATGCGCGAGGATCGCCTCCGCCGTGAGCTCGCTGAAACCACCCGCGAGCTTGAGCGGGCGGAAGCCTCAGGTAAAGAGGACGAATCTGCGCGTCTCTTGGAGCGATCGAAGATATTAACAGGTGAGATTGCGCGATTACACGAGCAGGTGTAGAATCAGAGTCCATACGCAATTCATCCGATTTTGAAATAAGCGGGTGAAGGATGGCGTATATACGTAGAGCGACCCCTCGACAAAAGGGGCGTTCACTGTTTGCATATATATGGCCGTCAAAAAAACACACAAACAGAAAAATACGCAAAAGCGAAGCGGACGATCCAAGTTCGGGGCGCGCACGCTCCATGCTCGCAAGAATAAGAAAGTGACGAGCCGCGCAGTACGCGCAAGCGCCGCCCGCGACACGCGCGTGAAAATCGACGCGAAAAAAAGCGCGGCCACGAAGCCATTGCCGGGTGAGAAAATCACAGGTGGGCTGGCGTTCAACAAAAAATATCAGCTTAAAGTTGAGGGGTTGATCCGTCTTGGCCGCGAGCGCGGCTATGTCACCTATGACGAAATTCTCCGCGAATTTCCTACCATCGAAGACAACGTCGATTTGCTCGAAGAAATGTACGAGCGATTCAGCTCTGCCGGCATCGACGTTTTGGAAGGCGGTGGCATGCTTGAGGACACCTCCGCCGATTTGGTCTTGGAAAAGAAGAAGCTCCAGCATCGCCGCTCGGACTCCGGCTTCGACAGCGTGCAGATGTATCTGCGCGAGATCGGCCAGTACCCACTCTTGAACGGTGATCAGGAAAAAGATTTGGCAAAGCGTATCATCGCGGGCGATGAAGAGGCGCGCGGTATTCTCGCCCGTTCCAACCTTCGCCTGGTGGTCTCGATCGCGAAGAAATACGTCAACCGCAGCCCCGATCTGACCCTTCTCGACCTCATCCAAGAGGGCAATCTCGGTCTCTTCAAGGCGGTCGACAAATTCGACCACACCAAAGGCTACAAATTCTCCACCTACGCCACCTGGTGGATCCGCCAGGCCATCACCCGCGCCCTGGCCGACCAATCGCGCACTATCCGCATCCCGGTGCACATGGTGGAAACCATTGCCAAATACAAGCAAAAAGTGCGCGAACTCTCCCAGCACCTCGGCCGCGACCCACTGCCGGAGGAAATCGCCGCTGAAATGGGAATTGAGGTGGAAAAAATCTACACGATTCAGAAGATCAACCAAGACACGGTCTCCTTGGAGAGCCCAGTGGGTGAAGACGACGACAAGCGATCCACACTCGGCAGCTTCATCGCCGACGACACCATCGCGAGCCCCGACCAAGACGCTTCGCGACGCATCCTCAACGAGCAAATGATGGGTATCCTCGATGAACTCTCTCCGAAAGAGCGCAAAATTTTGGAAATGAGGAACGGTCTCACTGACGACGGTATCTGCTACACCCTCGAAGAAGTCGGCCGCGAATTCGGCGTGACCCGCGAGCGCATCCGTCAGATTGAGGCCAAGGCCCTTGAGCGCATCCGCTTCCATGAACGAGCCAAGCAATTGCGAAGCTACTAAAAACGTCCTACGAGGAGGACAATTTTTTAACCAAAGCTTTAAACTTTGGTTTATTTTTATATTCTTGAAATATTGACCCTTCTCGAATCCCCCTATCTCAATTTGTTTTGTCTTGATAAGCGCCTCGAGTAATTTATAGAATTTACTTTCCGTTCCAGGTAGTGCTTCAAAGACGGGAATGATGAAGATTGGTTTTGTGCGCAATTTTTTTAAAAGTCAAATGCGATATACTTGCGACATGAAAAAGAGGAGGAATATGGGCAAGGAAAAACCAATAGTCCCCATCAAATATTGGAGCCACTCGTCGCTAATGGCTTTTTTACGGAACCCGTTGGCATGGCATAAACGCTATGTGGAAAAGGTGTACGATACGCCGACCAACCCTTCCTCAATCGTCGGGCGGGCGGGGCATATCGCGCTGCAGCATTTTTATGGCGGTATTCCCAAGGAAGGTGCGATTGATCTCGGACTCGAATATGTGCGGAGCGTCTCAGATTTTGAGATCAATTTTGGAAAGGCGAAAAGTCGCGCGGCCAAAAAAGAAAAGCGCGCAAAAATTGAAAAGGAATACCTACAGGCCGTCTCTTTTTACCTTGAGCGACCGCCGCGGCATAAAGTGATCGCTGTGGAATTTTCGGGAATCGCTCAGGTGGACGAACTGGCGCTGCCGATAAAATCGATATCAGATTTGGTAGTGGAATCGCGGGCGATTCCGGGCGCTCTGGATATCGTCGATCACAAATTCGTCGATACGTTCAGTCCGGGCAAGGGGGATAAGACGCTTTTCATAATGCAAGCGATCTTCAATTACTACACCGTGCGCGAGGCATTCGATAAGCCAGTCGCGCGCTTCATCGTTCAAGAATGCCGCAAAAGAAAGAACGCCGACGGCTCCGCGCAGATGCGGCGTTATGTGATCAATTACGCTAACCTCGCTGAGGATTTCGCCCTATTCCACCGTCTCATTAACGATGCGACTGCCGAAATTTCTCGTGAGCGGCTGTACCTGCCGAATCCCTCCGACCTATTCGAAGGGGAGAACTCCTTCGACATCTATCGTCTGGGACTTTAACGACTCCGTACTTTCAGCTTCGTTTGTTTCGCTTTGTTGATTTTTGGCAGGCGGATCATGAGGATACCGTGTTTTTCCGAAGCTTCGGCCATATCAACGTCGATTTCTTCGGGCAGGAGGATGGTGCGACTGAAGGCACCCCAGTAGAGTTCGCGTTGAAAATAGCTGTCTTCTTCCACTTCGCGCTCATCAGAGCGCGTACCCGAGATCGTAAGGCTTTCTCGCGTAAGCGCGATATCGACGGAATTCGGCTGCACGCCCGCTATGAAGGCCTTTACGACAATCGCATCGGCAGTTTGGTACACATCGACAGAAAGCTCACCCTTCTCTTCCTCCTCATCTTTTTGCCACGCATCGTCCTTGGCCGCACCGCGCCCATTGTCGCCTTGGAATACCGCAGGCGTACCGGTTGGGGAGAATTTGGGTTCGTAAAAATCGTCATCGTCCCCGCCCGTCAACTTTGAAAAAAATGATTGTTTCTTAAGCATAGAAAAACTATACACTGCGCGGCCGAATACGCTTGATGAATTCCAAGAGTGCGAGCAAGCCGACGAGTCCGATCCACACAAAAGAAAATGTGCGAACCAAATCACCCGAAGGTGTATTTAGTATAAGAATATTGAATGCACCGTGCAACATGAGGGAGAGGATAACTCCCACGGCGAGGTAGCGCGCCTTCACGCTGCGTGGTTTGTAGAAAGAAAGCGCGAGCGATGCGCCGATGGTGGCCGAGGCGAGTACATGCAAGAGCGTTGCGCCCACGAATCGGTAATCGCCAGTGAGAATCACCTGCCCTACGCTCACACCCGCGAGCGGAGAGAGGAGAAAGAGCGTGTTTTCTGCCGCCGCGAATCCGAGCGCGACCACCACCATATAGATAACAGAATCGATTGGCTCGTCGTTGTCGCGTCGTCGCAGAACCGTAATCCAGGCTAAGCTGAATTTCGTCAACTCCTCGATTGCCGACCACACGATGAACACCAATGTCTGATTCGGAAGAAGCGGCGCAACCCATTGCTCAAGCGGAATCACGAGCACGACCGCAGCGATGCCCGCGAGGAAGGCAAGCGCGATCAGGCGCCGTGGCTCCGGATGCCGTGAATCTTCTCGTAACCAAAACCACAGCCACAAAAGCGCGGGCAACAGGCCGCCAGTGACCGCTGCGATAAAAGGAATCGAATCGCTCACGTTTTTATTATCGCACAGGCCACGGTGCCACCATCAGAAGCTCAGCGTCCGTGTGGGGAAGTTCCTGCCAGATTGCTTCAGTAACGAATGGCATAAAAGGATGCAAGAGCTTGAGCGAAATGGTGAGGATTTCCGATAGAGCGGCTGCGCGGCTTCGGCGTGCCGTTGCGTCACCCTCTCGCAGAATCACTTTCGATTCTTCGACAATCTCTGCCGCGAATCGATCCCACATGTAGTGGTAGATCGCGTCGCCTGCGAGATCAAGGCGGAATTTTTCGATTGAATCCGAAATGGTCACTGCCATCCGCGCTGCCTCACGAACGAGTTCTTGATCGGCATCAGTACATGTGGCACCTGGTTTCGGATCTTGCTCAAGCACGAATCGCGCGATATTCCATACTTTGTTTGCGAAATGTTTGTATCCTCGCACGCGATCTTCGGAGAGCTTGAGATCGTTGCCCATTTGTGCGCCGATCACGAGCGAGAGACGGGTTGCATCAGCCCCATACTTTTCGATCATGTCCAGAGGATCGATGATATTGCCGAGCGACTTCGACATTTTTCGCCCCTTGCCATCGCGCACAAGGCCGTGCAGATACACTTTTTTGAACGGAACCTCACCGAGCAAGAACGTACTCATCAATACCATGCGCGCTACCCAAAAAAAGAGGATGTCGTAGCCGGTCTCAAGCACGCTCGTCGGGTGGTACGTATCTAAGTCGGCAGTTTTCTCGGGCCAGCCAAGCGTCGAAAACGTCCAGAGGCCGGAAGAGAACCAGGTATCGAGTACGTCGGGGTCTTGCTCCCAGTCTGCGCTGGGCGAATGAGCCTGTACTTTCACGTCGTCGCCCCTAAACCAAGCAGGGATACGGTGCCCGAACCAAATTTGGCGAGAAATGTTCCAATCGCGAAGGTTGTCAATCCAGTGATAATAAATCTTTTCAAATCGCTCCGGCATAATGTCAACATCGCCACTCTCGACTACTTCACGCATACGTTCTTTGAGCGTCATGGTTCGGCCGTCAGGGAAGGTGACTCTAATGTTCACGCCGATAAACCATTGCCGCTTGATCTGCGGCTCGATCACACCACCACCGCGGCTATTCGTGGCCATGTTGTGTACGTACTGTTGGTCTATTTTTACCATGAGTCCTTTTGCATTGAGTTTTTCCACAATCGCGGCGCGCACTTTTTTGATGTGCTGCCCGGCAAATTCCCCTGCGATCGGCAAAAGAATACCGCGCTCGTCGATCACGCGCTCCACATCGAGCTTGTGCCGTTCCGCGATATCGAAGTCGATTGCAGAATGTGATGGTGTAATAGTCATTGCACCCGAGCCCACGTCCATAATCGCGGCTTCGTCTTTGATCACGGTTGCGACAATCGGTCCGTTGATCCATTCCAATTCGATCTGCTGGCCGTGCGTAAAATTCTTGTATCGAGCATCGTCGGGATGCACCACGACGTATTTATCACCGAATTTTGTTTCCGGGCGTACGGTGCCGATGATGAACGGGCCGTATTGGAAATAGTAAAATGGATCAGTCTTTTCTACGTATTCAATCTCCTCGTCGGAAACGGTCGTTTGCAGTTTCGGGTCCCAATTCACGATACGGTCGCCGCGATAGATGAGCCCTGCTTCGTACATCCTTACAAACGCTTCGTTCACCGCTCGGTTGCGTTTCTCGTCCATCGTGTAGGCGTAGCGGCTCCAATCGAGTAAGGCACCCATTTTTTTCACCTGATTGATTATGGTGGCTTTACTCTCGTCAGTGAACGCGTCGATCCGTCGCATCAATTCTTCACGCCCGATGTCGTGCCGCGTTTTCTTTTCTGCTTTATACAACAGATCTTCCACTTTCGACTGTGTCGCGATTGCAGCGCTGTCAGTGCCGGGAAGCCAGAGCGTTTTGTATCCGCGCATGCGATGGTAGCGGATCAAAATGTCCTCGATCGCGAGCATGGCGGCGTGGCCCATATGGAGTGTACCCGTCACGTTCGGCGGGGGAAGGACGATTGAAAAAGGTTCGGCATCCGGTTTCGTAACTCCTTTTTTCACGCATACGTCAGGATTCGCGTAGCCGATCTCCTCCCATTTCTCAATAATCGCCGCTTCAGCCGATTTCGAGTCATAGGGTTTCAAGAACACCTCTGGTGCTTTTGAAGGCTCATTCTGGGGCTTCATGGAGCCATCGTAGCATGGACTACAAAGGCGTGCCGAGTCGCAAATTGCCGTTGGCACGTAAGGTCGCCGGATTGGCGAATTCATACTTGAGTGCGTGGAAATAACCCGCAAGCGCAATCATCAGTGCGTTGTCGGTCGCAAGTTCTGCCGGAGGAGCGAGTACGGGAATATCGAGCGATTCAGCAAGGCGCTGTTTGATAAATGCGTTAGCAGAGACACCACCGCCTACAAGCAGAGCTTTTGCGCTGTATTCTTCCGCCGCGCGAGTCATTTTTGTTGCAAGCACGTCGGCCACAGCGTTTTCGAACTCGAGCGCAATTGCCATTTTTTCATCATCATTCAGTGTTCGGTCGTCGACGATGCGACGCACTGCCGACTTCAATCCAGAAAATGAGAAATCGAAATTATCTTCGCGGAGCATCGGTCGCGGCAGCTTTTCTTTCGTAACGATTCCATATTGGCGAGCTTTTGCCGAAAGTTTGGAAAGCTCCGCGCCGCCAGGGTATGGAATACCAAGCATACGCGCTACCTTGTCGAACGCTTCGCCCACCGCGTCATCTCGCGTCCCGCCGATGGTTTCAAAACGCGGCCACTCCCGTACGAGGTCGATCTCGGTGTGTCCGCCTGAAATGATGAGTGCGAGCGCGGGAAATTCAAACTTTACAATCCTGTCTCCATTCATTCCAGCCATCGCGATATGTCCTTCCAGATGATTGACCGCAATGATCGGCACATTCCAGAGGAGTGAGAGCGCACGGGCGAAATTGACGCCGACCCACAGCGCTGGTTCGAGCCCGGGCCCCGCAGTAACCGCGATTGCATCAATCCATGGCTTTACATGCGTTTTCAAAAAAGTCTCAAGCATTTCAAACAGCTCCGGCTCACGAGAGAGTATCGCTTCAAGCTCCGCTTTTGTCGGCACGGTTAAACTTTCCCCACGAGTTTGTAGGCGCGCAGTACTCAGCACGCGTTCCAAAAGCGGAACGAGGTTTTTTGCGTGTTCGCGTTTTGCTAAATTGGGAAAGACGCCGCCCCACGGGGCGTGGATAGCGATTTGCGAATATAAAGCGTTGCCCAAAATCTGAAACCGAAAATCAGAACCAAAAATTCCTTCAGCTTCGACAAAGCATATCGCCGTCTCGTCGCACGATGTTTCAATGCCTAAAATCTTCATATATTGAGTCGCAGAATAGCGCGAACAAGCCGTTTGAGCTAGAATAAGAAAAATGTCATCCGATTCGAAGCAGGCTCCAAGCATTTGGCGAACCGATTTCCCGTCCAGCAGAAGCCCCCTGCGCTTTTTTCTTTTCGCATCGCGTCCGCATTGGAGAGCGGCCGTGATCGCGATTATCTTTGCTGCGGCAGCCGCCGCCACGTCCGCGAGCGTCGCTTATATCTTCAAACTGATTACGAATGCTGCAATCGCGATTAAGGCAGGCGGATCATTTACCCCACTTTTTTTCTGGTGTGGACTTTCGATTGCGCTTTTGGCAGTTGCGAAAATACTGTGGCGCGTGAGCGGCTTTTCGGCTGCGCGCTGGGCGACAGGCTCCGCGGCAACGGCACGCTACGCGCTCGTCTCATACGTAACGCTGCACAGCCACGCATATTTTTCCGAGCGATTCGCAGGCTCGATCATGAACAAAATCCGGCACGCGTCGACCGGCATGCGCGAGATTGTCGACATTTTTCTATGGGAATTTCTCGAGGTCGCCGTGAATGCGATCGTGAGCTTGTTCATTGCCTCTACGGTCAGCTGGCTCATCGCCCTGATTTTCTTCGTGTGGGTCGTCCTTATTATCGGCACCAACATGTATCTCGGCTTCAAGCGCGTCCCACTTGCGGTACGTGCGCACGACGTTGAAACGCTCATTAATGGCGCAACGGTTGATCTGCTGACCAACGTCTCCGCGATGCAGGATTACGCGCGTCGCTCCTATGAAATCGAGCGACTGCGTGGCATGACGCTCAACCGTCGTGAAGCCCATCTCCGGAGCTGGTATTTCGGCGAATGGACGCGCGTGATCAACAGTGTTTTACTCGCGATCTTCGGTAGCGCCATGGTCTTTGCCGCAGCATCACTTGCCGAAGCCAGCATCATATCGCTCGGCGACATCATCCTTGTCATCACGATTATTTTCCGGGTGGAAGGACTATTGCAATCGCTCGGTTCCAACTTCAATAAATTTGCCGAAACATGGGGCGAGATAGAGGAAAGTTTGGATGAGATCATCGCACCGCATCAAATCATGGATCGCCCGACTGCCACCGCACTTGTGGTTTCCGCCGGCGCAATCGATTTTAATCAGATGCGCTTCGGCAACGGTAACCACTCAATTTTTGAAGGTTTTGAGCTACACATTCCAGCGCGGCAGCGAGTAGGGCTCGTGGGCCGCTCCGGAGCAGGGAAGTCGACCTTAATGCGCCTTCTTCTGCACCACCATGACCTTGAGAGTGGCGCAATTACGATCGATGGACAGGATATTGCGCACGTGACGCAAGAGAGCTTGCGCGAGCGTATCGCGGTCGTACCACAGGAGCCGATTCTCTTTCACCGTACCATCGGGGAGAACATCGCCTACGGCAATCCCGGCGCAAGCGTTGAGGAGGTTGAACGTGCGGCAAAGCTCGCACAAGCGCACGAATTTATCAACCACTTGCCGGGAGGCTACCAATCACTCGTGGGCGAGCGCGGGGTTAAACTCTCCGGCGGTGAGCGGCAGAGAGTTGCGATCGCGCGCGCCATTTTGAAAAACGCCCCGATTCTCTTTCTCGATGAAGCTACCTCTTCACTCGACAGCGAGAGCGAAGTCGAAATTCAAAAAGCGCTCGCGGAATTGATGAAAGGAAAAACAGTCATCGCAATTGCGCATCGTCTCTCAACATTACGCGGCATGGATCGGCTCATCGTTTTGGATCAAGGAAAAATTACTGAAGAGGGAACGCACGAAGCATTGGTGAATGCAGGCGGCATTTACGCTGAACTCTGGCGCCACCAAGCAGGTGGCTTTTTGCAGGATGAGTGAGAATCAGCCGCCGACCGACCACGCTTCCGTACCGACGTAAATCGCATTTTGCGGATCGCCACCGACGCCTGCTACCGCGCAATTCCCACTGATGTCCACTGCCGATCTGAGGACACCTCCCAAAGAAGACTCACTACTAATAAAGGAGTGCTTTGCCCCGCTCTACCCATGCGCGCACGAGATTATTCTTCGCCGATCCGTTCCGGCTGGCGAAGCTCCCCGCAACAGTACAAGGAAGTCCATGAGAGTAGCTGTTAGCAAGCTGTTGATTGTCTACTACCCGGCGGCCGGGGGGGCGGGGGGGGGGGGGGGGGGGGGGGGGGGGGGGGGCGGGGGGGGGGGG
>VFSW01014071.1_pt1 | contig 11077 bp, 10 predicted proteins | sample 5358111 | NCBI WGS metagenome assembly VFSW01 (sample SAMN11554181, study PRJNA540505) | mine drainage metagenome | isolation source: sediment from site ElyBrook_90M | place: USA: Ely Copper Mine, Vershire, VT | collected 2017
CTTCCTGGCCGACTACGAGTCCGTGCTGGGAGAGCGCCGATACGCCGGTGTTGGGGCCACCAAGGACGTGGCTGGCTTCGCCTCCGTTCTGAAGCGTGGCGGTTATTACGGTGACACGTTGGCCAACTACTCTGGTGACATGGCCAGGTGGGATCGTGCCTACAAGTCCGGGTCGGTCAATCTCAACGGCGGCGTCGTCATCAACGTCACCCAGCAACCTGGCGAGTCTGGTAAGGCGCTGGCCGACAGACTGTCAGACACCTTGATGGCCAGACTGCGCGATCAGCAGGGCAAGGCGGTACAGCGCACGCAGCTGCACTTCCAGAGCCTGGGGACGGCACAATGAGCACAATACCGACTGGTCCGTACACTCCGCCGCAGTGGGGTCGCGGGGCCACCATCTCGATCACGGTGCCGCCGCAGCCAGGCACCTCGGTGCCGATTAGCGCCGCGACGCTGGACACTCAGACCGTCGCTCAGCTGTCGGCTGGTGGGGCCTCGACCGATTCTGCCCTGTCCCAGGGCGTTTATACGGTCTATGTGTTCGACGCGGTCATGGAGTTGGAGCATGAGCAGACGCTAGAGGTGACCAACCATCCGGTGCAGACCGGCGCCGACATCAACAGCCACGCCTATCTGATGCCGGCTCGACTGGGGCTGATCGTCGGGATGAGCGACGTGATGGCGGCGTTCCAGGGCACGAACGCGCAGGGCATCAAGGCGTCGCCATTCACCGGTGGTGTGACGAAGAGCGTGAGCGCCTACCGGACCGTGCTCAGCCTGCAGGCGCAGCGCGCCCTGTTGACGGTCACCACCAGGCTAAGGACGTACGACAACATGATTATCGCCGCGGTGTCGCCCAGAGAAGACTTCCGGACGGTAACCGGGTTGCGGATGCGAGTAGACCTTCGCCAGATCCTTACCGGATCTGCCAGCACGGCACCGCTTACCGGCCGCGCCGACGCCACTCAATCATCCGGGCTTGGCCAGGTGCAGCCGCAGACGGTGCCGTCGTCGACGCAGAATCAGTTCGGCCTGCCATCCACTCCGACGTCATCGCCAGAGTCTTTCACCGCCCCGACGATCGATCAGCCGACGCAGAACCTGCTGAACTATCTCCAGAGCGGCCAAACCGTCAACACGCCCGGGGCTGGGTCTTATTCCAGCTGCCCGCTGCAGTGCCTGGCTAATAAGCCGGTGCCGCAATGAGCTCACAGCTTGTGCCACTTCAGTCGCTGCCTAACCAGACTTTCAGCGTACAGCTGACCGTCAACGGGTCGGCGTTAACCTTGAACCTGACCTGCTCCTACAACGCCATGGCAGGGTGGTGGAAACTGTCCATCGCCGATTCCAACGGCAACCTGCTTGTTGACGGCGTGCCGCTCATCACCGGCTACTACCCGTCGGCGAACCTTCTGGCACAGTATCAGTATCTACGGATTGGGTCGGCCTACCTCCTCAACACCGGCAACGCGCCGGCTGACTATCCCAGCCAATACACGCTGGGGCTATTCAGCCTTCTGTGGGGCGACAATGTCTAGTGCCAGCCTGCCTACATCGTCCACCCCACTGTGGGGCCAGGCTTGGTAGCTGACGGTGACTTCGACGGCGCCGGACAGCACCGACGCGAACCCGAAGTTTCAGCAAACGACGATCTCTTATACCAACTGGCAGCCGGAGGCGCTGCGCGTTACGTTCGACGTCACGCAGGCGGCCAACACGGCCCCATTGTGGTATGCCGATATCACCATTTATAATCTGACTGAGCAGACGCAGCGTGAGCTGGTGCTGAATGCGACCTGGGTGACGTTGAAGGCCGGCTTTCAAGCACCGTCAAGTCCGAACTACGTGGCCACGATCTGGTCTGGCCCGGTGTTTCAGACCGTCTACACCAGGGAACGGGTGGTTGATCAGCGGATAACGCTGCACTGCGTGGCCAATCCGTTGCTGATGGACGACATCGTCAGCTTCCCCATGGGCGTGTTCAGCAATCAGGCACAGCTGCTGGCCAGGATGATGCAGGAGGTAAACGCGCCTCCTGTGCAGCTTGGGCAGGTCGCGGCGCAGCGGACCCAGGCCGTGCAGTATCCGCGCGGCAACACGGTTTTCGGTCGATTGAACAAATACTTCACTCAGATCGCCGACTCCAACTTCTTGCAGAGCTGGATGGGGACGCGCGAGGCCTACATCAGCGAGCTGGGCGACACCGGCGCGACCGGTGCGCTGACGCCGAACCTGATCTACAGCCCGGCGTTTCCTCCGGGCGGGACCGATGCCGGCCTCGGTTTGCCGCCGGGCACAACGCAGAGCCTGATCGGCACCCCGGAGCAGATTGACCAAGGCGTCGTGTTTACGGTGCTGCTCGACCCGAGGCTTCAGGTGCAGCTGCCGCCGCTGCTGGTGCAGCTGGTGAGAACGACCATCAACCAGTCGGTACGGATGCCTCAGCCGGGTGCTGGCAACTCATACACCTTGCTGGTGCCGCCCAATTCGCCGGACGCGGCTAACCTACTGTTTTACGTCAGCCAGGTCAGGCACATCGGCGACACACGCGGCAATGATTGGCACACTGAGGTGACCGGCTTTAGCACGGCCTATGCCGCGGCACTGCTGGAGTACTTCACCCCGTAAGGAGCGGCATTCATGGCAACGGCACCGCAACCAAGCGCGCTGCCCCAGCTGACACCGAGTCAGGTTCTTAAGGCGGACGTAGCGCAGTGGCTCGAGCTCGCTAAGCAGTGGTCGGTGGATACTCGCTGCGCGACGCCGGCATTCCTCACTCAGGACATGGACCCGGTGACTCAGACCGTCACGGCGCAGGTGGCCATCCAGGAGCGAGTACGAACCGCCTCAGGGCCGCAGTGGTGGGACGTGCCGCCGATCGTGATGGTGCCTGTCGTGATGCTGCGCGGTGGAGGGTTCGTCGACACCTTCCCGCTTAAGAAAGGCGACGAGGGGCTGCTGGTGTTCTGTGACACCTGCTTCGACCTGTGGTGGCAGAACGGGCAGAACAACGCGCCAACCGCCGCCAACGTGTTGGCCACGGCCAAGTCGGCCGGGTTGACGCCGACCCCGTCCGGCAGCCAGCGGCAGAATGAGGTCCGGCGGCACTACATACACGACTGCGGCTTCGTGCCCGGCATGTGGAGCCAGCCGAGCAAGCTGTCGTCGTACTCGACAACGTCGAGGCAGATTCGTACCGACGACGGCACGACGACGGTCATCGACGTATCCACCGCCGGCGTGTCGATAAAGGGCGCGACGGTGACGGCCGCCGACGGTGGCACGGCACAAGCGCTGATGACGGATACATTCTACCAGTATTGGGTAACCAACGTGCTGCCGTTCTTGACTTCGAAGGGTTTTACCGGTGGGCCACCGCCGGCCGGCAGTGAAACGACGGTGCTGAAAGGACAGTGACGCGTGGCTTCATCCGCTTTTGCTTGCGTGGCCTTGGGACCGAACAACGACCCGATCTGGGCACCGGGCACGTCGCTCACCGGAGCGCAGGCCGTGGCCCAATCTGTGTTGACCAGGCTCAATTTGTTCCTCGGCGAGTGGTGGGAGGATCTTAACCTGGGCCTGCCCGTGTTCCAGCAGATGGTAGGCCAGTCGGCGGGCCAGGCCAGATTGAACGCGATGCGGCTGTCCGTGCAGCGCGTCGTTCAGGGTGTGCCCTACGTCACCAGCGCCACGGTCGAGCAAGTAGGGTTCACGTCTGGCGCCTTGTCGTTCACAGTCACGGTGCAGACCGCGTTCGGCTCAGTCACGGTCGTCAACGCGCCCGGAGTCAACGCCGCGTTGGCGGGAGGATCTTAGCTTATGGGAACGGTGCCGCCTTACGTCGCGCCATATATCGGCCCGGCCGGCTTGGTGGTCAACACTTATCAGAGCATTCTGGCCGACAACCTGCAGGCATTTCTCAACATCGCCGGTCAGAACCAGAACATTTCTCCAGACACCTGGATATATCAGCTGCTCAGCATACTGAGCCTGAAGCAGGCTGACCAGAACGCCGCCCTGCAGCTGGTGTACAATCAGAGCTCGCCGGCTACGGCCGTCGGCGCCGGCCTTGACCGCGTCGTGAAGATGAACGGCCTGGCGCGCGATCCGTACACCTACTCCACCGCGTCGTTGGCCGTGACCGGTACAGCCGGCTTCGTCATCGTCAACGGTTACGCCCAAGACCAGAGCGGTAACTTGTGGGCGTTGCCGAGTCCGCTCACCATAACCGGCGGCAGTGTGACCGTCGTGGCGGAGTGCACCACCCCCGGTGCGGTGTCGGCCGATCCGGGCACGATCAACATCATCGCGACACCGCAAACCGGCTGGGCGCCGCCCCTGGGCACAGTCACAAACCCGGCCGCGGCCACGGTCGGCGACCCGGTGGAACCGGACAGCAGCCTACGAGCGCGGCAGGCGATAAGCGTAGCTCTACCGGCGTTGACGCCCATCGCCTCGACGATCGCGGCGGTGCTGGCCTTGAATGGCGTAACCAGAGTGGCGCCAGGCTACCCAACCCCGAGCGGTCCCGGGACGTCGATCGAGAACCCGACTGGAGCCACTGACAGTTGGAACAACCCGGCGCACTCGATTACGCTGGTCGTGGAGGGCGGCGCCACATCGGACATCGGTCTGGCCATCTACCTAAAGAAGACCATCGGCTGCCTCACCAATGGCACTACTTCGACGGTGGTGACTGACCCCAACACCGGCTATACTGAGACGATCAGCTTTTACCGACCGACGTACGTTCAACCCTACGTCGGCGTCTACCTGCACGGCCTGACCAACTTCACGTCGGCCACCACCGCCGCGGTGCAGGCGGCCATCGTCGCGTACCTGAACAGCCTGGCCATCGGCGAGTCGGTCGTGTACTCCTCGCTGTACGGCGCTGCGGTATCGGTGATGCCGACACCGTCACAGCCGGAATTTAGCATCAAGAGCCTCACGCTGGGCACCACCGCCACCGGCTTGTTCACCGTCACGCCCGGCTCGTCTATTGGCAGTGGCTACGTGGTCAACGACACGCTTGCTGTGGTGCAAGCGGGCGCGTCCGGCGGAACCGTCACGGTCATATCTGTTAACGGCACCGGCGGCGTCACCGGCGTCGCGCCGCAGGCCAAGACCATTGGCACCGCCTACTCCGTGGCGAACGGTCTGGCCACAACCGGCGGTACCGGCACTGGCGCCACCGTGAACATCACGGCTGTGCAGCCCACCGGCACTACCGACCTAGCGCTTCTTTTCTACGACGCCGCGCAGGGGCTGGCGGCGAACGTACTAGTGGCGGCAGTGTAAAGACATGGGCGCTCTTGTAAATCCATCCTTTGGAGCCAGTGGTTTCGGTTTCAGTGGCTTCGGTAACGAGCCCATCGAGACTCTGCCCATCGGTTACTACCTTGGCCTGGTGACTCACTTCTGGGCACCGCCTAACGCGCCGCAATTCAACGCGCTGCTCTACACACTGCTGAAAAAGTTTGACGACGTCAGTCAGTGCCTGGTGCAGATGGACACAGCGTTCGACTTGGACTCGGCCGTCGGTGTGCAGCTGGACGTGCTGGGGCAGATAGCCGGGGCGTCTAGAACGCTGCCGTTTCAGCCAAGCTACGGCGTCAGCCCGGTGCTCGATGACACGACGTACCGGGTATATATCAAATCAAAGATCGCGCAAAACCAGTGGGATGGCACTGTGGACTCGCTTTATCAGATATGGGTGAGTCTGTTCCCGACTATCAGGATCGTTATCGCTGACAATCAGAACATGTCGGCGACATTGTTCATTAGCGGCCTATCGAGCAGCCTACTCATCGACATGATCGCTGGCTACGCGGTAAACGGTGCTACCAGTGGCACGGTGCAGGACGGTTTGATCGTGCCGCGCCCTGAGGGTGTCGAGTATACGCTCGAGCTCGGCAGACTTCCGGCCTTCGGATTCGACGTTGACAACAGCTACGTCGCAGGGTGGGACGTGGGATACTGGAGTTAGTGAATGGCTTCCACCAATGCACTGCAGTTTAACCCGACGCAAGCCAATCAGCTTACTGACGCCGCGTACGTCACGGACCCTACCAGGACCGGCGGCGCGGCGTTGGACGGCATCTGGCCATCTGACTCGGCCAACAAGACGTTGTATCAGGTCAGCACCTACGTCACGGCTCTGGCCAAGGCGCTGGTCAACAAGGGCTTCAGCAATGACGATACCAACCTGGCAACGTTGACCGCGGTGATGGCGAATCTGCTCACCACGGCCGACGTCGTTGGTGCGCTTCAGCAGTTGCCATACCTGGCGTCGCAGACTCTAAACTGCGCGGCGTACTCCGGCTTTCAGATCTCGTTAGCCGGCAACACGTCGCTCGCGCTGACCGGGCAAACCGCCGGCGAGGTCGTCGGGCTGATCTTCGTGCAGGACGCCGCCGGCGGGCATACCGTCACCTTCCCGGCCGGCACCGTCGGTGGCGCTCAGCCTGATCCTGCACCGAACGTACTTAGCTTGCAGCTGTTCAAGGTTAACGCCTCGCTTAATCTCATGGCGGTGGGGCCGTCCGTGTCCGCTAATGGCATGACCGGACTGGCTATAAACGCGCCGTCCTTGATTGTGGCCAGCGCGGCACCGGCCGGTCAGGTCCTCACCGGCAACGGTGTCAGCTACGTCCCGCAAGTGGCGCCAGGCTTCTCAAGCGGTTCGAGCGGCGGCGCGTACTGGCAGCGAGATCCCAGCGGGCTGATCCGGCAGTGGAGCTCGGTGGTGGCCGTCGGAGCGTCGTCGGCGTCAGTTTCGTTCCCAACAAACTTCACCAACGTAGCCAGCGTTGCCGTATCACTCACCAGCATCGACTTTGGGTCTTACCCGATTCGTGACCAGGTGTATCTTACCAGCCTGGCCACCAATGGTTTCTCGGCTGGAACACCAGGTAGCACTATAAGCTTCTCTTGGATGGCGGTAGGCTACTAATATGGCTAGTGAGTACGTAACACCGAACATCGGTCTGCAGGTTCCGTTCTACGGTCAGGCTAACTGGCAGGTGCCGATTCAGTACGATCTCAACCGACTGGACTTGATCTTCGGTGGGTCGATTCTGGTGCCGGCGCTTAACGTCGAAGTGCTGACGGCCGGCAACATCAGCGGCGTGTATCTCCCACCGTCCATCGCTGAGGTGCCGTCCGGTGCGGTACCGGGTAGCGCTTACACATTGAGCCACGTGCCGAACCCGGTTGCGATGCTGGTGCTGACGAAGAACCGGTTGGCGCAGTTCTTAAATATCGACTACACTCTGACCAACAACATCATTACGTTTAACAACCCAACCGTGCTCGGAGACACCATTTATGCGCAGTACTTCTACAGCTAGCGCGATCCTGCTGGCCATTTCTGCTGCTCTGGCGGCCGGCCAGTCGCAGGTTAACCCGGTCACGCAGATTAACTGGCCCATGGCGACTGGTGCAGGTGCGCCAACGCAGTATTGTCCTACCGTCACCACCGGCACGCTGACGAACCTCTCCACCACCGTCACGCCGATCACGCCGACGAACGTGCTTGCCGGTCAGCTGGTGACTGGCACCGGGATCGCGGTAAACACGACGGTTGTATCAGTCAACGACAGCACGTCGACGATAGTGCTGAGTGCGGCCGCCACGGCGTCTGGCGCGGAGTCGCTAAGCTTCTACAGCATCGGCATGCCCTACACAGACGTGACCAGCAACGTGCCCTATGTCTGCGGCGGTGCGGGGTGGATTAAGCAGTCACCGCCCCCACTGACGACGAAGGGCGATCTATACGGCTTCTCGACGTTGGGCGCCAGAGTGCCGGTGGGTGCAGACACTACGGTCCTCACGGCGGATTCGACGCAACCTTTGGGCGTTAAATGGGCAGCGACAGCCAGCGGAAACGACGTCCAGTACAACGCCTCGAACACATCTTACTTATTTCTTGGCGATTCGCTTTTGGAGGACGATCCCTCGATTCTGGGCGTTTCTGTCGCTGTGACGGCAATCACCTGTACTACTTCACCGTCCATCTGTACCTACACCTATACCGCAGGACCGACGTTGGCTTCGGGACAATGGCTTATGGTCCAGAATGGCACAACACTAAGCCCATCGGCGGTAGCAAGCTGCACAGCCCCATTTGGAGCAAACACTTTCGCGCAATGCGGCTACGTGCAAGTTCTGGCGACCGGGCTCACAAGCACCACGTTTGAGACGACAAACCCCTGGAGCGCAACAGGAACAGGAACGGGCGGAACTCTGGTAGATGCAACATATCAGGTATGGCATCAGGCGGGGATGCTGCCTTTTCTGAACGGTCATGGAACCGCAAGCATCGTTGAGAATACAGGAACTCCAGATTTAGCCACGATGGTGGCGGACTACGCAACCCTGATCCATCCTTACACTACGGCGGTTACGGGCAATCCGACGTTCGCCATCATCAATGTAGGAAATGACATTCAGGAGTGTACCTCTCCGGCAACGATTAAAAGCGATTTCCAAACGTTGTGGACGAATTTGCATACAGACGGCGTGACGGTTGTTCAGGCGACGATTGCTCCGCGAGGTTGGAGTGGTACCACCTGTCCAGCGGTTTGGCAGAACTACACAGCAGTCAATGAATGGCTTCGTGGCCAAGGAAAGAGCTACGGAAAGCTGACGGCTTCGTGGGACTATGCTCTTGACCCGCAATCTAAGTATCCAGACTCTACGGATACAAACATTTACTACACCGGCATAAATTACGAGCCTAGCGGCGCGTATGGCTTGGCAGTGATGATTAATAATGCGATGGCCACGCAAAATGGAGACATATCGGCGCAGAGCCAAAATTGCTTTGTCCCGCCGATATGGGCGGGAAGCGCGTCTGTGAATTGCGTAAACCCGAATCAGCAGAATAGCTTCAATAGCATAAATTATTTTGGGCAACTAGTCAATTTTACTGCTGGCCAAGCTATCGGATTCACGGGCTCGGGAAATGACCCAACTTATGTCTATGGTGAAACAAACGGCATCGCTTTTCGTATGACGACCAATGGGTCATGGATGCGCTTCTTAGACCCAGCCTCTGCATCTCCTCAGCTTGAATTGGACGGTACGGCGGCAGGCGTCACCATCAACAGCGATACAGGCTGGTGGCGTTCGGCGGCTGGAGTTTCAGCGTTTGGCACAGGAACGCCTGGTACCTCGACTGGCGGCTTGAACTATCAGTTTTGGAGACCCAATTACGCGACGGCTCCAACGGGTGCGTGTCCTACAAACGGCGACGTGGCATGGAGCGCCAATGGTGCGTTTACGTGGTGCAACGCTGGGACGTGGGCAACGTTTAGCGGCGGCGGCGGCTCAGGCACGGTCACCAGCGTAGCGTTGTCTGTGCCGTCCGATGAGGCAGTAACAGGTTCTCCCATTACAACGTCTGGCACTCTGGCTGTTACGCGCAATTCACAAACTGCGAACTTGTTCCTCGCTTCGCCCAATGGGGTGTCAGGCGTTCCGTCTTACCGGGCCGTTGTTGCTGCGGATGTGCCAACTTTGAATCAAAGTACGACCTGGAACGCGGCGACGGCAACCACTTCAACGAATCTTGCGGGCGGCGCTCTCGGATCGTTGCCTTATCAGTCAGCGGCAAACACGACTGCGCTTCTCGCTGGGCAGACAACGACAGGCAAGCAGTTCCTTTCGCAGACCGGCACAGGGTCTGTCAGCGCCGCGCCCGCATGGGGCTTGCTTGCTTCCACGGACATTCCGGTGATCAACCTTGCTGCTTCAGGAGCCGGAGGGGTGACGGGAAATCTTCCAGTGACTAACCTTGGAAGCGGTACCGGGGCAAGTTCTACGACGTTCTGGCGCGGGGATGGGACTTGGGCCACGCTTACCGGCTCAGGCACAGTAAACAGCGGCACCGCATTTTCGCCTGCTTACTACCCGGCGACGGGAACTGCGGTGAGCGGCGTAACGCCGTTTAATGGTTTAGGGTACTGGAGCACCTCGGCGGCTCCCGCAGCGGCTACTTCAGCACAGATTGCAGCGGCTCTCAGTGCGACTCCAAGCCCGCTGACAGTAAGTAGCCTGACCATCCATCCAGATGGAGTTCATCCGGCAATTACGGCATATTATCCGAACACAACAACGCCGACGCTTCCATCGGGCGACTTTAGTCTGATCGGGCCAAACGCCGCATCGGTCACAGCCTTTGCTTGGCAGTTTCCAACTGCTACCAACGCCAGCGCGGGGCTTGTGCACGTGGGCGCGAACGTTTCAGGCATCTCGCCGTTGACGGTTTCGCAAGTAAGTTTGACGACGGATGTAACTGGCCTGTTGCCTCACGCGAACATTGCTGCGACGGCGGTAACGCCGGGGAGTTACACCAACGCCAACATCACCGTAGCAGCAGACGGCTCGATCACGGCGGCGGCGAATGGGACGGGCGGCGGCGGAACGCCAAACTCAGTTTTCGCCACGCTGCCCGGATTCGCGTCATCCGCTACAGCACTGACGGCACCAGCAACAAACGCCACGAAATTGATCCCTTTTTACGTCCCGCAGCCGGGAGCTTCTGCGGCTGATTATGTGTCGATCTGGATAATGACAGCCGACAATACGGCAAACCTCTATGACGTGGGTATCTACGGACCCGGATGTTTCAACGCGGCGGCATCGGTGCCCCTTGTATGGCACACCGGGCCTGTTGCCGGATCAACAATCGCTGCGGCAACCGGGCTAAACCAGATGACGGCGGGAGCTACTGTAGCGATAGGCAGCGGCTGGTACTGTCTCGCAGTAACATCGAGCGCGACGACCCCGGCGATGGCGATAGGAGGAGCTGGAGCGAATGGGATGTACGTCCCATTTTCTATCAGTACCGCTGGCCCTACGACTTCGGGGGCTACATTGCCCTCGACCCTCACGGCTCCTGCGCTTGCGTGGACGAAGACGAACACCGTTCCGTACTTCGAGTTGTATTAGGAGAAGGCATGAAAAAGATGATATTCGCGCTTCTCTTCGCTCTCGCCCCTCTGGCATACGCGGCTGCTCCGGTGTGCTTATATCAAGATGTTGTGTCCGGCCCTGCCAGCTCGACAGGCTC
>VFSW01014072.1_pt1 | contig 11077 bp, 11 predicted proteins | sample 5358111 | NCBI WGS metagenome assembly VFSW01 (sample SAMN11554181, study PRJNA540505) | mine drainage metagenome | isolation source: sediment from site ElyBrook_90M | place: USA: Ely Copper Mine, Vershire, VT | collected 2017
CGACATCAATTGGCAAGCTGTCGACGTTTCGACTCGTGGCCCTGGTCCGGTGAACTCTGCGTTTTCGCTCACGGACCCGGATCCTCGGCACCATTCCAGGCAGCGGCAAGCGCCAATCGAGTTAACGCCGGAAGCGACTTCGAGCCGGTCTTCTTCATGATAGCGGCGCGATGGTTCTCGACAGTGCGTTGGCTGAGGCCGAGATCCGCGGCGATGTTCTTGCTGTGGTAGCCGGCGAGGACCAATTCCATGATCTGGCGCTGTCGCGGCGTCAACCGCGCGACGTGCTTGGCCGCGAAGTCCCGCCGGGCAAGCAGCATGTTGACAACTGCGTCCTTTTCACGCAGCAAAGCCCCTTCTCGGGCGAGGGCCTCTCGCAGCCGGATTTTTACCAACTCGTCCTCGGTGCTCGCGAACGTGCGACGGCCCGGGCTTGCGAACATCACCTGCGGAGGTGAGTCCGCGCTGGTCGCTAAATGTTCCAAAGCCATGCGTTGCCTCCTTTTTTTCTGATGGTCGGGATTCGCCGTCCCGACAACAGCAGGGAGCAAAACCTGCTACGGAGACAGCCAAGTCGCATTGACCCAGATCAAATGTGTCCGACTGTGATCAGCCCACGAGGCGCAAAATCGCGCTGTGGTGCACGTTGTAGGTGCGGGCGATCCCGCGCAACGGCTCGCTACGATCCCGCCGCTTGATCGCCTCGCGTTGCTGCTGCGGCGTCGCGTCGGCGGCGGGCCCATCTTCACGCCAGGGGCTATGGCCCGCTTCCTGCCTTCGCCCTGTTCGCCGCGGGCATCATCGGCATCGGCCTGGTCGCCGTACCAGGCCTCGTTGGTTCCGGCGCCCACGCGCTCAGCGAGGCGCTCGGCTGGACCACCGGCCTCGACTGAAGCGGCTCGACGCCGAGGCGTTCTACGGCACGATCGTAGTGCCCACCGTAAGCGTCCGGCCAGCCCCGCCTTGCTGACATAGGCTTGGCTGTGATCTTAAAGCGATGCTTAAGGTCGGGGTTGAGGCCGATGGCAGGTGCAGCAATCGAGATCATCACGGGCGAGGAACGCCGACGCCGCTGGAGCACGGAGGCGAAGCTGCGGATTGTCGCCGAGGCGGAGGAGCCTGAGACCTGCATAAGAGAAGTCGCGGCGCGGCACGATGTCTATCCGAGCCTGCTGTTCTATTGGCGCCGACAGGTTCGTGAGGGCCGGCTTGGCAGGGAAGGGTCGACAGACTTTGTCCCGGTCCGGCTGCTATCGTCCTCGCAGGAGACGACAGTCGTGCCTGCCCGGCACGCCACGTCGGATGCGAGTGGGGCCGCTGGTATTGAAGTCATTCTGCCGGACGGCACACGTCTCTCCATAAGACACGCATCGCAACTTCCGCTGCTGCGGCCTGTGATTGCGGCGCTGCGTGGATGATTGCGCCGCCGGCCAATGTGCGTGTATGGCTGGCGTGCGGGTACACCGACATGCGGCGCGGCTTCGACGGTCTGTCGTCGCAGGTGCAGCAGCAGCTCGGGCAAGACCCGTTCAGCGGGCAGTTGTTCGTGTTCCGCGGCCGCCGCGGGGATCTGATCAAGGTACTGTGCTGGGACGGACAAGGCCTGTGCCTGTTCAGCAAACGGCTGGAGAAGGGTCGGTTCATCTGGCCGTAGGCGAAAGACGGCACGGTGTCGCTGACGGCAGCGCAACTGTCGATGCTGCTGGAGGGGATCGACTGGCGCATGCCGGCGCGCACTTGGCGCCCGGAGATGGCGGGATAAAAATGCGTGCTGGCAGCACGAAAATACTTGCAGCGACGCGAATCGATGTTGGACGCGAATCGGTGTTGGAAGATTCACACATGTTAATACCGGCCAATCTCGCAACACTGCCGCGCAAGGCGATCGCGTTACGCGGCCTGTTGCTGCAACGCGAGGCGGAACACACGGCCGAGCAGGAACGGCAGGCGGCCAAACTGCAGGCGGCGCGCAACGGACTGCAGGAGCAGATGCTGCGCAACGAGCAACTGAAGCTGCGCCTGGCGCGGCTGTTGCGCGATGCGCAGTACAACATGGATCGCGCCAAGCGCTTGCGGCCCACCCAATTTCTCGACTGCGTGTGTCGGGGCATGCGGCGCTTGTGAAAGCTAACGGCGCGTGGCTACATTCAAATCTACGTGTGCCTTCGACCACTCCGCCACCCGTCCAGCGCTGGCGGAAACCCATACTTGACAACGACCAGGGGAGGTTTCGAGAGGAAAGTTTCAAGGTCTCGCGCATAAGTGATCAGCGTAGCGAGCCATGAGAGCGCCGCCTCGCGACGGATCTCTCATCTGCGCCGAATCAGCCGTCAAGGTATTCCTGGCGAATTGATCTTGATCAATGAGCCGCCGGACCCTAGGTGATAGGGGCATCTTTGATCGGAAGGGGACACCCGGATTCGGTCGCCTCTATACACGGAATTGTTATCCACGGCAGGAGTATGCAGTCATGGATAAGGATCGGATCGCCGGGTCGGCGAAGGTGATCAAGGGCAAGGTTAAGGAGGCCATCGGCAAGGCGACAGGTGATGCCAAGCTGGAAGCTGAGGGCAAGACCGACAAGGTTGAGGGCAAGGTCCAGAACGCCATTGGAAGCGTCAAGGACGCGGTGAGGGACGGGCTGAAGAAATAAGCACGCGTGCGCCAACTAAGTAAAGGCAACCAGCCAAGGAAGACATATCATGAAGCGAGCAATGATTCTCGCTGGCGCGGCGATGATCGGTGTCGCCCTTCTCTCCAGCAGCGCCGGAGCGCAAGGCACGCCGCAGACGGTAGACCTGGTAAAGGTCGATGTGCAGAAGCTGTCGGCCGGCTACCGTGCGTCCAGGGTCATTGGTAGCAGCGTTCTTAACGATGCCAACGAAACCATCGGTAAAATCGACGACATCCTCGTGAGCAGCGACGGCAAGCAGCCATTTGCAGTCCTATCGATCGGTGGCTTTCTCGGGATGGGATCTCACTTAGTCGTCGTCCCTTACGACACGCTGAGGTTCGCCGAGCAAAAGGTGACACTGCCGGGTGGCACCAAGGAAGGGCTCAAAATGCTGCCAGAGTTCAAGTACGCTACGGAGTGATGCCCACGGGAGCTAGAGAAGTAGTGGTTCGTTTGGCAGAAGGATATCGAATAGAGTAAGCTGCCATTCCCGGGGATCCGGCACCGGACCGGTGTCGATAAGTCCGCGATCGGTGCGCCTTGCCTGGTGTTTGGCGGAGTCGGAACTCAAGAGCGACGACTCCGTTATCGGTTGACACCGACTTGTTCGCAGGTTCCGGACACTGCGCACCCAACCGGGAGGCTGACCCGCGACATCAATTGGCAGGCTGCTGACGTTTCGGCTCGTGGTCGGGCTAGTGAGGCAAAAAGCGGCTGACGACCGATCTTCGGGGGATTTCGAGTTAGGGCACTACCGCAGCTTCAACCTTGGCCGGAACCTTGGGGCGGCCCAAATTTCTTGCCCAGCTGGTTTGGCCAGTGGCACCTGATCGGCAAGTCTTCAGTGCCCGCTCGGTTGTCACGTCGCTCGTTCGGCGGGTGGTTGCCCTGCGGGCGCCGATCATCCTCGCAGGAGCAATACGACCAGGACGATTAGAAGGATGGTTCCGAGCCCGCCACCGACGTATGGGCCGCCGTAGTAGAAGCCGCCACCGCCGAACAGGATCAGCAAAACAATGACAAGGATTACCAGGTTCATGTAGCCGGCCTCCCGAAAAAGCTTGCGAAGTCAATTTTATCTAGGTTTCGATGAAAAAGCAATTCAACTTTTGAAATGAATGGGCCACAAGGCCGTCGCCTGGCTGCTCTCCGATTTCCATCAGTCTGTTTAGCTAGGCCCCGACTTCTACGCTGGCCGACCAAGCCAGGTCCTGGCCGGCAACGGCGGCATTGCGGGATATCGGTTGAAAATAGGCATCGGTCGAGGTCGGAAAGTGTCGGAAATCGAAGGGATGACTCGCCAGCCCAATTTTGCTATTTCGCCGGCAGGGCCCACCAATCCAGGGGATCATGACGATTCCAAGCACCAAGTGTCGTCACGCGAAGGTGTTTCATTCGATACCATCAGGGAACTTCGATCCCCCGACGATTACATCGGGCCACCTGCAATCGGTGTGGACGCAGCCTCAGCGAAAGAGATGCCGCCGCCATAAGCTCATCCGTATTGGGTTGTCTGAGTAGTTTCCGAGGCTACCGCCTTTCTGTTGCATCGCCCACATCGAAGGGGCAAGCGGGAAAATTCCGCTTGCTGAAAGTTTCCCGGAGGACATGACATGATCAGAACCTGGCGGGCGACCACGATGGCCCTGGCGATGTTGATGACGGCGTCGCCTTCGCCTAAGCCGTTCCCACGGTTGGACCCACCGCATCGCAGTGGCCGAACGTGGAAGAACCGGTCACGATTTCAGATGGCTCGGGAGTCGTGACGGGTACATGGGTTAAATGACAATCACTGCCGTTTCAGGATTCGGCAGTCAGGGCTTACTCATGAGCAACGGCGACGGCACCAGCATGAACCGCCCCTGTCCACCTCCAGAACCGATTGCCGTACCACAGCAGGATGGCTCGTGCCGGCGAATGTACCTTTCATGACAGGCTACTGGCGTATAGCGTTATCACAGCCGAGGTCATCGACACCAAGCGCAGTCCATCGATCTGGTCTGTGAAGGCCGGCCACCGATACAAGGCCAGTTTCACCGGCCCGGATGCACGGGCCAACGCGGAGAGGTACGCCGACGACAACTTTGGTAGGTTCTACGGTCAGGAAAAAGCCAAGGCCCGATACATGCTGGCTCGACCAATCCTCAACCTGACAGCGATCTCACTGGGCGATGCACCAGCCTCCTTGAGCCAGACGATTTAGCAACCTGTCGGCGAGCCTTGGGTGATGCCCGTCCCGGTTCCTCAGCCAGTGGCAGCAGATTATGCTCGTCGCCACCGGAACCGCGCGGCAGAACCAGCGGCGCCCTGACTGGATCGGCGCCTTCGATGAAGTGATAGCCGTGTGCTGCCAGGTTCATGGTAAAGAAGTGTGAGAGTGGCAACAGACAAAATGACCTTAACCCGGATTTCCTGGCTAAACGACAAAATAGGCATACGTGTCTGCCGGGTTTTGGCATGAATATCAACACGTGGTGTTTGTTGTGGCGGCGATTATGGTTGCGACCTGGAAAGAAGGCCGGGCGGAGTTGTTCAGCGGCCTTCCCATCCGTCGGCCCGGACCGTCCCAGCGCGTGCCATCGGCGGCTTTCGGACTCGGTGGGGTTTCCACTCTCGTGCTATGGTTCGTCGATGGCGTACATCTCTACCATCACTGACACCGCGAGCCGGGCGCCGAATGGGAGGCGCTTCCTGGCGGCTCGCTTCTGGCGCGGTGCCTCGGGGTTCTGGCGCGCGCCCAACGCTTGGGCAGCCAGGCTCATCACCGCGGTGCTGCTGGGCAGCACCGTGCTGCAATTGGCATTGCAGTATCGCTTGAATTATTGGAGCCGCGATTTCTTCGACGCGTTCGGCCGCCGGGACGGGGCCGCGCTCTGGGCGCAGGCGATGATCTTCCTGCTGCTCGCAGGCCTGAGCATCCTGGTGGCGATCCTGTCCGTCTGGGCGCGCATGACGACGCAACGCAAATGGCGGGCATGGATGACCGGGCAACTGATCGATCGTTGGCTGACGAACGATCGCTTCCGTCAGCTTCATTTCCTGGAGGGCGAGGACCGGAACCCGGAATACCGGATCGCCGAGGACGCGCGCGTGGCGACGGACGCGCCGGTCAGCATGGCTGCCGGATTGCTTACGGCCGTGCTCAACGTCGTCATCTTTGTCGGCATCCTGTGGAATGTGGGCGGCGATCTCGTCGTCCAGGTTCTTGGTCACGTGATGACCGTGCCGAAATACCTGGTGATCACGGTGGTGATCTATTCCGTGTTGCTGACGCTCGTCATGACCATCATCGGTCGCCGCATGGTGCATGTCATCGCGGGAAAGAACGCGGCGGAGGCGCAGTTTCGCTCGGTCGCCTCCAACTTGCGCGAGCGCGGCGCGGCCGGGTTGGCGGCGGGCGATGAGACACCGCAGCATCGCTCGGTGAGCGAGGCGTTCACCGGCCTGATCGGACGCTGGCATGAGCTGTGTTCCCAGTACATGCGCGCCACGCTGGTGTCGCAGGGCAACATCCTGGTGGCGCCGGTCATCGGCTGGGCTTTGTGCGCACCAAAATACATCGGCGGCACGATGTCGCTCGGTCAGGCCGCGCAGGCGGTGGCCGCCTTTGTGATGGTGCAGACGGCACTCAACTGGCTGGTGGACAACTATCCCGGCCTTGCCGAGTGCCTCTCGTCGGTGAACCGCGTCGGCTCATTGTTGCTGGCGCTGGACGAGTCCGACCGCGACGGTTAGTGCCAGCCGGCCGATGGCCCTGCGTGCCAATGAGGATGGCATCTTGCAAGACCGGCAGACGTTCATGCCGGTGTTCCGTTTCTGACGTTTCGCGTTCTGACGTTTCGCGCCGAATGCCCAATCGGGGTATTGCGGCGCAGCGAAGCAGTCTTGCGCGGATTTCGTGGGAATGCAGGTTGGGGATTGCTTCGCTGCGCTCGCAATGACAGGTGAACGGGTGGGTATCGGATGTCATGGTCTGAAGACCAGGTGCAGCCCCTCGCGCCGCCCGCGGCATCCTCAGTCGGCATAGCCGTCGGGATGCGCCTCGCGCCAGGCGAAGGCGGTGCGCACGATGTCGTCCAGCGCGGCGAAGCGTGGCCGCCAGCCGAGCTCGGCTTGCGCGCGCGCGGAGGAAGCGACCAGCGCGGCGGGATCGCCCGGCCGGCGCGGGGCGAACCGGTAGGGCACCGGCCGGCCCGACACGCGCTGCACTGCGTCGATCACCTGCAGCACGGAATGGCCCATGCCGTTGCCCAGATTGTAGGTGACGCTGGCGTGCTCGATACGATCGAGCGCCAGCAGATGCGCCTGCGCGAGGTCCGTGACATGCACGTAGTCGCGGATGCAGGTGCCGTCCGGCGTCGGATAGTCGTTGCCGAATACCTCGAGCGCCGGCCGGCAACCCGCCGCGGCATCGATCACCAGCGGGATCAAATGGCTCTCCGGCCGGTGATCCTCGCCAAGACGCCCCGCCGGATCCGCGCCGGCGGCGTTGAAATAGCGCAGCGATGCGAAGCGCAGCCCGTGCACGCGCTCCGCCCAATGCAGCGCGCGTTCGAGAAACCACTTGCTGTCGCCGTAAGGCGATTCAGGGTGCAGCGGCGCGTTTTCCGGAATCGGGCCGCCGGCCGGCGTGCCGTAGACCGCCGCGGTGGAGGACAACACGAAGCGCGACACGCCGTGGCGCACGCAGGCTTCGATCAGCCGCATGCCGTTGCCGGCGTTTTCGATCAGGTAGCGGAACGGCAGCCGCATGCTCTCGCCCACCTGGGACAGCGCGGCGAAGTGCAACACGGCGTGCCAGGGGCCCTGGGCGAGGACCGCCTCGACCACCGAGGCATCGGCGAGGTCGGCGACGACAAGTTCCACGCCCGTCGGAACGGCGGCGCGATGGCCGGTACGCAGGTTGTCCAGCACCACCACGGTCTCGCCGCGGTCCGCCAGGGCGGCGACGAGGTGGCTGCCGACATAGCCGGCCCCGCCGGTCACCAGAAAACGCCGTGCCATCGCTGTCTACTCCCGGTAACGGCCGCCGTAGCGCGGATGATACACCCCCGCATCGGCGTAGCCCGAGCGGACATGGCTGCGGACATCGACCTGCGTCAAGGCCGCGCCGACCACGTTGGCGTGCGCCTCCTCCAGGAGATCGAGCGCGTGCAGCACCACGTCGCGCGGCGTGCTGCGCCAGCGTACGCAAAGCAGCGTGGCGTCGGCGGCGGCGGCGATGATGCGTGCATCGCTCGCCGCCTCGGCCGGCGGCGCGTCGAGCAGCACCAGATCGTAGTCCTGGCGCAGCGTCTGCAGCAGGCGTGCCATCGCGGCCGACATCAACAGGCCGAGCGCGTCGGCCTTCGCCCTGCCCGCCGGGAGGTAATCCATGCTGGTGAGGGAGTCCTTGCGGATCACATCCGCGAGCGCGGCGGCGCCTTGCAGGCAATCGACGATGCCGGGCGCGGTTTCGGCGTGCATGATCCGGTCGTGCGCGGGTTTGCGGATGTCGCAATCCAGCACGACAACGCGCGCGCCGTTCATTGCCGCGAGCCGGCCGAGCGAGAGCGCGACCGTGGTCTTGCCTTCCGCGGGCCGCGCGGCGGTGACGGCAACGATGCGCGGCCGGTTCGGCCACAGCCACAGCCCGGTGCGCAAGGCGCGCAACTGCTCGGCCAGCGGCGAGTGCGGCTTGTGTGCGGCGTAGTCGGCGATCCCGAACTGGCCGAGCGCGCGGCGGCCGATGCGCGGGATCAGGGCAAAGCACGGCAGGCCCAGCACCGAACGGATGTCGTCGCCGCTGCGGAAGGTGCCGTCGGCCAGTTCGAACAGGTAGACCAACAGCAGGCCGAAGACGATGGCGAACACGCCGGAAGCCGCCATCAACGGCATGGTGCGCGGCGCGCTGGGCTGCGCCGGGGGCAGCGCCAGGGAAATCTCGTGCGCGTCGGGTGCCTCGATCGCCTCCTGCTGCGCGATCTGCTGGAGACGGTCCAGTACGGCCTGCAACAGGGTGCGCGAGGCCTCGACATCGCGCTGCATGGCATTCAGCGGGATCTGCGCCTGCGAACCGTGTTCCACCTGCACCCGCGCGTCGCGCAGGTTCTGCTCGAGCATCGCGACGCGTTCACGGTCGGCGCGCACGTCGGCTTTGGTTGCGGCGACCACGCGGGCGATCTCGGCCGATACCGCGCGCTGGGTTTCGGCGAGCTGGGTTTTGAGGCTCACCACCTCCGGATGGTTGGGGCCAAGACGAACGAGCAGGGACTGCAGTTGCCCGGCGAGCAGGCCCTGCTGCTCACGAAGCTGCACGACGGATGGGGCGATGGCCGCCTGCGCGGCGGCGCCGGCCTGGCCCTGTGCGGCATCCAGCCGGCCGGTGGCGACGGCGAGGTCATTGCGGGCGCGCTGCAGGCCTGCGGCGAGATTGCTGATCTGCTCGGTGTCGAGCGCCGCGTGCATGCCTTGGACCATGCCTTCCCTGGTCCGGTAGGCGACGATGCGATCCTCGCCGGCGCGCACCTCGGCGCGCAGTTGCTTCGCGCGGCTCTCCAGCCAGTCGTGCGCGCGATGCACGGCGCGGAATTTCGCTCCCAGCTGTTGCCTGATGTAGGCGTCCATCGCGTGGTTGACGGCGGCGGCGGCCAGCACGGGATCCTGCGCGGTGAACGAGACCTCCAGCACGCGGGACGATTTCAGCGGCTTGACCACAAGGGCGTCCTGCACGGCGCGCAGCGTGGCGTCGCGCACGGGGTCGAGGTTGGGGCCGACCTGGGCGTCGGTCTGGCGGCGCGCGGGATTGGCCGGCAGGAATCGCCGGACGGCGGCTGCGATGCGCTGCGGCAGGGAAGGCCGCCGCAGTGCGGCGTTGAATTCCGCATTGTCGAACAGGTTCAGCCGGGTTGCCACCTGCTCCACCACCGGCATGCCGCGCAGGATTTCCGCCTGGGTCGTCATTACCGCCTCGGTGAACGGGTCGGTGCGCAGGATGCTTTGCAATTCGCGCAGCTTGTACTCGCTGGCGTCGTAGAGCAGGGTGCCCGTCGCGGTATAGCGCGGCGTGATCTGCTTGATCGCGACGAAGCTCAGCAGCGGGATCAGCAGGATCGAGGCGAGCAGCGGCAGCTTGCGTCGGCGCAGGATGGCGAGGATCGCCGACCCGCTCAGCGCGGCCGACGAGGTCTGGTCATCCGGCGTCCGTCCCGGTCCCCGGTCTCGGCGCTGCACGGCTGGCGCCGTTCTGGCTTCGGCGGGTCGATCGAGCATTGCCCGGCCCGCATACGATCGGCTTCTTAATTGTTGGCTAATATTGCCGCGACATACTGCGGTATCGATGGCGCGACATTTTTCCCCCGGTGTGGTTCTTGCCTGCGCTGCGTTGCTGCTCTGTCCTGGCGGATGTGGCGGGCCGGGAAGCGACCTGCCGGTGCTGTCGGCGGCGGCGCCGGCCGACTACACGCTGGCGCCGGGCGACCAGGTGCGGATCATCACCTTCGGGGAGGACACGCTGACCGGCGAATTCCGCGTGAACGACAGCGGCGACATCGCCCTGCCGCTGGTGGGCGCGGTGCGGGCCTCCGGACTGACGCCGGCGCACCTCGAATCGGCGGTGGCGGAGGCGCTGCGGCGGGCACGGCTGATGGCCCACCCGTCGGTGTCGGTGGAGGTCATCGCCTATCGCCCGATCTATGTGCTGGGCGAGGTCAACAAGCCCGGACAATATCCCTACCAGCCGGGGATGACGGTGGTGACGGCGGTGGCGGTGGCGGGCGGGTTCACCTACCGCGCGATCGAGGGCTATGCTTCGATCGTGCGCACGGTGGGAAACCGGGCGATCGAGGGCAGGGCCGTGCGGCAGGCCTTCGTGCGGCCAGGCGACGTGATCACCGTGTTCGAGCGAAGGTTCTGAAGCTGCGGCATCGGGGGAGCATCCTTGGGCTGGCCGTGCTGGCCGGCGTGGCGGCATCGGCGCCCGCGGCCGGTCCGGCGCCGGGACCGCTGCGTATCATCGGCCGCCCGGTGGCGGGATGCATCGCCGGCGCGGTGCGGCTGCCGGCGGCGGGGCCGGGCTTCCAGACCATCCATCTGGCGCGCAGTTCGTTCTGGGGCGCCGCGTCGACCATCGCGCGGATCGAGCGGCTGGGACAGGAGGTGCATGCGGCGGGACTGGGGGACCTTTATGTCGAGGACATCTCCCGCCCGCGTGGCGGACCGCTGCCCGGAGGGCATATCAGCCATCAGCTCGGGCTCGATGTCGATATCGGGCTGGATGTGAGCCCGAAACGCGCGCTCAGCGCGGCGGAGCGGGAGACCGTGGCGCTGCCGAGCCTGGTGCGTCCCGCCCCGCCCGCCGGGGGTAACGCCGGGGGGGGGGGGGGTGTGGTGGAGGGGCTGGCCCAAGCCCCCCGCCGGGCGGGG
>VFSW01014073.1_pt1 | contig 11076 bp, 13 predicted proteins | sample 5358111 | NCBI WGS metagenome assembly VFSW01 (sample SAMN11554181, study PRJNA540505) | mine drainage metagenome | isolation source: sediment from site ElyBrook_90M | place: USA: Ely Copper Mine, Vershire, VT | collected 2017
GTGGAGTCGTATGGTATCGGGAGCACGACCACCTTGGCTGAGTCGTAATCCTGCTCCTCCAAGCCAAAGAGGTTGTACGGCGGCATTGCGTTGAGTATTTTCATAAATTCACTTTACAGCAGCTCCTTTGTCATTAGTACTCTTACCCTGAGCGGGAACTCGGTTTTGTGCAATATTTCCTTGACTACAAGATAACCATGCTGAACGAAAAACTTTATGCTCTCCCTGTCATCAGAATAAACCAGCACGTGGGCCTTTGTTTTGCCAATGCCCGAGATCCCCTTTTCAAAGGTCTCCAGCAGGTCGCTCATGGTCTTGTACCTGTTTGTTTCGTCAGAGACGTATAAAACGCTTATTCTTACGTCCTTTGTCTTTGCTGGCTTCCTACCCTTTACTGGCCTGTGAAGCCTGCCTATTATTATGCCAACTATTTCATCTCCTTCCTTTGCCAACCATATCGGCCTGTTCTGGTCGCCAAACTCATTTTTGTGCAACAACATCCATTTCTCCAGTCTTGGATGTTCGTCAGTGAAACTTTCCTGTGCCTTAAGGTAGGCCATCGCATTCTTGACCTGCGCCGGATGGCAGAACTCGACATGGGGTGCCTCTGTCCTTACCAAGTTTTTTGGCCCCATGCTGGTTTCTTGAGGATGATATCTAGCCATCATTTTATTCGCTAAACGTTATGGCTTAGAAATATAAAGCCTTTTGCAGGCCCGCTAGAAGATAAAAATCGGGACCGGCCAGATCAAGAGTCGCCTTCGGGGCCGATCCTTCATGATAAACAAAATATTAAAATGGTTATACGCGTTTCTATGCGCATCCTAACCTATTTATTTCTTCATCTGTCCGCCTACGCCCCAATAGCACAGGATGAACGCCACTATGGTCCCTACGAACAATCCACCGCCTGCGGTGAATGCAAAGAGGGTTACCGCCGCCACCTGTGTCATTTTCATGGCATGCTCGGACATAGCCGTGCCCATCAGCAGGTTCACCAGGCTCAATATGAAGAGCGAGACAACGCTGAACACCGCCAGGCCGCCGAATATAGGCGCCCAGAAGCCTCCCGCGCCTCCGAACCAAGCTGGAGCTGCAAAGCCAGCCGTCCACCAACCATACAGCACCCATAGGAACACTAACGATCCCAGGAATTGCAGTACGGTATTCCATGACGTACCTTTTTTAGTCGCCATTTTCATCACTTTCATATAGACACTAAAAGCTAAGCTTTATAAATCTATTCCCAGACAACGTAAATTTAGGGTTAAGAATTAGACAAATGACGTGCAATCCAGCGCCGGGAGGGTTTTTCAGGATGGGCTTGGAGTGAAAACCTGAGAATATATGGTGTCACTACGGCCTCAGGAAAGGCCACCGCAGCGTTTTTTAGCCTTTGGTGCGCTATATTAGCGATTGCATGGCAGAGAAGATACGGTGCGCACACATACTGGTTGAGAAGCAATCCACCGCCCTGGAGGTGCTGGAGAAGCTGAAGAACGGGGAGAGCTTTGCGAAGATGGCTGAGCAGTACTCGCTGGACGGCACCAGGAAAAGGGGAGGGGATCTTGGCTTCTTCGGAAGGGGGGTCATGGTCAGGGAGTTCGAGGAGGCCGCTTTTAGGCTCAATAAGGGGGAGACCTCCGGGCTCGTGAAGACCCAGTTCGGCTATCACATAATAAAGAGGATAGAGTAAAGCTCTAGTAATCAATAATGTAAACAGAAATGTTTATATATTTGTAGTGTGATATTATTCCATGGACAGCGAAGTTATCAGCATTAGGGTAAGGGAAGGCACAGCCGAGAGACTCAAGAAGTTAGGAATAAATAGTTCAGAGGAGGTCAGAGAATATCTCGAAGACCTTGCCTGGAAGGCCGACGCTAAGAAAACCTTAAATGAACTGGAAGTACTCGTCAAGAATCACTCCAAGCCATCCAAAGCAGGTTTTGCGTTAAAATCTATAAGAGAAGATAGGGATGCGACTCATTGACAGTTCTGTAATCGTAAAATTCTTTTCAGAGGAACCAGGATGGGAGGCGTTGAGAGAATATCTTTATACGCCCATAAGCATAGAGCTTTCGATGAAGGAACTTGGCAATGCCCTTTTGAAAAAAGTGCGTAAGAACGAGTTTGATGAAGATGTTGCAATAGAGGTACTTAATAGATATCCAAACACGTTTAGATTTGTAGAACAGAAGAGGAGCATAAGCAAAGCGTTTGAGATAGCAAAGAAATATAATACGTCGATATACGATGCGATGTTTATTGCGGCTGCCATGAAGGATGGTTACGAACTGCTCACTTGCGACAAATATCAGGCCGAAGTCGCCAGAAAAGCAGGTGTCAAGACCATAGAATGCTAAGAACTTTAAAAGATGGAAGGGCTTAAAGCATAGCAACGTATCAAATTAGGACACAGTTCGGTTACCATGTAATAAGAGGCCGGACTGAGCGCGGTCATGGCAGTGTTGTTATCTGCTACGGCCCCGCATTCTATGAATAAAACAGCCTCTTTATCTCCTCCTTCGCCTTGTTTTTCAATTTTGAGTATTCATTTTTCGTATCCGTTATATAATCCCACATGGTCTCCCCCTTGTCTAGGTACTCCAAAAGGACATCAGAGCTGCGCCGTTTCTCGATCTTGTACCTTTTCACATATTCTTTAATAGATTTCATATCTGGCTTAGAATAGAAGAGCAGCGTGATAACGTCTACTACATCCTTCCTGGACTTGGCTTCATCGGCCCGGAAATATCCCCACAGTTTGAGAAGCATGAGCATTTCCTTGTTCACGACCTTTATGTTCCCTTCTACGGAGCACTCCTTTATTATATCAGAAACCGGGAATGGTAAATCTTTGTCAGCATATCCCTCTATGAAGAGGTCTACCACGGCACCATCGATTATTGTGTATTTTATGTTTATGCCACCATAATCGTTCAGGCCGTATTTCTTGAAAAAAGAGAGACTGTCGTAACCTATGGCCAAGTCTATGTCCTCGCTCATCTGTGCACCGGTGTATAAGAACACCGCCCATCCTCCTATAAGGACAAAGCCTATTTTTTCCGCCAGCAAATCAAGAGTCCTTTTGCTTGAGCTAGTCTTCTCCTCATTCCAGAATTGCCTTCGCATATATATCATCTATTCTTTTTTCAAGCTTTGTCATGAATGTGTTCGCGTACCATGTATTGTTATTCCACAGATCAACATAAAGTTGGGGCAGGGAAACAGTAGAGCGTTGGAGCGCCCTCTCCACTATTTTTTTTTCAAGCACGATGTCCGGCTTAAGTATCACAAGGTTCTTATACATTGAACCGCTGCGTTCCTTCGGTTTGCCGAATCGCAGCAGTATTTCTGCAAGTGACTTTTCTGCGGCATATGCGTAGACCTCGCCATACGCGGCTGCATCATTCCCAAAAAGCTTTGTATATCCACTAAAGCTTGTGTACGCTATCTCATTTGGCAGATGGTTCTCTATCTCGCCAGCATTCCCTACTTCGATGTAGGTACTGTATACAATGTCCCTCTCAAATTTCCTGTTTACGGCCCAGAAGAGCAACAGTTTCTTGAAAGCAGCAATCTCGAAATAAGTTCTATAAAGCTGCACCGCGCCTATTTTTTTCAATGGAGCTATCGCATAGCTGACCGTGTTTGGAGATATCCCTAGCGTGCGTGCTATGCCCCTTTCCGTAAAATGCTCTTTTCTGTTGACCATGAGCTGATCTGCTATGTGCCTGTATATTATTCCGCTCTTGTTCATATCGATCTGTCCTATTTTTATTTTATATTATATATAAAGTGTCCTATGATTATAGGATAATATAAATATATAAAGCTTTCTTTTTAGGACACTTGCGGATTTCAAGCGTTTATTTATCGTATCTTTTTTTTAGATCTCTGAACAGTTCTTCGTAGAACTTCTTCGTCTTTGATATCTCGAACATGAGCAGGTTGTCCCTGTTGCTTATGTACTTGCCTGGGTCACCGCTCTTCAGTATCTCGGCCAGCTTGTTGGGTATTTCATCCTCCGTTTCCACCAGGCACATCGACTTCACCTCTCCGGGTATGGGGGAATAATCCGGTATCACCACGGGCAGGCCAAGGCCTATGCTCTCCAACGTCGATATGCTCAGCCCTTCCCTCTCGGACATAAGCAGAAACACATAGGAGTCAGCAACCTCCCTGAGCGCGTCCATTTTGTTCTCGTAGAAGGGCCTGAGCTCGACAGTGCGCCCAAGGCCAAGCTGCGCTATCCTCCTTCTTATCCTGGGCAGCTCCGGGCCTCCCCCTATCAGCAGCGCCCTTGTCTTTGGGAAGATCTTCCTGGTTTCAGCAATCATGTCCAGCCATTTGTCCAGCCTCTTCTCCTTTATCATCCTGCTTGTGAGCACTATCCTCCTTTGTCTGCTCCCGGCCTTCCTGCGCAGCCCCCTGAATTCGGTGTCGTCCAGGACCGGGGCGAATACCCTGATTCTCTCCTTTTCAATGCCCTCGCGTAGCAGCCCATGGGCGGTAATCGATGAATTGGCTATGTAGGCGTCGCCTGTGCCCAGCACAAGGCTCGCATATATGTAGGCCAGCCTGCCGAGCACAGGGCCCAGGTACTCGGTCCAGTAGCTCCTCCTCCAGGCCTCCACCACGTCTATTATAAGCTTACAGCCGGTGAGCTTGCAATACGCCTTTATCACCGGAAGATGGAGCACCGGGAACATGTTGGCCTCTATCACGTCAAACCTGCCGTGCAGGAAGATCCTGAACACGCTGAGCGCGAAGGCTATGGAGCCGCGTATGCTCCTCCGCCCATGCCTGTAGAATGTCTCCCTGGATATGGGGACCGCAGCATGGTAGTGTATGCCGTCCTTGACGAACGAGCGCTCCATGCCCGGCCATCTCATGCAGAAGAAGTGGACCTCGTGGTGCTTCGCCAGCTCCCTGGCCTCGGTTAGCTCTATCGCCTCGAGCCCGCCTATGTGCCAGGGGTAGGCCGCATCAGAGACAAACGCAATTTTCTTGACATCCTCCCACGAATAAATTTTGTGGGATTTCAATGGCGTTTGTTGATTGGTCATCGTGAAACACCAAATTTAGTTCCTGATTCAACGACGACTGCCTTCCTTTGAGGTCTTACAACGTCTCCAGAGGCGTTACTTCCCGCAAGTCCTGCGGTAGATAGAATGTTGATTGATGCGTTCAAATCCCTGTCCTTCATCGTTCCACATCTCTGACAGAAATATGTCCTTTCGCTCAATTCAATATCCTGTATATTTCCACATTCACTGCATGTTTTCGAAGTGTTATTTGGGTTCACTCCTACCACTCTGCAACCAGCACTTTCAGCCTTGTAGCAAAGATATTGGATGAAGTTTCCCCAAGAAACGTCCGTTATCTGCCTTGCAAGATTATGGTTCCTTACCATGTTTGCAATTCTTAGTTCCTCGTATGCAATGAATGAGTATGAGTTCACAAGATGGTGAGAGGTCTTGTGAAGGAAATCGTTTCTTTGATTTGCGATGTGTTCGGAAATTCTTGCAAGTTTTATCTTTGCAATTCTCCTGTTCTTTCCGCCTTTTTTCTTTTTCGACAATCTCCTCTGGACCATCTTCAATTTATCCATTGACTTGTTTGATATTCTTGGATTCGATATTCTGGTTCCATCAGAAAGGGTTGCATATTCCTTTAATCCCAAATCCATCCCTGCCTGTGGTTTATTGTTTGAGAATATTTGAATGTCCTCCTTTTCGACAGAAATGGTGATATACCATTCCTGAGATTTGGTCTGTTTTATCGTGGCGGTTTTTACCTTTCCTTCAATTTCTCTATGGTTCACGAAATTGACTCTTCCTATCTTTGATAGGGAAATTCTTTTCCTTTCTATTTTGAACCCGTTGTTCTGCGGATATGTCAATGATGAAACATATGATTTGAAACGTGGAAACCCAACCTTTACCTTCTTTCCCTGTTTTCTTTCTTTTATTCTTCTGAAGAAGTTTTTGTATCCTTTTGATACCCTGTCTGCAACATTCTGGCAGACCTGGGAATGGAGCTCCTTAAAGTCTGGATTCTTCCTCTTGAATTTCGTAATCCATTTGTTCATGTCGTATTGTGCGAATGTCTTTCCAGTGTCCTTGAAATGTTTTTGAGACTGTTCGAGAAGAAGATTATATAGTTGTTTTGATAGGAACATCTGGCGATTTAACCTTGATTTCTGTATCTGTGAAGGATATGCCCTGAACCTATATGACCTTTTCACGATGACCACAGTTACCACACCATTAATATTTATATATATTTTTTGTTTTTGCGCTCGCTTTCATCCCACAATTGAAAGTCGTGGGGTTCCCCGCTATGGATTCATAAAACCACAAGCGGGTACAAGAATTATTATAAAGCTTCTTTTAAATACATTAATGAAAGAGGGTGTAGCGTGGCTGACGAGGATCATAAGAGCGTGGGGGGGAACGTAAAACCGGTCAACTACAGTCTCGTCGTTGATACAAACCTGAAGACATTCAGGTTCAGGGGCAAGCTGGTTATAAAGGTAAAGGTAAGGGAGAGTGCAAACGAGATAGCGCTGTACGCGAAGGAGCTTGAGATAAAAGGGGTTACGGTCAGGACAAAGCAGGGGGAGCAGAAAGCGACATGGAAGCACGACCCTGTGCACAACATACTGACCATAAAATTCAAGGAGGGCGTGTCCGGGGACGCGGAGCTACTTTTCGATTATATAGGCGTAAACAACGACAGGCTTTACGGCTTCTACAGGAGCAGCTATGAATTCAAGGGCAAGAAGGGCTATATGCTCACTACGCACCTGGAGGCGCCCAACGCCAGGGCTCTGCTGCCGTGCTTCGACGAGCCGGAGTTCAAGGCGACGTTCGACGTCACCGTCATATTGGACAAGGAGCTGGACGCGATATCAAACATGCCGGTAAAGTCCATTAAGAAGATGGAGAAGGGCAGGAAGGCGGTCGCTTTCCAGACAACTCCGATAATGTCCACGTACCTGCTGTACATAGGCGCGGGCAGGTTCGAGTACCTAAACGGCAAGGCCGGGCACATAAACGTAAGGATAGTAACCGTGCCGGGCAAAAAGGCCCTAGCATCGCTGCCCATGGAGTACGCCAAGAGCGTGGTGCAGGACTACGAGAAATATTTCGGCATAAAGTACCCGCTGCCCAAGCTGGACTTCATCGCCGTGCCCGACTTCTCTGCCGGAGCGATGGAGAACTGGGGCGCGATAACGTTCAGGGAGGCGGATCTCCTGGGGGACGCCAAGGAGACGCCCGTAGCGGCCAGGGAGAGGATAGCGGAGGTCATAGCGCACGAGCTCGCCCACCAGTGGTTCGGCGACCTTGTCACCATGAGGTGGTGGGACGACATGTGGCTGAATGAGAGCTTCGCCACATACATGGAGAACAAGTCGCTAAACAGGCTCTATCCGGAGTGGAAGGAGATGGAGAAGTATTACAACGACACCATAAGCGGCGCGTTCGCGGCGGACTCGTTGAGGAACACCCATCCCATTAGGGTGAAGGTGGACACCGTCGAGGAGATAGAGGAGCTGTTCGACGCGATAGGGTACAACAAGGGCGGCAGCGTCCTTTTCATGCTCGAGAATTACGTCGGCAGCGAACCGTTCAGGAAAGGGCTGCACAATTATCTTAAGGCGCATTCATATTCCAATGCAACCAGCACCGACCTGTGGGACGCGATACAGATGGAGACCAGGAGGTCGGGCAAGAACCCGAAGGTCACCGAGATAATGCAGGACTGGATAACAAGGGCCGGATACCCTATAATCAACGTGACAAAGGACGTGGGCGACGCCGGCTTCACCATAGAGCAGGAGAAGTTCACAATATCGGGCACCGAGAAGGGGGAGAGGTGGAAGATACCGGTGAGCTACCTCACCAGCGAAGGGGAGGGCAAGATTCTCCTAGATGCGCAATCCGCCAGGATACATACAAAGAGCGAATGGATAAAGCTCAATTACAGGCAGACAGGATTCTACAGGGTGAGGTACGACAGCTACAACCTCGCCAGGCTGGGCAAACTCTACAGGGCCAAGCAGCTCGGGGATGTGGATGCCTGGGGCATGGAGGCCGACCTCTTCGCGCTGGCCAGGAGCGGGATGGTCAAGGCGAGGGACTACATAACCTTCATAAGCAGGTACTGCATGGACTCAGGATATCCGCTTAACATGAACATATCCGGGCACATAAACTGGATAGTGATGAAGTCCTACAACGAGCCCTTCGGGGAGGACATAAGAAAGTTCAGCATAAGGTACCACAAGCACCTCCTGGAATCGGTGGGGCCTCACCCTAGGGAAAACGAGAGCACCATAAACAAGAAGCTCAGGGCATCCGCGATAGCATCGCTATCCTTTGCCGGCGAGAAGGAGGTGCGCTGGAAGCTTGAGGGCATATTTGAGAGATTTGTGAACAAGAACGAGAAGATCGATCCCGACCTGCGCGACCCCATCTTCACCAACGCGGCGATGTTCTACGGCGACCAGAAGAAGTTCGACGCGTTCGTCAACCTCTACCTGAAGGACCCGCTCCCGGATGTGAGGATAGATGCGATCACCTCACTGCCGATGTTCAAGGACCCGGTTTTTGTCAGGAAGGCGCTGGACCTCGCATTCACAAGCAAGGTGCGCCTCCAGGATTCGATAATACTGCTGGGGAGCGCCAGGGGCAACCCATGCATAGGCAATCTTTACTGGGAGTGGATGAGGGAGCACTGGAAGCAGATATCCGATCTTTACGGCGACCCCTCGTCGCACATGCTGAAAAGCGCCGTTGCCTTCGCCGGATCGATCTCTGACAGGAAGGCGAGGGATGAGTTCAAGGCGTTCTTTTCCAGGAAGGAGAACATGAGGAGCGACATAAACAGGGAGGCGCTCAAGGCACTGGAGGCGATGGACGCCAACATAAGGTTCATGGAGGTGAACAGGGGCGCCGTCCTGGGCGCGCTGCCAGAGCCGGAGGAGCCTGAATAAAGCAGGGCTACTTCCAGCCGCGGGCCTTTGCATACTCCCTTACTTTCCTGAGCACGCGTTTCTGCCCAGCCTTCCTAACCTTCCCTATCGCATCATCGATCCCGACAAACCTGCAGCTCACGTGCTCGTGCGACATCCTTATGCCGTCCGCCTGCCTTGAGGTGAGCAGCGCGAGGAAATACGTGACGCTCTTGCCAATGCGGGTCATCCTGCCCGTCTTCCAGAGCACGTCTTCGTAATAATATTTTGCAACCTCCCTGAACCCTTTCTCTATGGCGGGGCGCACCCCGGTCTCCTCCTCGGCCTCGCGGAGCGCGGCGGCAACCTCATCCTCGCCCTTCTCCAGCGCCCCCTTCGCCCCTATGTCAATAATCTTGTCATTTCCGCTCCTTCCGTACCTACTGTTGTCCTGCACCATGAGCAGCACGTGCACCGCGCCATTCCTTATGGTGCACATTATGACCCCGGCAGACCGCTGCGAAGCCGTATCCATGATATGAAATCCAAGTGCAGATTTATATCCCTTGCCAAACAAGTGTTGCGATGGTCGCGGAGAAAGATTTCGTTGATATTGTCGGCGATCTCAGGGAGATTGTCCTCAACAACACCGACTTTCCGGATGGGAAAAGCCTCGGGGACAAATTAAAGTTGAGGGAGGCGATAACGAGATTCAGGTTGCGCAACAACCCGGGGCGAAACAGGAAGATAACGATTAGGACGGCAAAGGATTTCATCGAGAAACACAGGGTTTTTGACATAATAATGGAGGATCTGCACGCGATAGGCGGCACTGGCGCGAAGCTGATAATTCTCGAGGGTCCGGACGCGACTGGAAAGACCGCGCTTTCCAAGAAAATAGGAGAGATGACCAACGGGGTTGGCGTGGAGCACCACTCCGCCATACTGTTCAAAATGATGTTCGGTCTTCCCAAGGAATGCAAGACCGCCGTTGTCGACTACAACAAAAACCCCTATGTAGGGTTCCTGTTTTACATGGTGGACAACCTCCTGGGGCTGCGCAGGGCCGTCGGGCATGCAAGGGCAGGGGTCGGGACCATAGTACTGGACAGCTCCTTCTTCAGGACATTTGCCTCCAGGCTGGCGAACCCGACCAGGAAGGGCAGGTTGAAGATGGACCTGAGCCTGCTTCGCCTTGTCAGGAGGGATTACATCGGGCGCTACGCAGATGCATTGGAAGGCGCCGGCGGATCAGTACTAATCGTATTCATGTATGCCAGCGAAAAGGCCAGGCTGGAGCAGGCGGAGGGAAGGGGAAACCCGGACGACTACGACACCAACAGCGCCTACTCCGGGATGGTGGCAAGGTTCATGGGGGAGGAGGAGAGAGCGGTCAAAAAGAGGAACACAAGCTCGATTTCGATGATGATGCTGGCGGAGGGAGAGAGGCGCTCCGGCGCATCGGGGAAGGCCGACTTCTGCATGACCAGGACCGGGGATTACCAGGCGGATTTGAGGAAAAAGGCGCGGTACATAATTGGCAATGTTTGATTGGCGGCAAACCGCAGGCAAGCTTTAAATATCTAATACGCTGCGTATCCTATGGGTGTGTGGATGTTGGGGAACAACGGACGCCTTGCCCCGGGTCGGGCAAGGATAGAGGGTAGCGAAATAGTGATAGACGTCAGGGTTGACGCGGAGGCCGACAGGGTCGGCTACAGGATAAGCGGAAAAACCGGCGCATCCCAGAATGGCGCCGACTTCGGCCAGTTCAGGGAGCTCATCATGCACGGCGATGAGGTGAAGTGCGCCTCCGCATCGATTTTCTCGCAGGCGCGCTCGTTCAGGCTGGACGAAACGACGGTGGAGGTGATAAACCGCGCGATATTCACGGAGGAATACGTGGTGGCGTACGACCTGCTGCTCACATTCATAGAATCGAGGGTGTCGAACGAGCTCGCAGCCGCGCAAAGGCTGAGCAGGAAGTACGAGCTTGAGACGAGCCTCAACGCGCTGGGAGGAATAAGGGAGTGCCTGAAGAACAGCATAGTCACGAAGGACCCATCAGTAACCGTGAGAAACTGGGCGGAGATGCTGAGCGCGGAGGGCTGAT
>VFSW01014074.1_pt1 | contig 11076 bp, 10 predicted proteins | sample 5358111 | NCBI WGS metagenome assembly VFSW01 (sample SAMN11554181, study PRJNA540505) | mine drainage metagenome | isolation source: sediment from site ElyBrook_90M | place: USA: Ely Copper Mine, Vershire, VT | collected 2017
AACGTCTTGAACAAGCACGCGGCGGAGAACGGCGTTGACGCGTTCAAGAATATCGCCGATGTGAAAGCGCGTCCCGCCGATGCGCTCAAGGTGCTGGAAAACTATACGCCGAGCAAAGGTATCCCCACTCAGTTGCCCCCCGAATCCATTGGCGGCGCCACCAAAGCCGCGAGCGGAATGGAAACGCCGCCGCTCGATGACCTTGCGCGCGTCAATACCGAATGGAAAGCCGCCCACGAAGCATTCGGCGGCAATCCCCGTTTCGCCACGCTCAAGCCGATGCTCACCGCTGATAACGGCATCAACCCTGTTAACAAAGTCGCCGCCGACCAAGCGTGGTTCAATGAATTCTTGGACGCGGTGAAACCCAAAGTTCTGTCCGATGCGGGGCAACTGAAACCGCCGCCGCCCAATTTGGCGCAACTCGCGCAGCCCTACACCGACGGCATTGCCAAGCAGATGTACCAAGCGCAACTCACCGCCAACGGCTATGGACGCTGGGGCATTCAGCATACCGTGCTTGACTATTCGCACCGCTGGAATGTGGACAATGCGCTCAGCTACGTCGCGCCCTTCACCTATTGGTCATTGCACACCGCCGCGAACATCGGACAGGATTTCATTGACCGCCCCGCGCTCTTGCTCTTGTATTCGCAGATGTATCACAACTTGCAGAACATGCAGAACGACCCCACCTATCCCAAACAGTTCCAAGGGACGATTCCATTTGCGCTTCTCGGCCCGACGTCGTGGATGGGTGGCAACCTCTATATCAATCCGCTCGACACCCTGTTTCCAGCCGCCAAAGTGTTTCATCTCGACAAGTTCGACGACGGCTCACAAGCCGCAGGACAACAGAAGGCGGGACTCACCGCGACGGATACGACGGGGCAAGCCACGGCGCAAGCCGCGCAACAAGCGCAAGGCATCCAGACCAGCGATCCATTGACCAACCTATTTTCTCTGCACACTGCGCCACAACTGATTTGGGATTTACTCAGCGGCAACAAAGCGGGAGCGGGCGACATCCTCAACGGCATTCCTGCGATTCGACTCGCCAAGGGCTTGGGCGGCAATTTGCCGTTCGCGCAAGGGCAATATGACAAGTACTACATTATGCGCCAGTTGGCGGATATGGCGGCGAAAGGTGAGATCACTCAAGACCAATTGTCGCAAGCCCTCATCAGTCAGAACGGGCAGGCGTGGCAAACCGCGCAGCAACGCTCGAACCAAGAAAACTATCTCGTTCCATTTGCCAGCGGCGCGACGGGCTTTCAGGGGAAGGTGCTGCCGGCGGGCGAGCAGCAGTACTATCAGACCCGCCAACAGTTAGACCAGTTGATGTACAAACTCGTTCAAGAGGATGGCGGCAACGTCAACGCGCCCTACGCCGAGCAAAAAGCATTCTTGCAGCAGAACGGCGATTGGAAGCAGATTAGCGCGATGTACGCGGCGCATCCCGAACTCACCGCGTTCGCGTCAATGCACTCTTATAACAATTCCAAAGACCCCAACGCCGCGCAGGATTTCTACAAAAACTATCTGGTCAATCAATTGTGGAATCAGTACAACAGCGCATCCGAATTACAAAAGAAACTCATTACCGCGCAATTGGGAACTGAATTCAAGAACTTCTTTTTGAGCAAAACGAATAGAGACTACAATCAAATTCCGCTGTCGCAAATAATGGGATGGGACAATGCGCTGAAAGTCGCATTGCCGCAACCCGCCGACTTTCAAGCGCCCACGCCCGATCCCTCCAAAGTGACGTTCGCGACGGACGCGCAGAATGCGGCGTATGACAAGTTCTACAATCAACTCACGCCCGCGCAGTGGCAGAATTTCTATACGCTCGAAAACAAATATTATACCCTGCCCGCTGGGGCGCAGCGGCAAGCATTTCTCGCGCAGAACCCAATTCTCAAAGCGACGTGGCAGGAGCGCGCTAACTTCTACAATGCCAACCCAGACATCGTGAAGGAATTACAGCAAGCGGGCGCCATCGCAGCCAGCGCCGCGAGTAGTACGGGCGTTAACGCCCCAACTGGCACGGCATTCTACAATGCTATTACGGCAGCGGGCATCAACTATGCGGGCATCAAAGCCAAAGAGACCGCCTACTATGCGCTGCCCGCTGGAACGGCGCGCCGAACCTATCTCGCGCAGAACAGCGATCTCGCGCGCTATTGGGCGATTAGCCACGCGTTCTTCAATACAGGAACTCCGACCACGACGAGCAGAGCGGGGACTGGAACGAATCTATCCTACTATCGCCCACAACTCTATTATGACCAGCGCGGGCATCCGCATCATCCGCTGCACCTGTCGGCGTACCGCGATATTCAGTACGTGGCGGGCTACAAATCAGCCACCCGCGCCAAACGGCAGGCGGCAGCCGCTCCCGAAGGCGCGGCATTGCCCTATCGCGTCGAGCCGAAGATTGGTTAATATGCCCGCCACTGAACCGCGTGTGAATTACCTATTGCAAACTCAAGAGGATGCTGGTATAATTCCTAGAAAGCAGATAATCTTCTTGCTGGGCTTGCGCCAGTGTTTGATAATGGCGCTCGGCTTATTAGAGGATTATCTGGAAATGGAACGCAGTATCGTTCCAAGAAACAAGTTACGTCACCGAGACATCTCAGCGGCGAACCCCTAACAAGGTTCGCCGCTTTTTTTACAATTCCATAAGGAGACAGAATGCCAGAGGATACGTTCGAGGAAACTTTTGGACTCGACGCGAACGGGGAGGCGCAAGCCCCTTCGACCGAAACACCAACAAGCGAAACTCAACCCGTAGCCCAAACGCCGCCACCGGAGTACCTATCCAAGCAAGACTTTGAGCAGTGGAAGCAATCGTATGACGCGCAAGCGCAAGCGCGCCTACAAGAAGTTATCCGAACCGCTCAGGTCATCAAGGATAAGGCACGCGAGACGGCGATTCGTAAAGCGCAAGCACTGGAAACAGATTCGGTACCGGCTTTCAGAAAAGCAGGCGTCGAATTGACAGAGGAACAAATAGGTGCAGCCAAGCGCGCGGTGATTGAACAAGAGTTTTGGACTACCGATGCGACTGGCTCACCGCTGCCCAGTCCCGTTCCCGCCGCCAGCCCAGTCGTCTCGCGCCGCGAAATAATTGACTATCTCAAAGCGCAGGGAGTTGACGAAAAAGATTTTCCAGTAGGCGACTATGCGGGCGAGGAGCGGGGCGAAGAAATCAACGCGCGCTTTCAATCAGACCTCGCGGCGGCGCGCGTGAAGAAAGATCAAGCCAAGCAGCAGCGCGCGGCGGGACAACAAGCCGCGCAAGTGGCTGCTGCTTTTGGCGGAACGGCGACGCCTGCGGCAACCTCCGCGGGCGCGCCCGCTGACCCACAAAAAGAATATCAACGCCTCTTAGCCAGAGGCTTGCCCGACGACCCCAAAGACGCCCAGAAATATCTCAAGCGCATCGGCGACCTTGAGAAACAACTGGGCTTGGAGTAGTCGAGGTATGAAACGAGTAACTTAACATGCCAATTCAGACCAGCGCGGGCACTGCGACTGCAGGCATCTTTACCCAGAATGAGGTCAAGTATATGAAGACCATCTGGAAGATGCGAACGTATGACCAATTCGCCGCGCCCATCGAAAAGACCTTCGAGCCGAAAGGCGTGACGGTGCAAAGAACGTGGCTCGCAAAATTGCAGCCGCGTCCCACCGCTGCGCTCGGCTCGGAAACAGCGGACTTCGACCCGCAGACCGTGCGCGACTATTCAAGCACACTGTCGAAGGTGTACTTGAATGACGGGCTTAAGGCCCATGACCTTTTGATTCTCAAGAACTCGTTGGGCATCGAAAAAGAACTGCCGCGCCTCGTCGGCGAACTCGCCGCCGAAACAATTGACGCGCTCGCGCGCCAAGCGGCGACGCAAGGCAACCTCGTCACCTATGGCGGCTCGACCACTGCCACCGCTCGCTCAGGGATGGGCGCAGGCACAGCGGGCTACCGCATGTCGGTCGATGTGTTCACCCGCGTGCGCGGCTATCTCGGTTCGTGGATGCAAGACGATAACCTGTTAGCGGTGATGGACAACTGGGCGTATGCCGACCTCTTGAACACGTCGAGCAGCGTCATCACCAACCGCATGCAGTATGCCGACAATTCAGGCGGCATCCTGTTCAACTACGAACTCGGCACACTCGCGGGAATCCGCATTGTCGTATCCCCGCTTGCCAAAGCGTTCTACGGCGCGGGCAACGCCAATGCCTCCGTCGTCAACACCACCCTCGCGACCTCGACCACCGCCAATAAAGCGGGTTCTACCACCGTCGAAGTGGCGGCGAACACCAACATCGTCGCTGGAATGTGGCTGACGCTCGGCAATGTTCAGACCTCGACCGAATCCGACGCCACCATCATCACCGAAATCGTATTGGTCGCGTCCGTCTCCGCAACCACCATCACGGTAGTTGGATCGGGCGCGGGCGGAACACTCAAATATGACCACGCGGTGGGCGACACCGTGAAGAATCCCGACACCATCCACTGCACCATCTTCGGTTCTAGCGATTCGATGGCAGTGGCATTCGACGGCTTCGGACGCTACGGCAAGTTGGTGGAGCCGTTCCAAGACGGCAAAGCCAAGCAGTGGACGAATTGGGCGTTCAAATACTACGGACAATATAAATTGTTCGACCAATCGAAAATATATCGATCTGAAAACTCTGCCAGCCAGCAATAACGGCTGTGGAGTAGGAGAAACAACAATGGCCGACATTTACAGAGATAATTACCTGCCGTCGAACGACAAAGCGGCAGCGTATACCCTCAGAGCATCGGACGGCGGAAAACATTTCACACAAACGGGCGCATCGGGGACGTGGACGCTCCCCCAACTAGCCGACATCTGGGATGGCTGGTGGGTTCGCATCTACAACGTCGGTGCTACCTCGCTGGTCGTGACTGCGCCTGCCGGCAAAATGGCGGGCTTCAACAATGCGGCAGCCGCGACCATCACGTTCAACACGGCGGGCAACATCATCGGCGCGGGAGTTGAAATCTACTATGACGCCACGCTGGGCAAATATCTCGCGATTGCACTGGGCGCGGGAACAGCGGCGATGTCATAGGGTTAGCGTTCTCAACAGAGCAAAACATTTTGGAGGAAAATAAATGCAAAATCCAAATCCAAATCCAACCGATCCAGAACTAGCGGATTTGGAACAGAAAAAAGCGGCGGCGGACGCCGCTTATCGCGCGCGTTTCAATCAACCGAACGCGCAGCGCGATAGTCAAGGGAATCCCGTTTCCGACAAAGGCGCGGTTGCCCAAGCAAGCGCAGAGCAAGCCGTAGCCGACAAAGCCGCAGCCGAGCAAGCGCGTGCCGACCGGGTTGCGGAAATCAAGGTTCGCGCCCGCATCTCCGGCGCGGGGCAAGTTCTAACCAATGAAGAGGCGGCTGAATTGGCTAATGCCGATCATCTTCCGGTTATCAAGGTTCTCGGCAAATCCGCAGACGACACTGCCACCGTTCAAGCGCTAGTGGTTAAGGCGAGTGCGAGCCAAGAACGCGCGAATCAAACGCCAGCTTCTAACGTCCTCGCCGAACAAGCGCGCGCCGACCAAGTGGAACTCGAACAAGCGCGCGCGACGTGGGCGAAATCAAGACCACGCGGAACGTGCGGGGCGGTGAACGAGCATTACAATAGTTTCAAAGCAGGGGAAGTTATGGTGTGCGAATTGGAAAAGGGACACGAAGGAAATCACCAAGCGCACTATCTGCGCGGCGAAGGGGCAGTGAACTCGATTGCCGCGTGGAATGATGCGGCGACTGTTCCCACGCCACTTGAATAGCCCATCAGTCAGTCACGCGCGAAACCGCGCGTGACTGACTCACAAATGAAATGCGAAAAATCAAAGAAGGCGAAGAATTGTGCGACCATGTCAATCGGCACTGGACAGGGACAGACCCGATGACCTGTGATCTTGAAAAAGGGCATCGGGGGAATCACGAAGCCGATTATGAGCGGCGCGTTGCTCCGCCGGACGCGGACTCAGAACCAATCTGGGTGAAAGCGCGCGCCTCGTGGTCTACTCTGGCTGGAACGCCAGTTGAAGTTCTGGAAGCACAGCGCATAAGGGAGTTGGAAGCATTGGGCGACTCCAGCCGCGCGGGACAAGAGCAGTTGAAGCAGGAATTGGGATTGCTTTGAAGATTCTACTCGTCCAGCCCACCTACGACGGCACGGTGAGCCGTGACGCGGCGGCGATGATGGCGCACGCGCAGGTGAACACCAAAACGCCGATTGTGGCGTGGTCGGGCGAGACGAGTTTTCTCACGCTCCAATTCAACAAATTCTGGTGCATGGCGCTCAACGACTCCGCTGTGACGCATTTCGTGATGCTGCACGCGGATGTTATCCCGAAAGACACCAAATGGCTCAACAAACTCTTGACCCTCGCGGACGGCAAGAACGCCGATGTGCTGTCGGTGGTCTGTCGGCTCAAGCGGGATGATGGAATAACCTCTACCGCGCTCGGCAAAGTGGGCGAGTACGGCAACTTCCGCCGCCTGACGCTCAAAGAGGTCAGGCGGCTTCCCGAAACGTTCAACGCGCAGGATGTGGAGAAATTATTCGAGTGGGAGGGCGCAAATCGCTTGCTAGTCAACACTGGCTGTATGGTGGTGAGGATGCAGAAGCGCAGTGTGCTAGAAACGATGCGCTTCACCGTCAACAACTGGATCAAGAAAGACAAGCGGGGCAAGTTCTATCCCCTCAGTGAACCGGAAGATTGGGAATGGTCGGTGCAAGCGGCGGACAATGGCTTGAGTGTATGGGCGACCCGCGCGCTGGGACTCAAGCACGTCGGGCGCAAAGAGTACGACAGTTTTGCGGACGAAGGTTTAGAGCAAGACAACGAGGAAAAAAATTAAAATGGCAAAGAAACAAAAAGGAATGCTTTTTGGCAAGCCGCGCAGCGAGGTCATCAAGCGACCCGGCGCGTTCTCCAAGAAAGCAAAAGAAGCGGGCGAAAGCACTGACGCCTACGCGGCGAAGGTGACTAAGAAAGGTTCAAAGGCATCCGCGCGCACCAAGCGCCAAGCGGGACTCGCCAAAGCGTTCGCTACGATGCGCTCCAAGAAAAAAAGCAAGGGCGGCGGCAAGAAAATCGGCGCGCAGAACGCTCAACCCGCGCCCTCGACCCGTTTTCTCAAGAATCAGTACCGTCAAGGACAGATGTAAAGCAAGTGGCTGACCCATTACGCGATGACGTAGTTTAGGATTTATGAGGGCATACACCACCATTCAACTGCCTTCCGCAGTTACAATTCCAGCAGAGAATTCGGTAATCGTCTGGAAAACCCTGTCGCACGATGACACTATAGAATCGAGACGCGGAGATAGTACCATTCCCCAACTTGAGTCTGTGCTTTGTGCCGCCGCCGTTGATGTGGTCAATCGTAAGAAAAGGAGATTTATCTTCGCCGCAACAAGAACACTTATTTCCGTAATGTCCAAGCACCTGATTACGTACTGCACGATTGCGCTCTCGTGTTTGTCTAGCGATTTTCTCTCTCACTCGGACACGGTATGCGTCTCTCACCTGCTTAGAACGCTCAATGCTCTCAGGCAAACGATGCGAATCACGCCACTTGCGGCGGTCTTCGCATTTTTGGCAGAGGGCTTTTCCAGGTCTTGCTATGTCACTACAGTTTACACAGCCACCTATAGCGCGACGTTCACGGTAGAATTCTTTGGCGGGTTTAAGTCTCATAGAGTACTCCGTAGTGCTTGACGTTAGTGGAAGTATAACAGAACGCAGGTGTATGTCAAATGGCAGCATTACTCGCAGAAGATAGGGTATTTACGATTGTTGACCCCTTGCAACACGACGGGTTTGAAACTTCAAGGGGCTACCTGGAACCAGGAGAGGGGGGTTACATTAGAACCAGAGACCCAGAACTAGCAAGGGAAATCAAGCAGAGAGAACCACACGCGCTGATCGCCGAACACGAAGTAGAAGCGGGTGGACAAGCATTGCGCGGTCAATCTCTGCTGGTGGTCAACAAGACGTGGGAAAGCCAACCTAACAACGAACACTGGAAAGATTTAGGCAACGGGCGCTGGAAATACATCGAAGCGCCCAAAGGATAACTAAAATAAAGTGGATATTCTTCAGAATCTAAGCCCTACCTAACCCATGGCTGCCAACACCATCACGGGTCAGCAAATCCTGTTCAAGATCGCGCGCGATGTGGGCGAAATCAAGAACGCGTGGATTACGACTGTCACCAGCAACACGACCTTTGTCTGCTCGTCTCTGATTGATTCGAGCGCGGGCGCGGCGACGCTCTATCAAAATGCGCTCGGACGCGACTTGAATGTAGCCACGACGATTGCGACAGTCACAAGTTACACGGGTTCAACGGCTACCTTCGTCGTATCGCCCGCGCTCTCGCCCGTCGTGGGCGACCGTTTTCAGTTTTGTTGGTGGAACGCGGACAAGCGGGGGATGGCGTTCGACGCCATCAACGAGGCGATTCGGCTGTCGTGGAGCGTGTGGAATCAGCAAACCATCATAGACCGCAGCACCGCAACCATTACGCTCGCCGCCGGCACTCATTCCTACGCGCTGCCTAGCGGTGTCGGCACGCTGTTGCGGGTGGGCGTGCAGCCGACGACGGTTGACCCAATCTCCTGGTTCGAGCCGCTGACGGTCTGGAGTGTCGAAGGACAAGAAGGCGCTCTGACGCTGCGCTTTCAACCCAATTTCGCCTCGATGCTGCCGCTGCTGCCCGCGTGGACATCGAAAATACGTATGAACATGGGAATCGGCGGCACGTTCGCCGATGCCTACAGCGGTCAATTGCTCTGTTTGGAATATGTCGTACGCGAGCAGCCCTTAGCCAACGAGAGCGGCACGACCCAATTGCCGCTAGACTATTTCTGGGAAGCCTCGCGCATCTACATCGAAGAACTGTTGACCAAAAGCCCGTCGCAGCAAGACCTCATCGGTCTGAACGTGGCGATTCCGCAAATCCAGCGCAACGCGGATTCCGCCAAAGCGCGTCTGGCGCAAATGAAAGACCGCCCGCGCCAAGTCGCCCGCATCCATTATTAGACGCTTTGCCAAAGCGTCTCTGCCCCAATGACGACCACGCGTGTAGAAATAGTGATAGACGGCATCCCCGCCACGGGTAATTGGGGCGGCGGCTCGCTCTTTGTGCCAATCGAGAAAGAATCGGACATCTCGGCGGGCTTCCTAGAACCGATTTCTCCAAAAATCTCTAACGACCCCGCGGTTGACGTATCTGTAAATTTATCAACCTTTCCACTCATCATTGATTTGTCGTCGGGGGCTTGGCAAAAGTTCGCCGATCCCAATTCGCATAAATATTTTCAGCCCCTGTTCACACTGGGCGCAGATTCGCCGCTGGCGTGGACATCCAATCCCGAAGCGCCAATTATGCCGGGCTGCGGTTGGCAAGCCGAGAACGGCGCGTATGCGTTCGGTCAATTCTTTCAGTTCCGCAATGCCTCAACGCTGGCGCTCTATGGCTTGGACGTGAAGAACAACAAGGTATTCAAGTACACGGCGGGCGCGTATGGCAGCGCGGGTTCGTGGGCGGATACCAGCGCGACGGGGACAGGCACCTATACCGAACTCAATCAGAATGCCAAGAGCGGTTCGACCTCGAATATGCTCTTGGGCTGCTCGACGGGCAACGCCAAGACCTATGACGGCTCGTCGTGGGCGGATTTCGGATTTGCGGCGCAGCATTTCGCGCCCGCCGTCAATCGGCTCTTTTACAGCGCGGCGAACAAGGTCAGTCAGCAGGGCAACACCAATTTTGGCGTCTTCATCGGCTACAGTTACACCAAAATCAATTCTCTGGCGTATTATCAGAATATGATTTACGTCGGCAAACCTGAAGGAATTTTCGTGCTTGATCCCGCCTCGCAATTGTCGCAGTTGTTGATCGGTTTCAAGAACATAGACTTGAACAATGCGCTGTTTCTGACCGTACACGGCGCATCACTGTTCTTTAGCGCGGGCGAAGCGTTCTACGAGTTCGACGGGCATACCATCTTCAACCGCAATTTCGCGCAGTTCGACGGAGCGGCGACGCGCGCCTTTTACGGCGGCAAGGTTCTGAACGCGTATTCGGACGGGCGCAATTTGTGGCTGGTGTTTCAGGTCAAGACCCAAGACTCGCCCGCCTATTACAACACCTTTATCGTGGTAAAGAACGGGCGCACGGGCGGCTATTCGCCGATTTTTGTCACGTCCTCAACCACCAATCCCGCCTATATCGCGAGCGGTGTGTGGTGGGAGAACAACCTTACGCATTACTCGTTGGGGAACGACAAGACGGGTCAATTGCTGAACGACACGGTTGTGCCGATGGCGGTGGATTCGACTGCCCCCTATACGTGGGGCGTGGGCATTACGACGGGCTGGCTGGAATGTTCGCGCGATTGGGTAGCCAAGTGGTTCAAAGGAATCCGCATCACGACTAAAGATTTGGGGACTCTGGCAACCTTCGCCCTCTCCTATCAAAAGTGGAACGATTCGGCGATGACCGCGTTCCCGTCAGAGGTATCCAGTCAGGTGGACAATACACTGGTGCAGCCGACGGCGGAAGGCACGCCGCCCAACAACATTGGAGGCTTTGTAACCAGCAAAGTGAACACGCAAATCGTGTTGAACAATGCGGGGACGGCATCGCAAAAGAGCAAAGCGGCGTGGGTGCAGAGTTTGCACTGGGTGGGCTTGCCCGTCTATTCCGTCGCGTTTCAGTTCACGGCGCAGGCGCTCTTGGACTTTTTGAATCCAGAAGATAGAGTAGATAGCGCGCGCAGTTACAATGCGGCGGCGATATTGGATGCGCTCAAAGCGGGCATCGCGCAGTACACGGCGGTCAAGGTGACGATGCCCGACACCAAAACCTACGTCGGCACGCTGCTGCCCGCGCCGCAAGGGGATATACTCTCCATCATCAACGTGGACACCGCGCAGCCGCGCATCCGCAAGTTTTCCTTTCAATTTCGGGAGTATGTCTGATGGCTAAGCGGATCGGCAAAAAGAAC
>VFSW01014075.1_pt1 | contig 11076 bp, 5 predicted proteins | sample 5358111 | NCBI WGS metagenome assembly VFSW01 (sample SAMN11554181, study PRJNA540505) | mine drainage metagenome | isolation source: sediment from site ElyBrook_90M | place: USA: Ely Copper Mine, Vershire, VT | collected 2017
CGTCTGGATGGCCCCCACCGCCGCCGTCCAACCCGACAAGCCGCTCGACGTCCGCGAGCCGCCCTTCGGCCAGTACGACTTCGCCTGGATGAACGGCAGCAACACGCAGCCGGCGTCACTGCTCGGCATGGGCCCCGTCACCTGGTCGCTCTACGTCGACACCTACTACGCCTGGCAATTCGCCCAGCCCGTCGACCACACCATCTTCCCCACGACGGTCGCGCCCCGGCACGACGAGATTTCCCTCAATCTCGCCCACGTGGGCATCGACGTGACGGGGCTCGACGGCCCCATCGGGCGCCTGTACCTGCAGTACGGCTCCATCGTCGAGACCATCGCTGGACAGGACACGACCACGACGCGAGGCTTCTTCCTGACCAATCGCCTCTTGCAGAACGTGCAGCAGGCCGCCGCCGGCTGGCACTGGCACTGGCTGCACGGGGTCAACGCCGAGCTGGGGATCTTCCCCTCGTACATCGGCCTCGAGAGCTACCTGCCCGAGGAGAACTGGTCGTACACGCACGCGTTCATCGCGGATGCAACGCCGTACTACTTCTTCGGCTTCCGCGGGCAGCTGTTCACCTCCGCGCGGACGAAGGTGGAGCTCTGGGCCGTCAACGGCTGGCAGACCTTCGGTCAGTGGCACGAGGCCAAGTCGGGCGGCTACCTCTGGAACTGGCGGCCCAGCGGGTGGCTGTCCCTCGTCAACTCGCTGTACCTGGGCCAGGAAGTGCAGAACGATCCGTCGTCGCTCCGCACGTACTCCGACAACAACGTGCAGGTGCAGTACTACAAGTCGAGCGCGCCGCTGCTGCGCTCGATGGCCTTCTCGCTCGTGGGCGACATCGGCTTCGAGCACCGGAGCAACGCGCCGTCGGGCCCGATGGGCGGCATCTCGCTCGCCCATCGGTGGGACTGGACCGAACAGTGGAAGAGCACCCTGCGGGGCGACTTCATGGTCGACCAGACGCAGGCCATCTCGCCGAGGTTCCCCGTCGGGTCGGCGTACGCCTGGAAGGGCACGGATCCGTTCTTTGCGGCCGGTGTGACCGGCACGCTCGACTACTGGCCCAGCCCCTGGATCGTGACGCGTCTCGAGTACTCGCACCGCATCGCCAACCAGCCGCTCTTCAGCGGCGTGGGCGGGATCACCGGCCCCGGCGGCGAGCAGCCGACGAGCCCTGCGACTGCGGCCACCTTCACGCCGGACCTGCGCTACACGGACGATCGCGTGCTGTTCAACGTGACTCTGCGGCTGTGACCGAGGCAGGATGAGTCCAGGCTCACGTCGGCGTACCTGCCGTCTGGCCGGCGCGTGCGCACGACGGCGAGGTTGGTCCTCGGGGTGGTGGCGCTCGTCATGGAGGCGGCCATGTAGAAGGGGTGCTGCGCGTCCTGGCTGGTGACCGTGAAACCTTGCCACCGGTCGACACGAGCATACGCCCGCGTTGCGCTCGATGTGCAAGCCGACTGCTCCTCGGGCGCAGCCGGGTGTTGCGCTCGGGGCCGTCGGCTCGCGCGCGCGCGGGACGGGGGTCGTGGGTACGACTTGTGCTCTGGCCGCGAAGCACCATGCGCTCCGTCACGTGCTTTGCCCTCGTCGCTCTCGCGAGCGGCTCCTTCTACGCGTGCGCGAGCGGCGACGACGCCGGTTCCGCGGGCTACGACGACGCCGAGGCCCCCGACGGCGCAGGTCCCGTCGCCGAAGCGGGGGCGCCGGACGGGACGACAGCTGCGCACGACTCGGGCACGGCCTCGGGATACGACTCCGGCGGCGTCGCCGACTCCGGCTCGCCCGATACGGCCGCGACCCTCGCCGACACGGGCGCGACGACGGCCGACAGCGGGACGAGCTCCGGGTTGGACGCGAGCGATGCGGGCCCTCTCGCCGTCGCCGTGGCTGCGGGGGACCGGCACACGTGCGCCATCCGCACCAGCGGGACGGTGGCGTGCTGGGGCGCCAACGAGGCAGGCCAGCTCGGCGACGGCACGACGACGGCGTCGCCCTGGCCAGTCAACGTGCAGGGGGTCGCGGGCGCCGTCCAGATCGCCGCGGGCTGGGCGCACACGTGCGCGCTCATCCAGGGCGGCACGGTGATGTGCTGGGGGCACGGCGCCAACGGCGATCTCGGCAACGGCGCGAGCGTCCAGTCGACCACGGCCGTCGCCGTGACCGGCCTGACCGATGCGACGGCCATCGGTGCCGACGGCTACCATGCGTGCGCTCTCAGGACGGGCGGCGCCGTCGTCTGCTGGGGCTTCGGTCAGGACGGGGAGCTCGGCAACGGCGCGATGATGGACTCCAACGTGCCGGTACCTGTGACCGGGATCACCCGTGCGATCGCGCTCGGCGTGGGATCCGGGCAGGACTGCGCGGTCCTGCAGGACAGCAGCGTCACCTGCTGGGGCGACGACCAGTACGGCGGCCTCGGCAACGGCACGACCGGTCCCAACTCGGCCGTGCCGGTTGCGGTGGTCGGCGCCATGCGTGCTGCGGCCCTCGCGGGAGGGCTCGTCGGGGAGTGCGCGCTCGCGATGGGCGGGACCGTGTCGTGCTGGGGCTACGGCCCCGACGGGGAGCTGGGCAACGGGGCCTCGAGCAGCGCGTCGTCGCCCGTCGCCGTCACGGGAGTGAGCGGCGCGCAGAGGCTCGGCGCGGGCTGGTACCACACGTGCGCCATCGCCGCCGACGGTGGCGTGCAGTGCTGGGGGATGGGCACGAGCGGGCAGCTCGGCAACGGCAACACCGCGAGCTCGGCTCTCCCCGTCCGGGTGCTGGGCCTGGCGGGGGCCACGCAGGTGACCGGTGGCCAGTCCCACACCTGCGCGCTCGCAGGCGGGCAGGTGTGGTGCTGGGGCGACCAGACCAACGGGGCGCTCGGCAACGGCGTCTCGAGCGGCACGGCCGCGGCTCCGGTCCAGGTCCAGCAGCTCTTTTGAACCCGGTGATACATTGGCCGTGGGGAATCGCGATGACCTCACGGGAGCCGACCGACGCGCCCACCCGCGCGACGACGCTGGTGCGAGACGACGCCTCGCACCGGCGGCGGCTCCTCGCGTTCTGGAAGCACGGGTCCGTCACGTTCGACCTGCCCGAGTCGGGCGCGGTGACGGTGGGCCGCGGACGCGATTGCGACGTGCACATCGATCACCCTTCCGTCTCGCGCAAGCACGCGCGCTTTCACCTCGGCAGGCGCGTCGCGGTCGAGGACGTGGGCAGCTCCAACGGCACGGTCGGCGGGGGCCGCGCCAGCGCCCGGGGCGTGAGCGCCGCGGTCGAGCCGGGCGGCGTGGGTGAGGTGGGATCGGCGATGCTCCTGGTGCAGGGTGGCGACGCCGACCGCGCGGCGGTCCCGGTCGGCGAGATGACTCCCCCGACGGGCGACGACGACCCTCGACCGCGCTCCCGCACGCGTCCCACGGAGCCGCCGCCAGGCCCCGTGCAGGTCCACGCGAAGGCCGACATCGTGGTGGAGGACGCCGCGATGGAGCGGCTCTACCGCCTGGCCGAGATGGTGGCCAAGAGCACGATCAGCGTCATCCTGCTGGGCGAGACGGGCGCCGGCAAGGAGGTGCTCGCCGAGACCGTCCACCGCAAGAGCGCGCGCTCGCGGGGACCCTTCGTGCGCCTGAACTGCGCCGCCCTGCCGGACAACCTGCTCGAGAGCGAGCTGTTCGGATACGAACGCGGCGCCTTCACCGGAGCCGTTTCGCCCAAGCCCGGGCTGCTCGAGGTGGCGCACGGCGGTACGGTGTTCCTCGACGAGGTGGGCGACGTCCCGCTCGCCACGCAGGCCAAGCTCCTGCGCGTGCTCGAGAGCGGCGAGGTCTCGCGCCTGGGTAGCCTCAAGCCGCGCCCCATCGACGTGCGCTTCCTGTCGGCCACCAACCGGGACCTCGACGCCCTGGTCGCGAGCGGTGCGTTCCGGCAGGACCTCTATTACCGGCTCAACGGCATCTCGGTCCACGTGCCGCCGCTGCGGGAGCGGAAGGGGGAAATCCGCCCGCTCGCCCGCGCCTTCCTGAAGGATGCGTGCAAGCGGGCCGACAAGACCGCGCCCGAGATCCTGCCGGCGGCGCTCGCCAAGCTCGAGGCGCATCCCTGGCCGGGCAACGTGCGCGAGCTGCGCAACGTCGTCGAGCGCGCCGCGCTGCTCTGCCAGGGCGACGTCATCGGGCCGGACCACATCATGCTGGGTACCAGCGCCGGGCCGCCGCGTGACGTCGCAGCTCCGGCTTCATCGCGGTCTGCCGTGGCCACCGCAGCCGACGACGAGAAGCAGCGGATCATCGACGCCCTCGACCGGTGCGGCGGCAACCAGAAGGAGGCCGCCAAGGTGCTCGGGATCTCCCGGCGAACGCTGGTCTACCGGCTCGACGCCTTCGGCTTGCCGCGGCCACGCAAGCGCACGTAGCCGCGCACCCGCACGCGGCGCCCCGGGCGTTGCTACGATGGCGCGGTGCAGCCCGTCGCCGAGCGTTTCGTCGTCGAGCGCCTCGCCGCATCCGGGGGGATGGGTCGCGTCTTTCGCGCGCTGGACGCCGAGACGCACGAGGTCGTGGCCCTCAAGGTCCTCGACGCGAAGGGGGCCGAAGGGTCCATGAGCCGCGCGCTCGAGCGGTTCGCGCGGGAGGCGCGCCTTCTGGCGCAGATCCGGCACCCGGGCGTCGTCCGCTTCGTGGCCTTCGGCACCACCTCGCGAGGGGAGCCGTACCTCGCGATGGAGTGGCTCGAGGGCGAGACGCTCGCGGCCCGCCTCGCCAGGGCGCCGCTGTCGATCGACGAGACGTTGACCCTCGCGCGCCGCATCGCCTCGGCCCTGGCCTCGGCCCACGCGGCGGGCGTGGTCCACCGCGACATCAAGCCGAGCAACGTGCTGCTCGTGGGCGGCGAGGTGGACCAGGCCAAGATCATCGACTTCGGCATCGCGCGCTTCGCCCCCATCGAGTCGGACGTGACCCGGCCCGGGGGCGTGCTCGGGACGCCCGGGTACATGGCGCCCGAGCAGGCGCGCGCGCTCCGGGACATCGACCCCCGGGCCGACGTCTACGCTCTGGGGTGCGTGGTGTTCCGCTGCCTCACGGGGCGGCTGCCTTTCGAGGGGGACGACGCGCTGTCGGTGCTCGCCAAGATCCTGCTCGAGCCGACCCCGCGGTTGCGACAGCTGGCTCCCTCGGCTCCGCCCGCGCTGGAGGATCTCGTCGCCCGCATGCTCTCGAAGGAGCCCGACGGGCGACCGCTCGACGGCGCGGCGGTGCTGGCGGAGCTCGACGGTCTGGACATCGGCACGCGCGACGGGGTGGCCAGCGTGCGGCCGGCCGTCCTGGGGCAGGGAGAGCAGCACTTCGTCAGCATCGTCGTCGTGCTCGGCTCGTCGGCGTCGGAGCACGACCTGGATGCGCCCACGCGCGTGGACGACGTGGACGCGGCGCCCGAGCGGGTCTCGGCCGCGGTCGCGCGCTTCGGGGGAGACATCGAGTGGCTCGCGGACGGATCGCTCGTCGCCGTGCTCGCGGGGTACGGCAGCGCCACAGACCAGGCGACGCAGGCGACGCGCTGCGCCCTCGCGCTGCGCGAGGCCGTGCCCACCGGCTCGATCGTGCTGGCCACGGGGCGAGCCGAGCGCACGCACGGCGCGCCCGTGGGGGAGGTCATCGACCGCGCCGCGAAGCTGGCGCAGACGGCGCGCACGCACACCGACCGGGGCACGGTCCTGGTGGACGACGTGACCGCGGCGCTGCTCGACGCGCGCTTCGATCTGGCCGGCACCCGGGACCCGCACGCGATGTCGCTGCGGGGCGAGCGCGAGCCCACCGAGGCGACGCGCCAGCTGCTCGGCAAGCCGGTGCCCTGCGTGGGACGCGATCGCGAGCTGACCACGCTGCGCGCCGTGCTGGACGAGTGCCGCGAGGAGCAAACCCCGCGCGCAGCGCTCGTGACGGGCGCCGCGGGGGTGGGCAAGTCGCGACTGCGGCACGAGCTGCTGCGCGACGTCCGTGCCGGTGCGACCGGGATGCAGGTGTGGACGGCCCGGGGCGATCCGATGAGCGCCGGTGCGCCCTTCGGGATGCTCGGGCAGATCCTGCGCGCCGCGATCGGCCTGGCCGAGGGGGAGCCCGCGGCCACCCGCCGGCGCAAGCTCCGGGCACGCGTCGCCCGACACGTGCCGCGCGAGGACCGCGAGCGAGTGACGGCGTTCCTGGGCGAGCTGCTCGGGGCGCCTGCCGAGAAGGAGGGGGTCGAGCTGCGGGTGGCCCGCACGAACCCCATCATCATGGGCGACCAGCTGCGGCGAGCGTGGGAGACGTTCCTGGCGGCCGAGTGTGCGGCGCAGCCGGTGCTGGTGGTGCTCGAGGACCTGCACTGGGGCGACGTGCCGAGCGTGAAGCTGCTCGACGCGGCGCTGGGGCTCGAGAGCGCGCAGCTGATGGTGCTCGCGCTGGCGCGGCCCGACGTGCACGACGTCTTCCCCAAGCTCTGGACCGAGCGTAGCGTGCAGGAGGTCCGCCTCGGTCCGCTCGGGCGGCGCGCGAGCGAGAGCCTCGTGCGGCACGCGCTGGGCCAGGACGTGACGCAGGCGACGGTCGACCGGATCGTCGAACGCGCAGCGGGGAACGCGTTCTTCCTCGAGGAGCTGGTCCGCGCGTCCGCGACGGACACCGGCGACGCGTTGCCCGACAGCGTGCTGGCCATGGTCCAGGCGCGCCTCGAGAGGCTCGGGGCCGACGAGCGGCGGCTGCTGCGCGGGGCCAGCGTGTTCGGGCGGACCTTCTGGCGTGGAGGCGCGGCCGCGCTCTTCGAGGGACGCGACGTGGACGAGGTGCTGGGCCGGCTGCTGGCACGTGAGCTCCTGTCCCGCAGGCCCTCGTCGTCGTTCACCAACGAGGTCGAGTACGCGTTCCGTCACGAGATCGTTCGCGAGGCCGCCTACGCGATGCTGACGGAGCGAGACCGTCACGCGGGCCACGCGCTCGCAGCCGCTTGGCTCGAGGAGCGGGGGGAGTCGTCGGCCCTGGTGCTGGCCGAGCACTGGGAGCGCGGCGGCGACCGCACGCGGGCCCTGCAGGGCTACGAGCGATCGGCGGAGCAGGCGTTCGGCGGCAACGACTTCGATGCCGCGGTGGCGCGCGCCGATCGAGGGATCGCGTGCGGCGCTCACGGCGACGACCTGGGCCGCCTGCGCCTGCTGCAGGCCGAGGCGCACCGCTGGCGCGGAGACCTGCGCGCGTCGCGCGCCGCCGCGGTGGAGGCGTTCGGGCTCCTGCGTGCCCAGCAGGCGGCGTGGTTCCGCGCGGTGGGGCTGCTCGCCGTCGTCAGCTCCGCCCTCGGCGAGATCGGGTGGGTCGTCTCGCTGGCCGAACGGCTGCTCGAGCTGCCCTTCGTCGCGCTGCCGGCAGACGCGCAGGAGGCCTACCTCGTGGCGGTGGGGGGAAGCGCGAGCCAGCTCTTCTTCTCCGGACGGTTGGCCCTCGGCTCGCAGCTGCTCGCGCACGTCGACGAGGGGTTGGTCCAGTGTCATCCCGAGCCGCCGGCCGTCGCGTCTCTCGACTTCAGCCGGGGGGTCTGCGCGATGACCACGGGGGATTACTCGACGGCCCTTGAGCAGATGCGGTCGGCCCGCGCGGCGTTCGAGCGCGCGGGCGACATGCGCGCGCAGTCGATGGTGATGGGCAACATCGCCTACCTCCACATGGTCGTGGGCCACTTCGAGGAGGCGAGCGATCTGCTCCGGCTCGTGGCCGCCGTGGCGATCCGCAGCGGCCTGCACCACACGATGGCCGGGATCCGGCACAACCATGGACTGGCGTTCGCGCGCCTGGGCAAGCTGAAAGAGGCGGAAGAGGCCGAGCGCGCGGCGGTCGAGATGCTCACGACCCGGGGCAACCACCGCGTCGGCGCGGGAGCGCGCGCCTACCTCGCGGGCATCCTGCTCCAGAAGGGAGACGCCGAGGCGGCCGAGCGCGCGGGGCGCCCGGCGGGCGGGGCGCCCCAAACCACGGCCGCCGGGGGCGCGCGAGCGCGAGGCGCGCGCGGCGGTCGAGTCGCCCAATCCCTCGCCCGCGGTGCGCGCGCTCGCGCTCGCGACGCTGTCGGAGGTGCAGCTCGCGCTGGACGACGCCCGGACGGCGCTGGCGTCGGCGGAGAAGGCATGGGCGCAGATGGCGGAGCAATCCGACGAGCACGAGGCGTACGTGCTGCTCACGCTGATGCGGGCGCTCGAGGCCTGCGGCGAGACCGACCGTCTGATGGCCGCCGCTCGCGATGCCCGGACCCGGCTCGAGGCGCGTGCGGCCCGCATCCGGGATCCCGAGCTGCGAGCGAGCTTTCTCGAGAGGGTCCCGGAGAACGCGGCCACCCGGGCGATGGCCGCCCGGTTGCTCGGCTCGTCCTGACGCGACCTCCTGAACCACGGCCCTGGTGTGTGCTCGCCGTGCGCACGCGTGCTGCGCACGAAGCGCAAACGGGGGCGCACGTGACGGCTCTCGCGCGCTGGCCCGGAGGTTGCCAGTGCGCCGACCATGACTCGAGCGTGGATTGCGGGCAGCCTCGTCGTGGGTGCCATCTCGGTCGTGGCCATGGCCTGCGGCCGGCCCGCCGACCCGGGGTTCCAGGCCGTGCCCGCCGACGCGGGCGAAGGCGGGGGCGGCCCGTCGCTCATCGAGGACGACGCCGCGATCCACGTGTGCCCTGGCGCCGATCCGTCGTCCTCGCTCGGCTGCGAGTACCTCGCGGTGCACATGGACGGGACCTTCGACGCCGACAACGGTTGCTTCGTCGTGTTCCTGGCGAACTCTTCGCCGCAGTCCCGCGCCCACGTGGACGTCACCTTCGACGGGGAGGTCATCGACCTCGCGCAGTTCGCCAAGACTCCTCGGGGCACCGGCCAGTCGATCCAGTACACGACCTTCGATCCCGGAGCCGGCATCGCCCCCGGCGACGTCGCCATCCTGTTCCTCGCGGGACCCCCGCAGGCGGGCGTGCCCAAGACGTGGGACCAGACCGACCCGGTGCCCTGTCCCGTCAAGCCGGCGCTCTCGGCGCTGACGCAGATCCACGGCAGCGGCACGGGCCAGGCGTTTCGCGTCCGCACCGACCAGCCCGTCGCCGCCTACCAGATGCTCCCGTACGGCGGGGGCAATGCGGCGGTCACCGGGGCCACGCTCCTGGAGCCGACGAGCGCCTACGGGACCAACTACATCGCCGCGAGCGCGTACGGCCTCACCGGCCAGGATACGGGCACGAACGATCCCTCGCTCGACGTCGTCGCCGCGGAGAACGGCACGGAGGTCACGATCCTGCCCAGCGTGGACATCCTGGAGGGACCGGGCGTCGCGTCCGCCACCGCAGGCAAGGCCGTGACCTACCAGCTCCAGGCCGGCCAGGTGCTGCAGATCACGCAGGGCGCCGAGCTGACCGGGAGCCCGATCCAGAGCAACAAGCCCATCGGCGTCTTCGGTGGCTACACCTGCCTGGACATGGGTCCGCAGTGCTGCTGCGACCACGCCGAGCAGCAGATCCCCAGCGTCGAGCAGATGGGCAGCGAGTACGTCGGCGCGACCTATCGCGACCGCACGCCTGCGCCCGAGAACAGGCTCTGGAGGATCATCGGGGCGGTCGACGGCACGAGCCTGAGCTACGACCCGCCCGTCGCCGGCCCATCGACGATCGGGCGCGGCCAGGTCGCCGAGTTCAACACCGACACGCCGTTCGTCGTGCGAAGCCAGGACCCGGCACACCCGTTCCTGGTGCTCGAGTACATGAGCGGCGCGAACAACCTGCCTCCGACGTCCCTCGGCCAGGGCTACGGCGACCCCGACGTCGTCCGCGCCGTGCCCACGCCCCAGTGGGCCACGGGCTACGTGTTCTTCACCGACCCCACCTATCCGGAGACCAACCTGGTGGTCCTGCGCAAGAAGGGGCCGACGGGTTTCGCCGACGTGACGCTCGACTGCGCGGGCACGCTCTCGGGATGGACCGCCGTGGACCAGGCGGACACGTTCGAGCTCACGCGCGTCGACCTCGTACGGCACGACTTCCAGCCGCAGGGCAACTGCGACAACGGCCGTCACGCCGCGAGCAGCCACGAGCCCTTCGGGCTGACGGTGTGGGGCTGGGGCACGCCCGAGACGACGCCGAACACCGGCTACGTGTCCTACGGCTATCCGGCGGGAGAGAACCTTTCGGCGATCAACACGGTCGTCATACCGGCGCAGTGAGAGGGGAAGTCATGCGAGCACTGCTTGTCGTGTTCATGAGCGTCGGGATCGCGGCGTGCGCCTCCGGCGAGTTGAGCAACACCGACCCCTCCGGCGACGATGGTGGTGGCGGCGCCGGCGGCGACGACGGCGGGGGCGGCATGTCCTACTCCGACGTGAGCTCGTTCTGCGCGGGGTTCGCGCGGGCCGAGTGCAGCACGGTGGCCATGAACGCGTGTGGGGTCCAGAGCCAGTCGAGCTGCACGGCAGCTGCTACCGCCGCGTGCCTCGCCGCGCAGCCACAGGGCACGACGTACGTCGCCGCGAACGCCGCAGCGTGCGTCGCCCTGGCCCAGAACGTCTACGCGTCGACCACCATCACCAGCGCGCAGCTCCAGGCCCTCGCGACGACGTGCGGGCCGGAAGTGTTCAGCGGCCCCGGGCAAGCCCGGGCCCAGTGCCAGAGCGACTACGACTGCAGCTCGATGGCGGGTCTGTCCTGCGTCATCCCGTACGGAGCGACCATGGGCAAGTGCTTCGCGCCCACCCCCGTGCCGGCGGGCGGCTCGTGCGCCGACGAGTCGTCGGTGTGCGGCGACGGCTTCTACTGCGATCCGATGGCCCTCTCCTGCGAGGTCGACGCCCCCGTCGGACAGGCATGCAACCCGGGATACAAGCCGTGCGCCGCGGGGCTGACGTGCTCCGGCGCAGGCAGTCCCTTCGCCGTGTGCGCCGCGCTGTCGCCCGACGGCAATCCCTGCACGCAGGGCACGGACTGCACCGGGGGTCTCTGCGACAAGGCTTCGACGCAGGCCCAGGGGACGTGCGCGTCCTCGATCTCGCTCTCGCCGCTCGACGCCCAGTGCGTCCCCTTGCAGG